>Ga0335073_10011064_pt1 | contig 12681 bp, 9 predicted proteins | sample Lox_Sample_22_FD_207093 | JGI IMG/M metagenome (GOLD analysis project Ga0335073, IMG submission 207093) | Soil microbial communities from Loxahatchee National Wildlife Refuge, Florida, United States - Lox_Sample_2.2 | ecosystem: Environmental > Terrestrial > Soil > Wetlands | place: USA: Florida...
GTCGTGCGCGGAGGTCTGGTCGGTCACGATGTCGATCGGCGCGCCCATCTTGAGCAGCTGCGGCACCAGCTCGGCCGCGTTGCCGAGCAGCCCGATCGACAGCGGCTCGGCGGCGTCCCGCGCGGCCGCCGCGCGACGGACCGCGTCGTCGACGTCGTCGGCGGCCACGTCCAGGTAGCCGTGCTCGATGCGGCGGGCGATCCGGGACGCGTCGCAGTCGATACAGATCGCGACGCCGCCGTTCATCGTGACCGCGAGCGGCTGCGCCCCTCCCATCCCGCCGAGCCCGGCGGTGAGGGTGATCGTCCCGGCCAGCGTCCCGCCGAAGCGCTTGGCTGCCACGGCGGCGAACGTCTCGTAGGTGCCCTGCAGGATGCCCTGGGTTCCGATGTAGATCCAGGATCCGGCGGTCATCTGGCCGTACATGGTCAGCCCGGCGGCCTCGAGCCTGCGGAACTCCTCCCAGGTGGCCCACTGCGGCACCAGGTTTGAGTTGGCGATCAGGACTCGGGGCGCCCACTCGTGGGTGCGGAACACTCCGACCGGCTTGCCGGACTGGACCAGGAGGGTCTCGTCGGCCTCCAGGTCCCGCAGCGAGGCGACGATCCCGTCGAACGCGTCCCAGCTGCGCGCCGCCCGGCCGGACCCGCCGTACACGATGAGCTCATCCGGATGCTCGGCCACCTCGGGGTCGAGGTTGTTCATCAGCATCCGCATCGCGGCCTCCTGCGGCCACCCCTTGCAGGTCAGGGTGGTCCCGCGGGGCGCGCGGACCGGGCGGGGCCCGGCTGCCTGCCGGCCGGGTGTGGGCGTAGCAGTCATGGCCGCCTCCTCATCGAGTCGGTGATCGCGAGCCACGGCGGGTCGCCGCCGCTGCCGGTTCATCATCCATTGTCCCTGCCCAGCCTCACGGGCCCGGGTCTGGCTTCATCGATGTACCAAAAGGCCGCAAAGATCGGGCCCATCGGTACATCCATGCGGGTGGCGGGGTCGCGCTGGCGTCCGACGGAGGGCACGGACGCCGCTGTGCTAGCGGTCGGCCTCGAGCAGGATCGCGCTGGCGTCCGACGGAGGGCACGGACGGCGCTGTGCTAGCGGTCGGCCTCGAGCAGGATCGCGTTGATGTCGGCGACCGTCGGCTGGCGCGGCGTGTTGGCCAGCACCTCGTCGTCGAGCGCGTCGGCGGCGATCTGGCCGAAGTCCGCTGCGGTGATCCCGAGGCTGGCCAGTGACCGGGGTAGCCCGACCCGGCCGGCCAGGCCGGCCACCGCGCCGACGGCCGCGTCCGCGTTCCAGCCTGAGTCCCGGGCCGCGTCGCCGGCGCCCAGCGCGAACGCGACGCCCGCCAGGCGCTCCGCGCAGGCCGGGCCGCTGAAGCGGAGCACCTGCGGCAGCACTGTGGTCAGCGCGACGCCGTGGGCGACGCCGAACCGTCCGCCGATCGCGTGCCCGATCGCGTGGCAGAGGCCGAGGCCCGTGGTGCCCATCCCTATGCCCGCCATGTGCGCGGCCAGCAGCATCTGGGCTCTGGCCTCCCGGTCGCCCCCGTCGGCGTACGCACGGGGAAGATAGGCCGCGATCATGCGGATGACCTGCAGCGCGATGCCGTCCGACCATGGGTTCGCGCGGACCGAGAGGTAGGACTCCAGCGCATGGGTCAGCGCGTCCATGCCAGTGGCCGCCGTCGCTGCCGGCGGCAGGCCGGCGGTCAGGTCGGGGTCGAGGATCGCGGCCACAGGAAGCGAGCTTGCGTGGCCCACGTAGAACTTGCGGTGCGTCTGCTCATCGGTTACGACGCCGAATGCGTTGGTCTCCGCCCCGGTTCCGGCCGTCGTCGGGATCGCGACGAGCGGGAGCGCGCGGCGGGTGAACTCGCCCCGGTAGTCCAGGTCCCGCCCGCGCTGCGGGTTGACGGCGGCGAGGGCGATCCCCTTGGCCGCGTCGATCGGCGACCCGCCGCCCACCGCCACAAGAGCGACCCGTGTGCCTGCCCGGCCTGCCGCGGCGACCGCATCCGCCCCGGCCGCGAGGTCGCCGGTGGTCGGATTGGGGTGAACCCCGCTGAAGACCGTCACCGGAGTCCCGGCGGCCGCCAGCACGCCGGTGACGATGGCGACCACCGGCGTGGCGGCGAGCGCGGCATCGGTGACCACGACCGCAACGTCGCTCCCGGTGCCGGCGAGGAGTCCAGGAAGCCTTCCCACCGCGCCGCTGCCGAAATAGGCGCTCGGCGTGGGAGTGATGGCGATCTCGGTCCCTGCGATGGCGTCGTGCACAGTCACCCCTCGGACACGGCCAGGCCGACGAAGCGGACCCTCATGACCGCGCCCACCGGGCGACCGCGGCCTCGTCGATCTCGGCGCCGAGGCCCGGCCGGGCGGGGACGGCCAGGAACCCGCTGGAGTCGATGAGCAGCGGCTCAGCGAGGAAGAAGTCGCGCCGCTGCTCGGTCCACCCCGGCGGGTCGTAGGGGAACTCCAGGTACGGGCCACCGCCGACACCGGAGGCCACGTGCAGGTTCGCGAGCAGGCCGAGCCCGTTGGTCCAGGTGTGCGGGGTGAACCAGTGGTTGCCGAGCATGGCTACCTCGGCCACGGTGCGGGCCCGCAGCAGGCCGGCCGCGAGCACCACATCGGGCTGGATCACGTCGAGCGCGCCGGCAGCCAGCGCGTCGAGCAGCTCACCGGCGCCGCGCGCCATCTCGCCTCCGGCGACACGGATCCCGGTCTGCTCCCGCAGCGCCCGCATGCCCGCGGTGTCGCGGGCGGGCAGCGGCTCTTCCAGCCACAGCACGCCGAGATCGGCCAGGTCGGCGGCCAGCCGACGGACCGCGGGCGCGTCAAGCGCCGCCGAGATGTCGCCGGGCATCCGCCACCACTGGTTCAGGTCGACCATGATGGCGACGTCGTCCCCGACGGCCTCGCGGGTGGCCCGCACCGCCGCCAGCCCGGCTGCCACGTCGTCACGGCCTATGCGGATCTTGACTGCGCGGAAGCCGGCCGCCACCGCCGCGAGGGCCGCATCCGCGCGTTCCTCCGGACAGCGGAGCTCGCCGAACGACGCGTAAGCGGGCATCCCGTCCGCGGCGCCGCCGAACAGCACCGACACCGGCTGCCCGGACACCTTGCCGGCGATGTCCCACAGCGCGGCCTCCAGCGGCCAGTACCGCCCGGAATGGAAGCTGATCGTCTCGAGCACGGCCACGTGCGCGGCGATCCGCAACGGGTCGCGCCCGACGAACAGCTCCCCGAAAGGCTCGAAGCCGTCCATGGTGTCGCCGGAGCCGTACCCGGTCACGCCCTCGTCGGTCTCCACCCGGACCAGCGTCGCGTCGAAATGACGGCGCGGCGCCGGGTCCCAGGCCGCGAAAAACGGAGGGTCGAGCGGCAGCCGCATCCGGTCGAGCCGGATCGCTGTGATCTTCACCGGGCGGCCGGCCGGCCGCGGAGCACGGTGTTGACGTGCGCGGCATCGGCGCCCTCGCCCGCGAAGCTCTCGCCGATCACCATCACATTGTCCGCCATGACGCTGAAGCTAACCGTCGGCAGACTCCTGTGAATAGGTCACGTTTCGGGGGCTATAAGTTTCCGATTCGTTGCAGCTATTCCGATGGGTAACTAGTCTTTGGCAAATCCGATGACGCCTGCGATGCCGTCCGCAGCGTCCAGGGGGAGTCGTGGCGACATACATCCTGAGGCGCCTCGGGCTTGCTGTCGTCACCCTGTGGTTGCTCAGCGTTATCGTGTTCTTCGCCGGGCAGGTTCTTCCGGGCGACCCCGGCCGCGCGATCCTCGGCCCCCTGGCCGCGCAGAGCGCCGTGCACGCGCTCGACCAGCAGCTCGGCGTCGACCGGCCGCTGCTCGCCCAGTACTGGAGCTGGATCACCGGCCTGCTGCACGGCGACATGGGCTTGTCCTACCAGTTCCGGTCGCCGGTCGCGCCGTTCATCGGCGCGGCGCTGGTGAACTCCGTCAAGCTCGGGGCGCTGGCCTTCATCATCGTCGTGCCGCTCAGCATTCTCGGCGGAGTGGTCGCTGCGCTGAATTACGGGCGGGTCACCGACCGGGTCATCTCGGTCACCGGGCTTTCGGCCACGACCGTGCCCGAGTTCGTCTCCGGCATCGTGCTGATCGTGATCTTCGGCGTCGAGCTGAAGTGGTTCCCCGTCTCCGCCTCGGCCGGCGCGGGCGCCTCGTTCGGGTCCCAGCTCGATCACCTGATCCTGCCCGCGATCCCGCTGGTGCTGATCTTGTTCGGGTACATCGCGCGGATGGCGCGGGCGGGAACGATCGAGGCGCTCGAGTCCGACTACGCGCGGACCGCCACGCTGAAGGGCCTGAAGCGGTCGGTGGTGATCCGGCGGCACATCCTGCGGAACTCGCTGCTCCCGACGATCACGGTGATCGCCACCCAGACCGGCTACCTGATCGGCGGGCTGGTCGTGGTGGAGACGCTGTTTAACTACCAGGGCATCGGGAAACTGATCTTCACCGCCGCCACCTCCAAGGATTTCCCGATGCTCGAAGCCGGTGTGCTCACGATCGGCGTCGTCTACATGGTCGCCACGCTCATCGCGGACATCCTCTACACCGTGCTAAACCCACGGCTGCGCCTCGGCGGTGCCGGATGAGTGACCTGGACCTGGGCTCACCCACCCCGGCCGACGCCGCCGAGATCACGGCCGCGCGCACCGCGATGCGGCGGGCCATGCCGCCCTGGCGGCTGCTGCTGCGCCGTCCCACGTTCCTCGCTGGCGCGGTGATCCTGCTGTTCTGGGTCGTCTGCGCGATCTTCGGCACGGTGATAGCACCGCATAGCCCGACAGCCCAGCAGCTGCTCGCCACCAACTCCCCGCCGTCGGCGGCGCACTGGTTCGGCACCGATCAGCTCGGCCGCGACGTGCTGTCGCGGGTCATCGTCGGATCGCGGGAGATCCTGCTGATCGCCGTGGCCGCCACCATCCTCGGCACGATCCTCGGGACAGCGCTCGGCCTGGTCATGGGGTATTTCGGGGGGATCTTCGACATCCTGATCGGCCGGGTCGTCGAGGCGGTGCTGGCGCTGCCGGTCGCGATCGTCGCGTTCCTGTTCATCGTCGCGGTCGGCCCCTCGACACTGACGCTGATCGTGGTCATCGGGTTCGTGTTCACGCCGCTGATCGCCCGGACCGTCCGGTCCGCCGTGCTGGTGGAGAGCCAGCTCGACTACCTGTCGTCCGCCCGGCTGCTCGGCGAGAAGCCCGCACACATCATGGCCGTCGAGGTGCTGCCGAACGTGCTGCCGGTCGTCCTCGTGGAGTTCACCGTGCGGATTGGGTACGCCGTCTTCACCGTGGCCACGCTGTCGTTCCTCGGCTTCGGGGTTCAGCCGCCGACGCCCGACTGGGGTGCGGACATCGCCGCGAACTATGGAGTGCTGCCGGCCGGCTACTGGTGGGAGACGCTGTTCCCGGCGCTCGCGATCGCCTCGCTGGTCGTGGCCGTCAACCTGGTCACCGACTCAATCGAGCAGGTGCTCTCGTCATGACCGCAGCGGATACCACCGCAGCACCGGACGCCGCGGGCGGCACGCGCCAGACCGTGGCGGTCGAGCACGTGGACGTCACCTACCGGGTGCGCGGCCAGGACCGGCGCGCCCTGCGCGACGTATCGTTCCAGATCGGCGGCGGCGAGTCGTACGGCCTGGTGGGCGAGTCGGGATCCGGCAAGTCCACGGTGGCGCTGGCGCTGACCAGGTACCTGCCGCGCAACGGCCGGGTCAGCGCGGGCACCATCCGCATCAACGGCGCCGACCCGCTGGCCATGAGCAGCGCGGGCCTGCGCGACCTGCGGGCCCACACGGTGTCGATGGTGTACCAGGAGCCCGGCCGGGCGCTGAACCCGTCGATCAAGGTGGGGCGCCAGGTCGCGGAAGTGTATGAGATCGCCGGCCTGGGCCACGCCGAGGCGCTGGAGCGGTCCGAGGGCATGCTCCGCAAGGTCCAGATCTCTGACCCGCACCGGGTGATGGATCGCTACCCGCATCAGCTGTCGGGGGGGATGGCGCAGCGCGTCGTGATCGCGATGGCGCTGGCCGCCGAGCCCTCGCTGCTGATCCTGGACGAGCCGACGACCGCGCTCGACGCGACCGTCGAGGCCGAGGTGCTCGACCTGGTGGCCGAGCTGCGCGAGGAGTTCGCCACCTCGGTGCTCTTCATCAGCCACAACCTCGCGGTGATCGCCAAGATGTGCGACCGCGTCGGCGTCCTGTACGCCGGGGAGCTGATCGAGGAGGGCCCGGCCCGCGAGGTGTTCGACCAGCCGCGCCACCCCTATACGGTCGGCCTGCTGCGCTGCATCCCGCGGCGTGGCCAGCGCAAGGACCACGGGCGGCTGGACACGATTCCCGGCTTCCTGCCCACGCCGGGCGACGAGCCGACGGGGTGCATCTTCGCCCCGCGCTGCCCGATCGCCGAGGACCAGTGCCGGCAGGCCCCGCCGCCCGCGTTCCCCGTCGGCGACGGCCGCACGTCCCGCTGCTACCTGCACGAACAGACCGAGGACCTGCCCAGGAACACCCCGGTCAACCTGGATATCCCCCCGGTACGCGACGCCGAGCGGCCGGTTGTGCGGCTCGAGCGTCTGTCGAAAACGTTCGGCTCGCGGGGCGAGGAAGTCAAGGCCCTGGTCGGCGTCGACCTGAGCCTGGAACGCGGCGAGACGCTCGGCCTCGTCGGCGAGTCCGGCAGCGGCAAGACCACCCTGGCCCGCACGCTGCTCGGGCTGATCCCCCCGGACGAGGGCTCGGTCATCGGCCTGGACGGCGAGCCACTGGCCCCGGACGCGCGACGCCGCACCCGGGACCAGCTGAAGGCGCTGCAGATCGTGTTCCAGAACCCGGACTCGGCGCTCAACCGCCGGCACTCGGTGCGGCGCCTGATCAGCCAGCCGCTGTCCCGGCTGGCCGGCCTGTCCGGGGCGCACCTCCGCGAGCGCCTGGCCGACCTGGTCCGGTCGGTCCGCATGGAGGACCGCCAGCTATCGCTGCGCCCGAGCCAGCTGTCCGGCGGGCTGAAGCAGCGTGTGGCGATCGCCCGCGCCTTTGCCGGGGGCCCGCGCATCGTGGTCTGCGACGAGCCGACCTCGGCCCTGGATGTGTCGGTGCAGGCGGCGATCCTCAACCTGCTGGTCGACCTGCAGGCCAAGGAGCAGGTCACGTATCTGTTCATCTCGCACGACCTTGGCCTCGTGCGGTACCTGTCCGACCGCATCGCCGTGCTCTACCTCGGCCGCATCATGGAGGTCGGCCCCGCCGAGACCGTGTTCGCCGGGCCGCATCACCCCTACACCGAGGCGCTGCTCTCGGCGGTGCCGAGCCTCGACGGGCAGCGCCCGGACCGGATCCGGCTGCACGGCGAAATCCCGTCGGCGGCGAACCCGCCGTCCGGCTGCGTGTTCCACACGCGCTGCCCGCGCCGGCTGCCGACGGGCGAGTGCGAGTCGACCGAGCCGCCGCTGCGCGAGGTGGCGCCCGGCCACCTCATGAGCTGTCATATTCCCATCGATCAGCTAACAGTCCTGCAGCGCAACGGGCAGGCGCCGTGACAAGCCCCCGCAAGGAACGTAGCTTTTCTCACTTACACCGGCCCCGCGTGCGCACCGGTGAACTAGGGAGGATCCCCGTGAACGCAGACCACCGCCGCCTCAGCAGGCTGAGAGAGGGCCAGGGCGACATCGCGAACCATGTCATCGACGAGTTCGCCGCCGGGAGGATGTCGCGGCGTGACTTCATCCGGCGAGGCTCGGTTATCGGGATATCCATGCCTCTGCTCGGGGCGATCGTCTCGGCGTGCGGCAGCACGAGCTCGTCGTCGCCTCCGAGCTCGTCCTCGGGGAAGGCCGGGGCGACGATCCGGGTGGGCATCGTCACGCCGACCGCGGCGATCAACCCGCTGACCGTGGCCGACCAGGGTGGCCTGGACATGCTGGCCCAGACCGGCGAGTACCTCTGCCTGTCCACCCAGACCCTGGCGCTGAAGCCCGTGCTCGCCGAGAGCTGGTCGTCGAACTCCACCGCGGACGTGTGGACGTTCAAGATCCGCCAGGGGGTCAAGTTCCACAACGGCAAGGCGCTCACCGCGGACGACGTCGTCTACACCTATCAGCTCCAGTCCAACCCGAAGAACGCGTCGAACGCGCTGTCCAACTTCGGCGGCGTGCTCACCCCGTCCGGGGTGCAGAAGGTCGACGACTTCACGGTCGCGTTCCACCTCGCGGCGCCGAATGGGAACTTCCCGTACCTGACCTCGTCCGACAACTACAACATGATCATCATCCCGAACGGCTACAACCCGTCGGACTGGCAGAGTTCGTTCATCGGCACCGGGCCGTTCGTGCTGAAGAGCTACACCGCCAAGGTCGGCGCGACGTTCACGCGCAACGAGCAGTACTGGGGCACCAAGGCGCTGCCCGCCGAGACCCAGTTCACCTTCTACGCCACCCAGACGCCGGAGATCCTCGCGCTGTCCAACGGGTCGATCGACGTCGTGGGGCAGTTCGCCGTGGCCGGCGCCGAGCAGCTGCTCACCGCCGGCGCCCCGTACAACATCATCAAGCTGAAGTCGAGTGCGCACCGCGAGCTCTCGATGCGCTGCGATCAGGCGCCGTTCACCGACCCGCGGGTGCGCCAGGCGATCGCGCTCACGCTGGACCGCCCGGCGATCGTGAAGGCGCTGTTCAAGGGGTACGCGGACATCGGCAACGACAGCCCGTTCGCCCCGGTGTTCCCGTCGACGAACACCAGCGTCGCGCAGCGGACGCAGAACATGAGCAAGGCCAAGTCGCTGCTGTCCGCGGCGGGCCACCCGAGCGGGTTCAGCACCCATCTCACCACCGAGCAGTTCCTGGAGATCCCCGAGTACGCCCAGATCGTCGTGGAGTCGGCGAAGGCCATCGGGGTGAACATCGGGCTGACGGTCGAGAGCTCGAGCGCCTACTACGGCAAGGCCACGTTCGGGAACTCGGACTGGCTCGACGCTACGATGAGCCTGGTCGACTACGGGCATCGCAGCGTGCCCAACGTGTTCCTGACCGCCCCGCTGGAGACCACGAACGCGAAGACCGGCACGGGCCCGTGGAACGCGGCGCACTTCAGCAACTCGCAGTACGACAGCCTGGTGAGCAAGTACATCGCGACCGTCGACCTGTCTACCCAGCGCTCGATCGCCGGGCAGATCGAGACGCTGCTGCTGGACCAGACGCCGATCATCTTCGGGTACTTCTACAACTACCTGACCGCGACCGTTAAGACCGTGAGCGGCGCCTACCCGACCGCGATCGGTCACATCTTCCTGTACAACGCGACCAAGAGCTGAGCGCGCAGCCGTCGTGGGCCAGGCAGGGACCGGCGCGGGCCTGTGGCTCCGGTTCCTGTCCGGTCCCGACATCGACGATCTCGGCGTCACCGGCGCCGAGATCGTGGACGCCGTGGAAGGCGCGGTGCTCGCCCACGGTGAGGGCCGCGTCGTTTTCGAGCCGCGGGTGCATCTGGTCCCCGGCGACGGCCGGGCCGGGCACTTCAACGTGCTCCGCGGGCACCTGCCAGGCCTCGGGGCCGGGGGACTGTCCGGGGTTAAGGTCGTGGGCGACTTCGTGGACAACTTCTCCCGCGGGCTGCCCAGCGAGCTCGGTCTGCTGACGCTCTACGACCCCGGCACCGGGATCCCCCTGTCGATCATGGACGCCACCCTGATCACCGCGTCCCGGACCGGCGCGATGACGGCGGTGGGCGCCAGGTACCTGGCCCGGCCGGACGCGCGTGTGCTGGGCCACGTCGGCGCCCGGGGCACGGCGCTGGCGAACGTGGTCCTGCTCGACGAGATGTTCGACCTCGACGAGATCCGGGTGACCAGCCGCCGGCCGGAGTCGCGGGAGGCGTTCGCGCGGCAGCTGGCCGACGTCACCGGCACACCGGTGCGGGTGGCCGCCACCCCGGACGAGGTGTTCGACGGCGCCGACATCCTGGTCGAGGCCTCGCGGCTGACCGAGCCACAGCCGCTGCTGCGGACCAGCATCGTCCGGCCCGGCGCGTTCGTCGTGCCCTACGGCACGATCAGTGCCGTCGAGCTTGACCTGCTCGACGTGATGGACAAGGTCGTCGTCGACGACTGGCGGGAGGCGCAGTCCGGGCGGTTCGGCGCCCTGCGCCGGCACGTGGACAGCGGCCGGCTGTCACCGCAGACCCTGCACGCCGAGCTCGGCCAGATCGTCGCCGGCCAGCGCCCGGGCCGCGAGCGTGCCGACGAGCGCATTCTGCTCTGGCACCGGGGCCTGTCCATCCTGGACGTCGCCGTCGGCGCGCTGATCCTGCGGCGGGCCGAGGAGGCCGGCATCGGCACGATGCTGCGCTACCGGTGACCATGCCGCCCGCAAGCCCCGCCGCGGCGCCCATCGTGATCGCCGCGCCCGGTGACCTGGACGCCCGGCGGATCCGCGAGATCGCGGCGGGGCGGCTGACCGAGCTCGCGCCCGCGCTGCTTGCCGACGTCGACCGGCAGTGCCACGCGGCGCGGGAGGTGCTGGCCGGCGGCACTCCCGTGTACGGGGTGAATACCGGCATGGGCGCCCTGTCCGGCGTCTCCCTCACCGAACCCGAGCAGCTCGCGCATCAGCGCAACCTGCTGCTGGCCCGCGCGGCCGGGGGGCCGCCGTGGCTGGACGCCGCCGACGTGCGCGCGATCATCGCCGTCCGGCTGCGCACGTTCCTTTCCGGCGACTCTGGCGTGTCCGCCTCCCTCTGCCAGCAGCTGGTCGCCTTGCTGGAGTCCGGGGTATCGCCCGCCGTGCCCCGGACCGGGGTGGGCAGCGCCGGCGAGATCATCCCGCTCGCTCACGCGTTCGGGCCCCTCGTCGGGATCGGCCATGTGCTCGGGCGGGCCGGCCGTGCCGTGCCCGCCGCCGAGACGCTGCGCGACCGCGGGCTCGGGCGCTACCGGCTCGGACCGAGGGAAGGGCACGCGCTGCTGGCAGGGGTGCCGGGGGCGACAGCCCTGTGCCTGATGCGGCTGGGCGAGGCCGGCACGCTCGAGGCAGCGATGGAGTCGGCCGCGGCGCTGTCGGTCGCGGCAGTCCGAGCGTCGCGTGACCCATATGCGGCCGCGTGCGCGCGAGGCGACAGCCTGCAGGCGGAGGTGCTCGAGCGGCTCCGCGCCGCGGTCGGCGAACTGCCGGAGCCTCGCGCCCTGCAGGCCCCGGTGTCGTTCCGGGTGGCCGGCCCGGTTCTTGCTCACGTGCTGCGTGCGGGCCAGGCGCTGGCGGCGGCGGCCGACCGCGCGCTCGCGGGGGTGACCGACTCCCCGGCGTTCCTCGGCGGGAGGTTCACCGGCACCGCCGGATTCCACGGGATCGACCTCGCCGCGCATTGTGACCTGCTAACCGCGGCGCTGGCGCACGCGGCCGAGGTCTCGGCGGCGCGGCTGCACCGGCTGCTCGACACCCGGGTGACCGGCCTGCCCGCCCAGCTTGCCGCGCACCCTGGCCCGGACGCCGGGCTCGTCGCCGTGCACAAGCGCGCCGTCGGCGAGGCACATGCGCTCCGCCGGCTCGCCATTTCCTCGCCCGTCGGGCTGGCCGAGACCTCCGGCGGCCAGGAGGACGTGCAGTCCTTCGCCTGGGAGGCCGCCGAGGCGCTGCGCGGCGCACTGCGCCACGCGAGGGCGGTCACCGCGTGCGAGTTGCTGGCCGGATACCGGGCCTGCTCGCTCTCGCGGCAGGCCGCGCCGCAAGGATGCCATCGGGTGCTGGCACGGCTGGCCGAGATCGTGGGACCGGTCGGCGCGGACCAGCCGTTCGGTGAGGACATCGAGCGCATCCTCGGCGTGCTCCGGACCAGCGGCCTGAGCCTGGCGCCGGGCGCTAACCAGCCATCTGCCCCAGCTTGAACGGCTCCTGCAAGGAATAATGGGCAAATGCTCCCCGGCAGCAAGCCACATGGCCAGGACGCCAGGCCGCATGGCCATGACACCCATGGCCACGACATCCACGGCCACCACCGGGACGTCTCCGGAGGCTGGCTGCGCCCTGCGGTGTTCGGCTCCATGGACGGTTTGGTTACGAACGCCTCGCTGATCGCTGGGGTGAGCGGTGGCCACGGCTCGGCACACGCCGTGGTGCTGGCGGGCCTCGCCGGGCTGTCTGCCGGGGCCTTCTCGATGGCCGCCGGGGAATTCGTCTCGGTGTCCTCGCAGAACGAGCTGATCGGGGCCGAGGTCCGCAAGGAACGGTACGAGCTCGAACACCACCCCGAGGCGGAGCGGCGCGAGCTGGCGGCGGTGTTCCGCAAGCGCGGCGTGGACGCCGACCTCGCCTACGAGGTGGCCGGGCAGCTCTCCCGGCACCCGGACGAGGCGCTCGGGGTGCATGTGCGCGAAGAACTCGGGGTAGATCACGAGGACCTGCCGTCCCCGCTCACCGCGGCAGGCGCGTCGCTGGTGACGTTCGCGATCGGTGCGCTGATCCCGCTGCTTCCCTACCTGGCCGGGTTCAGCGTGCTCTGGGTGGCGCTCGCGCTCGCCGCGATCGCGGCCTTCGTCGGCGGCGGCCTCGTCGCGAGGATCACCGACCGCCCGTTCCTGCGCGGGGCAGCGCGCCAGCTGCTGCTGGCAGGCGTCGCGGCGGCCCTGACCTACGGGATCGGGGCCGCGGT
>Ga0335073_10011065_pt1 | contig 12680 bp, 19 predicted proteins | sample Lox_Sample_22_FD_207093 | JGI IMG/M metagenome (GOLD analysis project Ga0335073, IMG submission 207093) | Soil microbial communities from Loxahatchee National Wildlife Refuge, Florida, United States - Lox_Sample_2.2 | ecosystem: Environmental > Terrestrial > Soil > Wetlands | place: USA...
GGGGAACGACCGTCAGCTCATGAGACTTCGAGGCGGAGCATCGGAAAAAGAATTAAGGAAACGGAAGCGACCACCCTCATCTTCTCCCTCCGGTCGCAAGAAGGCAAAAGTTCACTTTTCTTCGTCAAGCGGTGGTCATTTGAGTGCTCAAGGCAATTCATCCTCCGGTCTCATTAGCGGATTCGTAGCCGGAACCGAAAAATCAAACTCAGATCCCACAAACCGACGACGAGCCCAGCGGCCACATGCTGTGATACAGCGCTCCCCACCAACATCAAATATTGTATATACTTGGCGTAGTCTGCCACCATCTACTCCCGAACTACGCTCTTCGATGGACCAATTGGGCATTCTGCACGTAATTCCGCGTTCAGCATACTATAGCAGGGACCAAGACGTTCCTGCATCTACCCGTGAGTATGGCGGCAGGGAGTTTAAACTTGTCTCAACCTCTCTTCCATATTTGGATGAATTCAATAGCGGGACAAATTTCAGGAAAAGCATTCTCCTTGGCAAACCATCTCCCGATACAATCGTCAGACGCCTCACGAGGATATGGGAGATCGGGAAACGGCCGCCGATCCTGCTCCGGCACACCGTCGGACCAGCAAACGGAGAACCGTCATCGAGTTTGAAACCTGGTAATGTTGGCATCTTCTCAGACTGACTCCAGCTGTGCCTTTCCCTCGCTCGAACGTATCCCAGGTATTGTGTCTCCTGGGTCATGTCCTAACACTTAGCTGGATGGCGTTACGCAGAAAAACAAATTTGGCTTCAAACTCACCCAGCGTCAGAAAACAACGTCCATAGAGCAAGAATTACACTATATGAGCATTATGAGTATTGAAGTTCATGGTACACGCGTCCTGCGGTCACGCTTACGGCCTAGTCAATACGCGTGCCCAGCTATTACCGAATCCCCAAGAAGACGCTGTTTGTTGTGTATTTTGGTGTCTTCAGACACCCCAGTACGCAACTCCCACTGGAGGAAAAAGTGACAGGTACTCAGTGGAAGAAGTTCATCTCGCTTACATTCGAGGTTTCAAAGTGGATTGATCGCTGTAAGGGATGCCTTGTCCGGGTTCAGCCCTGGACTCGTGCATGGGATGACCGTTTTGGAAGAGGACTCGGAGCTCGATCTCATCAACAGGTTGACCGACATCGTGAGGGAAAGAGATCCAGACATTCTCGCTGGCTACGAGGTGCAGAGTTCTTCTTGGGGGTACGTCATCGAGCGGGCCAGACTTCATTATGGTATGCACAAGATGTCACGCCTGCATCTGACAGATAGAGTTCGACCTTTGCGATGAACTCTCTCGTATGAAATCTATGTCCCACGGTAGATTTGGTCGTGAAAACGACCGATGGGGATTCACACAGGCCTCGGCAATCCGGGTCACTGGACGTCACATGATTAACATTTGGAGAGCTATGCGTGGGGAGATGAACTTGACGCAATATACGCTGGAAAACGTCACATTTCACTTATTGCACCGAAGGTACTTTTCTTTTTGATGGTCGCTAAATCAGAATTCCTCATTATTCGCATGCAGATCTCACAAGATGGCAGAAATCTGTGGATATCAAAAAGCGGTTGCGAGTTATGAACTACTACTCATCGCGTTGCCGGCTCGATTTGGAGATACTTGAGGCTCAAGAGCTCGTTGCAAGAGTGTGGTAAGTCCTACTTTTTTTTAATATTGACAAAATAGCGAGCAGGCAAGAGTGCTCGGGATAGACTTTTATTCAGTGTTCAGCAGGGGATCTCAATTCAAGGTAGAGTCCTTGATGGTACGAATAGCAAAGGCAGAGTGCTTTATGCTTATATCTCCAAGCAGGAAACAGGTATTTGACTGTGTGACAGGAGGTAAAAGAGTCAGGTAGGACAGCAAAATGCCTTGGAATGCATTCCCTTGGTCATGGAACCGCAATCGAACTTTTATCCTAGCCCTCTGCTTGTCCTGGATTTCCAGTCACTATACCCTTCGATTATCATTGCGTACAATTACTGGTAATCCCGAGCTTCGGCCGAGTTGATCTCAAGCTATTCCACTTGCCTTGGCCGAGTGGCGCGCTGGAAAAACCAAAACAAACTTGGTTTTATTGACCTCGATCTTCCCGGTCGGTTATTGGAGCTTCTCAAAGAGGACATCAATGGTTCCTCCCGTGACTGAGGGTCTAACGCAAGGCAGTCGCCCCAAATGGTCTAATGTTTGTCAAACCATCGATCCGAAGAGCCGTTTTAGCAAAAATGCTTTCGGAGATTCTGGATACCAGAGTAATGGTGAAAACCAGTATGAACACGAATGCCGACGATAAATCGTTCGTGAAGATGCAAAACAACCGTCAATTGGCGCTAAAATATATTGCTAATGTGACGTACGGATATACATCGGCATCGTTTTCGGGTCGGATGCCTTGTGCGGAAATTGCCGACAGTATTGTCCAAACCGGTCGGGAGACCCTTGAGAAGGTGCATCCTCCACATGAGGTACTAATTATAAGGCAATAGAAGTTATTCATGCAAAGGATGAATGGGGAGCTGAAGTCGTGTATGGGGATACCGATAGCCTGTTTGTATATCTTCCGGGTAGAACTCGAGAGGAAGCGTTCGATATTGGAGAAGATATTGCCGAGACAATAACCCGGATGAATCCTCGACCGATCAAGCTGAAATTCGAGAAGGTATTATCTCACCTTTATACCTTTAACCTATCAGGTGTATCATCCCTGCGTCCTTCTCGCGAAAAAGCGGTACGTCGGATTCAAATACGAGAAACGCACGGATAAGACGCCCGTATTTGACGCAAAGGGCATTGAAACTGTTCGGCGAGATGGCACGCCAGCGCAGCAGAAGATCGAGGAGGCGGCGCTCAAGATCTTGTTTCGCACTGCGGATTTATCTCTTGTCAAGGAATACTTCCAAAGGCAGTGCTTCAAGATTCTGAGTAACAAGGTGTCAATCCAAGACTTTTGCTTTGCGAAAGAGGTCAAGCTTGGCACGTACAGGTTTGGACTAACTCTGACTGTTGATAATTTCATAGTGAAAACGGTGTTCCACCACCTGGAGCCATCATCAGCGCCCGGAAAATGATGGACGACCCTCGTGCGGAGCCTCAGTATGGCGAGAGAGTTCCGTATGTGGTCAAGGCCGGCGCACCTGGTGCAAGACTGGTTGACCGTGTTGTTTCACCGGAAGAGATGCTCAAAGACAAGTCCTCTTCGTTCGAGACTCTTTTGACAATTAGAGACATGCACCTCGATGCAGAATATTACATTTCTAAGACGCTAATACCTCCATTGGAGCGAATATTCAACCTAGTCGGTGCCAATGTTCGAACCTGGTATGACGATATGCCAAAGGTTCACGCTCGCCCACAGAAAGAACGATACAACATCAGAGATCTAAATCGCCACTCAAACACTGCGACCCTTCATTCTTTCATGAAATCCCGCTTGTGCACGGTCTGTGGGCGGCAGGACGCTGATGATGGTAACTCCTTCAAGGCCCAGTCTTGACTTGTAGATGTTTGTCAGAGTTGTCGTGCAACCCCGGCTGAGACTATCTACTTACTCTCTGCGAGGTCTCAGCAGGCCGAAACCAGTCATTCACAAATTCAAGCCATTTGTTCTGATTGTGCTGGTATTCCGTTTGGGGAAGAGGTGGCCTGTGATTCAAGGGATTGTCCAGTTTTTTACTCCAGGCTGAAGGCGGTTTCTCGGTTCGAAGACTCGCTTACAAGAGATGCTGAGCTCATTGTTTCCATGGACGAACGTACGACTCTGTAAATCTGTGTCGATAGTAGATCAAATTGGTCTCAGATATATCTCGAGTGTAGAAATACTGCTAATACTGTAAAACTGGTTGGGTTGAAAATATGGCCCAATAGTGCTTCGAATTGACCATAATTTGTTGAAAACGGAGGGTGCGTTAAAGGACTTTCAAGCCAGCGAAGAAAGATAATATTCAACGGTTTGATAATGTCTGTCATTTAATCAACTCGAACGAATAACTAATGCACTAAATAATAGCTGAATTGAACTTGAAGATATCCCTATTTTACTACTACTACTACTAGTATCTTTTCATTACAAAATGCATCTTGAGCTGGAAAGAATTTTAGCTGCAATCACTGGATATTAGTATTAACTTGATGTTGGTAGATTGGGAATTTGAAGTCCGATTGAACATAGTGATGAGCTTAGAAACCAGAAATCCAGTACAAAATAACATGCTCCTTTTCTTATACTAGAGTAACAGAGCAGGATTGCATTCGCGGTTCACCACTAGATATGGCATACCACGGGATAAAACACATACCCTGGCAGGCAATATCGGAATAATTTCAATGGCCAATTTCTCCTGGTTCTCAAACTTTTAGTAGGTGAGACAATTGTGGCCAACTGGCGGGGGATCTTCGCGAAATCTCGAATTCTTGTTTGCAACTCGATGTTTTGGTCGTGACATGTAGACGGTCTGTTGACTGGCGGCCATGGCTTCTAGCCTCAAAATCGTGAGCTGGAACATCAACGGACTGTCAACTATTGTCCATTATCATCCATGGAACAGCAGTCCGGCTCCATTCAAGGTATTCGCCCGTCTTTCCTGGTAGTTAAGACAGGCTCTTTTGGAGCAATTTGATGCCGATATTGTGTGCTTTCAGGAGCACAAGCTTCAACGCAAGGATATCACGTTTGAAATGGCCAATATACCCGGATATGATGCATTCTATTCTTTCTCAAAGGTGAAAAAGGGATACAGTGGGGTATGACCCTGGCTGATAGGTCTGAGCTGACCAAGGTGGCCATATATTTGCGACATAATTTGCTTTGCCTCAAAGCTGAGGAGGGTCTTACTGGCCACCTGAAATCCCCCTCGGGTGCAGCGTACTTAGACTTGGCCGAAGCCGAAAGCATTGGAGGATATCCGACTTCGCTAACGACGGCTGAGGCGTTGGACTTGGACAGTGAGGGTCGGGCGGTCGTAGTTGAACTCGAAAAGTTTGTGTTTATCTCGGTCTATTGCCCTGCGGTTACAATTCCCGAGCGAGAAGTATTTCGAGTCAAGTTTCTTGCAGTGCTGGAAGAACGTGTTAGAAATCTGCAGGCCCTTGGGAAGTCTGTCGTTGTTGCAGGAGACATCAACGTCTGTCGAGAGCCGATCGATACGGCCGATCCCGTCGGGGCAGCTCGACGCACAGAGAGTGGTGTATTCGAAGATACCCACTCCCGACGCTGGCTGAGGCGGTTACTTGTACCCAGTGGCCCCCTTGTCGACACTGGCCGACATTTCAATCCGAATCGGGAGGGCATGTACACATGTAGTATCCATGGATGAATGTCTATTAAGTTGATAGGCTGGGAACAACGGATTCAGGCCAGAGCTGGAAACTATGGTATCTATGTCGTCTTGGTTTGGAATTGACCTTTAGGCTCTCGAATCGACTATGTATTGGCATCAAATGAACTCTTGGAGAACTTTACGGCAGCGGGGATCGATGCTACCATCTTAGGCTCTGATCACTGTCCAGTCTGGGCTACGATGTCATTTACGGATCGATCGTCCTCGGCAGGAGTTGAATCGATATCCCTCCAAGGCCCCGGCCGTCGACCTCCGCCACGACTATGTGCACGCTATCTCTCCCACGTAGCCCCAACTCAGTCAATCCGTAGTCTGTTTACGAATGTTCCTGCGCACATCGTCCTACGCTCTACTGAAAAAGCCCAACCCAGCCTGTCTCCGGTCGAGGTGAGCAAGAAACGAGAGGGTATTGATAGCAAACCGGCTCGGGCGAAAAGAACCAAGACGCAAGGAGGAACAAAGGGGCTCTCATCCGATTCATCCGGTGGTCAACGATCAATGAACGAGTTTCTGAAGAACAGAAATACGGAAAGCTCTCGATCTAATGAGCTGGCTAAGGTCGATGACGAAGTTCAACGGGCTGAAGACGTACCTGTTGATGCTGGATTCCATGAGGCCGAATTCGAGTTGGATGATGGTGGTTCTACTAGAACTGCGGCGAGCCAGCGGTGGACGTCTATATTCACAAAGAAAGGGCCACCTGTCTGTGATGCCCATGGTTCTCCATGCATCGAATTGGTGACCAAGAAGCCGGGTCCCAATCTCGGTCGGAGGTTTTGGATATGTTCAAAGCCCGTTGGCCCTGGATATGATAATGGCAAACGTACAATCATCGAAGGTGCATTGACTGATCTTTCAGGTCAAAAATGGGAGATAAATCCTCAATATAGATGTAATTTCTTTAAGTATCCTCCAACGCCGATGGATCTAATCTCAATTTGTAGGTGGAGTAGCGATGTCAAATAAGGTTTGGAATTCGCGGAAATCCGGAGGCCCAACGTGGGAGGTGGGCCCCGGGATTCCCCAGCACGGTTTCCCCGCAAATTCGCGATCGACCAAGGTTCAAGGGCGGAAGGTCGATCCGCATCGACGTATAAATAGACAACTTTCATCCAACAATATGATCCTAATCACTTTCCAACTTTCTGATGATGACTTCTGCAATGCTTCGTCTTGCTCCTGACAATTCGCTCCAAAATGGTGACAATAAATCTGTCGTTCTCAAAGGCGCCGGCCTTGGCGGTACCATCCCCCTTGTCAGGTCGTATAACGATCCATAGGCTGGATGAATATGGAGAACTTTATCACTGGATATCCCTCACGGGAATTCCAGATTCGCGGAGAGCTGTTGAAAATCCTGGGCAAAGAAAAGTATGATGCTTTCTTTGATTCTGTAACTACCGTCCTAAAACTCGCTGACCAAGTTTCTCACAAATTTTTTCACGGAATCAGACGCCAAATTCCTCCAGGCCTATGGCATGAATGCCTTGCGTATTCCGTTCAACTATAGCCACTTCCTTCATGACACGAAACAGCTGTACCCCTTCCAGATCAATGAAGAAGGGTTCAACCAGCTCGACCGTGTTGTCAAGCTGTGCGCTGATCATGGTATCTATACGATCTTCGACCTGCATGCTGTACCAGGTGGACAAAATACCGACTGGCATTCGGACTCGGCGGGGCACCATGCGGCGTTTTGGGATCTTTTGGATTACCAGAACTGGGTTGTGGAACTTTGGAAAGAGATTGCCCGTCATTACAGGGGCCAGCCGTGGGTAGCAGGATACAATCCACTCAATGAACCCACTGAAAAGACCGAGACAAAACTGCTAGAATTTTACGATCGAGTGGTTAAAGCCATTCGTGAAGTCGATTCCGATCATCTCAGTGATCCACCACGCTAACTCGTGCTTACATATAGTCTTTCTTGACGGGAATACTTTCGGATCCGACTTCTCGTTCCTTAGCAAAGACACGACGCAGCGGTGGAAATCTTGGTCGGGTGTCGTATATTCCGTCCACGATTACTGCAAGTACGGATTTCCCGGCCTTCGGTACGCTTCCACTCAAACAAATCGGGCGTATCTTGAACGTTCCTTTGAGCGGAAATGCGCCTTCATGAGGGAAAACAACTTACCCATTTGGAACGGCGAGTTTGGACCTGTATACGATTCAACCGGCCTCGAGAAAGACGCAATCAATAGCGAGCGATATCAAATGCTGAAGGACCAGTTAAGTTTGTATAAGGAAAAGAAGATTGTAGGATGGAGTATTTGGACCTATAAAGACATCGGATTCCAGGGTGAACCTTACTCGAAAATGTTCGCTAACTCAGGATTGACATATGTAAATCCCAAGTCCGCATACATGACATTGCTGGAGCCTTTCTTGAAGAAGAAGCAGGCTCTTGCATTAGACGCTTGGGGCGCATCTGACGACCATCTTGCACCATTGTTCAACCAAATTGAAAATTTCTTCCGAGATAATATTACCGAAGATGATCAGAAACGTTATCCTTGGCCGGTATGGAAGTTCGAATCCTGGATTTCTCGCGTGGTCCGGAATGAGCTCTTGAGTGAGTTCTTGGTCCCCGAATGGGCCAGATATTTCAGGGGATTGAGTGTGGAGCAACTAAAGGAGCTTGGGCGAAGTTTTGCCTTCGAAAACTGTCTGCTTCGCGAGGAGTTGAATAACATACTCAGGAGTGATTCGCTTTCCTAGAAGTCACGGCTTCAATATAGTGATGGTTGTGGTTGCTCCTTTTATTTTGGCTGCATTCAGTAGTATGGTGTCTCAGCTAGTTTTCACGCGGACAGTGACCTGGTGCCTGGTGCGTTTTTTCAAGTTTAGCTACAAAATGGGAATGTCCACTGTGAATCAAATAGCATCGTATTAGAAACTTGAATATATACTATTCCCTGTCAGACGAGATTTCTAGCGGTAACAAATCTACGGTATTGCTCTAGTGAGAATCGGAAATTGGTTCCAACGTGAGAAGGCGCTGGGGACATCCCCAGAAGATTAGTCGTGACGGAAGTAGTAAAAATCTGCGTGTCGGACGATCATACCGGATCTTCTCTGTCATCCTCATAACCTTCATACCAAGTCCTCGTCTTCCTCCTCTTGCCCAGAATACCTTGACTTCGTGCTTGAAGAGTTTGCCACCCGCTACAAGTTGGACAGAAGTCCGTCGAGAAAAGGCTTTGTCTCTAGCATCTCGGAGTAGGAGAGCCCAGGATTCGTGGCGGTGCGCCACTTCAAATACCACCGTTGGGAACGCAACTCCCACAACACCAGCATGTACCGTCGTGGGTTGAGGTTTCGCAGGAGGGATTTGAATGTTCGCAGGGATGAATGAGCTATCGGGCTGCTTACTGTGCACTCTTGGACCGCTTCGATAAACATAATCTATGATTTTCAGAGAAGAATAAGAAGAGAATACTTGCTGACCCAGCGGGCGTCAAGGTGTATTTACCCTCATCTCGCCTTCCGGGGATCTTGGACCATTCAGTCAATTCCTGGTCGAAGTATCTCGCCGTGGCCTCAGGTATCGAACCAGGTACACTTCGCACAATCAATTCTCCGTCCAAGAGATCAAATTTCAACAAGAACTCTCCCCAAGAGCCTAACTTCTCCGGTAATGGCTGGAGTTCCTCAATTCCGAAGATGTATCCTTTTAGAAGCCTGGTGTCTTTGCGATTATCACGGCCATCATCAACATCCGACTCTTAAAAGTCAGAATCGGTATTTCCATCAGAATCCGGTCCAGACTCCTCCAACTCACCACTTTCTTCGTCGTCTGTTCCTAGATGTTGATTCTCATCCTCATCTTCAAGGCTGAGTGGTCCATTGTCCAACTTCTTGTAGAGTTGTATTTGCTTAGCGGCAATCGCGAGAATGCTATTTTTGATGGGTCTAAATTTGGACTCAGATGTTATATCGGATTTTACAACGACAACTACAAAGTCAATCAAAGCGAGAGCGTGAGAGTTTCGGAGGTGCATCCTCTGGTGATGAACCCGATGTTGTGGTGGATGGGGTGGAGACCCTCGAAGTGCTTGGGGATGTTCCATACCTCGGAAGGGATGCTGAAGCTTCGGAGCGTCTTCTTGATGAATTGTTTAAGGAAGAAGTTGACGCCGCTGAATCTGATCTCCTCGATACCGACCTGGACATGTGCATTTGTCTCGATGACGCAAAAACCGATGCCGTCGCGAGACGTACGAACGTCGTTACCGAAGTGGTCCCGCTGAAACGTACGGCATCGACATAACAATCTGCTCAGGAGAGGTGGTGCTGCCAGCCGGTGTGAGGAGCACAAGGTGATCGTCGGAATCAGGATCACCTGCACCGCCACTGGATTTTAGCTAGGTCTAGAAACCGCCTCGATAGACTTTCTAAAGAGCAGTTGAATTGGTTGTCCAGAGGGAAGAAAAGGCCTAGTGAAATTTTGAAAACCGGAATTTTTGAGATGTTTCTGCTTGTTGAACCACAACCAACAATGCTATGATAAAACGGATGCCACCACTAGGCAACCCTATTAGATACAATGCTCCTGTCACGGATATCATTCCCTTAACAAAAGAAAATATTTTCTTCTCGAAAAGCTTGCAAAAGCCGCAAAAAATCCCCTTCACCACACTTTTGCGCTCGCTTTTCAGCGAGGTCAGTATTGTCCAAAACTTGGGCTATTCTGTCTTTCATGGGAATGGTATCCTCGACAAGTAAGTTGTTCTGTGCACAGTACGTCTGATAGTTCTTCTCAAGTAATGCGACGACGGAGCTTGGTTTGAACGAGGCGGCCAATGTCTACGTTTATTAGGCTCAAGCAATCGTGCGGAACGGACCTTGTTTTTCCGCGAGAAGCATATCCGTAAGAGACCATCCCATTCATCGAAGTTGACCGGTGGAGGCGGATTTTTTGGAACAATTCGAACAACAGAAGACTCTACCTTTGGAGGAGGCCGAAAGTTGTTCTTGCCCACCTGTGGTGTGGTCAGCTCGGGGAAACTAAAACGGGAATTTACTTTCATGATATGCGAAACATGAGCCCACATCTGTACATTTACACTTAGTCGACAGTACAGCTCATCTCCAGGTCTAGCGACAAGACGGAGAGCGAATTCTCGTTGAAACATTAATATGCATGTTCGAGGCAGCGGTCTGCATTGAAGTAACTTGAACACCAACGGCGAAGAGATCTTTCATCAGCTTAATCCTTGGTTAGGGCCAAAAGCAATACCTGATACGGTGTATTCGATATGCACACATCAAAGTACGGCAACGTGTCCAATTTACACACATCTCCTAGGAGAATCTCCAACTTCTTCTGCTCTGGTCTACCAATTAGCCCAGGAATTCCAGACAATGGCATTACTTTCCCTGAACTCGTTTAGTAAGTTCGGCAGCCATTCGTGGATCCATTTCCACAGCAACCACTTTCCGTGCAGCATCTAATATCTTCATTGTCAAATTCCCTGTTCCGGGTCCCACTTCAAGAACGACGTCCGAAGGTTTGACGTCCGCCTTTGTGACAAGGGCTTCGACGATACCGGGGTTTGCAAGGATATGCTGGCCATAGGACTTGTTCATTTGGAAAATGTTGTGTTTCTTGTAGTCTGTGGAAAGGGAATCATTGTTCCCTGCACCCAGCACGCTGCGTTTGTCCTTTTTTATCTTTCCCATCGTGGGATGGATGGTTCCTGATGGCGGAAAGTTTTTACTTTGAAGATCACGGCGGTCTGGACTCTGATTGGCCACAGCACAACAAAAAAATTATTTACTATTTAGGGCTTAAACTTCCTACGCTGACACGAATCCTCAAGAGCAGTCACAGGAATCAACCCCAAGACCAAATCCACCACTTCACTCGCCAGAGTATCGAAAATGCTCATTCCAAAGGCGAACCGAAAGGCAATCTACCAAGAACTCTTCAAAGGTAACTCATTTTCCCCCCTCCGTTTGCTGCCAGAAAGTCTTGCCATTGGTTACTAACGTGACTTCGCAGAAGGAATCTTGGTCGCAAAGAAAGACTTCAATGCTCCCGGCCATATTGACCTCCACAAGATCCCCAATTTGCAAGTCATCAAAGCATGCCAAAGCTTGACTTCTCGGGGTTACGTCAAAACGCAGTTCAGCTGGCAATATTATTACTACACTCTCACCAATGAAGGAATCGGTACTTTAACCGTCTTAAAATACAATCAGCCGTTAACTTTGTGCTAGAATATCTTCGTGAATATCTCCATCTTCCGCCAGAGATTGTGCCATTGACACACCGAAAGGCACCGAGACCTCAACGTGAGGGTGGTCCCCAAGGAGGACTTCGTCGTCGTGACGATGGTGGAGCTTATAGACCTCCCAGACGAGAGGGTGGAGATGGAGAGTATAGGAGGAGGGATGACGGTGGAGAGAGACCCCGATTTGGTGGTGGATTTGGAAGAGGACGTGTTGCAGAGTAGAATCGCATGTACTGGGTGTACCTACCGAATTGTAGAGACAAAATCTACAGCTGCTCTATGGCAATTTTAAATCAAATCTGGTCTGCATCATTGTCATCCTTGACTTTGAGGAATACCACAATCTGCCAATCGTCGAGTGTGCAGCTCAAATGCTGCGTAATAGCTAGACCTTCATGTCGGTTTCTCGCTCAATTTATGCTCACGTCATTAATGGGAACGACCCACAATGGATTGTCCTTCATCGAAACAAACCTGCATCAGATGCCTCAAATGTGGAGTTCCTTTCGATGATATTAACTTGCCGGTATCCCTAGCTAAGATGCAATAATACAATTACGAATCACACCAGACTCTCTACCCGCTTAACCGATGGGAGTTCCCAGCCTCTTCCTTGTATACCAAACCTAGGCACCACATAGACTTCCCTCTTCATGACCCCATTCTCTGAGAAAATACGGGGTGGTGGGTAATTTAGTGGTTTCGAGTAGTTGATGAGAGGTGTCCCTCGAGCAAGGGCTTCTATGTCACGCCCTGCCACATCCGTCAGCGGCAACAGCCGCAATCGACCGTTGTGTTGTGACTCTCTGAGATCGCCGTAGACGACGTAGTCGGGTGCGACGGACAGTTTTGCCATGGCAGAATTTGGGTGGATGATTGCGTTGCTTTTGTCGTCTGCTGAGTTAGAAGCGAATAAAGACATCAGTGGAGTATATTCAACTCTGTGAGTAGGCTTCGATGTCGGTTTTGAGGAGCTCGCGTCAAGTAAGTCTGAACGTATGGCGACGTGGTCGAGGTACGTGGCAGCAACTGTTTGCTTTATTGTCCTGATCTGCAGTCGCGAAGGGGGAGGTAAGTTT
>Ga0335073_10011066_pt1 | contig 12679 bp, 15 predicted proteins | sample Lox_Sample_22_FD_207093 | JGI IMG/M metagenome (GOLD analysis project Ga0335073, IMG submission 207093) | Soil microbial communities from Loxahatchee National Wildlife Refuge, Florida, United States - Lox_Sample_2.2 | ecosystem: Environmental > Terrestrial > Soil > Wetlands | place: USA...
AGTTGGCCTCGCAGATATGGAGCACCGAAAAGGATCCGCTCACGGATCGTGAGCGTTTGATCCTGCGCCGCGCCGGGGACGGGGAAACGACGGCGGAACTGGCGCGCTCGCTCCGGCTGACCGAGGGAACGGTACGCAACTATCTTTCGGAGGCCATATCGAAGTTGCACGCCACGAACCGGTTTGATGCAGCCCGCATCGCTCGAAATAATGGATGGCTTTGAGATAGAGCGGCCGTGGCCCACTCCTCTGAAACGGGATTCTTGGAAATCAATGGCTGGGGGAAGCGTAGCTACGGCGCGACGCCTGCCTGTCAGAATGGAGCAAAAAAGAGCGGCGGTCTGGCCGGAAAACGCCGCTGGCTCAGAACGCCTAGGCGAACCGTGCTTTGAGGAACTCGCCCAATTTCGCTGTCGCCTTAAATTGCGGAACCGGCTCCAATTCCTTGAATGCCGATGTGAAGGCGTTGGACAGACTCCAGATCGTACGTGACCGGAATTCCTCGTACTTCGGCTCGAAGTACAGATCATGCACGGTGCGAGCCAAGTGTTTCGGAGCCTCCAGTTTCGCTTCTACGAACGCTTCGTAGATCACGACTTTGGCTGTGACATCTGTCAGTTCGAATCTCTGCCATGCCTCGACCTGTTTGCGCATCGGTTCGAAGTTCCTCTGCATCCGATCCACGCCTACAGAGATGCAATCGATCAATGAGAACGATTTCGAGTGTTTGGCAAGGACCGGCGTAAACACGTCTGAGACAATGTTTCCAGAATCGCGACTCGTCGCACATGCAGAATGAGTGATCGGGTGGGACGGTCGCGGACGCATCCGTCGTCATCGCATTGACAATTTGGCGAGACTTGAAAACGTCCAACCCTTGCAAGCTGGACTCGGCCAAGCAGGATTCCTCAAGAGTCAACCTCGATGCTGACCGACATGTTCGAGTAGGTGCACCGGCCATGTTCAGAGGCTGGTCAGACATGAGGCGGTTTTGAGTATATTCGATGTTTAGAATATACTAATACTCGTGACAAGCGACGAGTTGCGACAGTTTAAGAGTGAGATCTTTCAGGGACTCGCAAATCCGACCCGGATCGCCATGGTCGAACTCCTGCGCGAGAGTGAGCTTTCGGCCGGAAAGCTGATGGAAAAACTCGGGATCGAGCAGGCCAACGCCTCGCAACATCTGGCAGTTCTCCGGGCCAAACAGATCGTGGTGAGCCGGAAGGTAGGCAACCAAGTCTATTATTCGATCCGCGACCATGCCCTGATCGAGGTGCTCGATATTCTGCGCCGATATTTTTACGCTCAACTCAATACCACCGTGAATATGCTGAAGGAAGTCGCCAGGGAGGCGCCCAAATCCCGTGTCGGCGCACGTCGATGAGCGAACCTGTACAACCGGGATTGTCGCGTCTGGATCGAGTGCGCTGTGCGGTGGAGCACGGCGCGCATTTGCTTCCCCGGCAGGGGCCCATCGGAGTCTTTGTTCACCACAACACACTGCACTCCTTCGAACATCTCGCCTTCGAGGAAGCGGTCAAGCAGGCGGGACAACTGTTTGGGGCCGAACCGTATATGAGCGAAGCGAGTTATCGGGCCGAGTTAGCCCGAGGACGGATCCAGTTCGTGGATATCGACGCTGTCCTTGACCGGGAACCCGACTTCCTCATCTTTGCGGGACTAAGCCGAAGTTCGCTGCGGCGGGCAATGATTACGCCGGGAGTCAGAGAGTTCGATGGGGCAACCATTGTTTGGCGCGCTGAGCAGGGTGACCTGGCCAAAGACTTTCGGCGTCCTGCGCTGCGCGTACTGTTCGAAGCTTGTTTTGCGCGCACCGTGGCCCACGAAGAGGAACCGGTCCCGCCTCGCCCTGTGGACGACGTGATCCATCCTTGGCTGATCCGGCTTTGCTCGGTGTTTTTGGATCAAGGCACAGCCTATTGGCCGATGCCGAACCGCGAGAAGGGATTTTATGAGAGCGTTCGGGTGCTGTTGTCCCGGCGCGGCGGAATTCTCCCCAAGTATTTGGTCGGACTGGACGCGGAGTTTCGAAGGCAGGAGCATCTTGCCTTTTCGCCGGCGGATGCGGTTCTGGATTACCTGGACTGCAAGTCTCTCGGAGAGACTGAATGGCCCGAAATTCTGCAAGCCGAACTATTGGCACTCCCAGGCTGGGCTGGGTTGATGTACAAGCTTGAGGAAGATCCCACTCTGGCACCACACAAAATCCTGCCCTGCTCCCTCATGGACTTTCTGGCCGTACGACTGACCATGTCGCGAGTGGCAGCGCGCCGAGGGGCTGAGGAACCGATTCGGGAGGAGCCCCCCCTAAAAACGCAGGAGAGGAGACGGCTGAGCCGCACTGCACGCGTTTACGACGCAGCCCGCGTATTAAGACTCTCCGCCGAAGAAGTAGAGGGCCTTTCTGAGTCTGAGTGGGTAAGGTTTTCGAGCGAAGTCAAAGCCTTCAACGGGCTGGAGCGCCGACGAATCCTCCACCTAGCCTATGAACGAGCGCACGAACGCGAGATCCTCAGAGGTTTGGCGGGGCACAGAAAATATCGCGGCTTGTTCGATCAACCGCAAAGACCTCCCGCGCAAGTGTTCTTTTGCCTCGACGAGCGGGAGGAATCCATGCGGCGAGCTCTGGAAGAGGCTCACCCGTTCCTGGAGACGTATAGTGCCGCCGGATACTTTGGCGTGGCCGTGGATTACAAGGGGATCGATGATCCCCACGGGGCGGCGCTCTGCCCAGTCGCGGTGAAGCCCGAGCACGCGGTCATGGAGCGGCCAAAACCCGGAGACAGCCAACTGTTAGAAAGCCGTCGTTTGCGCCGGCGGGTTCTTGGGCTGCTTATGCGCAATTCGTTTGTCTCTTCAAAGACATTGCTGCGAGGCTGGCTTTCGACCTCAGCGCTCGGCTTGCTCTCCGCCGTGCCTCTGATCGGCAATCTTCTGGCGCCGCGACGTTTTGCACTGCTGAGCGATTGGCTGAACCAGGCGTTTCTGCCTGAACCGCGGACCGAACTCACCTTGATGCGAAACACGAAGCAATCTCAAGGCGCAGTATCCGGTCTGTTGACGGGGTTCACGCCGGAAGAAAAAGCAGAACGAGTGGCGAGCGTGTTGGGTCCGGGTGGCCTGGTGCGTGGTTTCGCGCGTCTCGTGGTAATCCTGGGCCACGGCTCGAGCAGTCTCAACAATCCGCACGAGTCGGCTCACGATTGCGGCGCCTGCGGCGGGCGCCGTGGCGGGCCGAACGCACGGCTTTTTGCCGCAATGGCCAACCGGCAGGAAGTCCGCGACCGGTTGCGAAACAAGGGGATTGATATCCCGCCGGATACCTGGTTCATCGGCGGCTATCACGATACCTGTAGCGACGACATCGAACTCTTCGATCTTGATGCGGTTCCCTCAACCCATCAGCCGGATTTGAAGTCCATTCGTGACTCCCTTGATCGTGCGAGAGCCCAGAACGCGCTCGAGCGTGCCCGGAGGTTTGAATCATGCCCTGCGGATGCGGATGCGGAACGTGCGCTTCGTCACGTGGAAGAACGCAGTGAACATCTCGCGCAGCCGCGGCCCGAGTATGGGCATTGCACGAATTCGGTGTGTATCATCGGGCGTCGCGGTCTGACGCGGGGCCTCTTCCTCGATCGGCGGGCATTTCTGGTTTCCTATGACGCCGATCTCGATGCTGGCGACGAAGGTCTTTCGACGCTGCTCTCCGCCGCGATCCCGGTGTGCGCCGGGATCAGCCTTGAATACTACTTTTCATTCGTCGACAACGACCGATACGGATGCGGCACGAAACTGCCACACAATGTGACTAGCTTGATGGGAGTCATGGACGGACACGCGAGCGACCTGCGCACCGGATTGCCCTGGCAGATGGTGGAAATTCACGAGCCCGTCCGGATTCTTTTTGTGGTCGAGACCACGCCGGACAGACTGGAGAAAGTCATCGACACCAATCCGGCATTAAAGCGGCTCGTCGAGAACCGCTGGATTCGACTGGCAACGATTGACCCTGCTTCCTCCCGTGTTCATGTTCACCGGGACAGCGGATTTGAAGAGTTCCACGAGGACTTGGAACGGCTTCCAGTGGCACTCTCCTCCCACGAATGGTACGCCGGGAAACTGCAGCACCTTCCAATGGCCTGGATTCAAACGCCTCGAAGGGCGATAGGAGACCGCCTGCGTTGAATCCTTTTCAAGACATTCTAGTTTTTGTCGTGGTGGTCCCGGGCGTCATCTTCGGCGTATTTGCCCTGCTGTGGCTGCTGGGCTGGGTTCCCAGCGAACGCCTCATGTCCTCGATCACGGGCGTGACATTCTCCGCTTGTACCGCTGGAGTTGCGGTACTGATTTGGAAGATCGGCTCTGCGTCAAATGTTTCTGTAAGCCTCGGCAGTTGGTTCGCGGTAGGCAACTATCATTTCCCATTGCTATTGATGGCGGACCGGCTTTCGACTCCTTTCCTGGCGTTAGCGGCAGTGTTATCCGGGCTCATCGGGCAGTTCTCGGCTACCTACCTTCATCGTGAGTCTGGGTTCCTGCGGTTTTTCCTTTTACTGCACCTGTTCGCCTTCGGATCTTTACTCGCCTTCGCCGCGGGTTCGTTCGACCTGTTGGCCGCGGGATGGGAGATCGTCGGTATCACATCGGTATTGTTGATCGGTTTTTTCGACCAGAGGCGCGCTCCCGTGGAAAACGGACTCTACGTATTCGGCATATACCGCGCGTGTGACATCGGATTGCTTGTGGGTATTTTTGCCATGCACCATTGGGCGGGAACAGCATCCTTCTCCGGTGGCTTTCCGACTCTGACCGGCGCGCGGGCGGTAATCGTCTGTCTTCTTCTGCTTCTTGCGGCATCCGGGAAAGCTGCTCAGGTGCCTTTTTCGGGATGGCTTCCACGGGCCATGGAGGGACCCACTCCGTCAAGCGCCGTCTTTTATGGAGCGATCTCGATCCATGCCGGAGCCTACCTTTTACTTCGCGCGCAACCGTTACTGGCCCAATCCCGACTCGCTTCTATCTTAGTAGTCCTGATCGGTGCGACCACGGCGGTTCATGGAACTATCGTTGGCCGTGCCAGCGCCGACGCCAAGACATCGCTCGCCTATGCCACGTTGACGCAAGTGGGCATCATCTTTATAGAAATCGGGCTCGGATGGCGATGGCTGGCAATTGCACACATCCTCGGAAATGCCACAGTTCGCACCATGCAGTACCTTCGCGCTCCATCCATGCTTCACGACTATCACCAGATGCACTCCGCGGTTGGAGGCGAATTCTCGCCAACCGGCGCACAAATCGAGGAGATGCTGCCGGCAAGGGTCCAGTTATGGCTCTATCGTTGGGCGCTCGACCGCGGCCATCTGGATACAATTCTCGAGCGCTGGGTGATTACCCCGCTGTTGCAAGTTTCCGCCTATCTTTCTCGGAGTGAGCGCACCCGTACGGCCTCCCCTACTATTGTCCGCCCCGAGGACCCCGTGCCGGTATCGGTCGCTGGGCCAGCCCAGAGGGGTGATTAATGGCGATACCTGGATGGGTTATCCATGCTCCTGTTCTGACCGGCGCCTCGGTTGCGGCTCCCTGGCTTGCGGCAGTTGTCCTATCAGTTTCTCGGCGACAGGCCCGCGTCGTCGGTTGTATAGCGGCGCTTTTATCTGCGATGGCAAGCACAGCTCTTGTCTGGAGGGCTCCCCAAGGTGAGTCTCTATACGAGACATTGATGTTGCTATTTTCCTGCCTCACCTTTGGCGCAGTTGTGCTGCTTCCACGCCGGGATGCGGAAGCGGGGATCATAGCCGGAATTCTCGTGCTTCTGGGTTCGACGCTCCTGGCCTACTCAACTGGGAACCTGCTCGTTTTGCTCGGTGCCTGGATCCTGTCCATCATTCCATTCCTGTGGGCCGGCAGGTTTCACTCCCCCAAGTGGCGTCCTATGGTTGCCCTGCTCTCGTCAAGCCTCGCCATCGCTCTCGCTATCGGGTTCATAATAGCCAGAACAGGCGTCTCTTCGATTTCTCATCTGAAGGGACAGAGCCCGGGCGGAGTTGTAGCGTTTACCCTACTGATCGTCGCCGCGATTTTTCGCAAGGGAATTATTCCGGCCCAAGCTTGGGTAGCAGACGCAGCTGAGAGTGGCCCGTTAGTCCCTACTGCACTTCTCCTGAACGGCCATTTCGGGGCGCTGTTGGTCGTCAAGTTGATTGTCCCGCTGTTTCCGGAGACGGACCATCTGTTCCCGGTTCTTTCCTATCTCGCAATAGCCACCGCGGTTTTTGTTGCCATTCGAGCCCTGGCAGAGAATTCTCCGCGGCGGTTGCTCGCCTTCCTTGCTCTCAGCCAGTCCGCTTGCATCCTGAGTGGCCTGGAGAGCCGAACCGCGGAAGGAATTACTGGTGCCTTGGTCCACTGGGTTGTGGTCGCGGTGTCCACGGTAGGTCTTTTTGGAATTCTGCGATTGCTGGAGGTTCGTTTTGGTGAAAATCTAAGCGCGAGCAAGTATCTGGGCTTAGCGGAACACTCCCCACGTCTTGCCGTATCATTCGTCATTCTGGGACTGGCACTCGTCGGTCTACCGGGCACACTCGGTTTCTGCTCTCTAGATTTATTGATCCAAGGAACGCTCACAACGCACCCCCTCACAGGACTGCTGTTGCCCATTGCGACGGCGATGAATGCGGTGAGCTTCTTTCGCTTGTTCTCGCGGCTTTTCCTGGGCAAGCGTCGAACAGGATTTACCGTTATGGCGGATGCGTTGCCGCGTGAGCGTTGGATCCTGGCTGCCATTGTGTTGTTCGTCGTTCTGGGAGGTCTGTTCCCAAACGCGACTGTGATTGAACATTCGTCGGAGGTCGACGTCGTCGACGAGGCCATCAGCACCTTCGACAACCTTAACCGAAACCGAAGCACAGGCTATGTGGACAACAATTTGTCCATGAATGTCCGGCACCTACACCTAAGCGCGACGTCAATGGACACAGCGAAAGTTGACCACGCGCAGGACCGGCCGACGGGAGTCCATCGATGACGAATGACAGGTTCCGGATACATCTACTATCCGGCAATGGTATGCGTCGCAACCACCAGGACGCTGACGGCCCGAAGGACCAGACGCAACTTCTGAAATACGCAATTTTCTATTTGGCGATGGCGGCCATTCTCTTGGTTGCCAATCAAGCTGCAAAGGACCCAATGGCCCGTGCGAACCAGGTGCAGCTCGCTTCGAACCTCCATACAGATCTGTCTGTTGCTCCTAAGTTCGAGACGAACCCTACTACGGGCAATGCAGCCGGGAGGGGAGCCTTCGTTGTTCGTTTCCGACTCACCAATCAGGGAAATCAAGCGATTTTCTACCCTGTATCCCCGGGCACAAATCATCCCATGGGCGAGATCATTTACCGGATTGCTCCCGGAGCTGACTGGAGGCTCACTTCCGAGTCTGAACTGTCCCCGTCTGTGCCGGCTCAACTGAAAGCAAAGGGCCACATCGCTTGGGTGGAGATGCCGCCCGGGGGCTGGGCCGATGGAGAGTATGATGATCCTCGGTTTCCACCCGGGGAGCATGCCTACGAGCTAGACCCGAAATTCGCATCCGATGGCAAAGTAAGTCCTCTACTTTCACCTGCGTACCCTACCAGCACCAACTCAGGTGTCCCCAATGGGGGCATCCAAACCCCGTACACACACGTTTCACGGCACCTGAGTCAGGTAAGGAGGATCGGCGGTCCGGCTGGCACCGCCATGATTCCTCAAAAAGCTTGCGGAAAGCGGGCCTCAAAAACTCTCCGAGCTTCGCTGTCGCCCTGAACTGCGGAATCGGTTCCAGTTCCTTGAATGCCGAGGTGAAGGCGTTGGATAGACTCCAGATCGTTCGCGATCGGAATTCCTCATACTTCGGATCGAAGTACAGGTCATGCACGGTGCGGGCGAGGTGTTTTGGAGCTTCAAGCTTGCCTTCCACAAACGCCTCGTAGATGACCACCTTGGCCGTGACGTCCGTGAGTTCACACCTCTGCCACGGCCTCCACCTGCTTTCGCATCGGCTCGAAGTTGCGCTGCATCCGGTCAACCCCAACCGAGACGCAGTCGATCAACGAAAATGATTTCGAGTGTTTGGCAAGCACCGGAGTAAACACCGCGGGGACAATGTTGCCATATTTGGTAAGCAGACGTGCTTCGGAATGACTGTTTCGTGTCATCGACAGCTGTTGCAGTTTTGCGTACCCCGCCTGGGAATGCTTCCGGATCGGGATGTCGGGTCGGCATCTTTCCGGAGAACGAGGAAGTCTTTGTGGGCAGCAAGGGAACGGACTCGGGGGCGTTGGCGCGCGCCACGCCTAGACGGGCCAATGCCGATGTGAAGCTCAGGATGCAAAGGCAATTTGTCGTCCTTGAAGCGGCCGCTCTAAAGGACTGTCAATACCAGTGCCTTCCGGAGCGCGTGGTTTCATTACTGGTCTCCACAGAAGTTCTACGCGATCTTCCTTGATCGTGTGCCATGCCGATTCGTCTGAGCGATCTTCTTAGCTAAAATCGCAAGCAGACGTTCGATCTTCTTATCTTCTAATCGTGGGAGGGTGATTGGGACCGGGCCGTGCAGCTTAGAGGGTGTGGGGAGGGGCATTGCGAGCGATCCTCTCAGTACAGAAGGTTTCTCTGCACGGCTGGAATAAAGGATGTTGGCAAGTGTCCCAAAGTGTACGGACTGTGGGCAATAGCACTTAAGGGCAAGACGTGTGGAAAACCAGCCCGAAATTCACGAGGGTGAAACATTGAAAAGCCAGCGTGGTTTGTAATGATAGGGGCGTTCCCACTAAGGCAGCTATGTCAGTTCACATGGGCATCATGTGCGAAAAGTGCCACAGAGTTCACTTCATTGCCACGTCCTCTGGGATCAAACCCATGCTATGTATGCTTTTTCCTGCCGATTCTGCGCCGAAAGAAGAGAATTCAGAAAGGAAACGATGCGCCCGTACCGCGTCTCAGATGAAGTGTTCAGCGCTGGCCACGCAAATGAAGGTGAGTACGTTGCTCTTCCTCCCTCACCGAACTGGCCGACATCGTAATGATGGCTATCGCGGGGTCACCACGTCCACCTGGAGCGAGGATCCAGATAGGAACTTGATTTGAAGACCCCGACCCCTTTCCGCTCTCGAACCAAACGTCAGAGGCATATAAGCAAGTGGCGCTGTAGTGTCCGGGAATGGGAAAGGCCCAATCGATGGTAACTATAATCTCGCCCGAACTAGCAACTGTGTCGTGCGGGAGTGATTCACCGGACCCAAGAATCCTGCTCTGCAGCGGAACCAATTACGACCAGCGGGCTGGGGGCTGGACTGGCGGAAATGTGGAGCTTCGTAGGACTTTCCTTTGATCGAAACCTGAGTTTTACCTGGATGTTGAAACCAGTGCGAACAAAAACACTCACCCACGACGCACAAACGAATTCTCAGGATGATTGCCGAGGATGAAAACTACGGATGGACCCCAAAAACTGGAAACGGATTTTGTCAGAGGATCACATTCGTCTCAATGGACAGCAATCCGATTTCATGGGATTCTCATTTGACTCCGCTGGCACTCGGTATAGTGTAGTCGTCACGCAGCTCTGGCCGAATCCTCCCCCGATCCTGCCCGACGCAGCGAACCGTCTAGGATGAAAGAAGGCCGACGTGTTCCAGCCGCGAAAAGCCTTGGCGAACCTCTACGAAGAACTAAGAACCCTTGAGGTCTTTGACCGGATACATGAATACGCTTCAGATGCAGACCCAGCCAACGACCCTCTGTATGCAATTCGCCAAGTTAGGCGGAGAGAAATTGCGGAGAAAATTGCGAGACTGAGAGCGCACGAGCCTGCATTCTCGAAACCTGCTGGGCTTAGTGGGGCAATTGCCTTCGTATGCGCAGTCGGCTGCGCCGTGCTCTATTACTCGCTAAGGTAGGGGGGAACACTGCTGGCGTCAGTCGCGCAAGGAAGCTGGAGAAGAGTTGGGGACTGTTCGGGAGGGCGGCGATTCCACTTGCGTGCACTGCCGTAGGGATATTCGGCGTTGGTCGAGCTGGCGGCCGGCCAGCGCCTTTCAGCCTGATAATGGGCTCTCAGGTGTCGGGAGTAAGCCTCATGGATGTTTCCGATCACACGTGGATAGTGATGCGCAGCCACGGCCAGAAAACGATGCGTGGGTGGAGGAAGTTGCTCCACCTGGATCACGGCGGGAAAGTCAGAGCCATTTTTCGGGCCGTCGCGAGGTTCGACCATGCCCATCTGACGAGAAGTCTCACATCGCTGCAGCCTGTGGCTACTGTTGGTCCTCAGTCGCAAAATCGAAGCAAATATTCTCCGTTGGTTCGCCGTCCAGAAATATGCGGTGCCAGAGTTCGAGGTTTAGCAATCTCCAGATTCGGTCGGCGTGATCGCGCACTTTGGTGCGGTGCTGATCAAGAAGCCGCTTTACGACATCTGAGCGGAAGATTGCTCGTTCAAGGCTTCGTGGTGCTAGCAGAATCTGCGCGACAGAGTCCAACGCTGGCCCTCCCAACCAATGTTGCCAAGGCGTGGGAAATCCCATCTTCTTGCGATCGATGACCGTACTCGGGAGTAGGCCTTTCATGGCTTCTTTCAGAATGAACTTGCCCCCTAGTCCACGCACTGAATATTCCGTCGGAATCTTCAGCGCAAACTCCACCAGTTCGTAATCAAGGAAAGGAACTCGACTTTCAAGTGATGCGGCCATACTCATCTGGTCCTGCTTCATCAACAGCTCGACTAGATAAGTATTTATGTCGGTGCTCAGCATTCTGTGCAGTAAATCACCTTTCGACGCTTCCCAAGCCTTCATTGAGCCCTTGTAGGCATCGCCGGCTTTCGCCAAAGCACTCGAGGTAAGCAATTCCACTTGCTCCCGGGAGGAAAAAGCCGAGAAGAAATTGTCAAAATAAATCGACGGCCAGGAGCTTCCGTTCCGCAGAACAAATGTGTGCTGGAGTCGGCGATGCTGCGACGCGCTTAGCGGACTACGTTCGAGCGACTTGCGAACGACCCTTCGAACTCTCTCTGTGGTCATGGAACGGTACAATGCGTCCATGCGAGCATTCAATATGGTCCACGCGTATCTCGTGTAACCGCCGAGGGTCTCATCGCTTCCCTCCCCTGTGAGCACAACCGTCACATGTTCCCGTGCCAGTTGTGCAACAGAGAACAGCGCCACACTTGAGGGCCAAACGATCGGTTCATCCTCATGCCAGATCAGCTTTGGCAGTTGTTGAAAAAAATCGTTGCGAGTTAAGCGAACTTCGTGATGATCCGATCCGATGTGACCTGCCACTTGCCGGGCATACTTGAGTTCCCCGAATGATTCTTCGTCGGAATCCTGGGCGCCGTAACCCACTGCAAAGGTCTTAATTTCAGAGCCTCGACTTTTCGTGGCAAGTGCAGCTACGGCACTGGAGTCTAGCCCTCCGCTCAGGAACATGCCGAGGGGGACATCACTCATCATGTGAGACGAGACTGCGGCCTCAAGCAATTCTCGATAAGTCCGGACGTAATAGTCACGTGGGTGGGACTCCACGTCAGGATTCATCGTAAGATCCCAGTAGCGCTCTATTTTGAGCTCACCATTTTCGGACATTTCCAAAGTGTGCCCCGGCATCAGTTTATGCACACCGGCAAACATAGTCTCTGCGCCGCTGAGGTAGCCGAAGGCAAGATACTCCGCCAGCGCTCCGTGGTTGAATTCGGCCCGGACGGGATATACCAGAATCGTCTTGATCTCCGACCCAAATAGAAATGTACGGCCATCCCAGCGGTAATAGAAAGGCTTGATGCCAAGCCGGTCGCGCGCAGCGAACAAAACCCGCCGGCGCCGATCCCAGAGCACGAAGGCAAACATCCCGCGCAGATGCCCTACACACTCGCGACCATATTCCTCATATGCATGAACGATCGTCTCGGTGTCACTACACGTGCGGTAATGATGTCCCTTCGATTCAAGCTTCATTCTCAACTGGGTGTGGTTATAAATTTCTCCATTGAAGACAATCGAGACATCCCCAGTTTCGTTAGACAGCGGCTGATGCCCGGTCTTAATGTCGATGATGCTGAGGCGGCGCATCGCGAGTCCGACGTTTCCTTCAACGAGAAATCCTTCATCGTCGGGCCCGCGGTGCGCAATACTCCGGTTCATTCGCGCAAGCTCGTCAAGCTTCACCTGGCAAGCGGAATCCGGGAAGAAGATGCCACAAATTCCACACATGTCTATCTTTCATTTAGTCTTAGCGGCTGATGCCGCGAAGTCTGAGTCGTCCGCAAGAATTGTCTTTGGCAAAAGGGCCGAACGATCCGAACAGGACACCGTCCGAACATTATCGCGGAGAGATAATTCGGCCCACTCGACTTGGCGGCTGCAGCAGAGGTCCAGGCTTCCGAATGCGGCATAGCTTCCGTTGCAAAGAACCAAAAGCTCTTCCGATCCAGGTCCAGACTTGTGGCAGACATATTTCGCATCACTCACAACCGGACCGCAGCGCCATGGTCCGCCACTTTCGTTGAACATGAAGGAATACTCAACTCCTTCGGCTGTGTATCTGTAGTCTGACGTTGTAGAGTCCGTATGCTCGCACCATCGAAAGGACTCAATGCCCCTGCCCGTCTGCTCAG
>Ga0335073_10011069_pt1 | contig 12676 bp, 14 predicted proteins | sample Lox_Sample_22_FD_207093 | JGI IMG/M metagenome (GOLD analysis project Ga0335073, IMG submission 207093) | Soil microbial communities from Loxahatchee National Wildlife Refuge, Florida, United States - Lox_Sample_2.2 | ecosystem: Environmental > Terrestrial > Soil > Wetlands | place: USA...
ACTTTGGCCAGGAATTTCCGCAGCCGAAGTACGAGCATATTGCAGCTGTGACGCCTGCTCCAGCGCCGCCGGTTGCCGCCGCCCAGGCTCCTCAGCCGGCGCCGGCTCCCGCGCCCCAGCCGCCGCAGGAAGTTGCGCAGAATACCCCACCGCCGCAGCCGGCTCCGCAAGCAGCTCCCGCACCCCAGCCTGCTCCTCAACCGGCTCCGAAGGAACTGCCCAAGACGGCGAGTCCCTATCCTTGGTTTGGTTTAGGAGGAATTGCTTCGCTCGCTCTGTTTGGTCTGGTTCGGAGGTACCGTTTGTCGTAAAATTGCTATAGGAGTTTGTATGACCCGCCACCGCTTCACGTTACCGGTCGCGGGTCTGCTGCTCCTCCTGGCGGCTGCCTTTGGATTCGGTCAGCAACACGAGAAGGTCGCCGCATCGGTTCCGTCTCAGCAACCCTACACAATCAGCACGACGTCGCGGCTGGTTCTGTTGGACGTCAGTGTGAAGGACTCGGCGGGTGGCTTCGTCTCCGGCCTCACCAAGGAGAATTTCAAGGTCTACGAGGACGGCAAGCTTCAACAGATCAGCCAATTTGCGAGCGTGGACATCCCCGTGACCGTCGGCATACTCGTGGATGAGAGCGGCAGCATGCGAAACAAGCGGCCGGAGGTGATTACGGCTGCACTTGCTTTCATCCAGGCCAGCAACCCCATGGACGAGATCTTTGTGATCAACTTCAACGAGCATCCTTACCGCGGTCTTCCCGAAGGCGTGCTGTTTTCCGATGACCCCCGGCAGCTGCGGCAAGCCTTGGGGCAAGGTGATCCCGAGGGCAGGACCGCGTTGTACGACGCCATCACCATGGGCCTGCATCAATTGGAGCTCGGGCGGCGCGACAAGAAAACCCTGGTGCTGATCAGCGACGGCGGGGACAATCACAGCAAGAGCACGCTTCCGGAAGTGACGCACGATGTTCTGGCTTCGATAGCGACCATCTACACGGTTGGCATCTACGATCCGCAAGATCCGGAAAAGAATCCCGGTGTGTTGCGGCGGCTGGCCCAATTGAGCGGCGGTAGTTTCCACTTTCCGGAAAAGCTGGATGAGATTGTTCCGATTTGTCGCCGAATCGCGAAGGATATTCGGACGCGCTATACGATCGGCTACGTCCCGGCGGCCGAGGGACGCGCCCAGCGGCACATCAAAGTAGTGGCACTGGCGGCCGATGGACACAAATTGAACGTGAGGGCCAGGACCAGTTACTGGTACGGGTCGCCCGACAGCGGAGCGGCTGTACAGTGAAAGCTCGGGTGAAAACACGGGGCGGTCTGCAGGTGCTGGAATGGCTGTTCCTTCTCGTCGGCCTGGTGTTGCTGGACTGCTACGTGTGGATCAACACCAGCACCGTGCTCTACCAGGCCTACGAGGATTGGACTTTTGATCAGACGTTGCGCGGACTGACGCCCAGCGTTGGCGGATTCATTGGCGACGAGTGGCGCTGGCTGCGCGGCGAGCGGGGCTTGGCGCCGTCCGTGGTCTCGCCCCGAGAAGGGGAAGCCCCGTCGCAGTATGCGACCATCCCGGAGGCCAAGCCGCTGCTGCCGTCAGCGTTGATCGGGCGTCTGGAAATTCCGCGGCTGGGACTCTCCGTGATGGTGCGGGAAGGCGCTGATAATGGCACGCTGCGCAAGGCGGTCGGGCACATTCCCGGAACGGCGCTGCCGGGCGTGATCGGAAACGTGGCACTGGCGGGCCACCGCGACACCTTTTTCCGCCCGCTGCGTAACATCAAGAAGGGCGACGACATCGACCTTCAAACCGAGCGCGGCACCTACCGCTACGTTGTGGAATCCACAAAGATTGTCGGGCCGCGAGACGTCGGCGTGCTGGCGGCGTCGGGCGGCGAAACGCTGACGCTGGTGACCTGCTATCCGTTCTACTATGTGGGCTCCGCGCCGAAGCGTTTTATCGTGCGGGCCACGCAGGTGGCGGCTATCCTGCAGCCCCCACTGCGACAAGGCTCTTGAGCTTGGCCGTCAGCGTGGTTCGCTTGAGGCCCAGCATCTCGGCCGCGAGTTTCTTGTTTCCACCGGTCTTGCGCAGCGCCTGTTCCAGAATATTGAGTTCGATACTCCCCACGGTACGTTCGAAATCCAGGCCCTGATCGGGAACGGCGACGAAGGGCTGCGCGCCCGGCCGCAAGGCCACCGGAAGCTTCCGTGGCGGCAAAGGGAAATCCCCGGCGTGAAGCACTGGACGATCGCCGCTAAGGATGACCGCCTTTTCGACCGCGTTCTCCAGCTGCCGCACGTTGCCCGGCCAATCGTGGGCGGCCAGCCGGTCCAGCGTTTCGCGTGAGATCTGCTTCACGGGAATGCGCTCTTCGCGGCAGATTTTCTCGATGAAATGCCGCGTCAACAGCCCAACGTCGCCGGAGCGCTCGCGCAGCGGCGGAAGCGTCAAGGGAACCACGTTGAGCCGGTAGTAGAGGTCTTCTCGAAACTTGCCTTGCTGGATCATCTCAGCCAGATCGGTGTGCGTCGCGGCGATCACGCGGACATCCACACGAATGCTCTCCGAGCTTCCCAGGCGCTGGAACTCGCGCTCCTGCAGCACGCGCAGCAGCTTGGACTGAAGGCTGAGCGGCATGTCGCCGATTTCATCCAGAAAGATGGTGCCATGATTGGCCTGTTCAAAGCGGCCGATGCGCTGATTCATCGCGCCCGTGAACGCGCCCTTGACGTGACCGAACAGCTCGGCCTCGAGCAGCGACTCGGGCAGCGCACTGCAATTGACCGCGACCATCGGCGTCCGGTCGCGCCCGCTGGCGGCGTGGATCGAGCGCGCCACCAGTTCCTTGCCCGTTCCTGTTTCGCCGGTGATCAGCACCGTGCAGCGCCGCGGCGCCACCAGGCGGATCTGTTCGACAATCTGCTCGATAGCGCGGCTTTCGCCGATCAGGATGCGCCGCCAGGGCTCCGGATCGAACCCGCCGGCACCCTCCGATTCGCGCGACCACTTCGAATTGGCAGCCAGGTAGAGCACGCTGCTGGCGTCGCCATGCGTCAACACGTGAAATGCGCCCAGGCGCACGAGCCGCACGGTTTCGGTACCGCCGGCTTCCGGCGCGTGCAGCACAACCGGCGTTCCGGGCTGCGCCCGCTGCAGCTCTTCGAGCAGAGTTTCGGCCCGGGGACAATCCGCAAGCGGCAGACTCGCCAGAACGACATCGAAATCTTCGGCGCGCAGCAGCTCGATGCCATCCGCCGCGCTATTCGCCACGACGGTGGAGGAGAAGAGAATTCCGTTGACAATCTCTCCGGGCTGCTCGGCGATCCAGAGAAGTTTAGGCGTCAGAATGGCGGTAACCTCCGTCAAGCATCCATCGGCCGGAGGAGGGAAGGATTTAAGCGAAAAATTCGCTTAGTCCGTTGCTAGACGCGGGGAATATTCCGGGTGAGCCTGCGCGCCGCTTCTTCAATCGTCGGCCGTGATTTGGAAAACGTGAACCGGATGCGCTTCGGATTCGGAGCCGCGGCCGGGAAGAAAATCGAGCCGGGCACGCCCGCAACGCCTCGCTCGCGCATCAGGCGATCGGTGAAGGCGACGTCGTCTTCCTCCGACAGCGCCGAGTATTCGCACCAGAGAAAATACGAACCGCCCGGCTCGTAGAACGTCATACCCGTTTTCTCGACCGCGTCACCCAGCAGTTGCTTGCGCTGCCAATATTCGCGCCGGACTTTGTCGTAGAACTCGTCGGGGAACGCGAGGGCGCCCGCGAGCGCGATTTGGAAGGGATGCGGCGCGGTGACGGTATGGAAATCGTGCATGTGGCGGAGCTGATCGGCCAGCTGGTCCTGCGCGACCAGATAGCCGACGCGCCAGCCGGTGACCGAATAGGTCTTTCCCATCGATATGACGGTTACCGTGCGGTTGACCGCGGCCGGGAGCGATCCGATGCTGATGTGCTGGTGGCCCGGCCACACCAGGTATTCATAAGTTTCGTCAGCGAAGATCAGCAGGTCGTGATCGGCGGCGAATTGCGCGATGGTTTCGAGTTCCGCGCGGGTGAACACCTTGCCCATCGGGTTGCACGGATTGCAAAGCAGCACCGCGGCCGTGCGAGGCGTGTAAAGCGCTTCGAGCTGCCCGCGTGTGAAACTGAAATCCGGCTCCGAAGTCGCCAGCGTGCGGAGCTCGACGCCCGCAGCGATGGACTGCAGCACGTAATTCTCGTACATGGGCGCGAAGCTGATCACTTCGTTGCCCAGTTCGACTAATGCTTCCATGGCCACGATCATGCCTTCCGTGGCGCCGCACGTCACGACGACGTTGCGATCCGGATCGGCCGCGATCCGGTTGAAGCGTTCCAGCTTGTGCGCGATGGCGCGGCGCAGCACGGGGGCGCCGGAGGGATCGGTGTATTGATGAAAGCAGCCGGAGACGGCCTGGCGAGCGAGTTCCTTCACTTCGGGCCATGTATCGTCGTCGGAGAACCCTTGCGAGAGATTCACCGCGCCGATCTTGGCGGCTTCGATGGTGGTCTTGCGAATGGTGGACTCGCGCAGCACTGGGCGCTTGGATGCCATGGTTTTATAGTGACACGGTTCTATTACGAAGCGAGCGATTGGCCGAAGAGCACCACGGCGCGGCCGGCATCCACCACTAGCTAGAAGCGCGTCGCTGGAAAGTGGCGTGTTTTCAATCGCTTGTAGACTGGCAAAAGCCTTGCTTTTCGATCTGGCGTAAGGAGGACACGAAAATGAAAAAGGCAATCGCGGTGATGATGCTGATGGCGGGAGGCCTCTTTGCGGCTCCTCGCATTTCTGTTGGAATCGGTTTCGGCGCGCCTGCGCCAGTAGTGGTTGCGCGCCCCGTTTGCCCCGGACCCGGCTACACCTGGGTGAACGGTTATTATGGTCCCGGGAACGTCTGGGTGGCTGGATATTGGGCTCCGCCCGCCGTCGTGGTTGCTCCGCGCTACCACGCGCGCGTGTTCGACCGTCACCTGGATGGCCGGCGCGACGAGCATTTCCGCCGCTAGCGTTTGTCTTATGAATCTCCCGGGTCCGATCCTGGTGTCCGATCGCTTTGCCCCTTTGCGAAGCCAGTTGCTCACGCTTCTGGCTTCGCTGGGCGAAGACGAGTGGGATCGTCCTACAGCAGCGCCGGGATGGTCCGTCAAGGACGTCACAGCGCACCTGGTGGGCGGCGACTTTGGGATCCTGTCGGGCAAGCGCGACGGGTTTCGCGGGACCTACAAGAAGGTCGACGATTACGCCCAGCTGGTGGATCTGGTCAACCGGTTGAATGCGCAGTGGGTCCAGGTCATGGCGCGGATGAGCCCGCGCCTGCTGATGGATCTTCTGGCCTTCACCGGGCCGGAGGTCGAGCGGTGCTTCGCGTCGCTAGACCCGATGAAGATCGGCGGTCCGGTGCAATGGGCCGGTTCCGATCCCGCTCCGGTGTGGTTCGACATCGCGCGTGAATTCACGGAGCGGTGGCATCACCAGCAGCAGATTCGGGACGCCACCGGATATGCGCCGCTCTACGATCCGTACTTTCTCGCGCCCGTCTTGGACGCCTTCGTGCGGGCCTTTCCGCACAACTTTCGTCATCTCGGGGCGCCGGCGGGAACGGTGGTGAGGTTCGAGATCTCCGGCGAAGCCGGCGGCATCTGGTTCGTCCATCGGATCGCGCAGGCCTGGACTCTCGCGCTGGACTCAGAGACCGAACCATCGGTGGATGTGATGCTTCCCCAAGACACCGCGTGGCGCTTGTTCACCAAGGGCATCGATCGCGATGCCGCTCGCGCGCAGGCCGTCATCGGCGGAGATGCCAGGCTGGCCTCGCCCATCTTCGCGACGACTGCCATTATTGGCTAAGTCCTTGGCTAGGTCCTGGGGTTCCAACGCTCGATTGCGTATAATTGTTCTCGGAACTTTGCCTCTGACCGCCGTCCGATAGCTCTCCAATTTCGACCCATCCTGCAACTGAGTCGTGGTGTATTCAAGGAGAGCAAAGTGTATCTGAATTGGTTCGAAACGTTCTTTGAAGGCCTGGCGCTGGAAATGTGGCGCGGCGTGATGACGCCGGAGCTGACCGCTCTCGAGGCTGGCTTTCTAGCTGATCGTCTGGAATTACAGAAGGGCACGAGCGCGCTGGACGTGCCGTGCGGCAACGGCCGGCTGGCCATCGAGCTGGCCAAGCGCGGTGTTCGCATGACGGGCGTGGATATCTCCGCGGGCTTTCTCGATGACGCTCGCGGCGCCGCGCCCGGCATGGAATGGGTCCTCGGCGACATGCGGAACCTGCCTTGGAATTCCCGATTTGACGCCGCCTACTGCTGGGGCAACAGCTTCGCTTATTTCGATCACGACAACTGCCTGCGGTTCCTGGACGCGGTTGCGCGGGCAGTGAAGCCCGGCGGCAGGTTCATCCTGGAAAGCGGCGCCGTTGCTGAGACGCTGCTTCCGAACTTAAAGCCCGAGCGCAAAATGCGGATCGGCGACATTGACTTCGAGAGCCAGAACTCCTACGCTGCCGCCGAGAGCCGCATGGATATCACCTACACGTTTAGCCGCGGCGATCAGCGCGAGGTGAAGCCTATCCATCAATGGGTGCATTCGGCGGGAGAGATCCGGCGGATGCTGCGGAGCAGCGGCCTGGAGCCCGTTGCGACCTTCGGTGATGTCGACGGCTCACGGTTCGAACTCGGTTCGCCACGATTCATCGCGCTGGCGCTCCGAAATGCCTAGCGCTTGTCCGGCACGATGTGCTCCAGGTCCTGGTTGTTCTCCTGGCAATCGGCTTCCATGATGCGCTCGTCGCGCGGCGGATGGCGCAGAATCAGGCGATACTGCCAGGGCCTGGTGAACACCTGGGGGTCTTCCATGGTGGCTTCATAGAAGATGGTGTGGTCGGGCTGGAGCGTGTAGCGCTCGGTGACGTGAAGCTGCGTGCTATGGAAATGGCCGGGGCCGGGCAGCCAGGTTTTGTCGTTGAAGCCGGTGACGTCGACGACGAAGGTGTCGCCGTCCCAGTGGCCCACCGAGTCGCCCATGAAGGTGGGGTCAAGCTCATCGGGATGCGGGCGGCCGTCGGCGGGGATGATGCGAAAGATGTGGTTGGTCTCGTAGAGGATGTAAATCTTGTTGTGCGTCTGCGCGATTTCAAACGGCACCGGAATGCCGAAAATGCGCGGCACGCCGGCCATCATGCAGTGCACGGTGGGATCGTTGCGGTCGTCGGAGGCCAGTTGCTTCACTTTGGCGAGCGCCCAGGGCTGATAGGGCGGCGGGCCGACCGGCGGTCCCCAGGTGCTTTTCGTGCCTTCGCCGGGGCGCAGCTCGCCGGTTTCGCCGAAGAGACTGACGCCGATCGCTTGCCAGATGCCGGAGAGGTCGGGGTGGCCGGAGGCGTCGCGGGGGAGTTTGGCGGCGGGAGTTTGCGCGAAGGCTAGGGCGGCGCAGCAACCGGCGAGCAGGACGTTTCGCATTGCGCGACTCCTCGTTTAGTGGGCGGGCGGGCCGATGTAAAGCTTCTTGCCGTCGGCTAGCGTCACCTCGCGTCCGGCCATGCGGGCGGAGGAATCCTTCGACGCCCAGCCGGTGACGCTGATGGTGTCGCCGACCTTAACGCTCGACTGATGCCAGCCGGTGCGGCGCAGCGTGTTGGGCGGATGGCCCTCCACGGCCATGCTGGTCACCTGGCCGTCGGCGCCTTTGACGTCCATGTAGATGTAGACATGCGGGTTTTCCCAGTCGATGCGCGTGACCACGCCGGTGTAGGTGACGGGCTTGGAGGCGTCGTATTCGGCGGCGAAGGAGTGGTGCGCGGCGGCGGGGAGGGGGAGAAGGCAGAGAGCGGCAAGCAGAAGGCCGGCGGGGAGGATGTCTCGCGTCATGGGGACCTCGGTGACTTTAGTGTAAGGCATCCTATCCATCTTGTGGCAGATAATTGTTACATATGGCGGAGGACGACAGACTGCGCAACGCTGGCTTTGTTCCGGCAAACGAGCTTAAGTTCTACCTCTATCAATCTAGGGCGAAGATTGATCAACTTTATCGACAGATTCAGGCTCCCAAGAAAAAGACCACCGTCGAGTGGAAGGTTGACGCGAAAATCGGTTCGTTTATGCGAAAGACCGAAAGGGAAAACGAGCCAAACGATGAAGACAAACTGAGGGCCGTGTTGAGGGAGTTGGAATCGCTACAATTGCTTGGCGCTCTTGAAGACCAAAAACCCTACATAAAGTGCATCTTCCCAATGAGGTGGGGCATCTACAACGACTCGTCTTGTCGGCCGGACAACGAAGGCCCTCTTGTTTACTTCAGCGGGATGTCCGATGCACGGCTTGTCGGTATGGGCGGCTCCTCGTGCCACATCGTGGGTTGCTACGGCCTCACCAGCACAGCTTCCCGCTCCTGCACGCCGGCCCTCGTTCACTTCCTTCGAACAGGATTGGATACCGGAGAGGGGCCAGAACCCATTTGGCACGAGTCAGAGCGGGAGCAGTTGGACGAGACTTATGAGGCGATGCTGATTGCCAACTACTACTTGAGGGGGCCGGTTCAGAATCTGGATTTCGTTGCCAAGGTCCTGTGCCGAGAGACTATATCCGGGGCGGGCAGGTGGGCAGACGGCTACAACGGCCACATAGACGCCATACTCGCAACTCCATTGTATGTTGCGCAAGTGGATCCCATGGCGGAGGATGGATAGGCTCGCGGCTTCGCTCGGCTCTAATTGAGTGTCGCGTCGGCCGGACCGGAAGTAAAATAGCAGCTGCGGCTCCTACTGTAGCTCCGCCATCGCGCCGTCCAGCCCCCGCGCCACGTGCAGATCGGCCCAGTGGAATTCAGTCCGCAGCATCTGCTCCACCTCAGCCTTGCTCTTCTTCGCCACCAGCATCTCGTGCACGCGGTCGCGCAACCGCTGCGTGCTTTCGCGATACTTGCGCATCTCGTCCTTGGTGGTGACGTCGCCGTGGCCGGGCACCACCGTGTCGAAATCCAGCGTCAGTGCGCCGTCCAGGGTCTTGGGCCAGTCGCGAGCGCTGCCGCCGCCGGAATAGTCGATCAGCTCGGGCGTCGCGTCGCCATAGGTGAACATGTCGCCCGCGGCCAGCACGCGGTCCTCGCGGAAGAGAGCCACGATGTCGCCGTTGGTGTGCGACCGGCCGAAGTAATACAACTCGACATGCTTGCCGCCCAGGAAGACGCTGGCGTGATGATCGAAGACGATATTGGGCAGGCCGGGCTGCTTGCCTTCCACCATGTTCTCGCGCGCATTCTCCGACGCGACGATCAGCGCGCCCAGATCCTGCATCTTGCCGTTGCCGCCGCTGTGATCGGCGTGGTGATGCGTGTTGATCACGTACTTCACCGGCTTGTCGGTGATCTTCTTCAGCTCGGCCATGATGTTGGCATGATCGATCTCGAACTTGTCGTCCACCAGCACCACGCCTTCGTCGGTGAGCAGCGCGGTGGTGTTGCCGGGCACGAAATCGTTGTGGATGACGTACAAATCGTCCTTCAACTTGATGGTGTTCAGCTTGGCGGGCTGGTTGCCGAACTGGGTGTAGGCGGTCCACAGGGCGCCCGAAAGGAAGACAATGGCCAAAAGACGAAGCATCGCGGTCTTGCGCATGAGGCAGAGTATAGCAAAGGTCGAGAATCGAGCGGATGCAATACTGGAAGCGGATGCCGCTTGTGGCCGCCGGACAGACTGGCTTGCTGGAAACGGCCACGCTCTTTAGCGTCTATGGGCGCGGCTTCGGTATTTCGCCAATTCTGGGCCGTTTGGGACAGTACAAAGACATCGACGCGATGGCCGCGGATACGCGCAACTGGGTGACGCAGATTGCGGCGGTCAACGGCGGCAAGAAGGTTGTGATTGGCATCCATCTGATTTATGCGCTGGCCGTGCCGTGCACCGGAACAGGCAACTGCCTCTATTACAAAGGCCCGTCGGTCGTGGAGCGATATATTCAGCCCGCCGCGGAACGGGGCTGGGTCGTCATCCTGGATACGCAGTTGGGACGTTCGAATCCGGTGGAGCAGGTGAATCACATGATCGCGGCCGGCTTCCTGAAGTACGACAACGTCCACCTGGCGATCGACCCCGAGTTCCACTCCGTTCCCGGGCACTTCCTCCCCGGCATTCCGATCGGTACCGTGGCTGCGTCGCAGATCAACGAGGTGCAGCAAATTCTGAGCGATTATGTGGAAAGCGCGAAGCTCAAGACGAAAAAGATCCTGATCGTCCACCAATTCGGCGACGCGGCCGTCCACGACGGGGTTCCGTTCATGATTCAGGACAAAAAGACGCTGAAGGATTTTCCCAACGTGGAGCTGGTGATTGACGCCGACGGCCTGGGAACGCCCGTGGTGAAGGTTTACAAGTACAACCTCATGACGGATAGCCACGCGTACCCGTTCATCCACTTTCGCGGGATCAAGGTGTTCTTTCCGAACCCTTGGGAAAAGCGCGGGCACTTCGACAAACCGCCGATGACGGTGGATGAGATTTTTGGAGTGAAGCCCGTGCCCGGCGGCATCCGCATGGCGACGCAGCCGAATGTTGTCATCATCGCGTAACCGCGCGCACCTGGCTCGATCCGCTTACGCGAACGCCGGCCGCGACAGCAGATTGCGGGCCGTTAACGCGCGGATGGGGGTCTCGGAAGCGGCAGGAAGCTCCTTAACAATCAGCGCATTCTCCGGGGTGAAGCGTGGTGGCGCACCGCCGAGCGCGGAGGCGACGGCGGCGGCCGATTCCGTTCCCGGCCAATACGAGCCGTGCGCATACGCATTGCCGTTGTGCGACATCGCGAGCGGCGCGTGCCAGACGCCGGGCGGGCCTCCGGTGCGGCCCACCGCAACCGGAAAGAAGCCCTCGCCGGCCGCGGTCTCTCCCAGGGGGAACGCGAAATGCAGCACCATGTCGCCCTTGGAATAGAGCACTGGATTTTTCGCGGTCAATTGAGCGGCGCGCTCGAGCGCTCCCCCCGAATCCACCTGCTTGACGACCACGGCCGCCGCCATCAACACGACAACGCCGATGGATACGTTAGGCGGCAGGCCATTGGCTGCCCATTTCTTCAGAATCTCCAGCACCAAACGGCAGCCCAACGAGTGCGCCACGAAATTCAAGACCAGGGGCCCCGAATGGCGCAGACCGGCCAGGTACTTTTCGAACTCGGCTGCGGAAGCGATGGCATGCGGAACCTGGTTCGCGTAGCTGAGGGTTGAAAGGATCTGGTTCGGTTCGTCGCCGGGCCATTGGAATTCGGCGACTTGCGCGGTTAGCGTGGCAAAGACCTTCTTCAAATCATTCAGGAACGTTCCGTAAGAATCCTGCGCCACGGTGCGGCTGTTGTTGTAGCCGTGGACCAGAATCAGCAGGTTCGTGAAGCCGTCTAAGTGGCCGCCTTCTTCGCGCGCGGGTACAATCGGCCCTCCGGACTCGGTGCCCGGCTCGCGGACGCTCACGACAACCGGATCGCTCATTGCCCGCGGGCTCTCTGCACGATGGCCAGCAGGTCTTTACCCACCGGAGCCAGGAAGCCGGCTAGGAGCGCGCTTACGATCACGCTGATGAGATTAGGCGCAACCATTCCCGGCCGGTAGGCCATGGCGATCCAGGCAAGCGCCGCGCTCACGGCAATGGACGCCAGTTGCAGGATCCACTTCCAGCGGAAGCCGGCCGCGATTTGCAGAGCGTCGATGGCCCGCTGGCACTGGTGGGTCACGCGGTTGCGTGCGTCGAGAAAGTCCTGGGTGGGAGGCTTGGGTTGCGCCAGCACCAGGCTTATGTCGGCGCTGTTCGCTTGAGAGGCCGTGATAGCCAACAGAGACTTGTGCCCTGTGGGAAACTCAAGAACCATTTGAATGGCCGCCGTGTATTGCCCGCACAGTTGTTCGATTTGCAGATCGTAAAAGGCGCCTTTGTCGCCGTCCACCGCCATCTTCAGCAAGTCCTTCTCCGCTTGTTCCGCCGAAACAACCAAGTCCGGCACACTGCTGAAGTTCGTTTGCGCCTCTGTGGCGCCCTCGTCCATCCATCTGCCGAGATAGTAGCTCTGAAACCACTGACGGACCGGCAGGAGATCTTTTATGGTTTGCAAAATGGCCATGGTGACAGCGCCCAGCAGACTTAACGCGATCGCGTACGCCGAAAAGTGCGCCGCCACGTCCGCTAGAAACCTGTTGAGACCGAGATCCATTCTCTACCTCCGCTCCGAATGCCGGACAAACCGCTGGCCGTATCTATCATTTCATAGCGCTATCGGCGTAAACAGTCCGCCTTTTTTCGCGCTCGTGGCCCTGTCCAAATGGCGTCTAAGAAAATTGTTCTTCTTCGGCACGCAGTCCCCGGCAACCGAGATAGAATCGGCGCATGTCTGAAAAACTAGGCGCCCGGCGCGGCGCGCAGGTGCTGGAACGGCTTCGCAGCGCCCCGCCCAATCTTTGGTACGACGGCGAGCGCGTGGACGATCCGACAACGCATCCGGCCATGCGCAATGGTGTGGCGAGCTTGGCCGCCCTTTATGATTCGCAGTGGCGCGACCCGGAAGTCACGCTGTACGATTCGCCGTCGTCCGGCGCCAAGGTCAGCCGCACGTTTCTAATTCCGCGCACCGTCGACGAACTGCGGTCCATCAGCCGCTGCATGAAGGCCC
>Ga0335073_10011070_pt1 | contig 12676 bp, 2 predicted proteins | sample Lox_Sample_22_FD_207093 | JGI IMG/M metagenome (GOLD analysis project Ga0335073, IMG submission 207093) | Soil microbial communities from Loxahatchee National Wildlife Refuge, Florida, United States - Lox_Sample_2.2 | ecosystem: Environmental > Terrestrial > Soil > Wetlands | place: USA: Florida...
TGCCCTGGATCGATGCGGTGGCGGCGGTACTGGAAGCCTGGTATCCGGGCGAGGAAGACGGCAACGCTGTGGCCGACGTCCTCTTCGGCGAGGTGAATCCGTCGGGAAAGCTTCCCATGACATTCCCCGCCAGCATCGATCAGACCTTTGCCAGGAACCCGGAGTGGTACCCCGGCAACGGCCAGGAGGTCCACTACGACGAGAAGCTGGACGTGGGTTATCGGTGGTATCAGTCGCAGCATCTCACGCCCTTGTTCCCCTTTGGATTCGGCCTCTCTTACACCACCTTCTCCATCTCCGATCTGAAAGTGACGCCGTCGGCAAAGCTGTCTGGAGCCGAGGCGCAGTTCACGGTGACGAACACCGGCCATCGCGCCGGGGCCGCGGTGGCGCAGGTTTACCTCGGGTTCCCTGCCATCCCGGAGGGCGATGAACCGCCTCTGCGGCTGGCGGCCTTTCGCAAGGTCATGCTGGCCCCCGGCGAGTCGAAGCGGATTACCCTGCCGCTCGACGCGCGCGCGTTTTCTTATTGGTCGATCGCCGACCACGCCTGGCGCATTCAGCCGGGCGACTACACCATTAAGGCCGGCGATTCTTCCGCCAATCTCCCGCTGGAAGCGAGCATCACGTTGCACGGAGCGCGGCAATGACAACGCGGCAAAGCTGCCCCGGATGAGACAGCTTCGTTATGTGTGCATACTCGTTCTCCGCGACCCGTTCCTGGGATAAGAGTCCTAGGCCCGCCGTATCCCCTTATTGGACCGTGAGAGTCACATTGGCCGACGCGGTCACATCGGCGCCCGAGTCGCTCGCCTTCACCGCGAAGGTGTAGTTGCCTGCTGTGGTTGCAGGCGTCGATTGCGGAGGGGGCTGCTGTGAGCTGCCGCCGCTGCCCCCGCCACAACCGGCCGCCCCGGCGATAATCACGAAGAAGAGCAGCACGAGCATCGAGGCCCAGCGACGCCTTCGCGCAGGGATCCCAAGCATTACAAGCACTGCAAGCAGCGAGCCAGCGCCGCCGAGTTCCCGGAACCGGAGCTGCGCAGGTGGCACGAGCGACGCCGTCGATGCGGCGGTTGTGGTGATCGTCAGCGCGGTGGTGCCGGTTGCGCCCGAAGCGAGCGTCACGGTTGTCGGGTTCAGGCTGCACACGGGCAGGCTCTGCGCGCCGGCCGGCGAGGACGTCAGTGTGCAGCTGACTGCCAGGGTGCCGGAGTAGGCGCTGCCCGCGGTGAGGCTGACGTCGCCCGTGGCGCTGGAGCCGGGTGCAACCGGGCTCAGCGTTGGCGTCGCCATCAGCACAGGGACGACCGTGACCGTGGTCGTGGCGCTGGCAGCGGCATAGGTCGGATCGCCGGAGTAGGCAGCTATCAGGGTGTTGGCGCCGCCGGCCAGAGTGCCCGCAGCAATCGTGAAGCCGGCGGTGCCGCTGTTCAACGCCTGCTGGGTGTTCCACGTTCCGCTGGAAAGCGTCACGGTGCCGGTGGGTGCGGATTGTCCGTTCGGCCCGGCAACCGTTACGGTGACGCTTACATTTTGCAGATTGGTAATGTTGATCGCCGAGGCTGTCACGGTCACCGTGGGTGCAGTGCTGCCGATCGCCGGGGTGACGCTGACGGACCCGGAACCGCTGGCGGAGTTGTACGCCGCCGAGCTGCCGGAGTCCGGTGTGTAGGCAACGGTGAGGGTGTCGCTGCCGACGGCAAGCGCCCCGGCCGGAATATTGACGGTTGCGTTGCCGCTGCTGAGGATCGTGGCCGCAGAGGTGTAGCTGCCGCTGGTCAGGATCACCGAGCCGGTTGGCGTCGGATTACCCGTGCCGCCGGCCACCGCAACGGTCACGGTAAGCGTCTGCGCCGTTGTGACGCTCGATGCGGAGGGATTCACAGTCAGGGTTGGCGTGATCTTCGCTACGCTCACAGAGCCGGTTCCGCTGGCCGATGTCCAGGTGGCCGAGCCTGTCGAGTCCGGAGTGTAGGTGACGGTCAGTGTGTCCGTACCCGCTGCGAGGGAGCCGGCAGGGACGGTGATGGTCGCACTGCCGTTGTTCAGCGTGGTGGCCGACGAGGTATATCCGCCGCCGCCCAGAACCACGGAGCCCGTGGGCGCTGGATTGCCCGCACCGCCGGTCACCGCAACGGCGACGGTAAGCCCCTGCGTCGTTGTGATGCTCGAAGCAGATGGCGTTACGGCGACCGTTGGGATCGCTTTCGTAACACTAACGGAACTCATCCCCGTGGCGGAGTTGAAGGTTGTCGAACCGGATTGGTCCGGCGAGTAAGTGACAGTCAGAGCGTCAGTACCGGCGGCAAGGGCCCCGGCAGGAACGTTGATCGTCGCACCGCCACTGCTCAGCGTCGTGGCCGCCGAAGTGTAACTGCCGCTGGTCAAAGCCACGGAGCCGGTCGCTGTCGGGTCACCGCTGCCTCCGCTCACCGCAACCGTGACGCTGAGAACCTGCGTTGTGGCGATGCTCGAGGCAGACGGCGTCACCGTCACCGTGGGCGTGATTTTTCCCACGCTCACCGATGCCGACCCGGTGGCCGAGTTGTAGGTCGCAGCGCCAGACGAATCGGGCGTGTAGGTGACAGTGAGGGTGTCATTCCCTGCGGCTAGCGACCCGGCAGGAACGTTGACCGTCGCACTCCCACTGCTCAGCGTCGCGGCAGCCGAGACGTAGCTGCCGCTGGTGAGAATGACCGAGCCGGTCGGCGTCGGGTTCGAGCTTTTGCCCGCGACCGTGATCGTGACCGTGAGCGCCTGCGCCGCGGTGATGCTCGAGGCAGACGGCGCTACCGTGACCGTGGGCGAGACCAATTCCGCCTGGAGCCCGATCGAAGTGGAGATGCTGGATTTGTAGCTCGTATCCCCGGCGTAACTCGCCTCGGCGTTGTGCGTGCCGGTCCCGGCCGGTGAGATTCCGGCAGCGCTCGCAGTCACGGTCTGGGAAAGCTGAGAAGTGAGAATGCTGACTGTATTGGCATAGACATTCGTAACCGCCAGGTCCTGCGTCCCATCGCCGTTGAAGTCCCTCACTGCAATCGCGTCAGGGTAGTTTCCGGGAGAGATCGCGATGAGCGCGGCGAAACTTCCGTCGCCGTTGCCCATCAATATGCCTGCCTGAGAGCTGCTGGTCTCCACCAGGTCGGGATTGCCGTCGCCGTTGAGATCGGCAACGGCCAGGTTTATGGGATCAGGGAGTCCGGTCGCCGGCGCCGTGGTTGCGGTGAAGGTTCCGTCGCCATTCCCGAGAAAAATGTAAAGGGAGCTGTCGGTCCCGCTGGCGACTGCGAGGTCGAGTTTGCCATCCTGATTAAAATCCCCGGCGACCACCGCGGCCGGAGAGGCGGATTGCGGCAAAGGCAGCGGGTCTGTCGCCGTGAATGATCCGTCGCCGTTGCCCAGCAGGATCGTCACGGAGTCAGTACCATAGCCGCCGGCCACGACAAGATCGAGAATGCCGTCACCGTTGAAATCACCTGTCGCGATGGCCCGCGGCTCGCTGCTTGTTTCTGCGCTCAAAGGAGAGGCGGTGAAGGTGCCGTCGCCGTTGCCCAGCAGCACGGTCACCGTGCTCGTGCCGGAATTCGCCGTCGCCAGGTCCAGGATGCCGTCGCCGTTGAAATCGCCCACCACCATGGCCACGGGACTACCACCGGTTTCAGGCTGAGTGGCGGTCGCTGTGAACGTGCCGTCGCCATTGCTCAGAAAGACGCTGACGTTATTCGAAGACTCGTTGGCAACCGCCAGGTCGGGGATGCCGTCGTCGTTGAAATCGCCCACCACCACTGCGCTCGGGCTGGCGCCCGCTTGCAGGCTGGACGCTGTCGCGGTGAACGTGCCATCCCCTTTGCCGAGCAGGATCGTCACCGTTCCGGAAGAAAAATTCGCCACCGCCAGATCCGGAATCCCATCCCCATTGAAATCGCCCGCGGCAATGGCTTCCGGATACGATCCGGTCGCCGGCGACTGCGGATTGCTCCAGGCGATCGTCGCCTTGCCCGATCCCAAAGACGCCGTGCCCAGAACCGAGTTGCTGTTCGTCGTGTCGAGGAATGAAATCGTGCCGGTGGGCGCAACGGCTCCCTGGCCCGCAACCGTAGCCGTCAGCGTGTAGTTCCCTGCGCTTCCACTCTGCAGGAGAGTCGTGGTGGCGGGCTGGGACGCGGTCACCGTGAGGGGTGTTGCCGTCGAGGCGCTCCCCGCGTTGCTGTTTGTGCCCACAAAGGCAGCCTTGTAACTGTGGACGCCCATCCCCGGGACGAACTTCAGGCTCGCCGTCCCTGCCTTCGTCAGCTGCGCGCTTCCGATGCTGTGGGTTGGATCGCAGCCCGTGGCAGCAGCGGTGCAGAAATTCACCTGCCCGGACGTCAGCGCCGTCGATCCGGAGCTCACCCCAGCCGTCAGCGTCACCACGGTCCCGGCCGCGACTGACTGGACCGCACTGCCGGCCGCGCTCACCTGCAGCGTCGTTGTCGTATCCGCAGGGGCCGCCGCATTCACCTTCACGACTACGGATGTACTCTCTGTGAGCGAACCGGACGTACCCGTAATGCCCACCGTCGTGCTGCCCGCCCCGGCCGTACTGGCAGCTTTCAGCGTCAGCACGCTGGAAGCCGCCGCTGGATTCGGGGCGAACGCGGCGGTGACACCGGCAGGTAGGCCGGAGGCGGCGAGACTGACGTTGCCGGTAAATCCATTCACGGGGATAACATCGACCGTCGACTCACCGGAACCGCCGGCACTCAGGCTGATCTCGCCGGGCGCGTTGACCAGGGTGAACCCCTGGGCGTTGACCGTGATGCTCCCGTTGATGGTGACGGTGAGCGAGCCGGAGGTGCCGGTGATTGTGAATGGCGCAGAATTGACCGGCGTTGCATTGGCGCTGGCGGTCAGCAGCAGCGTGGATGTCGACGTCGTGGGATTCGGCGAGAACGATGCCGTCACTCCGCTGGGCAGGCCCGACGCCGCCAGATTGACGCTGCCGGTGAATCCATATTGCGGTGTGACGGTAATGGTGTCCTGCGTCGATGCACCCTGGTTCACGCTGCCATAGCATGACGAACAATACAGACTGAAGCTCGGCGCGTTGATGGAAAGGGGCGTGGTGGTCGTTGCGGTTTGCGACCCGGAGGTGCCGGTAACCGTCAGCGTGTACTGCCCCGGAGTTGCCGAACTGCTGGTCGTCAGGGTCAGGGTGCTGGGGCTGCTGGACGTGCTGGAGATGCTGATCGGGTTGGGCGCAAACGACGCGGTAACGCCCGCAGGCAGCCCGGAGATCGACAGGTTGACGCTGCCGGCAAATCCATACTCAGAAGACGCGTAGACGCTGGCTGTGCCTGTGGCGCCCTGGCCAAGGTTGAAGCCACCGCTGCTGAGTGTGAAGGTGGACGCATAAATGCCGAGGGACAGCGTCGTGGTGGCTGTGGTGGAGCCCGATGTGCCCGTGATGGTCAGGGGGTATTGTCCCGTGGCCGCCGTGCTGCTCACTGTCAGCGTCAGGGTGCTGGAGGCGCTGTAGACCGTTCCGGAAACCGGCACCGGGTTCGGCGAGAACGAAGCGGTGACTCCGCTGGGCAGACCGGAAATGGAGAGATTCACGCTGCCGCTGAATCCGTATTGCGGGTAAACCCACACCGTCGACGTTGTCGAGGTCCCCTGACCCACGTTCCCGATGCAGCAACTGGAGAGCGTAAAGGTCGGCGCGTAAATATTCAGTGTGAGCGTGCTGGTCGCCGTTTGCGAACCCGAGCTACCCGTGATGGTCAATGTGGATTGCCCAAGCGCCGCGGTGCTGCTGGCGGTGAGCGTCAGCGTGCTGGAGTTCGTGGTCGGATTGGGGGAGAACGCCGCCGTGACCCCCGCCGGCAGTCCGGACACCGAGAAGGTCACGCTCCCGGTGAATCCATACTCTCCGTAGACGTAGAAGGACAACGGATTGGTGGTGCCCTGGCCGATGTTCGCAAAGGTCGTCCCGCCGATGGTGAAGGTCGGCGCGTTCACGGTCAGCATGACGGTCGTAGTGGCCGTGACCGTCCCCGATGTTCCCGTAATCGTCACCGTCATCGTGCCCAGAGCCGCGGTGCTGCTGCTGGTGAACGTCAGTACGCTGGTGTTCGTGGCGGGGTTCGGGGAGAAAGACGCGGTGACGCCGCTGGGCAACCCGGATGCGGACAGAGTCACGTTGCCGCTGAATCCGTACACCGGAGAGATCGAGATATAGGAGGTCGCTGTTGTTCCCTGCCCCATGTTCACCGGCGACGAGTAATCGTAGAGGGTGAACGAAGGCGCATGGATCGTCAGCGTCACCGTGGTCGAGGCCGTAACGCCGCCCGAGGTCCCGGTGATCGTAATTGTGCTCGGCCCCACCGCGGTTGTGCTGTTCGCGGTGAGCGTGAGCGTGGTCTCGTTCGTGGTTGGGTTCGGGTTCCACAGGGCGGTGACGCCGCTGGGCAAGCCGGTCACCGAAAACGTGACGTTGCCCGTGAACCCATACTGCGGAGTAATCGCGGCGTAGGTGCTGACCGAGGTCCCCTGACCCATGTCCAGCGTCGTCGGGCCATAAACAGTGAACGATGGCTGATGGATGGTCAGGGTCGTAGTGGCGGTTTCCGTAAGGGTTCCCGAGGTCCCTGTAATCGTCAGCTTGCTCGATCCAATCGCCGTTGAACTGCTCGCCGTGAGGGTCAGGGTCGTGTAATTCGAGGTGGGATTCGGGTTCCAGCTGGCGGTCACACCGCCGGGCAAGCCCGCGATCGAAAATGCGACGTTACCGCTGAATCCATATTGCGGAATGACAGTCACGTAGGTGTTGAACGCAGTCCCCTGTCCCATGTCCACCGTCAGGGGGGCCGAGAGCGTGAATGTTGGCTGGTGGACGATGAGATTCAGCGTCGTAGTTACGGTGGTCGTGCCTGACGTCCCCGTGACGATGAGGGCGGTTGTGCCAGCCGGGACCGAAGCCCCGACGATGAGCGTGAGGGTGCTGGAGCCGTAGCCGTTCGCGGTAACGCTCACCGGGTTCGGAGCAAAAGAGGCCGTAACCCCCGTGGGCAGCCCGGAGATGGAAAGGTTCACATTGCCGCTGAATTGATACTCGGGAAATGCGTACACGACGGTGCTGGCCGAAGATCCCTCACCGACATCAAGGCTGCTCGCCGCCGTCTGCAGTTCGAACGTCGGCTGATGGATGGTGAGCGACAGAGGCGTGGTCACCGTGAGACTGCCGGATGTCCCGGTAATCGTCACGTTGTAGGTGCCGTCCACGGCCGAACTGCCCGCGTCGATCGAGAGCGTGCTGCCTGTGGACGTCGAGCTCGGCGAGAAAGAAGCGGTGACTCCCGTGGGCAGGCCGGAAACGGAAAGGTTCACCGCGCCTGTGAATCCATACTCCGGCGTGACGGTGATCGTCGACGTCCCCGTGTTGCCTGGACTGAGGGCGATGCTGGCCGGCGATGGGGTCAAAACAAACGTCGGCGCGTGAACAGCCAGGCTCACCATCGTTGTCGCCGTATGACTGCCCGAGGTGCCGGTGATGGTCAGGGACGTCGTCGAGGCCGGCGCATTTGCTGCGGCCGTGAACGTGAGCACACTCGACCCGGTGGTCGGATTGGTTCCCCAGACCGCGGTGACACCGGTGGGCAGCGTGGACGTCAATGCGAGCGTGACATTACCCGTAAATCCGCCTGCGTCGGTGACGTTAACCGTCGTGGAAGCGGCGGCGCCCTGCAGTACGCCTACCGTAGCCGGCGAACCTAGCAGCCAGAACCCCGGCACCTGTGAACCCGCTAAGTCGTCGATCAGCGGTTGTCCCGTGGGACTCCCCAAGCCGCTCACCAGGTCGTATCCGGCAACTGCACTCCACGACACTGGCTGATTGTCCGTGTCGTTATTGCCCGAGGTAATGTCGTGGAAGTCGGTCGCATAGGGGGTCCCTTCCGCCAGCGTGTAGAGCGAAGGATTCAGGAAGCCGATGCCGCCCAGGGGCGCATTGCCCGCTTCGACCGCCTGTTCGTTGGCCAGGGCCATGAAGCCGGCCCAGCGCGGCGCTGCGAAACTGGTTCCCGCCCAGCCCCCCGAGCACACCCCCGCGGCGCAGTTGTAATTGTCAAAGTCGCCCTCCATGGCTACATCCGGCACGTTGCGATACGCCGTGGAACCGGCGTTGGAAGTATTCGCCACGCCATCCTGCCAGCTGGGAAGCGCGATGTCGTCCGGGCTGATGCCACCCCCGCTGCCGAAGTCAGAGCCGGGAGCGGAGTTCCATGCCACCTCTGACTCCCAGGCACCACCCGCGCCGTTCGTCGTCAGGTGTGTCCCGCCGACCGCCGTGATGTAGGCGTCTTCCTGCGGGTAGAAGTAGGAGTCGAGCGATGCGTCGTACGCGCCATAGTCTCCGGAAGCAGCGAAGAAGCTTTGCCCCTGCGCGGCGAATTCCTTGAAAAAGGGATCGTCGGTGGACGGGTCGTCGGGTTGCCAGCTCCACGAGCAGCTGATCTGTTTTGCGATGTCTTCCGACGCCATAGAGTTAAGAATGCTGGCATCGTCCGCGCCTGTTCCCATGTAGACACGCACCTGGCTCAGACCAGGGGCCATCCCGATCGCCTGCACGATGTCCAGGACGACTTCCGCGGTGCCCCCCGCTGTTATCGGCAAACCCGTTGCACCGTCGAGCAGGACGTTATTGATGGCGACGTTGTAGGTCTGCCCGGCGTTGCTGAAGGTACTGTTCACGTCGCTGATGTTGTAGCCGTCGAACTCCAGAAGCCCAACGGTCTGGCCATTGCCGTCCAGCGTGGTTCCGCCGTAGTAAGCGGCGCGCATATCGCTGCCGAGATAGGATCCCCCAGGACCCGATCCGGTGACATTGGCCATCTGCGCCTGCACCGGTGATGGCGGAATGACCGTCGGGTGCGGTACAGAGTAGTTGTCGAGGCCGGAAATATGCGCGAGGGGAACGCTGAGGTTGATCGAAGGCTCTCGGTCCGGCGAGAAGAATGTGCGGTTCTCCGTCGGATGCTGATAGACGTTCATCTGAACGTTGAATGCAGATTCGATCTGATCCACGGTGCCGCTCAGGGACACCACAAGCCGGTTCGCCGCCGGACTGGTGACGCTGAATCCATGAGCCTGTGCAAACGTAACCACGGCCTGGTAGTCCTCCGGCGCGGGGCCGTATCGCTGTGTGAATTCCTCGACCGTAAGGAAATGGTGGAAGTCCGGGCTCGACGGGTCGTAGAGTCGCGTGAGCAGACTGTTCAGATCCGTCTCGTTCCGCAGCGGCAGCACGATCGAGAAGTTCATCCTCTGTGCGGGCGGCTCTGCACCCACCAGCGGCGCTTGTCCGGAGGAGACCTCGGGACGGACGTGGTTGTGGAGCACCTGAAGCTTCTGCGCGAGGCCCGGACTCGGAGCCAAACAGGCGACGGCGGCAAAGTTGACAGCGCCGGCAGCTGCAAGGCTCTTCTTACGAAGCCAGGTCGAAAAGGCCTTCAGGGAAACACACGAGGACCAGGACAGAGAAACACCAGGACAGAAACCCACAGAAATACCCCACCGGGAAAGGGCCGCCAGAACGGCCGAATGTGAACAAGGGGGAACCGCGCCTAACCCGGAGCGGAGTACTGATCCTCGTTTGAGGCTCCGCCCGTTCTCGTTGTTTTGAGAGTCGGTGGAGAGTCTACCATGCAGTTATCTCATCGTAAGTAACACAATGGTAATGCTAAATCGTCGCTGTCAGGTATCTAACTTACGACTCTGACGCGATCTGCAACGGCATCCTGAATATTCTTTCTCGAGATCTGTTTTCGAGCGCAGCATGTTCGCTGAGGCTGCATGGGGCATGAAAACTTGTATATTGCTCCGTAACCGATCGGAAGGGTAGCAGCGCCCGACAAAATCTGGTCTCGGCAGGAAAAAGCTTCTGGAAACTGTATGTCTTCTCTCAAAGACCCGAGCCGCAGGGATTTCCTGACCGCGGGTTCGGCTGCGGCTCTGGCCGCGGCCGCCACCGCCGCAGGAGCCCAGACGAATGCCCTCTCCCTCGAGACAGCCAATGATCCACCCCATGCGGCCGCCGGTGATCTCTTCGATGTTGCCCCCCGGCGCTCCTTCAGCGCCGAAACAGCGACCCAGGTCGCGATGCCTCTCGGTGGTATCGGCGCGGGCTGCATCTGCCTGAACGGATACGGCGGCCTGCAGGATTTTTCGATCCGTACACGTCCCGAGACCGCGGCCCTGCCAGAGGGCTTCACTTCGGATTCGCCTGAGGCGGCATTCGCATTGCTCCATATCAAAGGCACCGCCGGCGTCACCAGGCTGGTCGAGGGTCCCTTTCCCGTGTTCAAGATCTTCGACCAGGGACTCCAGGGCCAGGGGCTGCGACGCGGAGGGTTCGAAGGCTTCCCGCGGTTTGCCAAAGGCGCGTTTCGCGGGGAGTATCCCTTTGGGACGGTCGCGCTCAGCGATCCGTTGGTTCCGTTGCAGGTCACCGTGGTTGGCTGGAATCCCTTCATCCCGCTCGATGACAGGAATTCCGGAATCCCCTGCGTGATTCTCGAATACAGTCTGCACAACGCTTCCGCCGCGGCGGTGGACTATGAGTTCTCCAGCCACCTGTCGCATCTGGCTCCAGGATGCCACCCAGACCAGGCGGCCAGCCTGAACACCGTGATCCCCGGCAAGGGCGTCTTCCTGCACAATTGCGAAGAGCCACATGCGGAGTCCTTTGGCAGCGCATCGCTCACCGTCATCGGCGCAACCCCGCGCATCAAGGGGATGTGGCTGCGCAGCCCGGGATGGGAGTTCGATTCCCTCTCCGCGCTGTGGCGCGAGGTTTCCTCCGGGAACTTCACCGCCAACGACGGATCGAACGATGTGGATACGACCGGCCGCAACGGAGCTTCGATCCTGCTGGCCGGCACTCTGGCGCCGGGCGAATCACGAACGTATCCCATCGTGATCACATGGCATTTTCCCAATTCTTACCTGCAGGATGGCGGCGTGTCGGAGACTCCCGGCGTCGACGGCGCCGCCGGTTGCCGAACCAGGGCGGGCTCCCCGGCTCCGCCGTGGCGTCCATGGTATGTAACCGAATGGATCGATGCACGGGAAGTAGCGCTTTACGTAGAGAAGGAGTATGCGTCGCTGCGCCGGCGCACGCTGCAATTCCACGACGCACTTTTCTCCTCCACTCTGCCCTCCTGCGTGCTCGATGCGGTTTCCGCGAACCTCGGCATTCTCAAGTCGCCAACCGTCCTGCGCGAGGAGAACGGCAATCTCTGGGGCTGGGAAGGATGCTTTCCCGACAGTGGCTGCTGCCACGGATCGTGCACGCATGTGTGGAACTACGCGCAGGCTTTTCCGAATCTCTACCCGCAACTGGAGCGAACGCTGCGCGATCTGGAACTGGTTCGTTCCATGGACGGGCGAGGACACGTGAATTTCCGGGGAGCCATTCCCGATGGGCATGTGCCTCACGACGGACCTGCCGCCGCCGACGGCCAGCTGGGCGGCATCATGAAGGTGTATCGCGACTGGCAAATTTCCGGCGACACCCCGTGGCTGACGAAGATGTACCCCCTGGTGAAACACAGCATCGATTACTGCATCCGCACGTGGGACCCGGATCACCGCGGGGCGCTGTTCGAACCGCACCACAACACGTACGACATTGAGTTTTGGGGCGCGGATGGCATGTGCACCAGCATTTACCTGGGGGCTCTCTCGGCGATGGCGATCATGGCGCCCGCCGCCGGGCATCCGGACGACGCGAGTTTTTATGCGGACCTCGCCAAACGCGGCGCCCAATTCATGGATGAGCAACTGTTCAACGGCGAGTACTACCAGCAGAAAGTGCAGTATCTGGGCCTGCGCGATACCTCGTTCGCCCGGAGCGTCGCTCACGTCACCGGCCAGAGCAGCGAAATGCAGCAATTGCTGCAGCGCGAAGGCCCGAAATACCAGTACGGCAGCGGATGCCTCTCCGATGGCGTCATCGGTGTATGGATGGCCCGGACGTATGGCATCGAGATGCCGCTGGCGCGCGAGCACGTGCGCTCGACCCTGCAGGCGATCTTCCGCAACAACTTCAAAACCGACCTCAGCGAACACGCCAACGCGCAGCGGCCCGGATATGCCATGGGCCGGGAGCCGGGGCTGCTTCTGTGCAGCTGGCCACGCGGCGGCAAACCCACCCTGCCCTTTGTCTATTCCGACGAAGTATGGACCGGCATTGAATACCAGGTGGCCTCGCACCTGATTCAGGAAGGATTCGTCACCGAGGGCCTGACCATCGTCCAGGCGCTGCGCAGCCGCTACGATGGGCGCACGCGCAATCCATGGAACGAATATGAGTGCGGCAATTATTATGCCCGCGCTATGGCAAGCTACTCTCTGCTGGCAGCGTTGTCCGGCTTTCGCTACTCTGCCGTGGAAAAAACCCTTTGCTTCTCGCCGCAACTGCAGGTCCGGCCCTTCCGGTGCTTTTTCTCAACCGCGACTGCGTTTGGCTCGATCGAGCTGAACCGGCAGTCCCTGAGCGTTCGCGTGACAGAAGGTGAGTTCAGGATTGAGAAGCTTCTTTTGGACGGGAAGCCCCACGACTGGAACGTGACGGTTCGGCAGGGTTCCTCGGCGGAGATGCCGATTTCGGGCTGACCCCCGCGTCTTGCCCATC
>Ga0335073_10011071_pt1 | contig 12676 bp, 11 predicted proteins | sample Lox_Sample_22_FD_207093 | JGI IMG/M metagenome (GOLD analysis project Ga0335073, IMG submission 207093) | Soil microbial communities from Loxahatchee National Wildlife Refuge, Florida, United States - Lox_Sample_2.2 | ecosystem: Environmental > Terrestrial > Soil > Wetlands | place: USA...
GCCGCGCTCGGCAGCCAGATGCCGCTCGAACGCGGCCAGGTGCCCGGCCGCCCAGTCAGGCAGCCCCGGCTCGGCGGATGCGCGCCCGGCGGATGCGCGCCCGGCGGATGCGCGCCCGGCGGATGCAGGCTCAGCGGATACGGGGCCGGCGGATGCGGGCGCGGTGGATGCGGGGCCGGCGGATGCGGGGCCGGCGGGTGCGGGCCCGGCGGGTGCGGGCCCGGCGGGTGCGGGCCCGGCAGACTGCCGCCGCGCCGGAACCCGGGCCAGTTCACCTTTGCGGCCACCAGCCGAATCCGGCCTGCGTCCGGGACGGTCCATGCCTACAGTGTCCAGCCATATCCGGTCCGGCTGTGGTAGCCGGGAGCGTGTCAGCCGTTCTTCCGTACCCGCCAGCCCCGGGCGCAGCGCTCGACGAAACCGGCCGCCGCCAGCACGCCGAGGCACCGGATAGCGGTGTTCAGATCGACACCGGCGGTGACCGCGATGGCGGCCGGACCGCCGCCGGCCCGCCCCGGAACGGCCTCGAGCACCGCGGTGGTCTCCTCGTCCAGGCTGTCGCGGGGGAAGACAGGTCCACGCCGCCGGTCACCGAGCCCGTCCCCGGCGGGCGAGATGTTCTCGATGACGTCTCGCGCCCGGGTCACGCACACGGCGCCCCACTCGCGGATGATCTCGTGGCAGCCTTCCGACTGGCTCGAGGTCACCGGCCCCGGCACGGCCATCAGCGGGCGGCACAGATCCCGGGCATGCCGCGCGGTGCTCAGCGCTCCGCTGCGCAACGCCGCCTCCACCACAACGGTGCCGCAGCTCAGCGCGGCGATCACGCGGTTACGGATCAGGAAGCCCGGCCTCGACGGTGCCCGGTCAGGAGGATGCTCACTGACCACGACGCCCTGCCCGGCGACGGCGGCGAAGAGCTCGTGGTGGCCCTTGGGATAGCCGTACTCAAGCCCGCTGGCGAGCACCGCAATGGTGACCCCGTCAGCGCCCAGCGCCCCCCGGTGCGCGCTGGCGTCGACGCCATAAGCGCCGCCTGACACGACGGTCCAGTCCCTTTCGGCCAGTGCCGCCGCCATCTCGGTGGCGACGTGCTCGCCGTAGCCGGTCGCGGCGCGCGCCCCCACCACCGACACCGACTGCAGGCAGGCGAAGCGCAGGTTCACGCGGCCGCGAACCCACAGGATGACCGGCCGGGCATCACCCAGATCGTCGAGCTGGGTCGGCCATTCGGGCTCGCCGGGGCACAGCAGCCGCATCCCGTCGCGTTCCCAGGCGGCCCGCCGCGCCGCCAGCGGGATCTGGCCCAGCCGGGCGCGCCACCGCCCGAAGGCACCGGCCAGGCCGGGGATGCCGCGCCCGCCGGCCGGCAGCGCGGCCCGCGGATCGCTGCCCGCCGACACCGCGGCGACGATCTCGGCCGGGCTGCAGGACCGCAGCAGCGCGCCGAGCACCGGATCGCCGGGCTCGGCCAGGAAGCTGAGCGCGACCCTGGCTTCCGTGGGGTTCAAGCTGATCACCTCCACCCTCCACGGTGGCGAAGACGGAGGGCGGACACTGGCCGCGAGCCGGGCCTGTGGACGGCTGGCCGGGGGCAGCGCGACCTGTTGATGGACAGGCCACACTGTCGGCCCCGCGTGGTTCAATCGCCCCCCACTGCGCACCGGGCCGGGCGCGGGAGCGTGGTTCGATCGCCCCCACTGCGCGCCCGGCTGGGCGTGGGATGCGCCCGCGGTCCAATGCGGCGTCGGGCAGGGCGTGATGGCCGACCCGAACGGCTGCGCGGCTAACCGCGCCCGATCACCAGCTGATTTTTATGCTGTTTATCCCTTTCATCACGTCTGAAGCAGCCACCGCTCCCTGGCATTCGGGTCGCCCGGGCCGGAGGAGCGGCGTTGGCAGGACTCGCAGAATTCCCGCATTCCGCACCTGGACAGGCGCAAGGCCCTCCGCGGGAGCGGGGCCAAGATCCTTTGCCATCTGAGCGATCGGCTCCTTGCTGAGCCCGGGGCTGACTCGGTGGCCTGGCGGCGGAGCGGGCCCGGCCGGCCGGTCCGGCCGGCCGGGCCCGCGTGCGGTCAAGATGGGTTGACGCCAGCGCTTACCGATGAGTAACTTAATGGCGAGTAACTTATTTCGACGAATGGTCGAAAGGGATCATCATGCGGAAGCGATCGAAAGTTGCCGTCATGATGACGGTGCTGGCCATGGCGTGCGCGCTGCTGACCTCCGCCGCGGAGGCCAGCGCCGCTACCAACGCGGGCAATGGCTCGTTCTACGTCTACACCGGAAGCAAGCCGCTGGCGCAGATCCCGCCGGGCACAGTGCTCAAGACACGCACGGTCTCGTACCACGTGGCCGGCATTGCCGTGCCGATCGAAGTCGTCCAGCTTCTCTACCGCTCTACCGGCGAGTTGGGGCAGCCCACGGCCAACGTCACCTCGGTGATCAAGCCGCCGTTGAGCCTCGGCAGCGCCCGCGCCGTTTCTTACCAGTCCTTCTACGACTCGCTGAATCCAGCCGACGAACCGTCGAAACAGATTGCGGGTGGGGTGACCCTCGGCGGGCTCATACCCGATGCCGAGTCACTCTTTATAGCTCCGCTGCTGCTCCAGGGCTTTACCGTCATCGTTTCCGACATCGAAGGCCAGTCCGCCGACTTCGGCGCCGGGCCGGTGTCCGGGATGAATACCCTGGACTCGATCCGGGCCGCCACGAGTTCCGGCTTGACCGGCCTTGACCGGGAGACCCCGGTAGGAATGCTGGGCTACTCCGGGGGCGCAATCGCCACCGGCTGGGCGGCCCAGCTGGCCCCCAGCTACGCTCCTGACGTCAACCGGGAACTGGTGGGCGCGGCCGAAGGCGGGGTGCTGGTCGACCCGATCCACAATCTCACCTACGTGAGCGGCAGTCTCACCTGGTCCGGGGTCCTGCCGATTGCCCTCATCGGAATAGCCCGGGCGTTCGACCTCGACCTCACCCCGTACCTGAGCAGCGAAGGGCTCCACCTGTACAACACGTTGCAGGATGCCTCGATCGTCAACGTCCTCGGCCAGTATCCCGGCCTGACCTGGGCGCAACTGGTCAAGCCGCGGTACGCCAACCCCGACAGCATCCCGGTCCTGGTACGGACGGCGAACAAGCTCAACATGGGAAGCGCCGCTTCCCCCACCGTGCCCATGTTCATCGGCCAAGGCGCCAACGGCGTCATCGAAGGAACGCCAGGCAACAAGCCCGGCATCGGGCCCGGCGACGGCGTGATGATCGCTGGGGACGTGCGCAGCCTGGCCCGGCAGTTCTGTGCGTCGGGCACCACGGTCGACTACACGCAGTACAACGCCCTGAGCCACATCACGAGCGTCCCGGTATGGGCACCGGCCGCGCTGACGTGGCTCGACGAGCGCTTCGCTGGCCTGGACGCCCCCAATGACTGCGCCAACATCGCACCAGGTAACTCCCTCGCCCCGGCAAAAGTCGCTGGCTGAAGCACCACTAGCCTGGGAGACCCGCGTCGCCACACCCCGGCGCGCGCATGCCCCCAGGGAGTTACGCCTTCATGAGCTACCGCCAGCTCGCCACCCGGCCCGTGGCGCGCTGGGCACTGGTAGCGATCGGCGCCCGGCTTCCGGTCGCGATGACGCCGCTCGCGCTGGTCTTCCTGGTCCGCCAGCGCCCCGGCGGGTATGCGCTGGGCGCCGTGCTCGCCGCCGCCTACGTGATGGGCGAAGTACTGGGAGCCGCGGTACTCGGGCCACGGCTGAACCCGCAGCGGGCCCGCGCCCAGATGACCGCGGGGCTGGCCCTCGGTGCTTGCTCGTTCGCCGCGCTCGGCCTGCTGCCCCGTGCGCAGCCGCTCGTGCTCGGCATCTTCGCCGTCCTCGCGGGAGCCGCACCGGCCGCCGCGCCCGGCGGCTTGCGCACCCTGCTGATCTCTCAGATCCCCGACGCACTCATCGTCAAGGCGCTGAGCGCGGAGTCCGTTTTTTCCTTCAGTTTGTGGACCACCGCGCCCGCCCTCACGGTGGGGCTCGCGCTCAGCGTCGCCGCGTCCGTGCCGCTGCTGCTCGCCGCTGCGCTGATGGCTGCGGCGGCGGTGGGGATGTGGGCGCTGCCCGCGAAGTGGAAGACCGACAGCGGTGATCGCGAGGGTGCCTCGATGGCGCGGACGCTCGCCCGGGCCTGGCCCATCTACATGACCGGCGCCGCCATGGCGGCCCTGCCCGCGCTGACCGAACTCGCCCTGCCCGCGCTGCTGGGACAGCGGGCCATTGGCGTGGGCTGGTCCGGGCCCCTGCTGGCCGGATTCTCGATCGCGTCGGCCCTGGGCGCGGCCTTGTACGGCGCGCGCGGACGCTGGCCTGGTTCACTGCGCATCCAGAGCCTGGTCCTGCTGCTGGGCGTGACCGCCTGCGTGACGTTGACGGCCACGCTGCCCTCCCTGGCGTGCATCGCGGGGTCGCTACTGCTGGCTGGGCTGCTGGCCTCCGGCGTGATGGTGACCCGCAACCTGTCGCTGCGTGACACCCTGCCGCCCAGCGCGCACGCGGCCGGGTACTCGGTGCTGTATGCGGCGGGCGGTGTCGGCTACGCCGCCAGCGCGGCCCTGGCCGGTGCGGTGCTGAGTGCGGCCTCACCGTCGGCCGCCATCCTGACCGGGGTCGGGCTGACGCTGCTGCTGACGGCCGCGAGCTCCCTGGGCGAGCTTGCCCCCCAGCGAGTCAGCCGGGCACATCCCGCTCCAGAATCACGCACCTCATACGAGACAAGCCGGCTCACGCGCACACCACTGACACAAGATGTCAGGGTGGAGGACTTAACGTCAGCCACATGAGCGACGGAAACGGAATAGGCGACTTCGACTTCTTTGTCGGATCGTGGAACAGCGTGCAGCGGCGACTCGCGAAACCGCTGGCGGACTGCGATGAATGGAATGAGTCTCGGGCTACCACTCGATGCTGGCGAGCGTTCGGCGGTGCGGCGAACGTCGATGAGGTCCGGTTCCCCGACTGGGGTTCCGCCGGCTTGTCGGTCCGGCTGCTCAACCCGGCGACCGGAGAGTGGTCGATCTACTGGGCGAATAACCGCACCGGCGAGCTGGCCCTGCCGCCCGTGGTGGGCCGCTTCAGTAACGGAGTCGGCCTGTTCTACTCCAAGGAGACCTACGACGGGCGGGCCATCACGGTCCGGTACAAGTGGTCGGACATCACGGCGATGACAGCTCGGTGGGAGCAGGCATTCTCGCTCGATGATGGGCAGACCTGGGAAACCAACTGGACCGCCGACTTCACCCGGAGCAAGTGACCATGGTCCACAGGCAGCTCAGTGATGCATCACGCCCAGCCACAGGCCGAGTGCGTAGCTGATCTCGGTGATCGTGGGCCGGGCAACGCCGCCGAGGTCAGCCACGGTCCAGGACAGCCGGATGACGCGATCGACGCCGCGCGCGCTGATCTCACCCAGGTCCATGGCCCGCTCCAGTGGAGCGAGCGCGCCGGGCGCGGGCGCGTAGCGGCGGCGCAGTTCCCGGCCTGGGATCTCCGCGTTCAGCCGCCAGCCGGTGCCACGAAGCCGGAACGCCATCCGCTGCCGGGCGGCCGCCACCCGCTCGGCCACCACCGAGCTCGGCTCGGCGAACTTCCGGTCGCTGAGCAGCTCGGCCCGGCCGACCGGCAGGAACTCGGCCTTCACGTCCACCCGGTCCAGCAGCGGCCCGGACAGCCGGGCCAGGTACCGGCGGCGGACCAGCGGCGGGCAAGAGCACCCGGCCCGCGTGGAGGCGGTGCTGGCGCAAGGACACGGGTTGGCCGCGAGCACCAGGGTGAACCTGGCCGGGAAGCGAGCGGTCAGCCCGGACCGGGCCAGCACCACCTCGCCGGACTCCAGCGGCTGGCGCAGCGCATCGAGAACATCCCGGGGAAATTCCGGGGCTTCATCCAGGAACAGGCATCCGTGGTGGGCCAGTGAGGCTGCGCCCGGGCGCAGGGCGCCGCTGCCGCCGCCCACGATCGCCGCCCGGGTCGAGGTGTGGTGCGGGGCGCAGAACGGCGGCTCGGTCAGCAGCGGGCAGCCGGGCGGCAGGGTTCCCGCGATCGAGTGGATCGCGGTGACCTCCAGCGCGGCATCCGGCTCCAGCCGGGGCAGGACCGTAGGCAGGCGCTCGGCCAGCATGGTCTTGCCGACTCCGGGCGGGCCGAGCAGCAGCAGGTGGTGGCCGCCGGCCGCGCAAATCTCGGCGGCCCGCCTGGCCATCGGCTGGCCCACCACGTCGGCCAGATCGCGCCCACGGCCCGACCCGGGCCCGCCATCTGACCCGGGCCCAAGCCCGCCGCCCGATCCGGGACCGCCACCCGAACCAGGCCCAGGCCTGCCGCCCGATCCGGGGCCGGAGCCACCCGCCCGCACCGGATCGGGCGAGGCCCCGTCCTCGAAGACCCGCACGCCACCCGCGTGCCCGGCCGCCGTCTCCGGCAGCGGCACCGGGAAGCGAAGCCACTCGAGCAGCGCACCCAGGCTGGGCGTGGCCAGGACGCGCATCCCCGGCACCAGGCACGCCTCTGGTGCGTTCTGTTCGGGCACGGCGACGGCCCGGAAACCGGCCGCCGCGGCCGCCGCCACCGCCGGGAGCACGCCACGGACCGGGCGCAGCCTGCCGTCCAGCCCCAGCTCGCCAAGGAACATTAGATCGCTGATCCGGGCCGGGGGGATGACCCCATCCGCGGCCAGGATGGCCACGGCTATGCCGACGTCGAAGCTGCTGCCCCGCTTGGGCAGGCTGGCGGGCGACAGGCCAACGGTGATCCTGCGGTTCGGCCACGTTTCCCTGCTGTTGACGATGGCCGACCGGATCCGGTCCCGCGCCTCGCGCAGCGCCGTGTCGGGCAGCCCCACCAGCATGAGCCCGACCAGACCGTTCTCGATGTCCGCCTCGATCTCGACCGGATGGCCTTCCACGCCCACCAGCGCGATCGAATGCGTGCGCGCCAGCGACATCTAGCCCACTCCCCGGATGTGCTCGATGGTGAAGCCGTTCTTGTCGTCCTTAAGCACCCCCACGACATCGATGCGCACCTCATCGAACAGCACGCCGTTGGCCACCACCCAGCACACCGCCAGCCGCCGCAGCCGGTTGCGCTTCTTCCTGGTCACCGCCTCCAGCGGGGTGCCGTACCCGAGGCCGGAGCGGGTCTTCACCTCGCACGCGACCAGCACCCGGCGATCGGCCGCGACGATGTCGATCTCCCCCTCCGAGCACCGCCAGTTGCGGGCGAGGATCCGGAACCCGGCCCGCTGCAGGTACTCTGCCGCCAGCTGTTCCCCGTGCTGACCCAGCGCATCCTTGGCGTTCAATCTCACCACCTCCGGTTCCGACGCTGACGGAACCGGGCAGCCGGGGGACGGCCGGCCGCGAGCGCTGTGGACAGCGGGGCGGCGAACCTGGCGGCGGTGCACGCAGCGCCAGGACTGTCGGCACCGCGTGCTTCAATGCCGCGCTACGTCGGCACCACGCCACCACGGCCGACGTCACGCCACCGCCGGCACCACGCCACCACGGCCGACGTCACGCCACCGCGGGTCCGCGTCACGTCGCAGCTGTCAGCGCCATGCCGCGCCGCGGCCGACGTCACGCCGGTGCGGAGAGTTCAATGCTGGCCGGGATGGCCTCGACCGCGTCGTCGAAGCCTGCGAGCAGCGCTTGGCGGCCGCCTTGGCCGCCCTGGTGGACCCAGCGGCGGCCGGAGATGCTGAACGCGGTCGTGGTGAGTTCGACCACGACGTGCAGCCGGAGGTCGTCGGGATCGAGGTTGAGCTGGCCGGCCAGGCAGGCGACGACCTGGTTTTTGATCCCGGCCCGGTAGTGCTCGACGTACTTGAGCAGGGCCGGCTCGGCTATCAGCAGGCGGCGGGTGGCGAGGAAGCGCTCATCCCAGCCGGGATCGAGCCCGGCGATCGCAGCGGCCAGCGTCTGGTGCAGCTCGGCGAGGACGGACCCGGACAGGTCGCGGCCGGCCAGCGCGGCCAGGTAGGCCGTCCACAGCTCGGTCTCGGCCTCGGTCGCCGCGGCCTCCTTGGCCGGGAAGAAACGGAAGAACGTGCTCTTGGACACCTCGGCCTCGTCAGCGACTTCCTCCAGCGTCGTCGCGTCGAAGCCGTTCGCGGTGAATAGACGCAGCGCCGCGTCGGCCAGCGCGCGGCGGGTCCGCAGCTTCTTGCGCTCGCGCAGCGGGAGGGACCGGTCGAGGGGCGGGCGAGCGATCATGCTCGCATCGTACCGCAAAGGATACTCAAGGCCTAAGTAAGCTCAGCTCATTTTAAAACTTGACTTTAAATAAAACTGAGTGTCAAAATCTGGAGACGACGGCGCCGCCGAGACACCGCGCAGGCCAAGGGCCCACCCCCAGCGGGGTCCGTGGGCTTGTGGCTTGAGGGCTTGGCCCACAAGCCCACGGACCCCACAGACGGGCCCCGCGAGACCGCCCCGGGACGCCCGGCGGCGTCACTGCGCCCAGATCAGGGAGGAACTATGGAGTACAAGCTCGACATGAGCATGATGTTCGCGATGCACGACGCCCTGCGCCGGGAGCTTGCGCAGGTCGGGCGCATCGCCAGCCGACGGGACGACGACCCGGCCAAGCTGCTGCGCAGCGCGCTGGGGTGGGAGCTTTTCAAGAAGTTCCTGCTGGTCCACCACCAGTCCGAGGATGACGTGCTGTGGCCGCCGCTGCGCGCCGCGGTGGCCGGGCGGCCCGACCGGGTGGCGCTGGTGGACGCACTGGAGGCCGAGCACTCCGTTATTGAGCCGCTGCTGACCGCGACCGACGCGGCCGCGGCCGACCCGGACCACGGCTACCAGCGGTTCGGCGACATCATCGACGAACTGTCGGCCAAGCTGACCGCGCACCTGGCCCATGAGGAGGCCGACGGGCTGCCCCTGATCGACGCCTCGCTGACCCCGCAGCAGTGGCAGAACTTCGCCCAGGTCCACGGCCAGCGGAACCTGCCCGAGTCGGCGAGGTACATGCCCTGGCTGCTCAACGACGCAAGCCCGCAGATCGCCGCCGCGATCCTCGGCAAGTTCCCCCCGCCCCTGCTGACCGCCTACCGAGAGCAGTGGGCGCCCGCCTACGCCGCCCTGGAGATCTGGCCCGCCACGGACGCGCCGGTTTCCTGAGGCCAGTCGCCCGGACACCAAGAAGGACACCAAGAAGGAGAAGTCATGGACGCCCACGACCTAACCCAAACCGCCCAAACCGCGCTCCCGGCCGCGACGTCCCCCACGGCGTCCCCCGCGACGTCCCCCGCGGCCGACCGCAAGCTCGGGCTGGCGTTGCTGATCATCGCCACCGCGCAGCTCATGCTGGTGCTCGACGACACGATCGTCAACGTGGCCCTGCCCACCATCCAGAGGTCACTGCAGCTGCCGACCGCCCACCTGAACTGGGTGGCCAGCTTCTACTCGCTCGCCTTCGGCGGTCTCCTGCTGGCCGGGGGCCGGGCCGGCGACCTCTACGGCCGGCTCCGCATGTTCCGGATCGGCCTGGTCGTGTTCGCGGTGGCCTCGATGGCCGGCGGCCTGGCCCCGGACGCCACGGCGCTCATCGCGGCCCGCCTCGTCCAGGGCTGCGGCGCGGCGCTGGCCGCACCGGGCGCCCTGTCCCTGCTCGCCACCACCTTCCCGTCCGGGCCGGCCAGGACCAGGGCACTGGGCGTCTATGGCGCGATGGCCGGGCTCGGGTCGGTGGTCGGCCTGCTGCTGGGCGGTACGCTGACCACGTACCTGAACTGGCGCTGGGTGCTGTTCATCAACGTCCCCTTGGCCATCGTCGTCCTGGCCGGCAGCCGGACGCTAGTCACGGGGGACCGCAAGCACGGCTCCATTGACATCCCCGGCGCCGTCACCGCCACTTTGGGCATCGGGTCCATCATCTACGGGCTCACCAGCGGCAGCACCAATGGCTGGGGCGCCCCCGTCACCCTCGCCTGCTTCGCCGCCGGCGTGGCCCTGGCCGCCACCTTCGTGGCCCTCGAGCGCACCTCCCGGGCGCCGCTGGTGCCGATGGCGGTGGTGCGGGACCGCAGCCGGGCCGGGGCGTACACCGTCATGCTGCTGGTGGGCGCGGGCATGCTGGCCATGTTCTACCTGCTCACCCTGTACATGCAGACAGTGCGGGGCTATTCAGCGCTGCACACCGGGCTGGCTTACCTGCCGTTCGTGGTCGGCCTCGGTATCGCCGCGGGCGGTCTCGGCCCCCGGCTGCTGGCCAAGCTGCCGCCGCGCGGCGTCCTCGCCGCGGGTCTGCTCATCTTCGCCGGTGGCCTGGTCTGGTACGGCACGCACCTGACGCCGACCTCCGACTATTTCGTGGCCATCTTGCCCGGCCTGGTGGCCGGCGGGGCCGGCGGCGGGGTTACCTTCGTGGCCGCCACCGCCGTATCAGTGCAGGGCGTCGCCCCATCTGACAGTGGTGCCGCGGCCGGCTTGCTCAACACCGGAATCCAGGTCGGCGCCGCGCTGGGTCTGAGCGGGCTGGCCTCCATCGCCTCGATCGTGACCAGAAGCCGCCTGCCCGGCCACACCCTGCCCGGCCACACCTTGCTGCCCGGACACACCTTGCTGCCCGGACACACGCTGCTGCCCGGACACACCGTGGCGGCCGCGCTGACCGACGGATACTCCACGGGTCTGTTCGCCGGCGCGGCGCTGTTCGCGGTCGGTGCCGTGGTCGCCCTGGCGGCCATCAACGCCAGGATCGAAGCGGGCCAGGTTTCAGGTCATTGAGCAGGCGGGTCAGGCTCCGGCAGCTGAAGGTCGCTCTTGGCGAGTTCCTCCACGTTGACGTCCTTGAACGTAACAACCCTGACGTTCTTCACGAACCGCGCCGGGCGATACATGTCCCACACCCAGGCATCCTGCATGGTCACTTCGAAGAACACCTCGCCGTTGTCCGAGGTGTGGACGTTCAGCTCAACCTGGTTGGTGAGGTAGAAGCGGCGCTCGGTCTCGACCACGTGGCTGAACAGCCCGACCACGTCGCGGTACTCACGGTAGAGCTGCAGCTCCATCTCCGTCTCGTACTTCTCGAGATCCTCCGCGCTCATACGCGTCCCTCCGTTCTGACCGATGCCGCTGTGCGGCGGCGGTCACGGCCCACGCCACACAAGCGCAGTCCCGGTGAGATCAACCATAGGCCCATTCTGCCTCTTCCCCGGCCGGCTCCTGTGTCTCCTCATCGGGTGGCTCCTGTGTCTCCTCATCGGGTGGCTCCTGGATCGCGGCCACCGGCACGCCGCCGCGCGACCGGATCACCTCGACCACGTTGGCGAAGGACGTGCGGTGCTCGGGACACGGGCCATGTTCGGTCAGGGCAGCCATGTGGCTCGGCGTGGAATATCCCTTATGCCGGGCGAAGCCGTACTGCGGGTACTGCTGGTGAAGGTCTTTCATGATGCCGTCCCTGGTCACCTTGGCCACGATCGAGGCGGCAGCCACGCACGCCGCGACCTCATCGCCCTTCCACATGGCCAGCGCGGGGACGGCCAGGCCGCGGACCGGGAACCCGTCGGTCAGCACGTAGCCCGGCCTGCTGCCCAGCCCGGCCAGCGCGCGCCGCATGCCGGTCACGTTGCACACGTGCAGCCCCAGCTTGTCGATATCGCCGGACGGGATCACCACCACGTGCCAGGCCAGGGCGCGCGCCACTATGTCCCGGTAGGCGGTCTCGCGGGCGGCGGCGGTCAGCGCCTTGGAGTCGGCCACCCCGGCCAGCCCGGACCTTCGCCGCGGATCCAGCGTGACCGCCGCGACCACGAGCGGCCCGGCGCAGGCCCCGCGGCCGGCCTCGTCGATCCCGGCCACCGGCGCCAGCCCGGCCCGGGCCAGGATCCGCTCGTATCCGGTCAGGCCGCAGCCACGCCGGGGCGTGTAGCCCGGATGCCGCAGCACAGCCCTTTCCATGGCGTCACCGGCGCCTCATGCGCTCACCCAGCCGGCGCCGCACCCGGCGCTGCAGCCAGGTCAGCGGCAGCGCTACGACGAAGCCGGCCTCCAGCGGCAGGTACGGCGACGAGGGCGCTACAGCCGTGCCCGCGGCCACCACTCTGGCCGCCGCAGCCGCCTGGCCCGACGCGGCCGACTTGCTGGGCGCATTGATTCCTGGCTGGCCGAACGTGGACGGAATCGGCAGAATCCGCCACCGGCTGGGTGGCCACACGATCATGAATGCCCGGCCGATCACCATGTTCTCCGGGATGGTGCCGTCGCCGGGATCCTGCATGTGGCCGCGGGAGTCCCAGGAGATGCTCCGGTGATCGCCCATGACCCAGAGCCGGCCGGGCGGCACGGTGATGCTGAAATGCGTCATCGACGGAGGATTGCCCGGGAACAGGTAAGACTGCTCGTGCAGGGCCACGCCGTTGACGGTCACGTCCCCGCTGGCGTTGCAGCAGGCGACGTGGTCGCCCGGAACGCCGATCACCCGCTTGATGAAGTCGGTCTGTCCCGGAGCCGTCCCGAACAGGCCGGAGATCGAGTGGAACAGCGGGTTCAGGGTCGCGTCATACAGCCGCACCACGGGATCAGAGCTCGGCGGCCCTGGCGTGGGCTCCGGCTCCCACGAGCCGTCCCCGTTGAACACGATGATGTCGCCCGGCTGGATGGAGCGGAAGTGATAGACGAGCT
>Ga0335073_10011072_pt1 | contig 12676 bp, 5 predicted proteins | sample Lox_Sample_22_FD_207093 | JGI IMG/M metagenome (GOLD analysis project Ga0335073, IMG submission 207093) | Soil microbial communities from Loxahatchee National Wildlife Refuge, Florida, United States - Lox_Sample_2.2 | ecosystem: Environmental > Terrestrial > Soil > Wetlands | place: USA: Florida...
GGTAGCAGCCGGTGTCCAGTTCGCAGAGCCTAGAGCAGCAAGATTGCGAATTGCATCGCGACGGCCGACATCGAGCTGCAAGCCAGAATCCAGAATTGTGACTCTTTTGCCAGCAGCGACGAGCGCATGGACGCATGAAATACCGGCAGGACCCGAACCTATGACGTAATGCATTTCTGGTCAGTCGTTCATTCGCTGAAGCCTGAGAACAGGGCGAAATTCAACTTTTCAATGATTGCACAAAGGATTCGAATTACGCGCGAAGGATCCGTGAACACCCGTGTTTAAACGCCCTGGTGCGGAATAGCACTCGTATGTTCCGACTCTCAGGCTTTGATACTGGAATCCGCCGACGATCCCAAAGCTCCTCCTCTAAATAAGAGGAAGAAGTTACGCTCCGGCAGGCCGTTGAAGAACACTCGGCGGTTCCCAAGATCCGCGATCTAGGTGATCCCATTCCTCGCTGCTCTACAAGCCGGCTCCGGAGACGTCGCGGAGCTCAGACAATAAGGGGTACGCTACGGTGGCATCGTGGTTCGTGATATCCCGTCACGACATCGTGATGCCAAAGCTTTGGCAGGTATGGCGGAGAGGGAGGGATTCGAACCCCCGATACCCTTGCGAGTATGCCTGATTTCGAGTCAGGTGCATTCAACCGGGCTCTGCCACCTCTCCAGCTTTGTTTACAACAACTTGCGCGGCTCTTTCATTGTAGCATTTCCGGAGAATGACATAAATTATGACGTAGCCAGTTTTTCTCATCCAACATGCGTGATTTTCCGAGTGCTGGTGCCGTTCGATCGTCGCCAAATTCCGTGTGGCCAAACAGCCGCCGTTTGACGGTCGATTCTTGGTTGCGCTTACTCTATCGATTGCGCAAGTGTCGAGCACAGTGATGATCAACGTTTGGCGCGATGCGGAGCCCGATTGGTCACTTTGCGTCATGCGCTGGTTAAAGCAAGACCTTTGATCGGCTGTCCGGACTACCACTGATCCGCTTGCCAATCTGAACGAACAGAAGTTGCTTCACCCGGTTGGTCATCAGCGCAGTCGTTCGACGCCCGGATGGGATGCTGGTTAGGCAGACGAATCACTCATAGCTTCAGGGAAGGCGGCGCCTGGTGCGGATCAGCACCGAAAGAAGCGTTCGGGTTCAGCCCAAGCTCAAGCACGATATGGCCGCCTTGGGCAATCTCCGAGTGGCGAAACCAGGCTCGTTGCTGCGGCTGTCCGTTGAGCGTGAACGATTGCACATATGCATGTGACGGATCGCTACGCTTGACCTCGATTTCGAGGCGACGTCCGCTACCGAGCTCAAGCACGGCATGTTGCACCAGAGGCGAGCCGAGGACATAATTTCCGCTCACCGGATCGACAGCATAGAAGCCCAATGCCGAGAGGATGTACCAGGCGGACATCTGGCCGACGTCCTCATTTCCGGCCATGCCGTCAGGTTGGTCCCTGTACATCGTGTCCATCAGCGAGCGGACGCGCGCCTGCGTCTTCGAGGGAGCGCCTGCGTATGCGTATAGATAGGCGATGTGGTGCGAGGGCTCGTTACCGTGAGCATACTGGCCGACCATACCGGCAATGTCAGGAGGCGCGTCAGGCGGCAGGGTGGAAGGGACAGTGAAAAGCGCATCAAGCTTCGCCAGAAACGGCTCGCGGCCTCCGAAGAGCGCAATCAATCCGGCCGGATCGTGCAGGGTGCCGAAGGTTGTCTGCCAAGCATTCGATTCGGTGTAATCACGCCACTTCTTACTGTGGCCCATCTCGATTGGATCAAATGGCTGCGCCCATTCTCCGTTCTCAAGTTTAGGTTCCATGAAGCCGCTGCCGGGGTTGAAGTAATGCCGGTAGTTTATTGAGCGGGTGCGCAGCATCGTGGCGTCGTCACGACGTCCCAGCTTCTCGGCGACGTGAGAAATCGCCCAGTCGTTATAGCAATATTCAAATGTCTTGGAGACAGACTCTGGCTCATGATCTGCCGGAATGTAGCCGAGGCGGCGATAGTAACCGAGACCTTCATAATTTTCTGTCACCGCGCGTTGCATCATCAGGCCGTATGCTTTTTCAGCATCGATTCCGGGAAAGCCTTTAGCGATCGCCTCACTGATGACACTTGCCGAGTGGTAGCCCGTCATCGTGCCTGTCTCCGTGCCTTGCAAGGGCCACACAGGCATGCCAGCCGGGCTCTGTTCGGCCATTCGGATGAGGCTATTGGCGAAGTCTGGCACGCGGTCACCCTGGATAAGGGTGTACGCAGGATGCGCAGCCCGGAAGGTGTCCCACAGCGAGAAGGTCGTGTAATTATGCTCATCCTTCGCCAACTGATGAATCTGCCAATCCATGCCGCGATACCGGCCGTCCACATCGTCGAAGAGCTGAGGTCCCAGCGACATGTGGTAGAGCGCGGTATAGAAGATTCGTTTCTGTTCCGGCGTGGCGAACTCTGCCTGAATGCAGGAGAGTTGCTGCCTCCATCTGCGTTGAGCGACCGCGCGCGTTTTCTCGAAGTCCCAGTCGGGCTGTTCTGCGCGGAGGTTTTTGGCGGCGCCTTCGGCGCTGACACCGGAGATCCCGGTACGCACGTAGATAATCTCTCCGGCGTGAGTCTTGAAGTGGAGAACAGCTTTCAAGCAGTCTCCCTCAAGCTTTCCTGTAGTGCTCACGGGTTTGTCATCGGAATAAAACACGACACTGGTTGGCTGCTTCGAAACCTGCAGCGTGAAGTAGCAATGCCGGCCGCTTCCCCAAGCGCGTGTCACGTGCCCTCCGGCAAGCGTGTCGGGAGCAGGCTGACGCACCTCGGCTGAGTAAACCGAAGAAACGCCGTTCGTGAGATAGCTGTGGGCCAGATCGACGATGAGCCATGCGTCGTCGCTTTCCGGGAAGGTGTACCTGTGCAGCCCGGTGCGTTCGGTCGCTGTCAGCTCAACGCGCACATTCGGGTCTTTGAGCAGGACGGAGTAGTACCCGGGCTCGGAGTGTTCATCATCGTGGGAAAACCGCGAGCGATAGCCTTGTTCCGGATTCGTACGGGGACCGGGAACCAGCTTCACGGGGCCGGTGCCGGGCATGACGAGAAAGTCGAGGAGATCTCCGCAGCCGGTGCCGCTGAGATGCGTGTGACTGAAGCCCATGATGGAGGTGTCGGAGATGTGATATCCGGAACACCAGTCCCATTCATCGTTGAAGGTGTCCGGGCTAAGCTGAACTGCTCCGAAAGGGAGACTTACTCCAGGGAAGCAGTGGCCGTGACCTCCGGTTCCGATGCGCGGATCGACCCAGCGTAGAGGATCGGCGGCCTCAGCACCTTCAGGAATGGCAAAAGCGGGAAGAGGCAGAGCAGCGGAGGCGCAAAGTGCGCTGGCAGACTGCAAAAAACGGCGGCGTGATATGGACTGCAATGATCGATGTCTCCGTGAGAAAACTGAAAAGCTGCAACAATCGTTCTATTACGCATTCTAATTTCACGCGCACGATCACAGGAGCCTTTGAAGTCGATATGACTAAACATCCAGGCGAGGTTTCGCGGCGAGAATTGCTGCAAAGAGGAGGAGTAGCCGCGCTGGCGTTGTGTGTGCCCAGCGTACCAGCTGCCGCTGCAATCGCATGGGATCCGGCTGGGGAACGCCCTAAACCAGCAGATCGGCACTTCCGGTCTGAGGTTGTTGAGCAGTACCTGCTAGAGATTCGCGCACGCATCAGAGATCCGGAACTGGCGCGGCTTTTTTTCAACTGCTTTCCGAACACGCTCGATACAACCGTCGAACCCGGGGTATTCGAAGGGAAGCCGGACACGGTGGTGATCACAGGCGATATTCCTGCGATGTGGCAGAGGGATTCGTCCGCCCAGGTATGGCCGTACCTCGAACTCGCGAGCCAAGACGAGCGGCTGCGATTGCTCTTGGAAGGCGTCATAAGAAGGCAGACGCGCAATATCCTCATTGATCCCTATGCCAATGCCTTTATGGCGGACCTTAACGCTCAACCTCTTGAATGGAGCCGCCATGACCAGACCGAGATGAAGCAGGGAGTCGGCGAGCGCAAGTATGAGCTGGACTCACTCTGCTATCCGATCCGTCTGGCGCATGGATATTGGAAGCGCACCGGCGGAACGCAGCCATTCGACTCTCAATGGCACGATGCGATGCGGATCGTGGTCCCCACCATGCGTGAGCAACAGCGAAAGAACGGCCTCGGGCCTTACCATTTCCAGCGCTCTTCGCCAACTCCTACAGAGACTCTTGGCGAAAAGGGATTCGGAAATCCAGTGAAGCCGGTTGGACTAATTGCCTCCGGGTTCCGGCCGTCGGACGATGCATGTATCTTTCCGTTCCTGGTTCCGGCAAACCTGTTTGCTATCGCTTCGCTCCGTCAATTGTCAGAGATGGCCAGCGCAATCCTTCATGACGGGTCGCTGGCGATGGAGGCGTCGTCGCTTGCGGACGAAGTGGAAGCCGCGCTCCGGCAGTACGCCATTGTCGCCGCCTCAGAAGGCACGATCTGGGCCTACGAGGTGGACGGCTTTGGTGGCCAAGTTCTCATGGATGACGCCAATGTGCCAAGCCTGCTGGCCTTGCCTTATTTGAACTGCTCACCGGATACGGCCCTGTATGCGCGCACTCGGGCCTTTGTGTGGAGTCAGCGAAACCCGTGGTTTTTCCGAGGCAGCGAGGGTGAAGGCATCGGAGGGCCGCATGAAGGCGCAGGCATGATCTGGCCGATGTCACAGACGATCTATGCGCTGACAAGCAACTCGGTCAGCGAGATTCGCGAAGCGCTGGCGATGCTGAAGGTGGGTTCGACCGGCAGCGGGTTTATTCACGAAAGCTACTTCAAAGACAATCCGACAAACTTCACCCGCGCGTGGTTTGCGTGGGCAAATACTCTCTTTGGAGAGTTGATTGCACATCTGGCTGAGTCGCATCCGCAAGTGCTTGCCTGAGCGCATTGGAATGCAAATGTGGATGAATGGCTACACCAGCGACTCGTTAGAGAACGAGGAGCTGAATATTAGAGAACGGGGAACTGAATCTGCGTTCCCGGGTTCCTGATCCGCCGAAGACCGCGCAAGTTCCGATTCCGGGGGACCACCATCCTCACTCCCTTTACAATAAGGAGCGTATGACCTCTTTTCAGGAATTCAGGTGTGAAGTCTGCGGCACAGTGTCCAGCAATCCCACTCACTGGTATGTGATTCAATGCGGCGATTTGGCGCTCACCGTTCTCAAATGGAATTCCGAGAGCGCAAATGCGCCTGAAGCGCGGCATTACTGCGGAGAAGCGCACGCTCAGGTGTACATTAGCCGGTGGTTTGAGTCGGTATGTTCGCCGTCGAAACCTGACTTCACCAGATCTTCAATGGCAACGTAATTTGGCCCGATGACCGCCGCGAAGAGACGAGTCGAGTTGCCCTACACCAAGACGTGCTGCTGTCTCTTTTCGTCCGAAGGGTTCTCGGGGGCAGAGTTCTCAGGGGTCGATGGCGTTTCTGCCGGATCGTAATTCAGGTTAGGTGCGAGCCATCGCTCAACTTCTGCCAGGCCCATGCCCTTGCGTTTGCGATAGTCCGTAACCTGATCGCGCTCGATCTTTCCAAGGCTGAAATAGCGAGATGAAGGGTGGGCGAAGTAGAGCCCGCTTACGCTCGAGCCAGGCCACATCGCGAACGACTCCGTGATCACCATGCCGGTGTTCGCCTGCACCTCGAGCAATGACCAGAGCGTGCCCTTCTCGGTGTGATCCGGACATGCGGGGTAACCCGGAGCGGGCCGGATTCCGCGATATTTCTCCTGGATGAGTTCCGCATTGCTAAAGTGCTCATCCCGACCGTAACCCCACTCATCCCGCACCCGCTTGTGCAGGCATTCGGCAAAAGCTTCGGCGAGGCGATCCGCGACGGCCTCCGCCATGATGGCGTTGTAGTCGTCGTGCCTGGTCCTGAACTGGTCGCATAACTCCTTGAGGCCTATCCCGCTGGTTACCGCGAAGGCACCGATATAGTCAGGCAGACCTGTTTCCTTCGGCGCGATGAAATCCGAAAGCGACCGGCAAGGCTCGCTACCTTCCCTGTTTGCCTGCTGACGAAGGAAGTGGAATCGAGTCAAGACCTTTTCGCGTGAATTGTCGGTATACAGCTCGACATCGTCGCCCACCGCATTTGCGGGAAAGAACCCGTAAACGCCGCGCGCTGTGATCAGGTTCTTCTCGATGATGAGATCCAACAGAGCGTTGGCTTCGGCGAAGATCTGACGCGCCTGCGCGCCCTGTCTCTCGTCTTCAAGGATACGGGGATAGACGCCTTTCAGCTCCCAGGTGTGGAAGAACGGTGTCCAGTCAATGAACTGCCGCAATGTTGCCAGAGGAAAATTGTCCAGAGCACGCACGCCAGTAAAGGCAGGTACGGGAATATCTTCCGAGCGCCACTCGATCGGAGCTCGCCGCGAACGGGCCGTCTCGATGGATACGCCTTTCTGGCGCGGCGAAGAGTGGGCCTTGCGGATGGCCTCGTACTCGGCGCGATGCTGTGTCACGAATTCCGCCTTGCCATCTTCACTCAAGAGACTGGTCGTGACCGGTACAGCGCGACTGGCATCGAGCACGTGGACAACGGGCTCGCTATAGTGCGGCGCGATCTTGATCGCCGTGTGCGCACGGCTGGTGGTTGCTCCGCCGATGAGAAGCGGTAATTTGAAACCCAGCCGCTCCATCTCGCGAGCCACGTGCACCATTTCGTCGAGTGAAGGCGTGATCAGGCCGCTGAGGCCGACGACGTCGGCATTTTCCGCCCGGGCGCGCTCGAGGATCTTTTCGGCGTGGACCATCACCCCCATGTCGATGACCTCGTAGTTGTTGCAGGCGAGCACAACGCCGACGATGTTCTTCCCGATATCGTGAACGTCACCCTTGACGGTTGCGAGCACGATTTTCCCCTGCGTCCGGATTTCCTGGCCAGCCGCCGCCATCGCCGCCTTCTCGGCTTCCATGAACGGCGTCAGGTATGCGACGGCTTTCTTCATCACGCGGGCGGATTTGACCACCTGGGGCAGGAACATTTTGCCGGCTCCGAAGAGATCACCGACTACGCTCATGCCGGCCATTAACGGGCCTTCAATTACCAGCAGAGGACGACCCAGCTTGATACGGGCCTCCTCTGTGTCGATGTCGATATAGGTGTCGATGCCTTTGACCAGCGCGTGAGTCAGGCGCTCCTCAACTGTGCCGTTGCGCCATTCCTCGGTCTTCTTCTCGCTGGCTACCGCACCCGCACCGGCGGCCTTCAGAGCTTCGCCGAACTCGACGAGGCGCTCTGTCGCGTCCGGACGGCGGTTGAGCAACACGTCCTCGACCAGCACCTTTAACTCCGGCTCGATCTCCTCATAGATCTCGAGTTGACCGGCATTGACGATGCCCATGTCCATGCCCGCCGCGATAGCGTGATAAAGAAACGCAGAGTGCATGGCCTCGCGAACCTTGTTGTTCCCGCGGAAGCTGAAAGAGATGTTCGAGACGCCGCCGCTCACCTTCGCGTGGGGAAGATTACCCTTGATCCAGCGCGTGGCGTTGATGAAGTCGAGCGCGTAGTTATTGTGCTCTTCCATGCCGGTGGCTACGGTGAGGATGTTCGGATCGAAGATAATGTCTTCGGGCTTAATACCGACTTCGTCGACCAGGATTCGGTACGCGCGCTCGCAGATGCGAATCTTGTCCTCGTAGGTCGCGGCTTGCCCCTGCTCATCGAAGGCCATGACCACGACCGCGGCGCCGTACTTGAGTACAGTAGCGGCGTTCTGCCGGAACTTCTCTTCGCCCTCTTTCAGCGAGATCGAGTTCACGATGCCCTTCCCCTGCATGCACTTGAGCCCTGCCTCAATGACCTCCCATTTTGAGGAGTCCACCATGAAGGGCACCTTGGCCACTTCGGGCTCGCTCGCCAGCAGCAGAAGAAATCGCGACATTGCCGCGACGCCGTCGATCATGCCCTCGTCCATGCAGATGTCGATGACGTTGGCCCCGTTCTCGACCTGCTGACGAGCCACGCTTACGGCTTCCTCATACTTCCCTTCCTTGATGAGCTTGGCGAACTTCGGCGAGCCGGCCACATTGGTCCGCTCACCGATCATGATGAAGACGCCGGTCTGCTGGGTAAACGGCTGCGACCCGGATAGGCGAAGAGGCTTTGGCGGCAGGGAGTCGGCCATGGTCATGCTTTGACCTCGTCAGCGTAGGCTTCGACGGCGGACGCCATCTCCAACGGACGGGGCGGCTGTCCTTCCAGCGCTTTGGCGATCGCTGCGATGTGCTCGGGAGTATTTCCGCAGCAGCCGCCGGCGATATTGATTAGCCCGCCACGCGCAAAGTCGCCCAGGTAACGGGCCATGTCGGCGGGCTCCAGATCGAAACCGGTCGGCGAGAGTGGATTGGGTAAACCGGCATTCGGGTAAGCCGAGATCGCCACGTCCGCCTTCTCGGCGAGGTCTTCGAGAAACGGGTACATCAGATCGGGGCCGAGAGAGCAGTTGAGCCCCACAGACAAAGGGTTCGCATGCTGCACCGCGTTCCAAAAGGCCTCAACGGTCTGAGCGGAGATCATGGTTTCGCCGCCACGCCCGACAGCTGCGGAGATCATAATCGGCAGTTCCTTGCCTTGTGTGGCAAGGCCGTCCTCGTTGAACACCTCACGGATCGCGACAAGTGCGGCCTTGGCGTTGAGGGAGTCGAAGATCGTTTCGACTAGCAACAGGTCGGCTCCTCCGGAGATCAAAGCGCGCACCTGTTGTGCGTAGGCCGCTTTCACCTGATCGAAGGTGACAACCCGGAAACCTGGGTCATCCGCATCCGGAGAATTTGAGAGGGACACAGTCAGCGGCCCAATCGCCCCGGCAACGAACCGTTGACGTCCGGTTGCGTTTGCGATGCGATCGGCCCATTCGCGACACTGGCGCGCGGATTGCTCGTTGATCTCCCACGCAAGGTCGTTGAGGAACCGATCGTCGATGATCTTCTGATAGAAAGCGGGATCCTTGCGGCCGCCGTGCTCGCGTGGATCGTCTACGAAGAACTCGCTCTGGGCGATGCTGGTCGCACCGAAGGTGTTCGTCTCGATGATGTCTGCTCCAGCTTCCAGAAAGCGGCGATGGATGTCACCGATCATTTTCGGCTGAGTAAGAGAAAACAGGTCCCCATTGTTCAGCAGGTCCTTCTTCGAGCCTTTGAAACGATCACCGCGGATGTCGGCTTCCTTCATGCCGTAGGTGCGGATCGTCGTGCCCATCGCTCCATCAATGATGGCGATTCGGCTCTCGAGGATATCCTGAAGAGGATGATGATGGTAGGTTCTAGTCATGTCTCCCTCTGAATGCGCACATCCGAGTTGCGTTTTCCTGACTTCGTGCAGCGGCAGGACGCGATAGATTGGCCTTGCGCTGGGTGGCGCTGTTCGAAGCAGCGGTCTTCCGAGATGGATCGGCGCCGTGACGTCTGTCTATTTGATTATCTCATTCGAATTCATAAGTTTCGATGTTTTACGCTCCCACAATGATTCACGAAGGACTCGACACCGCTGCGTCATGACACCCGACTCAACCGTACGGAACGTCGGTCTCACGGTACCTGATTTCGAATTCGACTTCATGCGGCATGCTTGCCAGAGAAAGAAAACAAGCCCCGATCCACAGTGGAGATCTTCTCAACTATTCACGGCAGAGATACGGTCTGCTGGCCCGAATGCAGCGGGTAGAGATGACCTCTCCACGACAGCTCACCTGCAAGACCCTTGGGGAGCGTGACCGTGGCGTTCCAGTGGGAGCCATCGAGTTTATAAACGGTGTGGATGATATCGCCGGTGTGCGGCATAGATGCGTCAAGCTGGTGGAGTCCCTGCAAGTGCGGCTCGATGCGCACGGTCTTGAATCCCGGTGATCCGGGGCGAATGCCTGCCAGGATAGTGAGCAGGTCGTAATTCGGACTGGCGCTCCACGCATGGCAGTCGGAACGCGTGGGCTCGGGCTGCTCTGCCCACGTGGTCAGCCCTAGGCGCAGCATGTTGCGCCAGGGCTCCAATTGTCCGAGGTACAGATCAGCCATACCGGCGTGCTCCAATGCACGCGTGAGATAGAAACGGAAGTAATAGCTGGGGATTGACATTGGAGGCACCGGACTGCCACCGACTGTGACGACCTGGTGCTCCTTTGAAGCCAGCAGCCGCCGCAGAATGGCCTGCTGCTGATCGCGAGGAGCAACGTCGAGCCAAACAGCGAGAATATTCGCCTCCTGACTGTAGGTCTTCTTTGCGGGAGTGTCGGCGTAGAGCGAGTACTTCGGATCCCAGTTCTGCTGATTGAGAGCCTGCGCCGCTTTGCGAATCATGGTCTGGTACTTCCCCGCTCGTTCCGCGCTGCCGTAGCGAGATTCCATCTCTGCCGCGTCGTGCAATGCTTCGATGAACTGCAGCGTAAGAAATGTGGAGCCGCCATCGGCTTGCTGCGGAGGCGAGCCGCCGGGATAATCTTCTGTCCAGTCGGCGAACTCCCACCACTTCACTGGGCCCAGGAGACCGTCGGGGCGCAGGCGAGAGGCAAACCAGTCGAGCACAGTGCGGGTGTGTGGCAGCGTCTCCTCAACGAACGGCAGATCATCCACATACATCCAGTAGTCGTGCAGCATGCTCACCCACAACAAGGAGAACGGCGGGATGAACTGAGGCAGCGCCGATGGATAGCGACTCTGGGTGATTCCTTCGGGCGTGCGCGAATCATCGATGTTCGAGATGGCTTGACGAGCCAAACGGCTGTCACCGGTCATCGCGTAAGAGATCAACGCCTGGATGCGCGTGTCGCCCACATACTGGAGCTGCTCCCAATAGGGCGCATCCATGTATGTCTCGTGGGCGCATAGGCGGGCTGTACGCCAGCCTGTTTCCCAAAGTTTACCGAGATCCGGAATATCCCCGCTGATCGCCGCCCGGGCGTCGAAGGGATAGGCGGAGAACCAGGCTTGCAGCTCGTCGAGCCGCAAGGGGGCTTCTTTGGTCGTTACATCAATTTGGAGATAGCGCCATGTGCGCCACCACAGCGGTTGGAAGTTACGCGCATCGCCACCGCCGGAAATGAACTGGTCGGTAATGCCTTCGATGTGGCGGCCTTCAATCTCGTCACGATTCCCCTTTTCGCCGTGCGCGTCGTACAGCGCCTCGGAATAGGTAAGCGATATCTCAGCATCTTTGCCACCGCTTATTTTCAACTCGGGATATGCCGTTTGCAGCACGTGATTGTCGAGCAGTAGTGTGACATGCGAATTGGCGGGAATCTCAAGCGGCGCGGCGGGAAAGGTCACGGGAGAGCTGAGACCACTGGCGCGCACCACAGCTCCAGCGGAGACCTGCCGGTGTTCCATTGGTGGGAGCAGGTCTTGAACGAGTTCCCAGTTATTGTCGGCGTCCTGAGCTTCCCGGGTTGCGGCGCGGCCAATCGGGCGAGGAGCTTGCCACCCGGCACTGTCAGTCTGGGGCTGATCCCAGGTCCAATCGAGTATTCGTCCATCAATCTTCTCGGCGGGCCCCGCGGCGTAGTAATCTCGCACGCCATTGTGACCAAGGGAGGCGCGACCCGGCTCCTCGCGAACGCGCCAGCCATCACTTGTATTTGTGGTGCCGGTATTCACAGCAGCTTCGGCGGGAGTATCGCCCTGCATCAGGAAGCCGGTTCGGTTGCTCATCTGAGCCACAGGAGCGGACTCGCCGAAGTTCCACACGACCGCGGCCAGGATATTTTGGCCGGAGTGGAGCAACGGCGCCAGGTCGATCGTCTCGAAACGCCAGTGGAATGCATCGCCACGCGCAGGGCCTTCGGCCGCGTAGTGACCGTTCACATAGAGCAGAAACCGATTGTCCGCGCTCACATGCACCCAATAGTGAGGGGGCACGGCTTCCAGTGTCAGGTCCTTGCGGAAGTAGAAAACTCCTGCAGCTTTCGGTGACGCGGTGGGGCTGGCGATCCAGTGCGCCGGCCATTTGGCGGCGACAAGATCGGGGTTGAGCGGACGTTGAGGCTGTGCGATAGCGGGAAGAAGGCAGCAACTCAGCAAAGTGATTAGCAGGACGCGCAGCATGATCGAGAGGTTAGCAGAATGGAGGCGACGTGATGAGGTGCAAACGACTTCATCAACATTCAAGAATGACAACCACGGTTCGACAGAGACATGCGCGTTGTTCGGTTACTCCATTTCAAATGCGACGTATTGGATAACAGACTGACGTTCGACTTCGAGAACTACAGCGTCTCCTGGTTTGAATGCGGCCAGTTGGTGACGGAGATCTTCTGTTCTGGCAACGGGCTTGCCATTGACGGCTCGAATCAGGTCTCCCGGCTGAAGATCGGCCAAGGTTGCCGGCTCTCCACTGAGCAACCCAGCCACCATCGCTCCTTTGCCTGAGCGGGTGGGCATGGTGGAGGCCAGAGAGCCGTTGAGATCGATAACGAAGATGCCCAGACTCGCGATGAGGTCGGTTTTGGGATTGATGAGATCGGCGAGATTATCGACGGTCGGCGGGGCTTCCGCAGGTGTGAGTGAAACGCTTAAAGGCTTGCTGCTGCGCAGCGCCTCTATTTGCATCGGATGACCCGCCGAATGCAGATACAGGAAGGCAATGTATTTTGGCAGCGAGTCGATG
>Ga0335073_10011073_pt1 | contig 12676 bp, 12 predicted proteins | sample Lox_Sample_22_FD_207093 | JGI IMG/M metagenome (GOLD analysis project Ga0335073, IMG submission 207093) | Soil microbial communities from Loxahatchee National Wildlife Refuge, Florida, United States - Lox_Sample_2.2 | ecosystem: Environmental > Terrestrial > Soil > Wetlands | place: USA...
ATTTTTTCCTCTGACATCGCCCTGCTTTGATTGACGTCTGTAGATTTCTGTTATTTAAATTGATTGCTTCCTTGCGTAGGTAGATTTCTGTCTAATAGGAGAAATGCTCTTACTGAGCATCCCAAATCTGTGAATTTGTTGCTGTTATCCACTTGGCGAATGAAAAACTGCGTCACAAGGTGAATCATCGGATTGTTATAAACTCCTTTACCACGAAGATGCAGCCGTTAAATCAAAAATATACTCACTGAAATTTCTATTCAATGCATTTTGCGAAACTATTCTGCTCGGCAGTCTGACCCGCAGCTCCAAGAATTTATGTTGCGCAAGCAGCACCCAGCTTGGACGGGTCACCCTTCAAAGATGAACAAGCAGGTTGAATGCCTCAGAAGTATTCCTCAGTGCTGCCAGATCAATAGGACATAACGCCCAGCTGTATGACTTTCCACTTTACTCAACCTTTTTTGCTTCGTCGCTGCCAACATGGACCAGTTTACCGACCACGAGATACTTCTCATTGAAGCGCTCCTCCCAGCTTCTCAAAGATTCCAACTGGTCCGCATCAAGGTCATCCAATGAGTCAAGCGGGCCTTCTAGGTCCTTAGTCAACATGGATTCATCAAAGCTACCGTATGCCAGGCCTCTGCTGGCGTCTCGTCCCGCGAAGTTGGCGTAAGGTCCTCCAGGGCCGTAGAAGTTCCTGCCCGAGGTCACATCGAACACGCGGCCTCTGACGGCTAGGTAGACAGGCTGGTTGTTCTCGCCATTGTAAGGTAGGAGAGTCAGAGGAGTAAAGGTCTCGAAGACGACTGGCGGGGCAGCTTTCGGAAGGAAGAAGGGCGTCTTCGGTTTGAATCGTAAGTACAGTAGGAAGACGAAGGAGCTGAAAAGGATGATATTGAGCGGGGTTAGGAATGGAATACTGAATAGCGACGTCGTCAGTCAGGAAAAAGAAGCGGTAAGAGTTCGGACGGAATGACAATGGCTTACACTTCCGTTGCCGTAGGCGGAGATGATTGATTTGCTACGGATCTGTCAGCGCATTAAGTCCGCGAATTTCTGGGTAGATTGTACCGTCAGCCATGGTCAAAATCCTAGATTCGGTGAAAGAATCTCAAGAATAGCTTGGCGGATGCTGTTGTTATGATATTTAAAGCTGTCCGGAGCCATATATGCCACCTCTCGTAATCGGCGGCAATAGTTCCCGAAACACACGATTTGGCAGTTCAGCTCCGTCATTATCGTCACGTGCTCACGTATTTCCAATAGCTGAACCTGACGTATGAAACAATCAATCCTCAAATACTCTGTGCGCATGCAGATCCCGTTATAGCTGCAAGGAGCCTCAGCACAATCATAACGGAAACACAACATCTCGCCTCTGCACATACCCGTCCTCAGGCGCAGCGGCATCGTTATAACTTGCAGGACTCGGAGAAACCGCGAAACAAACAACAGAGTCTCACCGGAGGCAATCGTGGCCATCGACATTGGATTGCTGCTACTGATTTGAAGGACGACGTCCAGCCCATTGTGCAAAACATTGCTTGGCCCATCTGTCGGGGACCGTTTAGAAGAGTCAAGGCGCTGCTAGAGAATTCAAGGCGTATCGAAGGCTTGTTGGCGTCCAAAGTCTGAAACAACAGAGTCAGGGGTAGCCAACGAGGCGTCGTCCCGGAGCTTTTCTCTGAACATTCTCATTCAACGTGATATTTTCTTTGCTCTCGCGAACCCCAATCGAGTTCTGACGCGACTCTTTGCTGTCGCATTCGCGACTGCTGAAGCGAAGTTGTAGCTCTTTTTCCCCGGCAGTCCGTAGCGTCGCCCGCTGCTTATCTCTACTTCAAATCAAACAAACTTGATCATCGTGTTCTGTACTTCTCACCGCGGACGGTCGCGCGTAGAAGACACCCTCCAACAGCTCAAGCGAGAATTTTTCTCTGGATATCACGCTCTGCGAAGGTAAGCGACAGAATACTTCAATTATTCATCCTTCGGCCTTCGTCTTACAGCGCACTCTCAATCACTGCAGCTTATTTTCGGGATTGGCAATCCATTGTTTGCTATTGTGCTTCTTGTGTACCAGCTCAGCCAATACAACATACGTTGCTTTGCGACTTCATTTACTATTACTATTGATAAGGGTCCGATGAAATGGCCTAACATTGCTGTTTTGCACCAGCCTTGCATTGTTGCCTCCGTGGCTTATCGACGTCGTCGCTGGCACTTGAATCACCTCTCCTTTTTTGCCTTGGGTTGTTTGATGCTGCCAATCCTTCTGTTTCGGTTTTCGCTTTCTCGTAGCTGCTATTTAACATGTTCATGATTTGGTCCAGTTACTGATGCTATCGCAGGTTCTTGCAGGTTCCTGTTTGCCATAAGTCAACGGAGTGCGGCGCTTCAGCGCAAGCAGATTCGTATAGCTTGGTGAAACTTGGGACAACATTTCGCCTTCCTAAGAGTGCAAGGAGTAGCATTCAATCTACGGCCATTATTTTCTTTTCCTAGACGGCAAGATGTGGAAGCGGGTCCCCAAGTTCAACCGAGGCAAGGAGAGCAATATCGGCAATCCGTCTCTAATTGAAACCACTTTCGACGAGAAAGCTCTCAAAAAGCTCCCTGATATTGGTGAGGCTCAGAATTCTCGCAATCAATTAGAGCGCAGGGGTACGGATGATACGTTAACGTCGCCTACACCTCTAGGGTAGTGAGTACGACTTGGACTGAATTTCTTTCATGGTACTTACATATTAAACAGCGGATCCGCAGCATCTCACTCATCAAAAGCAAAACACAGTCGAGGTGTCTCTGATGCACCGTCTGCGACATCCGTGTATTCTCAACCTTCGGAAGACCCACATTACGATTGGTCACGTGCAAGACGACCTGTTGCATCTTCTTACTATGGCGACGTCTCCCCTCCCGCCTCGTCGGGTGTTGACGACAATGCGCGCGCTGAAACAGGATACGGCCCTGGCAATGTTTCCCCCATTCAACAGGAACCGGAACTCTCAAGCCCTTTCGAAACACCAAGCCCGCGAGTCAGAAGCCAAATTCCTGTCCCTCGGAAGGTGACTCCTGGATCACAGTCAGCGTATGGTCGAATGAGAGGGACTAGCGATTCCGAGCGTACTCGGTGGGACAAGTACTCCGGCGAGCCTACGACCGCATCCACTGGGCAGCCTGGACAAGTTAAACCGGGAGATCCCATTGCGGCCAAACCAACTGGTCGGCTAGGGCAAACGCAGCGAAAGGACAGTGCGCCTTCTGCAGCCGAAAATATAATCCCGGTCACCGAAAAAGCTTTGCGATTCAACAAGGATCCGGGTCTCGTTGTAGACACTCGTCCGCCATGGAAAGGAGCAAGTGGACGCCACACCATTGTACAACCGGTTGAGGATAAACCAGGCCAAACAATCCCAATTCCTCGACGCACTTCGAAGAAAATGCCAAGCCCTTCTATCTCACCATCCAGCGCCACACCGTACGCAACCGGGACTACAGGGGCTGAATCCGAAAGTGAAACGTCACAGGCGTCAGTGCGCAGGGTCCCCCTAATAGCGGCAGAAACAGATAGGCCTGCAGTGCCACAAAAAGACGACGGCGACACGCTTCCCAAGCGAACAGCTTCTGCTTCATCTACTGCTTTCAAGGAATCTGGTTATCCATCTCCAGTTTCTCCCCGGGATGATGTCGTTGGTGGAACAACCACTGCCTCTCAGAGCCACGTGAATGCGCAACAACACGACGACACTTCAAATCGATACAGTATCCCTCGCAAATCAGTCGACACAGTTTATGCGCGGCAAGGTTCACGCGAACATTCCGACAGTCGATTTAGCTGGACGACTTATAACACCGACAATACGTACCAGCAGAGCCCTCCACCAAGTCCTCCTCCGGCGGTGCCGGCTCTTCCTCGATCAGCAATGCCGGCGAATCCATATTCGATCATGAATCGATCGAGACCTGTTCCTAGCACCACAAACTCTCCCTCTCCTGCACCTTCACCCACAATTGGCACATATCGCAGGCCAGTCGCGCCGCCGGACTACGATGTGCCTCGACGGAGTCCAAGTTCATCCGTTGCGCCCTCGACAACCTCCAAAGCCCTTCCTCGCACGCCGCTAGAGTCTTCCGCTTCTGACCTAGTCGACGCGCTACAAGCGCAGCTTGACGACCTCTTCACACAACGCAGCAATGTCCAGAAAGTCATTCGCGAGTTTCTCCAAACACAGCCTCAGAACCCTCTCATTTCGGACCTAAGAGCAATGCGCGAGGCAGAGAGGAAGTTGCAGAGTCTGAAGGATGACCTCGCAGAGATTACAAGGCAGGAGCATGACGTTGGCTTGCGATTGCACCGGGCGAACAAGAAGAGGGAGAAGGCGGACGGAGCAACCCCAACTGCTCTCTGGATCAAGAGAGTCACAAGCTGAGAACCGCAGGGCTATGCAAAACAGCTGCGAGATGCTGCATTTCTTTCCGTCTGTTGCAACAATTGGCGTTTTAGCGGATCACATTTAGATATCCCTTATCTTCTCAATTCACTGCTATCTACGCGTTGGAATATGAAAACAGGGGATGAGACGAATGGCTTATATGGGCACCATCTGAACTGGATATGATTCTCTTCTTGTATTATAGCAGCATCCTAGTCGTAAATTGCACAACATAAATGGTTCACACTACCAAAAACGATCCGTTCATTCTTTGCTTTGCAAACGCTGTCCAGCCATTGAGTTCGTACGACGGTTATGGAGGCATATTAGGAAACCTTGAACATATTGGTTTCCTAATCCTTATTTCGCCAGTCTATGGATATCACGAACACCGCCAACGCTTGCTGTGTGCAAAGAGGTTCAGACCTTAATAGCGCTTCAACACTTTCTAGTACAAGCTAGCCTCATGAATGTACGTAATATGGCCTTCTACATGACTCTATTTCTTTCCAGACTTCTTGATCCCCTGCTGTCCCGTATTGATGGGTCCTTTCTTGCCGGCTGTTTTAGCCATCTCCTCACGCGCCTTCTTGTCTACGAGCTTTGTGAGCGAGAGTAGTCCAACTATGACTGAAGGAAGCAAAGGCTATTCACCTGCAGCCTGCTTGGCCTTGAACGCCTTGTCATCATCGTCCTCTTCCGCCTGCTTCTTCTTGGGCTTCTTGTTGTGGATGGGGTTTGTACCGGCTGTAGACGTAAGTTAGCGACGATTTCAGTCAGGAAAGGAGAGCGTCCTTACTTCCTTGTCCCGAAGGCATGTTGAATACTTCAAAGAGGATTTGTATGCTGCTTGGTGGTTCTGAAATAGGTGGATGTATTTTGATGGCAGTCAGAGTGCATTGTGCATCCATCAGTCAGGCTTCGACGACTGACTTTGAGGTATCCCAATTTTCTTCACCCCGCAACGCCACTCTGTTTGTCCAGCCCCGCCAAATCTTCAACTAATATTAGGCCGTTGCGAGCATTTGCTTTTCTTGCAACGTCTTCTGCGAAACGACATTCCCATGTATATCTCCGGGAATAGATAACGTTCGAATTTGCGTATTGCATTCATTGCGACACTACTCTTCAGCGGCTCTTAAGGTGTTCCCGGTTGCGTAAAAGGACCGGCGCGCTTGTCGTTTTTATGCCGACTACTCGATTCAACACCATGGAATTCTGATCTTAGATGAACCAGAATGTCAGCCGGAGCAAGCTTAATCACATTTGCGGCGGACAACGAACTCTTCCGGAGGCGTAAGCGGGTGTATCGGGCTTGCGCTGAGTGTAAGAAGAGGCGGAAGAGATGTACTCACACTTTCTCGGATAGCGGTCCGCCTGCCCAGGAGCGTACTACCGGTGGCGACAATGAGGACCAGCTCGCAGAACCAAGGCCAAAGAAAGCGAGGCAATCAACAAGTACCATATCCGATGGTCCTTCTCGCTCGCGGAACGAAGAACTAAGAGCGGAGCAATCACGAGGCTCCGTCGGCGAAATCGGTGTTGAGATCTATGCTTCCAGGTCTAACAGCCCATCTCGGTTCGTCGGAGACCTTCAACCTGAAGCAGTCTTTCTCAGGGAACGAGGCAAGATTCCTGTTGGCAATGAATACGGCCATTGGCAAAGATCACACGAGCGAGCCTCAGCACCAGACGGCGACGTCGATTCTCAACAGCCACGACTTTGGGCCATGGGAGAACTCAATGCTACAGAGCAAGAGGCACTAAGCGCCTATCTCGACGCCTTCAAGGTAGACTTACTACCTCCTCTTGAGGATCTCGAAGCCCTCTTGTCAATCTATTTGACTTGCATCCATCCCATCCTCCCAATTGTTGACAAGGCGGAACTTGAAATCAGCCGACCAACGACGTTGCTACAAGCTATCTGCCTGGTGGCTTCGAAGCATACGAAGGCTCGACCTCATCTGACTTTCGGAGACTCCATTATGCTAACACCCCGAGAATTCGCAAAGAGGCTCTATAAGTCCATCACAACGGCGCTTAGCGTTAGACTTCCAAAGAACAAAATTCTTGCTATTCAGATTCTGGCCCTACTTGCCATGCATGCAGAAGGGCCAAATGGCCAAGATTTGGCATCTCTTCATCTCGCTCAGGCGATACATCACGCCCACGGAATTGGTATGCAATTCGGCACAGCGCGATCTGATGAGAAAGCGGAGTATACTACGCAGCTATTCTGGTGCCTTTGGAGCTTGGATAAGTTGAATTGCGCTAGCAGTGGTCGACCTCTTCTAATACATGATCGTGATAACCACCTTGAAAGTCCGATCAGTAAGCCCAATCTCAAGCACACACCATTTGGTATCTGGTTGCAACTTGCAGAGGCAATGGACCACGTCATCCAGTACTACCGACCAAAGAGTGACCCAACAGCCACCGGCTGGGAAGAAGGATTCCCGAACTTTGAGGAGCTACTTGGAGTGGAAGGCAGTAATCTCGATGAGCCGACTCTCGCAACCCTTGAACTGTTCTATCACTGTGTTGCCATGTGGGCATACAGAGCACGAAGTATCAACGATCCGATTCCATCAACGCCCTCTTATGTCCGCCAGGGCTTAGCTGCTGTACGAACTATATCAATTCTGAGTAAAGAATGTCCCGAAAATCTGCCACCGTTGCCAGTTGTGCCCTATGCGGTATCGCTGGCCACAGCAGTGTCGTACCGCGCCTTCCGGCAGACCAAGTTAGCATCGCATAGAAAGCGATCGAAAGAAGATTTACAGGCGTGCTGCACCATCCTGGAGAAGATGCGCGACTCGTGGTGGACGGCTGGCGCAATGGCGGATCTCGGCACAGCAGCGCTGAAGAAAGCGGAAGGCCCTGCACGGCGCGCGAGCGCAGCCCACTCCCCCTCGAGCCACGCCCCCGGCCCCGCCCCGAGCACCAGCGGGCCTCGCACGGTGGCGCCGGGCCCAGCGAACGCCGCAGACGCGGCGGGCCCGCCCGCGCCGTACGGCGCCGCGGACACAGCCGCGCTCCCGCTGCACCCCAACGGCGCGGCGTTCGACCAGCCGCCGTTCGCGCCCCTCGACCTCCACGCGTCGCCCGACTGGCTCAACTTCGACGCCGCCTTCGAGAACATGGACCTGCTGCTCGGCAGCTCCGGGCCCGACCTGTCCATGGAGCTGATGCGCCCCTTCTCCTACGACTGGGCCTGGCAGCCCGCGCCGTGAGGCGCCGCGCTCGTGTCGTTGCTCGGCGTGCCGTGCTGCGTGGTGCGGATCGCCCGCTGCGGGCCGGTCATCGCCGCGGTGAGCGCCTGCATGCGGGTCAGATAGTTGGGTGGCAGGGGAGATGTGCGTGTGTCGGTCACGTACCGAGTACTTGCTGCTTGAAGAAGATGCAGCTGGAGTCGTCGAGGCCTTCCGTGTCGAAGAACACGAAGGCTGATGAATCTTTGGAGATCATCCCGTTTGGGAGTATGATAAGTTTTGAAAGCGTGGCTGTTATGTGCACACTTAATCGTATACACTATAGCAACGGACCACAATCTTGACATTTAATTCTAGGTATAGCCAAGATTTGTACGGCGGGACTCGTTCCGCTCATTTTGAGGTTGTGAGTGAAATGGACTTGGAAATAGCAGGCAGACTGATCTTCCGGAGGTTGCAGCCTCAATTACAAATGATGGACACGAATATCTGGGAGAAGAGATAGAAGAGATAGAAGAGATATTACGCTTTTGCTTTCAATGCCTAAGCGAAACATCCATGATGGATGAAAGCCTTTGTAGAGAAGGTCTGCTGCAATTGCGGTGGAGAATTACAAGGACTATAAGACTCTCTATACCATACGCTCGCATAACTAGGGAATGGAACGTAAATGGCATGGCCGTTGCCTTATAGCCATCATGATTGTTAGAAACCTCCTTTCGCGTAGACTCCCCTAGCGGTGATGTCGAGTAGACTGCGGAGAGCTTCCTCCGGCGTGCTGCAACCGCGTGGAGTTCCACAGAGAGTCGTCATGATGCGCATGTCGTATTGTATCAGTTGAGCACGGTATCTGTCGCGTTCGTCCTTGATAAGGACTATTTTGGTTGTCATTTGCGATTCGTACATGGTTAGAAGCGTCGCATTGTCTAGTTCAGATTAGGAATATGACGAAGAGAGCCTGTAGCATTTGCCCAAACCTAAGATTTGTTCTCGGTAGTACAATGCCATTGAAGCAGAATCCTTCTTGCCGTCTCAATTTCGCGTGTAAATAGTGGTGAGGCTTGGAAGTCCAGAAGTGTTGATTTCGTCTTATTGCGCTTGAGCAGAGTATAAAGCTCTACCAGACGTGCGAAAACGGGACTTGAAGAGGAAATGAACGAAGATGTAGAAGCAGAGGCCAGTAGCTTTATAGCATGGACCACAGTCGGCCGTGCCGGCGGGTTCTCTGATACTTGGTCATGTTGTAGGTCGCTGTGCCGTAGCAAACTCAAGGTCGACGCCTCACAGGATGCCGAAGTAAATGAAAGTTTGGAGGCTAAAGGAGAGCACGACAATGCAGACTTGCTACAATCCTGGATGCCGCAAAATCTGTTGGTGACCGTTGTACACGGAAGGTCTGGCAGGCAGCCTGACCTATTGCTTTGGGACCGGCATCGTCACTTGAATAGCAACCAAATGCGGCGAGGCTCGAAGAAGCAATGTGGCTGTGATGGCCGGCCAACACACGAGACCAGGAGGCGCGTCACCATAGGAGAAGAGGAATGTTGGATGCAAGCGGACATGCAGAATCCGACGCAGCAAAGAGGAAGCAGCCATGCAGGCGGTGTAATTTCTTATTGTTTTCTGATAGTTGGCATGGCGAATGTGTAGAGTGTGTGGAGTGGAAGAGTATGAAGCATCACCAATGGCATAGGCCCGTGCGCCGGCCAGCTTCGTGTGCGGCCCAGCAAAGTGACCTCATTCGACCAACCGCAGCACCCGCCAACTTCCCGTTTTGCATGGGCGCGGAAACAAGGAGCTCGCCAGTTCATTTTTCGCCGTGAACAAAAGCTCCTCTCGTTGTCCAACGCCAATGCTATTCTGCCAACTTCACTGACAATGGCCGAATCCAATCCCACGAAGCTGAAGAGAAACCAAACCTTCCATCCCAAACGCGAGCCGCTGCAATGGGCTTCTGCGTTGAGACGTCATATTTCCAAAACAACCGGCCCCTTCGGCTTCCTCAATCCAACTCGCGCCTACTACAGCCATGTGGCCGATGACTCGAAGACGCCCTTGTCCGACACTGAAGGCAGCAACGATGGAGCGACCAGCGCGAAGACAAGGCAACACTTCAATCTACCTCCTCACGAGCATCCCGCCGACAAGGTCCGGTACATTTGGACATCGAGAAACAACAGAAAAGGTCGACATCAACTCGAAATAACGCCTGCGGCCGATCCGGCAACAGCCAAGTACCTCGTACCCGACAGCACAAACACACCAAAGGCCATTCTCGAGAACATTGGCCGCATGTTCACAAACTATCCCGTCTGGGACGTGTCTTGGATCGTGGCATACGTGTTCACATGGGGTAGCGTAGTCTGGGTTATCAATGCCTTGTATGTTCACTCCCGGAACTTAAACTTGAAGAGCTTGACGCTAACCCACAACCTCTTGCAGCTTCGTTTGGCTACCTCTCGTTCGCCCTTCATCAGAATTCAAAGATGAAACCACAACTGGAGCTGGAGTGACCGCTTTCATCGGCGCCACCATCTTCGAGGTCGGCTCATTCTTCCTGATGTTCGAAGCCGTCAACGAAAACCGCACGGGATGCTTCGGCTGGGCAGTCGAGCAAGTCCTGGACCCGGGCTCTCCGCACAAAGGACCATGGCTAAGGGTCATTCCCGATAAAAAAGGCTGCAGACACCACCACCAGAACAGGTCCAACCTTGTCGGCAAAAGCCAGAAGATGGACGGCGGCGCGGCAACGAACCCGCAGTGGGAACAGCGCGACCAAAGTGGCGCAATCGTGCAGAGCAGGCCGGTGGAGCTGGACCAAGAGTGGCGGGACGACCGGATGCACAACGGACCGGACGGCAGCGCGTGGGTGTGGTTCCCGTCGTGGCAGGAGCTGCGCGAGCACTACTTCCACCAGATTGGGTTCCTGGCCTGCACGTCGCAGCTGTTCGGCGCGTCGGTGTTCTGGATCTCGGGGCTGACGGCGCTGCCGGGCATCCTCAACAACCTGACGACGCCGGCCGCGCTCAACGGCGCCTACTGGGCTCCGCAGATCATCGGCGGCTCCGGCTTCGTCGTCTCCGGCACGCTCTTCATGCTCGAGACGCAGGAGCGCTGGTGGAAGCCCAACCCGGCCGTGCTGGGCTGGCACATCGGCTTGTGGAACCTCGTGGGCGGCGTCGGCTTCACGTTGTGCCCGTGCTTCGGCATCGACACCGCCTCCTGGGCCCAGTACCAGGCCTGCCTCAGCACTTTCTGGGGCAGTTGGGCTTTCCTGGTCGGCTCCCTCATCCAGCTGTACGAGAGCTTGCAGAAGCATCCCATCGATGTGAATAGATCCGGCTCATCCCCTGTTGCTGCTAAGATCTGTGCTGCCGAGGACAACAACGATCCATCTGCTAGTAGCTCCAAGGAGGTTTAGCATACGCCGGCTGGGTTGTCCTAATGGAATTGAAAAGTTGTGGACCTAGATTTCCATATGCAGCCAAAAGTCTCATAGTTTCGTATTTCTCAGCTGTAAATTTTACTGCGTATTGAGTAAGTAGAATATTTAATTGGACGTTCACTGTTTCCCACAGAACGAGTCCATGGATAGCGCGGAGTACATGGGAATTTGGATCAGAAACGAAAGTACTTGTCAATCAAGTGAAATTGAATCCGCTGAAATATTTGCAATGTTCCAATCCTTTGTATGCTTTGTATGCCTTGCACTAAATGAATGGGGGTATCTAAAGAAGCAGAACTATATACACGGGTTCATTGCGTAGTGTCGTTAGCTGTGTGGGCCGTTGTTTTGTAGCAAAGACACTCGATGCCCGTTTCAACGTCCGAGAATGCGATGCGAGTCCACGAAATTGTTACTGAAATGCCAAGGTTGCTCTATGTGTCCAAAATGCTCAAGTCAAAGATCCTCTGTACCCACTGGAAGATGTCTGAGAAACCGAAGGTCGCTTCGAAAGCGAATCATCCTGAGGGATTGAATATCGGTGTCGCGAATAACGTCGGGACTGAGTCTCGAACTCTCCCTTGCCAGTGTAAGTGAAACGCCGGTTGACCATCTGTTCGTTGTCTTCTGGATCGTATGTAGCGTCATCTGAAGGATCATATGGAGGAACCTCCGAATTCGACACAGTCATTAGAAGGCCAACAAAGGTGGTCAATCCGAAGAAATTGCCGAGAGTGGTAATGATGATAAAACCACTGGGTGGTAGATTGCGCTGAGGAAGCTCCCATACAATCACATCAATAACCACTGCGAGATTGCTGAGAACAAGGCTTACGATGGTGAATAGCGCCCACATCTTGACAGACTAGGTTCGGTCAGCTTCAACTCAATCTCAAACATTCACACATGGTAGCTCCGTACCGAAGATAACGCAACGTCACCAACGGCTTTGATGAGGGCGAAGAGTAGCAATGCCCCTCCAAAGGCAGACGCAAAGAGAAGTAGACAAGTGAATGCAGCGGAGAGGGCAAGATTGACATGAATGTCGGGTACGAGACTTGGCCGTATCCAAGGCGCCAAATTGGATAAGCTTGTAAAGACCATGTACGGCGGTAGGAAAAATGCGACGGCAGATAAGACGGAGATGTTAGCGATCTTCACGAATCTTGTCTTCTGGCCAGCCCGGTCCAAGAGGTACATGGTGTACGGGAGTAGGACAACTGCAAGGAGTGCCAATTCCGCCAATCGAAGAAACAGTGTCGAGACTATAACTAGGATAGCTGTTTCTTTGGTGGTCGTTATGGAACAGCTTGTCAAGACGGTTGCAACGATTGCCATGACGTAGAATCTATTCTGCCTGTCAGTATTTATGTAGGTATAGTTCTGAACTTGGGATTAATACATGGTTGAAAGCAGAAGGGTTCCTCCATAACTCCAACCTGGTAACGCTTCTCTTACTCCGGGTTTTCGTTTGGACGTCCAGGCCCAAAAACCTGTGACAAGTAGAAGACTGATGAGGCAGACAGCGTACACCACAAGCTGTGCAATAATGATGTCCTCACGGAAGTATGGCGAGTGGT
>Ga0335073_10011074_pt1 | contig 12675 bp, 13 predicted proteins | sample Lox_Sample_22_FD_207093 | JGI IMG/M metagenome (GOLD analysis project Ga0335073, IMG submission 207093) | Soil microbial communities from Loxahatchee National Wildlife Refuge, Florida, United States - Lox_Sample_2.2 | ecosystem: Environmental > Terrestrial > Soil > Wetlands | place: USA...
GTGGGCGCTGTCCTGGCTGATTGGGATTCGCTGGCATTTGCGTGCCCACCCCCGGATAGGCGCCACGTAGCGGTGGCTGGCCCGGGCGTCGCAATGGCGCAACGCGATTGGGCGCCATCGGGGCGGGAACGGCTTTCGGCGGCAAAACCGGTCTCGGCGCAACTACTGGCGCAGCCTCTTCCGCTTTGCTCTCGGCATCAATCGCCTTTTGCTTCTTTCTTTCCGCTGCCAGTTCCTCCTCGGTCGGAGGTATGTATTCGGCCTGCAGATCGAAGTTGTACCGGTTGGAAACACTTACCGGCTCAAGGTTTTTGGAATTAGGATTGTTTGCCGATTCCGCTTCCTCGCCCACAATTCGCGGCGACTGAAACCGCTTTGATCGTTCCAGATGCTCCACCAACTGGTCTGACAGATCGTGCGGCCCAACCACGCGTAAATGCAGCGTGATTTGGCCCGTCTTGCTGCGCTGCGGCTCAATCTGGGTCACCTGAACGCCCCCCGGCAACTCGGTTTCCAGGCTCTCCATCGCCATGGTCCAGCTAAACGATTTCTCTTCGAAGAGCGTGTTCAGCTCATCCACTTCAGTCATAAACTGCGCATTGTCCGGCTTGGCCATCATCGCTTCGTAGCCCGACCGCTCTGTATTGATCTTGGCAATCGCTCCATCGAGCGAGTGCTCGCGCGCGCGCGCCGCTTCAGCTTTGTTGTGCACAAAGTGCAATGCCCCAACTGCGGCAAGTGAAAAAACAGCCAGCGCAATCATGGCAATGCGCAGCCGCTTCATGGCCGGGCCAACGTCGACAAACGGCCGCGTAGCGAGATTCAGTGTGATTCTCACGCTCTTGCTCCCGCCAGCGCGCCGGTCACTCCGGCAGTGCTGTTGTGTCCCAGATTCGTCATCGTTCCGGAGTCGGGCTTCGGGGCGAGTTCCACCACCGGCAGTTCGGTCTCGCCTATCCACGAGGCAAACTCCGCCGCTTCACGATTGCCCGAGTAGTAGAGCTTGGCCGGCCGCGCTCCCAGCCTGTCTTCGTAGTAAGCAGTGGCAACCGCAATCGTGCGTTCAATCTCCCGCGCCCGTTCGCCTGCTTCGTCGGGCAGATCGACATTGCGATAAAGCAGCAGCTCCTGGCCGTTCGCAATCAGCGTCGTAATGCCGCGCGCGCTCAAAGTCGTCGCCAGTACAGCCTCCATCGCATCCACCGTCTCAATCGCGGCCAGGCTCGAGGGCAGCACCGCGCCCGGTTCGTATCCCGCGCTACGCACCGCTGCTTCATATTCCGCCAGCACCGGCCCCGGTATGATCGCCGCCAGGACTTTGCATTCATCTTTGGTCTGGCTCAGGATCTGGTAGCTTACCCCGGCCTGCTCCACGTCGAAAGGCACCATCTTGCGCAGCCTGAATCGCAGCACCGGAATCGCCTCTGCCTTCTTCGCCGGCAAAGTATCAAAGTCGAGCATGAACACTCTCACCAGCGTGTCGGGCAGCAGCAGCGTAACCGCTCGCGTGCGTGGCGAAACCTGATCGAGGGCGGTGCGAATCGCATTTGCCACTGCGTCTGCCGCGCGCAGATTCTGTCCTTCCACGCCCGGCACCACGAATCCCTCAGGCAAAGCCTCGAAGGCGTACAAGGGTGTTTCGCCCGAGGCCGGCAACGCCGCTGCCAGCACACCCTCCGGAGAAATCTCCACCGCCGCCGGGGGCCGCCCCTCTGTCTGACTTTTTAATTGTTTGGCAGCATCAAGTATCGACGTCATCTCCCTCGTTCCCTTATTCCCTCGTTCCCTGTCTTACTACCTCGACGCCTCAATAAATGTCACCTTGTTGATCTCTTTCAACGTTGTCAACCCACGACGCACGCGGTCGATTGCCGACTCGCGCAAAAACGACATGCCTTCCTTCTGAGCCTGTCTGCGAATCTCCGACGTCGGCTTCTTTTCGAGAATAATCTCGCGAATCGTATCGGTTAGGTCGAGCAGTTCATGAATCGCCGTTCTTCCCCTGAAGCCCGTTCCGCCGCACTCCATGCATCCCGCGCCCTCGCGGAAGCTGAATCCGCGCCATTCCTGTGGATCGAGGCCGCTCGTCACCAGTTCGGAGTCGGTGTAGTGCACCGTGTGCGCGCAGTAATCGCAGATGGTGCGAACCAGCCGCTGCGCCAGAATGCAGTTGAGCGCCGAAACAAAGTTGTATGCCTCGACTCCCATGTTCAGGAACCGGCCCAGCACGTCGACAACGTTGTTTGCGTGCACCGTGGTAAATACCAGGTGGCCCGTGAGCGCAGAGTTGATGGCGATCTGCGCGGTTTCCTGGTCGCGGATTTCGCCAACCAGAATCTTGTCGGGGTCGTGACGCAGAATCGATCTCAGTCCGCGCGCAAAGGTAAGCCCCTTCTTTTCATTTACCGGAATCTGCGTGATTCCGCGAATCTGGTATTCAACTGGGTCTTCGATGGTGATGATCTTGTCTTCGTCGCTCTTAATCTCATTCAGCGCCGCGTAAAGTGTCGTCGTCTTGCCCGAGCCTGTTGGTCCAGTCACCAGCACCATGCCGTACGGTTCGCGAATATAGCGCCTGAACCTGCGCAGATCGTCGTCGGCGAATCCCACCACGTTGAGTGTCAGGTTCTTGAACTTCTCGCTCATCGATTCCTTGTCGAGCACGCGCAGCACGGCATTTTCGCCATGCACCGTGGGCATGATGGAGACGCGGAAGTCGATCAGCCGGCCCTTGTAGCGCACGCGGAAGCGGCCGTCCTGGGGAACGCGCCGCTCGGCAATGTCGAGCTCGCTCATGATCTTGATACGGCTCAGGATCGTGGAGTGATGCTCGCGCGCAATCGGCGCCATGGCGGCCTGCAGCACGCCGTCGATGCGGTACTTCACAATTACCGAGTCGTCGTTGGTCTCAATGTGAATATCCGATGCGCGCCGCTCGAGGGCAGTGAAGATCGTCGTGTCCACCAGCCGGATAATGGGGCTGATGTCTTCTTCGCTCGTCAGCTTCTCGATCGAGATGGTCTCGTCCTGATTCTCGTCGCCGGTCAATACGTCAAACGTGAGCCCCTCGCTGGCCTCATCCAGAACCCGTTGGCTCTGCTCAGTCTTTTTCAGCAGGTCGGTAATCTGCGAGAGCGTGGCGACGCGCGCAACAATGCGCTGACCCAGCAGCCCGGCGATCTCGTCCAGCACCATCAGCCGCGACGGATCGCTTACCGCAATCACCAGCCCGTCGGCCTGCTGTTCGATGGGCACAAAGTTGTAGCGGAACATCAGTTCCACCGGCACAGTACGCAGCAATTCGTGCTGGATCTTGAAGTTCTTGAGGTCGACAAACTCCGCGTGATAGCGCCTCGCCAGCAGCTCGGCCTGGCCGCGCTCGTCTGTAGGCGGCTGCCCGGGCACATGCGGAACCGGAAGTGTGATCACATTTGTATCGGCCATCGTTTATCCTCCGGAGCCCTGCCCCAGCGAGAAGATGGGCAGGTACAGCGAGATGAGAATGAAGACCACCACCACTCCCATGATGATCAGAATTGCTGGCTCAATCAGTGCCAGCGCCGCGGCCAGCGCCGTCGCCACGTCTTCTTCAAAAAATTCCGAAACCGAGTTCAGCATCGCCGGCAGCGCGCCTGTCTGCTCACCCACCGTAATCATGTCGGTTGATAGTTGGGGAAAGACGCCCGTTTTGGCCAGCGAATCGGCCAGGCTTTTGCCTTCGCGTACGGTTGTTATTGAGGAGTTCACGGCCTTGGAAACCCTGCGCGACGAAATCGATCGCGCCGCCGTTTCGAGCGACGGAACCAGCGGCAGCCCGCCGGTGAGCAGCGTCGAAAGCGTTCTTGAAAACAGCGCCACCTGATACTTGAGCCAGATCTTGCCGAAGACCGGCATTCCCACGCGAACCCCGTCGACAAAATCGCGCCCGCGTTCGGTGATTGAGAACCGGTAAAACACGGTTCCCGCCGCTGCCAGGCCGAGAAGCAGATAAAGAATGTTGTGCTGCATCCACTTGCCAAACGACATCAATAACATGGTCATGGCCGGCAGCTTTGAGCCCATCTGGTCATAGAGCGATGCAAATTGCGGCACCACCACCGTAAACATGAACGTCATGAGCCCGCACACCAGCGTCAACAGCACGCCCGGATAAATGAGCGATCCGACAAGCTTTTTGCGCAGCGTGAGTGTGACGCGCTGGAAGGTCACATAGCGCTCGAGAACCTCCTGCAGATTGCCAGAGCGTTCGCCGGCCAGGAGCGTGGTGGTGTACATCACCGGGAACCCGCCCTGCGCATCGAAGGCTCCTGAAAGCGCCTCGCCCGTTTTTACTCGCGCAGACACGTTGTCGAGCTGTCCGGCAAAGTGAGTGTTCTTCTGGATCTTGCTGAGCATCTCGATCGAACTCAAAATGGGCAGGCCAGCGCGAATCAGCGTCAAAAACTGCTGGTTGAAGATCAGGAACGGTTCGAGCTTCACCTTTCGGTGCCGGCCCATCCCACCGCGCGCCTTCACCGAATAAACGTGGTAACCGGCGTGGGCGAACCGCGATCGCAGTTCCTCGGCCGATGCCGCACTGTGCACCTGCTCCAGCACCCGGCCTCGCTCATCGGCCAATTTGATAACGAACTCTGCCATATTCGATCCGTGGTTTGGCGGGGTGAAACGGCCCTCACCGCCCGTTCGCGAGACACTCCAACCTAAAGGTTATCAGTAACCTCGCTCAATAGACGGGGCCAGGAGGGGTAACGCTCACCCCGAGTTCAGGTTGGCTTCGGTCCCCGGTACGTGGCAGTTCACGGTTCGGCACGAGCCTTCTTGGCGGCCGGATAGACATGGAACAATCGGCTATCGTATTTGATTCGCCGGCACACCTTGATTGAGATTCTTCTCGAATCTGGGTGCTTTGGATTCAGGAGAATATTCAAGGAATAGGGAGATGGGTAAGAGGGAACTCCTGCCAGCGCGGATAGGTTGCTAAACAGCCATCTGTTTCCTTTTTTGCGGGACACTGCCTGCGGTAATGTTCTGTAAAATGCTCGCGATGCGGGCGAACCACCGGAGGGAAACGCCATCGCTGCATAGACATCGTCTGGAACACTAATTTCAATGAGCTGGTAGTTCTCTGGAAACAACGCCGGATTGCCTTTGAGATTTGCGAGCGACTCCAGTAAAGCCACGGCAGGGGACTCTGACAAGTAGACAATGCGTTTTCCTCTCGCCGCGGTATGCCAGCGTCCGTCTGATTTTTCCCCTCCCAGTCCCTCAAGATCGCAATGATTGCTGATTCTCCAGAGGGTCTTCACGTATAGATCCCCTCGTCAATCTGCCACAGCATGCTTTCCACAAGGCGCCCGCCACTCTCATTCACCAGCAACTGCATGGGAGTTCGATCATCGAGCCGGCTATCTACTGAACGAAGCCAGAGCAACGCCTTTGCGCGCGAGCCAAACACCTTGTCTGCCAAATCCACAATGCGGGCCATGCGCAGAGCTTTATCGGTTTCAACGCTCGAGAGCCTTTCTTTGCGCGATTTACGATGTTTTAGCGTCCTTGGAGAAATCACAATCTCCGAGATCTCGGTAAACGTAAGTCCCTGTTCTTTGAGAGACTCGATCGCCGTCAAAGGGAGGCCCTTCTCCGGCAACAAGGCAAGCTCAAGGTCCGAAGCGGCTCGAAGGCCGACAAGAGAGAGAACATGGGAGCTGGTTGCCAATGGAGACCTCCGTGGACACTATGCCACAACACAGAGTGGCATACTGTCCATGATAGCACGCATTCTTCCGCCTTCAACACCGTCACTGCCGGCCTGCGGAAATCTACGAAACACGGGTGGGAAACCTCAAACCTCAGCCAGTCTCTCTCAACCCGCCACCAACTCGGGTGCCCCACCCTCGCGACGTCTTTGTTTTTGTCGCCAGGGTGGGAAAGCACAAACCTGAATATGGCCGTTTCCGAAACAACGGAAACCTCAGGGCGTTATGCTGATTCCGGAGAACTTCATGCGATCGGGTTCCCTTCGTCGTCCCATCCAGCTCCTCGCTCCCGGCTCCCTCCGGCGCATCTTTTGGCGCGTCTCCGTGGCCCTGCTCGCGCTCGCCGCCCTGGGCGCCACCTTCTCCTACCGCTTCCATCCGCGCCACGCTGCCGTCGTGGTCCCGTACCCGCATGACCTCGCTCAGGTCAGCTTTGCCGTCGCCGGCGACGTTATTCCCCACGAGCCGGTCAAAGCCGCAGCCGCCGCGGCCGGAGATGGCGAAGCAGGCTGGGCCGCGCTCTTCTCAAACGTTGCCGACGTTTTCCAGTCCGCCGACTTCGGATTCGTCAACCTCGAAACCCCAGTGGCTCCCGACCACTCCCATGGCACCAAGGCTTTCCTCTTCAACGCTCCAGTCGAACTGCCGCAGGCCCTCAAGGCCTCTGGCATCAAGATTGTTTCGTTTGCCAACAACCATGTCTTCGATCAGGGGTGGACCGGTTTCGCCGAGTCGCGCGAGCACCTCCGCGAAACCGGCCTGCTGTTTGCCGGAACCAGCGACAACGCAGCGACGGCGTGGCAGCCGGTAATCACTGAGGCCAACGGCATCAAGGTGGGATGGCTGGGCATGACGCGCTGGCTTAACGGCAACCGCAACCCTGAAGACGCCAGCCAGCCCCACGTCAACTTCTTCCCGTATCCGAGCGATTCAGGCGGTGCGCCCGGCGCCGACGAAGCCCAGGTTCTCGACGCGGTAAAGGCGGCCCGCGCCCAGTGCGACCTCCTGGTCATCTCCATTCACTGGGGCGTGGAGTATGCAACCGCGCCGCGCCCCGAAGACATCGATATCGCGCACAAGATGCTCGATGCGGGAGCCTCGGTGATCGTTGGCGCGCACCCGCACGTGCTGCAACCGGTTGAGACCTACAAAACCCAGGACGGCCGTAATGCCGTCATCTTTTACTCGCTCGGCAACTTCCTCTCCAACCAGTCGCGCAGCTACGTCGACGGCCTCAATCCCGATTCGAACGGCGAGCCTCGCGACGAGCTGATCGGCGAGTTCTCAGCCATTCGTCGCGACTACGGGCCCGCGGGAATCCGGGTTGAGGTTGGCCGCGTCGGCATTCTGCCGGTGTGGGAAGACAACAACCGCAACGAGATTGCCACTGGCCGTGCGAAGACTCCGGTGATCAAGCCGGTGTTGATCGATCGCGAGATTCCGGTGGTGCAGACAAAACTGGACGAGTTGAATAAGCTTGCCGCGCCGCCGGCGCCGCCAGCAGGAACGACGCAAACGAGTGTTGCCCCGCCCGCGCCGGCCGCGGGCCTTACGCCCGATCAGAAGAAGGAGTTCATCGAGCTCACCAGCCGCCTCAAATTGCTCACCGACCGCCGCGCCCAGATTCTCGCCCGCGCCGGCGACGAGTACGTGACCACGCCGCCCAAATTGAAGCTCCCACCCCAATGAATTTGAATCTCACACCAGGAAAATCGGAGCGCCGGGCTCCAGCCCGGTTGTCGTATGGGCGTCCACGCCCGTACAGAACAGCCAGGACGCTATTCTCATAATCGCGGGTGATGCAGCACGTCATGAGCGACTGCGGCTGCCTTTCGTTTTTTCGATGCGAATGCTCCAGATCCCACCCAAATCCCCGTTTCAGTAGCGTTAACGTGCCTGGTCTTTTTTCTGCGCAACGCTCGACTCCAAGTAATAATTGGTTGAGAGCTTTTCCCCGATGCCGACAGAGACCGCCGAGCCCCAGCAGCCGAAGAAGCGCCGCTTCAATATCCTCATTGAGCTTGCGCTTATCCCTGTCGCGATCGGCGTCGCCGCAGTGGCCATTCCACTCCGCTTCATTCCGCGCTGGCTGCTGAACCATCGCGAGGTTTCGTTCCGCGGCCTCATCAAAAGCCGCGGTCGCCTGATCAACTGGCAGGAGTTTCTTCGCAGGATGCGCGACACCGGCGGAACCTGCATCGAAGAAAAGTTTTCGCCCAAGGGGCCTGTCCGCTTCTGGTGGACGCCCGAGGACGTTGCGGCCCAGTCGCCTCACGAGATCATAGACTGGTTCACGATGCGCAAGGGACGCCGAGGCGCGGCCTTCGTACGCTGGTGCCGCCAGCGCTATACCAACGCCGACACCGGCAGTGCGTTGCTTGTGGATGTCGGCTTTGTGCCGCGGCGCGAAATCTATGCCCTCTGGGCGCAGTGCCGCTCGCAGTCAGGTGCTGCAAAGTGGATTGAAGTTGCGCCACCTGAGATCCTGCCGCACGCCCCCGGAGCGATCAATGCTGAAGAACGGCCAGTAACAAACAGCCAATAGCTTCTGTCGAAGGCCGCAAGCTGCCCTCAGTCCCTAGTCCCTCAGTCCCTGCCTCAATACCCATTTGCAAGCAGCCATTCCGCCGTCAGCTCCAGCTCCGGGGTTTTCGTCTGCTGCCGGGTGCCCCCGGTCTCGATTTTGAGACCGGGGTTCATCGCGGCGAGCTTCACCAGAACATCGGCTTCGACGTTTACCGGGTCGCCTACCTTCAGCGCGTGCAGGTTGGTGCGCCAGTAGGTGAGCGGCAGAATCGCAATCGTGATCTCCTCGCCGTCGAAGTCCGCAATCGTCAGGCTGATGCCCTCAACGGCGACGGAGCCTTTGTGCACCATCCATTGCCGCACGTTCTCGGGCACGCGGACCTTCAACGTCCAGTCAGTCGTCTTGCGATTGAAGTCGGGACTCGACTCAGAAATTACCGGATCGAGGGCGGTCATCACGCCTGCGCCGTCAACGTGGCCCTGCACAACGTGGCCGCCCAGCGGGCTGCCGGCTGCGGTCGGCAGCTCGAGGTTCACCTTCGCGCCTGATTTGAGATTGCCAAGCGATGTGCGATCGAGCGTCTCCTGCGCGAGGTCGGCGTGGAAGTAGGTCGGATCGACGTCGAGCGCGGTCAGGCACACACCTGAAACTGCCAGCGAGTCGCCCTCGCGCAGTCGATCGGCAATTCCCTTGGCCTCGACGGTAATTCGCCGCACGCCGCCGCGATCGACCAGGCTCACGAGCGATCCGGTCTGCTCAATGATTCCGGTAAACATGGCTTGATTTTAAAAGACAGCAGTGTCAGCGGTGTTAGCGGGGTCAGCGGATTTAGGCGCGAGTTTGTGACCGGCTGCGGCGCAAAAATCTGTCGGATGGCGACTACGAGGCCCGCGGATTTTGAGATTTCCACAGGGGTCGCTACATAGGAGGGGGGTGGGGTATGGGCTGCTTTCTGAGCTAAATTGTTGAAATTTAGTGGGTTGTCGAATTTTGAGGTGCGCATAAATGCCCTTAAATGGCCCTTCTTTGGCCATTTTTGGCGCAAAAATGGCGGTTTTGGGCGCTTATCCTCGCGCTCAATGCCCTTAGAGATGACGTACGGTTGCATATTTGAACGGTCCTGCTCCTGATTGGATTGTGCGCCAAAGCAGTGAAATTGCCTGCAAGCATTGTCGAGCAGCTAAAGGACTGAGGGACCAAGGGATAGATGCAACAGTTTGCCGCCGTCTATTGACAAATCGTTGGGGTGAACGCCTGGAGCGAGACGATTTGTACAGTGACAGGTCGCCGCTGGTTGAAACAGCGGGTTCATTTTGTTGGGTCTTCGGCACGGTGGGCGACGATTGGTGAAGGGAGGGTGGCTTCAGAGGATTGACCGGGGGAATCGCGAACGGATTCCGGGTTGAGATCTGTAGCGTCCCCCGGTCCCCGAATGCGAGGGACTGGGGGTACCTCATTTTTGCTTTGGAAATATCCCAGCATCGGTGCCGCCCGCCTAGGTACGAAATCATTCCGATGTTTAACCCTGAAATTCGCCACGCGCCCCGATTGCAAAGACTCAGTTGTGTAAACATATCGGCGGGGAGGATTGGAAAATGGGGAGTGCTTTTTCCTGGAGCTGTCCATACTGCAACCGCGATGCCACTATCATTGAATCAAACACGGCTACGCACGACTATCGGTTCAATTGCCTCAACAAAGAAGGCAATCTTGATTTCGTAATCCGGGTGATTGTTTGCCCGCATCCCAGGTGCCGGGAATACACAATCAGTGCCTACCTTTTCAGGGTAGAGACCACCTCCGACTCACTTGGTAATCGCATCAACAAAAGGGCGGACGCGCCCTTCCTGGAGTGGATCCTCAAACCAAAATCAGGGGCAAAGCCCTTTCCGGTCTATATTCCCAAGCCGATTCTTGACGACTACGATGAAGCGTGTTTGATCTTAAACGATAGCCCGAAGGCGTCAGCAACGTTATCACGCCGCTGTTTACAAGGGGTAATCCGGGACTTCTGGGGCGTCTCAAAAGATAGGTTGATTGACGAAATAGCAGCGCTAAAGGACAAGATTGACCCAACCACGTGGGCCGCAATTGACGCCGTGCGTGGTGTTGGGAATATTGGCGCTCACATGGAAAAGGACATCAATCTCATCGTGGATGTCGACGCTAATGAGGCACAGCTATTGATTGGCTTGATCGAGTTCTTACTGAAGGACTGGTATATTGGCCGCCATGAGAGGGCAGAGCACATGAAGCAAGTGATCGCGCTTGGAGTGACAAAGGCGGCGGCCAAGAAAGTCACACCACACTCACCTTAATCACAGCCGCAGGCGGAAGAAGGGGCGGCTTCGCTCCCACCGCGCACGCGGTAATTAAGCGCTCATTTCGAAAAGGGAGTCAGGAACACTTCTTATGGATAAGCTAGTGCCGCTGATGCAGGCCGCCGCACCGCTCGCATGGGTCGTATTTGCTTTCGTAGCACTGTTCATGTTCAAGCGTGAAATTACACTCGCCTTACTACGTCTGCGGAAAGGCAAGTTCTTGGGGCAGGAGTTCGAGCTTGGAGAGGAACTTGCGAGTTTGCAGACCTCTGCCACCGTCTTGGCCCTGGAAGCGCAGGAAATTCCTCTGGAAGACAGGGCAGCCGCCAGTCAAGAGGATGGATTTGACGCAAAAATAAGGCCCATCCTTCAAGAGGCTGCAAAATCGCCGAAAGTTGCGATTATGATGCTGCGGGCGGAGCTTGAAAGGCAGGCAATGCACGGCTTGGCAACTCGTGGCTTACTGCGTGGCGGACCGGCTGTGTCCGTTAGGGAGGCTTTGAGCGAACTGCGTCAATATGGCTTTCCTGCTAATCTAGAAGGCTCTCTAGACCAATTCAACAGTGTAGGGAACAAAATCATCCACGGTGTAGGTGCATCAGACGACGATGCGTTGAGAGCGCTCGATTCTGGCATGACTATACTTCGGGTGCTCAGCGCCCTGCCACTTGAGACCCATACCGTGTATCACCCCGGCGTTGACATATTCTCGGACTCGTCATGTACCAAGCCCATCCCAAATGCGAAGGGCGTCATTCTTGAGGTCACATCGCCCGGTGGAGTGATGAAGCGAATGGCGATTTTCCCGACCACATGCGACCACTTCAAGAAAGGGAAAAAGGTTGCTTGGGAGTGGAGCAGCGGCAAGAGATGGGATGCCGCATGGTACCGAGACCCCGACACTAACGAGATAAAGTCCGCATGGGGTGCCTCTGCCGAGTTCGTTGGTCGCCATTTGGATGATATTTTGGGCAGTACGGAGTCAGAGTCGGGGCAGAGGCAGCGCGGCTAGTATTGTTCGGGATTCTCTTCAAAAGTACCCCGCAAATGCGCCCGCAACTCCGTATAGCGGCTCTTCCGCCTGTCATTCGCCGTCAGCGGCTTCAAATTCAATTTTGGATTCGGACGGAGGGCAGTTTTGAAGCTCTAATAGAAAGGACCTGAGTTTGAGTACTTTGCGGCAAACGGGGCCCGTTGCCTGAAGCGATTGCCCGAATTTGGACGACGTTGAGGCAACACGAAAATCCGAAGTCGCCAAGGAGTAGGTAGGCTGGTGGCCCATCCCATTTCGTCTTTATTCTCCCACCGTCGAGGGTGCGCCACCGGGCGCGAGAGAAGCTGACGCATGGCTAGACGGCTTACTGAAAATGTCAAAAAGGGAGAGGAGATTAATAAGACGGAGATAGCTGGGGCTCAAGCCCCAACGCAATTGGCTGGCTTTGCGGCGCGGATAAATCCGTGCCCTGATACAAGGCCTTATCGCGCCGAGTTTTTCGCAGCATGTGAAGCCCCCCGCATTTTTTGCTGGAGTTTACCGACAGTCAGGGAGAAGTCCCTGACCTACCAGTCGTGCCATTTCAAAACCCGGTGGAATTAAGACGCCGCCCAACCTTGCGTTGATTGGACAAAGATGTGCCAGCGACTTCAGAACCTCGGCGTGATGCCTTGCTCGCACATGTCGCCGAAGACCGACAGAAGATGAGTAATGCCCAGCAGTTCGCGAATCTGCTTGCCGAGATTGATGAGCTCGATGCGGCTGCCGGCGTTCTTGGCCGAGACATGGAGCCGCACCAGGGTGCCGAGTCCCATGCTGTCGACGAAGGTGAGATCGGTAAGATCAAGCACAATGCACTTGCTGCCGGGAATCAGTTCACGCACCTGGTTCAGGAGAAGGTCGCACACGCCTACAACCAGCCGTCCGTGGCAATGGACGGTGTGGACCGCGCCGTGGTGTTCGATTTCGAGGGTGAGCTGACTTCCAGCTGCAACATTCGGCATCTGATTATTCCTTAAGAGAAGTGGGAGCGAGGGGATATATCGGCACGATTGTCTCACACGCAATCGGCGTTGA
>Ga0335073_10011075_pt1 | contig 12675 bp, 12 predicted proteins | sample Lox_Sample_22_FD_207093 | JGI IMG/M metagenome (GOLD analysis project Ga0335073, IMG submission 207093) | Soil microbial communities from Loxahatchee National Wildlife Refuge, Florida, United States - Lox_Sample_2.2 | ecosystem: Environmental > Terrestrial > Soil > Wetlands | place: USA...
GGGCCCTCGGCGAAATCTTGACGTCAAGAGATAGACTCAGCGCCATGGGGCGACGACCCGGGGTTCTGCGGGACGAGGTTGACGAACTGGTCGCGGGCTGGCACACCGAGCGTCCCGACCTCGACGTCGAGCCGCTCCAGGTGCTCAGCCGGGTTTCCCGGCTGGCCAGGCACCTGGACCGGGCGCGGACGGCAGCGTTCGCCTCGCACGGCCTGCAGGCCTGGGAGTTCGACGTCCTGTCCGCCTTGCGGCGGCAGGGTCCGCCCTATCAGCTGAGCCCCGGCGCGCTGCTCCGCGCCACCCTGGTCACATCGGGCACGATGACGAACCGGGTCGACCGCCTGGCCGAGGCCGGGCTGGTCAGCAGGCACCCCGATCCGCAGGACAAGCGCGGGGTCCTGGTGGCGCTGACCGCGCGGGGCCGGGCCGTGGTCGACGCGGCCCTCGAGGATCTGCTGAACCGTGAGCGGGAACTGCTGACCGGGCTGGATCGCGCCCAGCGCCGTGAGCTCGCGGCCTTGCTGCGAATCCTGCTCGTTCCGTTCGACGCCGTCCAGACGCCCGACACCGCCCACTCATAACGTGTCAGGTGTGACCCTTTCGCGCTTTCATATGGCATCTGTTCAGAATTCCAGCGTTTCGGGCATTCGGCTGAAGTGGCCAGCGCAGCGGGATGGCTCGCCGGGCCGGGCCACGGTCATATGCGGGTCCCCGGGATCGGTACGCTTCCCCGCAACGTGGCCGCGGTCTGCCTCTGGACCTGGGAATGCGCGCCCGCTCCGCGGGGCCCGAATGAGCACGCGCGAGCCATGGGCTACGGCGTCATCGCGCTGGCCTTCCTGCTCGCCGACGTCGGCTGAGCCAGCCTGGCCGGGTGCTGACCTGCCACCCGAAGCCCGGGCAGGCGGCAGCGAACAGAACCGGCCAGCGCCACGCCACCAGCCCGCCACGCCCACGACGCCTGACCGATGGGCAGCCACACTAAGCTGTGCCCGGCGCCCGGAAGGCCGACAGCGAAGGGAAACCGTGTGACGCGGAACCGGATACCGGATCGCGGAAGCGAGCCGCAGGGCTTCGACCCCAGCGTGGCCAATCCGGCGCGGGTGTGGAATTACTGGGTCGGCGGCAAGGATAACTTCGCCGCCGACCGCGAGGCAGCGGAGATGGTTCTGGAGCTGCTGCCCCACATGATGCTGCTCGCACAGCTCACGCGGCGGTTTCTGATCGACACCGTGCACCAGCTGGCCGCCGACTACGGCATCCGCCAGTTCCTGGACATCGGCACCGGCCTGCCCACGGCGGATAACACCCACGAGGTTGCGCAGCGGGTGGCCCCGGAGTCCCGGATCGTGTACGTGGACAACGATCCGGTCGTGATCAGCCACGCCCACGCACTGCTGGCCGGCACCCCAGAAGGGGTGACCGACTACCTCGACGCGGACCTGCGGGATCCGGCGAAGATCCTGGCCGAGGCGCCTCGCGTCCTGGACTTCAGCCAGCCAATCGCGGTCTTGCTGATTGGGGTTCTGCACTTCATCGCCGATTCCGATGACCCGTACGGGATCGTGGCGCGGTTGATGGATGCCGTACCGTCCGGCAGCTACCTGGTGATCGTGCACGGAGCCAGCGACATCCAGGCCGAGGCCGTCGCCGAGTCGAGCCGACTGTACAACCAGATGTCGTCGGTGCCGTACACGCCGCGCAGCCACGAGCAGGTGGCCCGGTTCTTCCAGGGTCTTGACCTGGTTGATCCCGGCGTGGTGCCGATCGGCCACCGCCCAACGCCAGGCCAGCCTGATGCCAGGGTTGGCAGCGCCCCGGCCGACGGCGGCACCAGCTACTGCGGCATCGGCCGGAAGCCCTGAGGACGCATCGAGCACGGATCAGCTGATCTTGGATACGTAAATGTGTGGGGCAGCGCCAGCCGGGGCAGCCGCGACGGCCGGCCGCAGGTCGGCCCGAGCGGATGTCACGCGGGGGGGTCTGGGGGGGTCGTCCCCCCGAGGAATCACAGTCAGCCGGAGAGTTCCTCGGCCAGGCCGAGCCAGCGGTCCTCCAGGCCGGCCTTCTCATCCTGGACGGCCCGCAGCTCGGCACCGAGCTCGATCAGCTTGGCGTAGTCGCTGGCGTGCTCGGCCAGTGCCGCGGTCAGCTCGGCTTCCTGGCCCGACACCTTCTCGAGCTGGCGCTCCAGCCGGCCGAGCTCCTTCTGGGCGGCCCGCTTCCGCGCGGCCGCGCCCACGGCCGGGGCCGCCGACCGTGCGGTGGCGTTGGGCGCCGCCGCCAGTTCCCGCGCCCGGCGCTCCAGATACTCCTCGACGCCGCCGGGCAGGTAAGCCAGGGTCCCGTCGAGCAGCGCGATCACGTGGTCACTCACCCGTTCAAGGAAATACCGGTCGTGGCTGACCACGACCATGGAGCCGGGCCACCCGTCCAGCATGTCCTCGAGTTCGGTCAGCGTCTCGATGTCCAGGTCGTTGGTGGGCTCGTCGAGCAGCAGCACGTTCGGCTCGTTCAGCAGCACCAGCATGAGCTGCAGCCGCCGCCGCTCGCCGCCGGACAGCTCGGCCACCGGGACCCACTGGCGCTCGCCGCGCAGGCCAAGCCGGTCGAGCAGCTGGCTGGCCGACATCTCCCGGCTGCCCAGCCTGACCGAGCCGCGCACCTGCTCGGCCGCCTCCAGCGCGCGGAGCCCGGGGTCGACCGCGGCCGGCTCCTGGGTCAGGTGACCGATCCGCACGGTCTTGCCGCGCACGATCCGGCCGCTGGCGAGCATGGAGCCGGGCTCGGTGCCGGCCAGCAGCCGCAGCAGCGTGGTCTTGCCGCTGCCGTTCACGCCGACCACGCCCACCCGCTCGCCGGGCCCGAGCCGCCAGGTCACGTGGTCGAGCAGCCGACGCTGGCCGGCGAGCACCGAGACATCCTCGAGCTCCAGGACGGTCTTGCCGAGCCGCGCCGTGGCCAGCCTGGACAGCTCCACGGTGTCGCGCGCCGGGGGCTCGTCAGCGATCAGGGCGGTGGCCGCCTCGATCCGGAACTTCGGCTTGCTGGTCCGGGCCGGGGGGCCGCGCCGGAGCCAGGCCAGCTCCTTGCGCATGAGATTGCGGCGGCGGGCGTCGGTGGCTTCGGCGATCCGGGCCCGCTCCGCGCGGGCCAGCACGTAGGCCGAGTAGCCGCCGTCGTAGGCGTACACATGGCCGTCGGCCACCTCCCAGGTCCGCTCGGTCACGGCGTCGAGGAACCAGCGATCGTGGGTCACCATCACGTAAGCCCGCGCGTGGGCGCGAAGGTAGCCAGCCAGCCACTGCACCGCGTCGATGTCGAGATGGTTGGTGGGCTCGTCAAGCAGCAGCAGGTCATGGGTCCGGAGCAGCAACGCGGCCAGCGCTACCCGGCGGCGTTCGCCCCCCGACATCCGTTCTGCGGAGGCACCCGGCTCTATCCCGTGCAGCAGAGCCGCGATGACCGAGCGCCCGCGCGCGTCCGCCGCCCACTCGTGCTCCGGGACCGAGCCGAAAACAAGCTCCCGCACCGTTCCGGTCAGCTCCTCGGCCTGCGGCAGGTAGCCGAGGTCCAGGTCGCGGGTCCGGGTGGCCCGGCCGGAGTCCAGCCGGCCCTGGCCAGCCAGCGTCTCGAGCAGCGTGGTCTTGCCCGCTCCGTTGCGGCCCACGACGCCGATCCGGTCTCCCGCCGCCACGCCCAGCGACACCCCGTCGAGCAGCACCCGGGGCCCGTAGGCCTTGGTGGCCGCCTCCAGCGTGACGAACGGGTGGACCGAGCTCATCCGGGTTCCGCGGCCATGACCGCGGCGCCACCGACCGGGCCCCTGACCCTGACCACGCCGCGGCCGGCGCCCGCGCCGGTCAGTGACAGCGCGAGCTTCTTGGCGCGGTCGGCATCCGCGGCGAGGAACGCGCACGTGGGACCGGAGCCTGAGACGATCGCGCCGAGCGCGCCGAGCTCCCGGCCGGCGGCCAGCGTCCGGCGCAATTCCGGGCGCAGCGACACGGCCGCGGACTGCAGATCGTTGCTGAGCAGCGGCCCGACCGCGGCCGGGTCACCTGAGCGCAGGGCGGCCATGAGCTCCATGCTCAGCGCCGGCCGCGGCACCTCGGCGTCTTGCCTGGCCGTCCTGGTCCGCTGGCCCGGGCCGCTGGCCCGGGCCAGCTCGCCCTCGGCGCGGGCCGCGCGGGCGGCCCGGAGCCGGTCGCACGCCGCGTACACGTCCGGGGTGGACAGCGCGCCGGTCGAGAACGCCAGCACCCAGTGGTAGGTCCCGGCCACGAGCGCGGCCGTGAGCTGCTCGCCGCGGCCCTGGCCGATGGCGGTCCCGCCCAGCAGGGCGAACGGGACATCGCTGCCCACGCTGGCCGCTACCTCGCGAAGCTCCGCCTGGCTGAGCCCGGTCCGCCAGAGCTCGTTGCAGGCGACCAGGGCGCCCGCGGCATCCGCGCTGCCGCCCGCCAGGCCCGCCGCTACCGGAATCCGCTTGCGGATCTCGATCTGCACCGCGGATTTGCTCCGGCGCGCCAGGGCGACCGCGGCGAGAGCACGGGCCGCCCGCGCCGCCAGGTTGGCGCGCCCGGCCGGAACCGACGCCGCGCCCTCTCCGGTCACCCGCACGCTGGCCCGGTCGGCCGACCGCACGGTCACCTCGTCAAAGAGTGACACGGCGTGAAACACCGTGACCAGATCGTGATAGCCATCGCCGCGCGGGGGTCCCACAGAGAGCTGCAGGTTCACCTTGGCAGGAACCCGGACAGTCACAGGCGTCACGATCAGTCAATCGTACGCGGTCAGCGACCCGCGCCGGGCCGGGGAACCGGCAGCATCTCCCGCCCGGCCAGGGCGATCCGCGCGAAGTCGGCGACGCCCAGCGACTCACCGCGCGCCGAGGGATCGACCCCGGCGTTTCCGAGCACCTGCTCTGCCGCGGCCGCCGAGCCAGCCCACGGCGCCAGGGCGGCGCGCAGCGTCTTGCGCCGTTGCGCGAACGCGGCGTCCACGACCGCGAAGACCTCTTCGCGGGCCGCACCGGGCGGCGGGTCCCGCCTGGTGAAGCAGACCAGGCTGGAGTCCACCATCGGGGTCGGCCAGAACACGGTCCGCGGTACCTGCCCCGCCTTCCTGACCTCGGCGAACCAGGCGAGCTTGACCGAGGGGACGCCGTAGGTCCGGCTGCCCGGCGGGGCGGTCATCCGGTCGGCGACCTCGGCCTGCACCATGACCAGGCCGCGGCGCAGCGGCGGCACCGTGGCCAGCAGGTGCAGCATGATCGGGACCGCCGAGCTGTACGGGAGGTTGGCGGCCAGTACCGTCGGCGGCTCACCGGGCAGGTCACGCACTCGCGCGGCGTCGGCGGTCACCACCGTCAGGCGGCCGGCCTGGGACGGGGCGTGCGCGGCCACCGTGCGCGGCAGTTCCGCCGCGAGCGCGGGATCCAGTTCCACGGCGACCACCCGGCCCGCCGCTCCCAGCAACGGCAGCGTGAGCGAGCCAAAGCCCGGTCCGACCTCGAGCACGACGTCTGAGGCGTCGAGCGCCGCCAGCGCGGTGATCCGGCGCACCGTCCCGGCGTCGGTGACGAAGTTCTGCCCCAGCCGCTTGGACGGCCTGATGCCCAGCCGGCCGGCGATCTGCCTGATCTCGGCCCCGCTGAGCAGCCGGGGCGGCTGCGGCGGCGCGCTGGCGCCCGGTGTCTCCTCCTCCACGAGAGGCAACGCTAGTGACCGTCGCCCCTAGGTGGCGATGCTGGTCGCCGGGCGAGCGGTGACCAGCATCGACCGGCCAGACTCGGCCCCGGTGCCCAGCTGCGCGGCGTCCACGCTCCGCTCGACGGCCCAGCCCGCCTCGCCGAGCAGTTCCAGGTGGGCCGCGGTCGGCAGGATCGTCAGCCACGGCTCCTCGGCGCTGCTGCTGCGCCGCGAGTTGGCGATCGCCGCGACCCGCGCCGAGTCCGCTCCCTCCCGGTGCGTGGCCAGGCTGGCCACGAGCTGACTGCCCTCGGCCGCGCTGGCCCGCGCCGCGCTCAGCAGCCGCAGGCAGGCGGGCCGGTCGAGATAGACCAGCAGGCCCTCGCACAGGAACAGCGTGGGCTGGTCAGCGGCATGGCCGCTGGCTCGCAGGACGGCAGTCACGTCGTCGTGCCGGAAGTCGGCCGCGGCCAGGGCCGGGCCGCCGTCTGACGCGGCCATCGCCCGCAGCCTGCGGGCCTTGTCCTGCTGCGTGGCGGGATGGTCGAGTTCGAAAAACCGGACGCCCGGTGAGCGGAACCGCAGCGCGCGATCATCGTAGCCAGCACCCAGGATCACGACCTGCCGGATTCCGGCCGACAGCGCCGTGAGCACCTGCTCATCGAAGAACCGGGTGCGGGCGATCAGGCTGGCCCGCAGCCTGCCGGGCCCGGCGGACCGCATCCCGCGGCACAGCCGGCGCTGCGCGTCCGGATCGCCGCCCGGCGTGTGCGGGCGTTCGAGCCCAGCCCGGGTGAGGGCCACGGCCTGGCTGGTGCGCGAAGGGCCAGGACCGGAGCGGAACAGCCGGGTCAGGAAATTCATACGCAGCAGCTTACGATAAAAACCTCAAAGTAGCCACCTACGGAATATTTGCTAAGTGCTAGCGTAGTACTTGTGGGCGATGAGGACCTGCTGCGGGCGGCAACGGCGGTGCGCCAGGGCACGACGAGGCTGGCCCGGCGGCTGCGGATCGAACGCCCCGAGACCAGCCAGACCGCGCTGGAGCTGGGCATCCTGGCCCACCTGCACCGGCGCGGCCCGATGACGCCCGGCGCACTCGCCGCGGCCGAGCGCGTGCAGCCGCAGTCACTGACGAGGACCCTGGCCAGCCTGGAACGCCAGCATCTGGCCGTCCGCCAGCCCGACGACCAGGATCACCGGCGTTCGCTGCTGGCCATCACCGACGCCGGGCGGCAGGCGCTCGCCACCGACATGCGCCAGCGGGACGCCTGGCTCGCCGGTGCCATGGCCCGGCAGCTCACCCGGGCCGAACAGGAACTGCTGCGGATCGCCGGCGGCCTGCTCGACCGCCTAGCCGACGACGACGCCCGCGAACTTCATGATCCCGGTGGGTTGTCAGCACATAGAACTGAAAATCCACCGGGATCATGAAAAGGGGCCGAACGCGCGCTCGCCGGCCGCCATTACGGCCGCGCACAGGTCGGCCACGTCGACCTGCTTCACCTCGGCGACCGCGCGCAGCGTGTGCGCCACCATCGCGGGCGAGTTCGGCTTGCCCCGGTTCGGCACCGGAGTGAGGAACGGGGCGTCGGTCTCGACCAGGATCAGCTCCAGCGGCGCCGCAGCGGCCGCCTCCCGGAGCTGCCCCGCGCTGGAGAACGTCACGTTGCCGGCGAAGCTCATCAGGTACCCGGCTTCGGCGCACCGCTTGGCCATCGCGGCGTCGCCGGAGAAGCAGTGGAAGATCACGTGCTCCGGCGGGCCGTCGGTGTCCAGGATCCGCAGCACGTCCTCGTGCGCCTCCCGGTCGTGGATGACCAGCGTCCTGCCGGTCTGCTTGGCGATGTCGATGTGCGCACGGAACCACTCCCGCTGCACCTCGGCCGGGGCCCAGTCGCGGTAGTAGTCCAGGCCGGTCTCGCCGATGGCCCGCACCCGCGGCTGCTCAGCCAGCGCGGCGATCTCGGCCAGGACCGCGTCCCGCGCCGCTGCTGACCCGGCCGCCTGCGCGGTCTCGTTTGGGTGGATCGCCACCGCCGCATACACGTCCGCGTGCTCGCCCGCGCAATCCGCCGCCCACCGCGAGGTCGGCAAATCCACCCCGATCGTGACCACCCGCGTGATCCCGGCGGCCCGCGCGTCGGCCAGCACCTCGGGCACCGGGCGCTCGATCAGGTCCAGGTGACAGTGGCTGTCCAGCGCCTCGGCCGGCAGCGGCTCCGGGGGGGGGGGGGGGGCCGGAGAGGCTGCCGTCACGCCTTCTCCAGCCGGGCCAGTTCCTCCTCGGCCAAACCCGGGTCGAGCTTGGCGAACAGCGGCGTGGGCGGCTGCAGCGGGGTACCAGGCCGGATCGGCTCGGACTGCCACCGCGCCGCGCCCGGATAGTCGCCGGTGATCACCGGGTAGGCGGGGCCGCCCTCCTCGCTGACCTCGTCGACCCGCGGCATCGGCGACCAGACGCCCGACCCGCCGAGCATCTCGTACACCTTCTGCGAGGACCGCGGCAGGAACGGGGTCAGCAGGGTCTTCCCGTCGTCGACCAGCTGCAGCGCCACGTGCAGGATCGTCCGCATCCGCTCCGGATCGGACTCGCGCAGCTTCCACGGCGCCTGATCGGACAGGTACTTGTTGGCCTCGGCCAGGCTGCGCATCGTCTCGGTGATCGCGGCCTTGAACCGCGACCGGGACAGATGATCACCCACATTCTTGAACGCTACGCGCGAGCGCTGGACAAGCTCCCGGTCCACATCGGTCAGCGCACCGGGTTCCGGGATCGCGCCGATGTTCCTGGCGGCGAATGACACGCTCCGGTTCACCAGGTTTCCCCAGTTCGCCAGCAGCTCGTCGTTGTTGCGCCGGATGAATTCGCTCCAGGTGAAGTCGGTGTCCTGGTTCTCCGGCCCGGCCACGGCGAGGTAGTAGCGGAGCGCGTCCACGTCGTAGCGTTCAAGAAAATCGCGCACGTAGATCACGACTGAGCGGGAGGAGGAGAACTTCCGGCCCTCCATGGTCAGGTACTCGCTCGCCACCACGTCGGTCGGCAGGTTCAGCGCGCCGAGCGCCCCGGGCGTTCCGCCGCTGGCCCCCTGGCCGCTGTAGCCGAGCAGCATGGCCGGCCAGATCTCGGCGTGGAAGACGATGTTGTCCTTGCCCATGAAGTAGTACGACTCGGCATCCGGCGACTGCCACCAGGCCCGCCAGGCGTCCGGGTCGCCGGACCGCCGGGCCCACTCGACCGAGGCGGACAGGTACCCGATCACGGCGTCGAACCAGACGTAGATCCGCTTGTCCGGGCGGTCCCGCCAGCCGTCGAGCGGGACCGGGACTCCCCAGTCGAGGTCCCGGGTCACGGCGCGCGGCTTGAGGTCATCGAGCAGGTTCAGCGAGAACTTGAGCACGTTGGGCCGCCACAGCCCGCTCTTGCTCTGCAGCCAGGTGCCGAGGGCGTCGGCGAACGCGGGCAGATCGAGGAAGAAGTGCTCGGTCTCCACGAAGACCGGTGTTTCTCCGTTGATCTTGGAGCGGGGGTTGATCAGGTCGGCCGGGTCGAGCTGGTTGCCGCAGTTGTCGCACTGGTCCCCGCGTGCGCCTTCGTAGCCGCAGATCGGGCACGTTCCCTCGATGTACCGGTCGGGCAGCGTCCGGCCGGTCGACGGTGAGATCGCGCCCATGGTCTTGCGCGGGAATAGGTAGCCGTTGTCGTACAGGCCCTTGAAGATCTCCTGCGTGACCGCGTAGTGGTTCCGCGTGGTGGTCCGGGTGAACAGGTCGTAGGACATGTCCAGGCCGACCAGGTCCTCGGCGATGACCCGGTTGTAACGGTCGGCCAGTTCTCTGGCGCTCACGCCGGCCGCGTCCGCCTGGACCTGGATCGGCGTGCCGTGCTCGTCGGTGCCGCTGACCATCAGCACCTGGCTGCCCGTCATCCGCTGGTACCGGGCGAACATGTCGGCGGGCAGCCCGAACCCGGAGACGTGCCCGATGTGCCGGGGACCGTTGGCGTATGGCCAGGCTGGCGCGGTCAGTATGTGGCGGCTGGACATGCGCTCAGGCTAGTGCACGGGCGCAGCCGCACGCCGCATTCGGCCCACGGGTCGGGGGCGCATGATGATCGCGGCCACGTGGTAGGTGCACGGGCTGGGGCCGGGGTTCGCGTAGCCGTGCCTGGTATCGGCGGCGAAGTAGACCGAGTCGCCGGCGGTCAGGTCGATCTCGCGACTGCCGAGCCGCAGCCGCAGGGTGCCGCTTTCCACGGCGACGTACTCGTGTGAGCCGGGCGCGTAGGCGGGATACCAGCCGGCGTCGCATCCGGCGGGCAGCACGGTGCGGATCCACTCGAAGTTCACTCCGGGGACCACCGGCGTGAGGATGGTCCGCTGCCAGCCGCCGGGTTCATCGATCACATCCTGCTCGGCCGCGCGCCGCACGATCACCCCGCTATCGGCGGCCGCTGCGATCAGCGCCGGGAGCGATAGGCCCAGCCCGGAGGCGATGCGGTCGAGCACGGTCACGGTGGCCGCCTTCTGCCCGCGCTCCACGGCGGACAGCATGCTGACGCTCACCGACGATGTGCGGGCGAGATCTTGCAGCGTCATGCCGCGTTCGCCGCGCAGGTCCTGTATCCGCTTGCCGAGGCGGGACAGGTCCATTAACCTGCCTCTCTATAGAGTAACTATTTCTACTATAGCGGAATCGAGGCTGTGTGCAATCCCCAGACTCCGTCATCCGCCCGGCGGCACCCGGTGACCTCGACGCCGTCGCCGCGATCTTCAGCCACTACGTCACCGGCAGCGTGACCACCTTCGAGGTCACGCCGCCAACGGCAGACGAGTGGCGCCGGACCCACGGCGATCTCGCCGCACGAGGCCTGCCGTTCCTGGTCTGCGAGTGCGCCGGCCAGGTGGCCGGTTACGCATACGCGGCGCCGTGGCGGGCCAAGCCCGCCTACCAGCACACCGTGGAGAGCACCATCTACCTCGCCCCGGACCGCACCGGCCGGGGACTTGGCCGCCGCCTGCTCCGCGCCTTGCAGCAGCGGTGCGCGCTGGCGGGGGTGGAGCAGATGATCGCGGTCATCGCGGACACCGGCGATCCGGCGTCGACCGGGCTGCATCGCGCGTGCGGCTTCACCGATGCAGGCCGGCTGCGCAACGTCGGCCGCAAGAACGGCCGTGTCATCGACACGCTGCTAATGCAGCACGACCTGACCGCCCAGTGCGCCGCGTGACCGGCGGCGATCGCCAGGCCGGCCGACAGGCCGCAAATCACCGCGAACGGGCACCGTGGCGGACAACAGCGTCGTACACCTCACGCTTGCGCAGGCCGAGTTCCCTGGCCACCTCGGCGATCGCAGCCTTGCGCGGCGTTCCCGCTTGCTCGAGCGCGGCGACGTGCGCGGCGACCGCGGCCCCCGGTACGGGCGGCGGTGTGGCCGCAGTCCCGGGACCGGCCGGCTGAGCTGGTGTGCGGGCCCCAGCCTCACCGCCGGCGACGGCTCGCCGCGCCCGCGCAGGTGACCCCGCCACCACGATGGTGATCTCGCCGAGCACCCCGCCCGCCGCCCACGCGGCCAGCTCGCCGAGCGTGCCGCGCCGGACCTCCTCGTGCGTCTTGGTCAGCTCGCGGCACACCACGGCGGGCCGCTCCGGGCCGAGCGCCTCGGCCATGGCGGCCAGCGACGCGGCCAGCCGGCGTGGCGACTCGAAGAAGATCAGCGTTCTGGGTTCAGCCGCTAGCTCCGTGAGCCTGCGGGCTCGCTCGCCCGGCCGGCGCGGCGGGAACCCCTCGAAGCAGAACCGGTCGGACGGCAGCCCGGAGACGGCCAGCGCGGCGGTGACGGCCGACGGGCCGGGCAGCACGGTGACCCGGATCCCCGCTGCTGCCGCCGCCGCGACCAGCCGGTAGCCGGGATCGCTGATGCCGGGCAACCCGGCGTCGGTCACCAGCAGGACGTCGCGCCCGGCTTCGAGCTCAGCCAGGAGCCCGGGCACCCGGGCCGCCTCCACGCTGTCGAAGTACGAGACCAGGCTGCCGGTGAGCCGCACGCCGAGCGCGGTGGCCAGCCTGCGCACCCGCCGGGTGTCTTCAGCCGCCACGATCGCCGCCGTTCCCAGAGCCCCGGCGAGGCGCGGCGACGCGTCCTCCGGCCGGCCGATCGGCGCGGCCGCCAGCGTCAGCGTCGCCGGAGTCCCGCCCGCCGGAGAGCCACCGCCCGGAGCGCCACCCGCCGGGGCGACGCCCGCCGGAGGGCCACCGCCCGGGGCGACGCCCGCCGGAGAGCCACCCGCCGGAGAGCCACCGCCCGGAGCGCCACCCGCCGGGGCGACGCCCGCCGGGGCGACGCCCGCCGGAGGGCCGCCCGCCGCGGTGGCGCCGCGGCCGGCGATTCGGTTGCTGGGTTCCCTGGCGCGTTCCATGTCGCGGCCAACGCTAGTGCGCCAGCCCCCCTACGATGGCAGTCGATGACGGCATATGAGACCAAGTCCGCAGCGGCCGAGCGGGCCAGTAAGGCGGCTGGCCTCGCCGACCGGCTGGCTCCGCCGATCCCGGGCAGTCCGGTCTGGGGCTGGGTTGGGCCGCTCCTGGTCACCGCGTTCGGCGCGTTCCTGCGCTTTTACCGGCTCGGCACGCCCAAGGCCGTCGTCTTCGACGAGACGTACTACGTGGGCGACGCCTACGGGATCCTGCGGCACGGCGTGGAGATCAACCACGTCTCGAACGCGAACACGCTGCTCGCCGAGGGCAAGACCGACATCCTGGCCCGGGGCGGCGAACTGGTCGTGCACCCGCCGCTGGGGAAGGTTCTCATCGCCGGCGGGGAATGGCTGTTCGGGCTGACCCCGTTCGGGTGGCGGTTCTCGGTCGCCGTGGTCGGCACGCTGGCCATCCTGATGACGGCCCGGATCGCGCGCCGAATGACCAGGTCCACCCTGCTCGGCTGCGTGGCCGGGCTGCTGCTGGCGCTGGACGGGCTCGAGCT
>Ga0335073_10011076_pt1 | contig 12675 bp, 11 predicted proteins | sample Lox_Sample_22_FD_207093 | JGI IMG/M metagenome (GOLD analysis project Ga0335073, IMG submission 207093) | Soil microbial communities from Loxahatchee National Wildlife Refuge, Florida, United States - Lox_Sample_2.2 | ecosystem: Environmental > Terrestrial > Soil > Wetlands | place: USA...
GTCTTGTTTTGAAAACAAGACTTTCGTACGCCATGGTCAAAGTACAGAATGGTTGGGAAAACCTCACTCTCGATGAACTGGAAGCCATGACCGAACGTTCAATGCCTTCAACTCCAGCCCGTTCTCGAGCTGGTACTGGAGCTAGCCGTCGCCTTAGCGTTCTCTCCGAATTTTCTGAGCCCTTCCTGCATTCGCCAGCGACAACCGAGTTTCCACACTCCATGCCCGACACCATACATGGCATTTCCTCTACAGATTACCAATATCAAGCGAAAGTCTCGGCTCCACGCGTTGTAAACGGCCGTTCCCTTGAGCCAGCCGCGCCTATCTCTAGCCGATCAAACCGACGCTCCATTTCGAGCAAGCCTCCGCCTATGCTGTCATCTGCCCATATCCCGCGAAGCTCAGCTGAGTATCCAACTACTCCTCGCCGGCAAGGCATTCTCCGCATGCCGTCAAAGCAGGATGAAAAGGACGCCGTCGACACACTTGTGTTCATGAGCTCGCCGAACAATTCCAACAACATGAGGTACAGTGGTAGTGCACAAGCCAGTCCATTACGATCCGAATTCCTTGGCGCAAATGCTGATTACGCAGCTCCACCGAAGAAGGTGTTGTTCGAGACAGGCCTTGGTGGGATGGGCCGAATGTCTCGCTGAGGCGAGCAGTGCTTCGCAGAAACTTTCGAAAGGCTTTGGAGGAGGCTTTGCACGCTAATGGACCCTGAACTGCGTGCTCACCTTTCGGACCAATTTGTATAGAGGCTGCATTCGGCAGGTAGGCATATTGTGCATTGCATTTCCGGCGTTGGCGATACCCTGGGCGTCCGCAAGACGCCTTCTAGGTTCATTTCTCTAATGCATATTGCATTGGCAATGGCAATGGCAATCCGTTACGATAATGGAGTTTGAAGAGTGGATATATCTACATTCGGACGCAGACTTGACGACCATCCGTAACGAATTGAATTCTATGTATATGCGCAGCTTGATGTTAGACTGTTCAAAATGAACTTTTCAAAAAACCCTTTCAATTGGCCGGTAGAAGACCTTTTTGAAATGAATGAGGCGTCTGACAGACAATCAAACGAGCTCATGCAATGCATGGTCGGTATTTCCTCTAACCTCGGACCCCTTTCAACGGCTCTGGTGGCTCGCTTGGGGATAAGCTGTTTACTTCTTAAGGCAAGTACAAGCGTTTCCATTGTGTTCACCGATAAGCAATGCAATTGCAAACACGAGCTTAGAATGCACGCTTTTGCTTTTTGACCGACCAAGCCTCTCGTTATTCACTTCTCCCCGCATTTCTTTTATTCCGAGCTTCAGTATCTCTGCTTTGTAGGTGAACAAGAATCAGTCCGTTAAGTGAAATAAGTCGAAAATGTCTCGAACCACCAGAATTGCAATTGGTGCGTCTGCGATCGTTATCTTTTCTTGTCTTGTCATTTTCTCTACGGTGCAACTGTTACCTTCGGCTCTAAATGGCTTCCTTTCCAAGGGGCACACAAACGAGGTATATCATGCTCCAAAGAAGAACATCTGGTCTGATCTAGATGTCACCGAGTTTCATCAGATACTGGACTATCTCTACAATGTTCCCAATAACCTCAATTTGACTAGAGCTGCAAATTCCTCGACATGGGATAATCACATTGCCGTCATCGAGGTCCTACATCCTAACAAGACCGATGCACTGAAGTATCTCGACTCTGATGATGCGATTCCGCCTCGATATGCGAAAGTTATCGTTAACCAAGGCTCTACCGAGCAAGCCGGTTTGGTTCAGTACTCAGTCGGGCCATTACCGCCATCGCAAGAAACAAAGATCGAGCCATTGATCTGGCCATTTAACTCTGGCCGGAATTTCGTCAAGAACCCGTTGCCACACTACGAAGAAGTCGTCGATTGGTTTGGTGCGCTGGGTAATGAAGTTACGGATGTAATCGATGATCTACTAGGCGAGGTACGGGAGACTGCTTAAAGTATTGGTGTTACGCTGCTGATAGTGTCAAGATCATTCAAGGTCCAAGGTTTTCAACTGAAATACCACCTATCATGGCACTTTCACGACCAGCCTCGTTCAACGAAAACGGTACCATTTCAAGTTGGGCAACGGTCCATAGCACTGGGCCGAGGTTTGATTCATGGAGCTTACTCCCTCAGGGTCTTTATTGTCATTTCGAGATTACAGGACGCGATTCCTCTCAGTGGGAGATCAACGAGTGGTTCTACAATGGCGTTTTATACAACTCGACTGCGTCGTTCCGTGCCGCGTGGGAGAGAGGCGAAATCAAGAAGCTCCCGCCCAACATTGACGGTAGCTGGACTGCCGCAGAACCGAAGAAACATGGTCTTCCCGGTCGCGAAAAACCTGCTCCGGTCATGATACAACCCGAGGGTGCGCGGTGGAAAGTGGATAAGAAAGAGAGGCATGTTTCTTGGATGGGCTTCGAATTCTATATCAACACCCTTCAAGCTACTGCAATGTCCCTTTGGGATATTAAATTCAGGGGAGAACGTGTAATCTACGAAATCGGACTTCAAGAAGCAATGGCTCACTACGCTGGTAATGATCCTATGACCATCGGAATGCTCTGGATGGATACCATGTTCGGCATGGGGTTGAATATGTACGAACTCGTTCCGGGCTTTGACTGTCCATCATATGCTACCTATATGTCAACTTCTTTCCGACAAGGCGAGCAAACCATCTACCGGAACAACAGCATTTGCGTCTTCGAATACACCGCGGACTATCCGATCCAACGTCACACTTCGACCGACCACGTCACAGTCTCTCGCAACAACTACTTAATCGTGCGGTCCGTTTCCACATTGGGAAATTACGACTACACCTTTGACTACATCTTCTTCCTTGACGGTACCATTGAAGTGAAAGTCCGTGCATCAGGGTATATCTTCGGTGCATACCACCAGCTCGAGGCTATGAGACAGGACCTGATTGTTCAGAAACGAGACGTCGCTCAATACGACTACGGCTATCAGATTCATGACGTGGTAGCATCAAGCATGCACGACCATACCATCAACTTCAGAGCGGACTTAGACATCGCCGGCACGGCCAACACCCTCTACCGCATCGACGTGGCACCGTACTCGCACCAGTACCCGTGGGAAGACTTCACCAGAAAGTCGATGCGCCTGGAGCACCACGCGATCGAGACGGAAACCGCGCTGACCTGGCCCGCCAACGCAGGCTCCATCTACGCCGTGGTGAACAACGGCTCGACCAACCGCTGGAACGAGAAACGCGGCTACCGCATCACGCCGGGCACAGGCATGGGCAACCCGCCACACCTCACCATCCGGGACTCGCCGGCGGTGGCGCGGGCGGCGGGGTGGGCAACAGCCGACGTGTTCGTGGTGCGGCAGCACGACCACGAGCGGAGCGCAGGCACCGAGTACAACGCGATGGAGCCGCTGGATCCGCTGGTGGACTTTGCGCGGTACCTCGACGGCGAGCGCACGCTGCAGGAGGACCTGGTGGTCTACTTCAACCTGGGCTCGCACCACGTGCCGCACAGCGGCGACGTCCCCAACACGCTGATGCACACGGCCGCGTCGTCTGTCATGTTCGTGCCGCACAATTGGGCCGATGAGGACCCCAGCCGCGAGAGCGCGCAGGGCGTGAAGGTGAGCTTTGCGGAGGGTCGCGAGACTGTCGTGGAGCGCTTTGGGGGCGATTATAAGAAGGGTCATGTTGTCGATAAGGAGGATTTAAGTCCGCGGATAAGTGGTTATGGTATGCCCGATTCGCCAATGGTGGCCTTCTTGGCGTGGAATGAGACGCTTGCTGCACTTTAGAGTGACTAGAGGAGATATACAAGAGAAGTCGTTGATCTACAAAAGAAGTCGTTGGATGGGAGCGAGAGGCGTGAGCAAAATTGGGTCTTTCCATTCGCGCCAGTACGGGGATGGTCTATCTTCACGGAAGCACAGTTAGCCTGGCGTTTTGTGCGAGGATGCTTAACGAATGAATAAAACAGATCTATACTATGAGAAAGGAAGAATCCAGGGACAAATTTATCTTCGATGATCTCATGATCACAGAATAGCAGCGTATAACTTGAACATTCAACTCTACTCCTTCAGTGTCCCAAGCGAGATATAATACACCTTACGTGACAATGGTACGAAGATGCCATATTGTTGCAATGATGTTATCTCATGCACCGTAGCCGCCAAACGCCTAGTTTCATTGTGATGCATTGTACTGCTCAAACTTACAATCAATCAATCATCTACCTCCTCGACCGTTGCCTGCATGTTACGTTTTCCAACCCCAGCAGTCTCATTCGCATCGGAACCTGTAGTCTTCGGTTTTGAGGCTTTCGACTCGGAAACCTTGGTTGCACCATCCTTGATTTCAGCGGTAGGAGTTTTGCCATTCGCAAGTTTGGCGGCTTTCGCCGCCCGCTTCTCCTTCCGTTTGCGCTTCTTGTCCTGTAGTCACATTAATAGGGGCGTACAACGTTGTCTAAGAAGTTGCTATCTTACCGCTTCGGTCTCGTGCCAGGCCCACACAGGCCTGAAGCTGTCGAAGAAGCCGACATCTTCAAACAAGTTCGGGTAAAGCCAGAGTCCAGGAGGATAGGTTGCCCACGTGACGCAGAAGAGAATGAGGCGGAAGATGCTCATGAGTAGGAAAAGGCCGATGAGGCCAATCATTCCCATGCACAAATACCACACGCCTTGTCGCATGATGAGAGGCCACAACGGGAACAGCACAACCGTGAAGGCAATGGCCAATGCGCCGCCGGCGTATGCTTTCTGCTTCCATTGTGAGCCTTCGTATAGCCACATGTAATGCATATCATCATGGGCTTCCTGCTGCTGCTCGATCTTGACGTTCCAGAGACCCTTGATATGCTTCTTCTTTGCGTGGTTGTGGCCTTCATGACCAGCGCCATCATCAACCTTGGATACGCGCAGGGCGAGCAGCGACAGAGGCAGGAGCTTGAAGGTGTTTTCGGCCGAAACGCGGTCGTGGACTTCGGGAAGCAAGGAATTCTTCTTTCGAGCTTTCTTGTAGGCGTCAGAATCGAGTGCTCGAATGGCACGCTTGACTCGGAACATGTCCTTTCGCTTCTCTTGGAATATGCAGGTCCTCGACTTCAGGTCCTGCGATTTCAGAAACTTAGCGACAGCCAAGGCCTCAGGTTTGGGAGGTCCCGGTTGGATTGGCTCTTGTTGGCCTGGCTGCGCACCTCCTTGCTGCTGTTGTTGCTGCTGCTGTTGTTGCTGCTGGGTCAGCATCTGTTGTTGGTTTCGCAATGCCAGTTCGCGCAGTTTCTGGGTGTACTCTTGCACCGTCATTCCAAGCCTCTGTGCATCTGCTTGAAAGTGTGCCTGAATCTTCTGAATTTGCTCGGGAGTAGGCTGCTGTCCAGGTAATATCTGAACGGGAGGAGGAGTGGGTTGGAAGCTGGCCATGTTGGACGGTGCCAATGCTGGATGTGGAGAAGGGATAAAGAGTATCTGACAGTGATTACAGCGAAAGAGGTTTGGGATAGGTCCAAGTCGAGGGTCTGACGAATTCGTAACCTGGTAATCCCATCAACAGTGAAAATGCCGGACGGGTTTGATTTGGTGAATTGTTACGTGGTTGCTTCGTGTTGGTGTTGCGATTCAAAAGGCCAACTTTAAACTTTCGAAGACAAACGTCGTGTGAGGCAGAAATGTGGTTCGAACTTCAGGCACTCAGGCAGAGATTCACATCGGAATCGGAAAAACTTGTCGGAGAATCTCCTTGTGATCCAACTTTTGTTCTCCCACTCAATTTCGACAGTACAATTTCTCACGTCCACGATTATCTTCCCTCCTATTGCGCACGCTACAGGAGACGACTACCTTACGCCCTAGCCAAGCGTGAGTATCTCTTCTGTGGGTTATTGGCTCTAAAAGCAACTTAATTCCTCGCCGTTGAACAGTCTTTCGCTATGGGTAAGTTCCAATACGAATCGAGTCCCGAGTATGCATTAGTTGCTAACCAGGACTTTTTAAATAGCGCCCAAGTTTGATCCAAATGTAAGGTTCTATCTCCACTATACGTACCAATCAATACTGACGAGTAATACAGGAAGTTAAGGTCATGTTAGTACTCCCAATTTTCTCACTTGGCATACGTCTCCCTTCGCTCGGCGATGTCCATCGCTCCGTATCCGCTGCATCCTTTTACTCGAAGTTTCCAACACTGATATCCACATTTCAGTCACCTTCGTGCAACCGGAGGCGAAGTAGGTGCCTCTTCAGCTCTTGCACCCAAGATCGGTCCTCTAGGTCTATCGCCAAAGAAGGTCGGAGAAGACATTGCCAAGGCTACTGGTGACTGGAAGGGTCTCCGCGTTACCGTGAAGCTCACCATCCAAAATCGTCAAGCCGCCGTCAGTGTTGTCCCATCCGCATCTTCGCTCGTCATCAAGGCCCTCAAGGAACCTCCACGGGATCGCAAGAAGGAGAAGAACATCAAACACTCCAAGAGCATACCTCTGGACGAGATCATTGAGATCGCCCGGCAGATGCGATTCAGTTAGTGCTTTGCTGATTACATCCTTTGGCCTTGTCATTAACTCGGTTGCGCAGAGTCCATGGCAAAAGAACTGAAGGGAACAGTCAAGGAGGTTAGTTCGCCATCAGCGAATACGGTGCACCGTTTACTGACAATACAAGATCCTCGGCACAGCTTACTCAGTAGGTTGCCAAGTTGATGGCAGGAGCCCGAAGGAAATCTCCGACGACATCGAGGCTGGCGAGATTGAGAGTAAGCAAAATTGGTCTCCGGGTGTTTGCAATACTAACCATATCGCCCAGTTCCTGACGAATAGATGAAAAGCACATGTATGGTATGAGCATTACATAGCGAGAGTGGCTCACAATCAAGTTTTTAAAGCATTAGAAGAGTCTTTAGCTGACTTCGCTTGTCATGCTTCAACTCAGTTCAATCACTCAAACAACCCTTTGCCAACACTCTGGCCCTTACTCTATCACCGTGGTTTAGGCCTATTTTGGTGCAAAGGAGATGGAGTATTCAAACAGACCAATTACTCACCGCGGCGTTCTTCAGCATGTTCGCAGCGGTCCTTTTCCACGGTCTACATATCTGAAGTACATGGTTCGCTTCGAAAGTGATCGAAGCTTCTCGCAATCCGGATGTAGCATTCCGAAATCGTATACAATCGTCCCTAATGATATTCGCGATTTTCGAAGTGCATATGATGATGTACGATACGATCGGCCTTGCGGCTCCAGACTCCCTCGGGCGACCGTTGGACCGAGTACGGGGAGAGCAGGCATCGGGACCGTTTCTCCCCGCCGTGCCAGGAGCATCGTTGGCCAGGCATGCAATTAAATCGCCAAGTGCTTCACACATGAGAAATGGAAAATGCGGGTTTTGGCCAGGGTGGATTAATTGATTTTTCCAGAATCCCTGTGGGCCCTTGACGATCTGCGCCTTTCGCGGGGCGTGAGCCACGAATAGAGAAATGATATGCCCTCCAGGCGAGAATGATAAAGCGTCGGTCGATTACGATGGCTTAAGCCACCATTCGGCGGGCGCGCCAATGCCCTTTGCTTTCGGGCCCTCGTCACCCACGCCACATCAGCAGCCTTTGCGCCCGTTTCCAGCCAGGAAATGGTGCAGCGAGGTTTCGAGGATGAGGGGAAAGGCAGGAGCGGGCGCGCGGCGTGGGAGGCTGAGAGCAGCGTCCTGAGACAAAAAGGCCGCTGGAAGAGCTGGGATGCTTTTCCATCGTGCCAGGTTGTCGCTGCGGAGGGTACGGGGCAGGCCAATGGGTTGGCCTTCGCTGTCTCGCGCATCACTCACAGCTGCAGGCGGCCCGCATTGTAGGCTGGCGTGTGTGTGGGCGCGGGCAAAAGCAGCATGGGTTGGGCGCCACAGCGGCGTCTGATGGAGCGATGTCATTCGGCGTGAGAAAGCAGAGAAAGGTGGTAAGCTCGCATGGCATTGCTGCGTAATGGCCAGCGCGCCCACCGCCGTTGAGAATTTGGGGCACTGTACTCCCGTATCCTGTATTCTATATCCGCCGCCGCAGCAGCAAGGCCCCCGTCATCGACCTTCCCCAGGGTAAGCTTCCATGTTCATGCTGGCTCTTTGTCTTCTTCCTTCGTGTCTTCCTTTTTCCTCAAGCTCGCATTCCACCGACGACCAGAGACGCCGCCAGCCGCCTGTACTCTGGCTGGCAACGGCTAGTCGACCCCCCGTGCGGCTGCGCTTCTGGCCTGGGTGACCCACTGTGTGACATAGGCTGGCTGGCTGCGGATCCACGCCTGTACATGCATTTTTACGCTCTCGGCGGCCACAGCTTCTGCCAAAAGACAACCTGCACCACGGCCCGCTCTTGCACTTGCTGAAAAAAAAAAAAAGCCAAACAGCTTCGTCTGCTCGTCTGCTTGTCTGTCACGGTTCCCTCTCTGGCTGCGGCAAACGAAGGATTCAGTCCTTGATCTGCCCTCCAAGGCCCGAGCCCCGTCGACCGTGTGCGTCAGACACGCAAACCAACAACTTGTCCCACCTTTAACATCCCTTGCATGCACGCCTGCCGCTTCGACCACCCAAAATCAACTCCAAACTCTTCCGATCACCACCGCTCCTTGGCCTCTGCCAGTCCCTCCAGCTTTGACAATCCGCCTCTTGCGCACTTTGCTCTTCTCTGCGCCGCTTTGTGCGTTGACCTTGCCACGCTCTTCCTGCAACCTCGTCCGTCCGCCGCAGCTGTGCATTCCAATCATCAACACACACTTGGCTCGACTCTGCATCGCCCGAGAGTCCTTTTGCACCGTCCCTGAACATTATTCCGAAATGCCACGCAGCGGTGCCAGGAGGAGACTACGCAAAGGCATAGGCACAGGCCGGTCTTGGTGATTTTTGTTTCTGCTTCTTTGCTAAGCTTGCAGACAGTTGCGAGTAGGCAGCTCCGCCGCCAATCGAGTATTTCGTGTCTGATTTTCTGACGGAGGAGCAGTTACGTTTTTAATTGCGGTTTGCTGCGCCCTCTGCACTTCCGTCTTCAGCGATAATGACCACGGTCCGGCCTCAACCTCGCCAGGCGCCGCAATCGCTCGCGTACGGAAAGAGCTACCAACTCACTCCTCCCTTCACTACCGCCGCTCAGTCACCGAGATCGCTGGAGATAGCTTTGCGTGAGAATTTGAATCGAGACCTTTGGCAAAATGGACAACACTCAACATATCAGCCGCCACCGGCGCGCTATGCACACCCACTGCAGCGCGCCCAATCATATTCCGATACCGACGGTGCGGGAGAGGGCACTCACAACGGAACAAAGCATTCTGAGCATATGCTACGGCGGAAGACTCCGAACGGAATTCTGAATGCCGCCTACGATGGAACTTCGGTGGAGCTGGCCGAAAGGCCTCACGCAATGAAGCACATACTGCTTCCCGTCACCCAGCACTTTGCTTCAGCTCCATCCACACCTTCCGACTTTGAGCTGCCATTGCGGCCACCTGTACAGACGTGGAGCTCGGGCTACTCGGAAAGGCATCAGCATCAGCCGCTGATGTCTAACGTTCAGCCTCTCTCCACCGATTTGAGCAGTGGCATCGCGCATCCCAATTCCACATGGACTCTTGCACAGCCTCACGTTCCCAAAATCGACTCCGTTCTGAACCAGCTTCCTGTCCAAAGCACTCAGTATCAATTCCAACACCTAGGACACCCCTTCGGATTCATGCTGGCTCCTACGGGACCATCCTTCGGACCGACAGCTTCGAATGACGCCGGGCCATATGGCCCATATTGGCCCAATGGCACATTCGTTCCTTATCGTCCGGCTGCTCTGCGAGATATGCGATTCTACCCTCAACACACGACGGCCTGGGCCGGTTTCCAAACACCTTCTAATCCGAGCACACCAGGATCACTATGGCAGAACCAACATGCCGCAGGTCTTGGTTCTCCTGGATATTTTGGGTCGCAGAAGCAATTTCAGGGTGCTGGTCCTCCTCTGGACGTTCTCAACGCCCAGGCCCAGACCAGGCTCGATGGTGGCATGGATCGCCGTGGTTCAAGCTATTTTGGAAGCGGTCATCATGGCCTGGGTCTCGGTCTCTCTGGATTTTCTGGTAATCGCGGTTCTGCTGTGAGCACGCCTCAAGATCTTGCAGACGGATCCGTCAAGCTTGAGTCTGGACAGACGACACCCAAAGCGCCCTCTCGAAAGAGCTCGGAGCTGCCTTCGGAATTTGACGAGAGTTCGAATAACGCAAAGTTACGTGAAAAAGTCCTTAGCCACGCACATTCGGTTTACATCGATCTGCTTCGATACCTTCACGAGTTGCGAAAACGCAATCATGGCAGAGGCAGCAATCAATTTGTCAAGACAAGCATGTTTCCCAGACCACCAAGACAACCGAATTATGACTTTTCAAAGTCTTCTTCTAGCACTGGCTCCTCTACATCCCGAACCCCTATTGAGTCCATCTTCACAACACAATGGCAAAACAATAACAGTCACAATAATTGCTATTCGAGACAAGTAATCTCCAGTTCCCATAATAACAACCATTCTCGTCCTTCTCAAATTTCTTCAACTCCCTTCAACTCTTCTCCATGGCCCACAAATAGTAGTCAGTACGGCAAGTTTGAGCGCCATTCCTGGCAAAAGCAATCCCAACAGCACACGCCACCCCTTCATCCAGGTTTTAGTCCTGATCGGTTACGAACGCTCAGACGGATGTCTTCCAACTCTCTAGGTCTCTCACATCTCCCTCTTCGACAAGAAGGATCACCTACCGCCAACGCAACAACTGCACTAGACAATCTCAAGGAGCTTTGCCAGGAAAGTTCTTGGCAGTGGGTAGACGGCATGTTACTCGGAGGGTGCCTAGCCTATGCCTTGGCAGATTATCAAAAAGCGCTGGAATGGAATACCGCAATCTTGAAAATAGATGCCAAGTAAGTTAGCCCTTCACGATGACGACTGGCGAACGATTGCTAACAAATCTCAACAGTCATGTCGAGGCAATGTCCAATCTCGCAGCTACGCTTTTTGCCATGAACAAAAAGCAAGATGCTGAACATTACTGGATGAAAGCTATAAAGCTGAGACCCAGCTATTTTGAAGCCGTGGAACACCTTGTCGGCCTGCTGTGTACCGACCACCGAGGTAAAGAAGCCGTTGCTGTGATTGACTTTGTTGAGAAGTCTCTACGATGTAAATCCACCAACGGTATCAACGGTAATCGACGCCGATCGAATTCCTCAAGTACCTCGCCAAGCGTCTCCGAAGTCTCCGACAAGCCTGTCTTCGAATATGACAATGACACCGAAATGGGAGGGACTCCACAAATGAAGCAGCGCGAGATTGGTACAAGTGGATACGCCATCTCCGATTCAGAAGTTTCACGCTTGCTTCAATTGATTCATGCCAAAGGCAACATGTTGTATGCCATGGGCGACAACGTTGGTGCAGCCAAATCTTTCCAAGAGGCCGTTCTACTTGGTACCGGCCGGGACCAATGGCATGATATCGATGGATTGATTTCTCACATCTTATCCGTCATTGAGAAAGATCTTCAAACGAGGACTGGATTCCAGTCTCAGAGTCCGAATGATCCCATTCTCTTGTCACCGGAAGAAGCTCTATACACAAAACAGTTGTGCTTCCCACGGTGTGGCGATCTTCCAGGTCTTAAGAATAGCCCCGGCGAAGGTTTACCTCGAACGGCTTCAATTTCGACCACCAGCAACGCACTATTGTCGCTCGCAAAGATCTTCCAGGACGGTATGGCCTCAAGTTCACCTCGTGCCGCTGCTTTCCAAACTACATGTAGTGTTCGCGAGATTTTAGCACTGTACTATCTGTCATTGTCGCTTCAACCTAGTCCTTCGACAGCCAACAATGTCGGAATCTTACTTGCCAGCGTTCAGCAGACGGTTCCTCCTCGACCTGTTCATACGAATAGCAACGTCACCCACGCGTTCCCCGGTGTCGTTCCTGGCAGTGGTATATGGCTCGCGCTGTCATACTACGAGTATGGTCTCCGTCTCGACAACAAGCATGCGCATCTCTACACCAACCTCGGCAGTTTGCTAAAAGACATTGGACAATTGCAGCGAGCCATCCAAATGTACGAATCGGCTGTATCCTGCGATGGCAATTTCGATATCGCCCTTGCGAACTTGGCGAACGCTGTCAAGGACCAGGGACGCATCGCGGATGCCATCGAGTACTATCGGCGAGCCGTTAAGGCTAGCCCAGACTTTGCCGAAGCTGTCTGTGGCCTCGCGAATGCTCTCAATTCTGTTTGCGGCTGGCGTGGACGCGGTGGTATTGCAAGAGGAGGTGGCAAGCGTGATAGATGGCACGTCGACGATCAAGGAATGTTGCTCGATGCTTCTCAACCCGGAGCCATTAGCAGCGGCTGGATCAAGCGAGTGGTAGACCTTGTGGAGAAACAACTCTCCGATGGCGAAGAATGGGGCAAGGGACTCATCGACGGCTCGTTTGTCCACCAAGTCTTGAAGGCTCTACCTGTTGCTGGCGGTGAAGGTGACCTAAAAGAAAAGCAAGAGACCATACTGCGCAGACTCAAGAGTTGGTCAGGTCAGAAATGGGAAGGAGCTCGAATGATCAGACTGGTTGAGCGGATCATGAAACGTTTGACCTGGCAA
>Ga0335073_10011078_pt1 | contig 12674 bp, 12 predicted proteins | sample Lox_Sample_22_FD_207093 | JGI IMG/M metagenome (GOLD analysis project Ga0335073, IMG submission 207093) | Soil microbial communities from Loxahatchee National Wildlife Refuge, Florida, United States - Lox_Sample_2.2 | ecosystem: Environmental > Terrestrial > Soil > Wetlands | place: USA...
TCACGCAACTGATCGACATGCTCAAGCGAGCCTGCCGCGAGGGCATCGAGGCCGTACCCGAAGCGCCCACGGAGCTCGCCTCGTTCATCGCCGCGATGGAGGCGACCCCGGAGTGGATCGACTTCGACCTGGTGCGCGAGGGTGCTCGACAGGAGCGCATTCCGGCGGCGCTGCTGGCCCCCTTCATCACCCGCGGCGCGTTCATCGCGACCTTCACCAACACCTACGCGGCGCTGCCGATGGCGCTGACCGGTGCGCTCTCGGGCAAGCGCGCCGCGCGGCGGGTCAACGAGACGGCCAGCTTCTTCGCGGTCACCACCCTGCCCGGTGCGCTGGACCGGTACGGCCCCGGTTTCGAGGCGGCCGCCATGGTGCGGTTGATGCACTCGATGGTCCGCTACAACGCGCTGAAGAAATCAGACAAGTGGGATAAAGCCATCTACGGGATGCCGGTGCCGCAGGTCGACCAGATGCCGGCCGGCATGATCGGCCAGTACCTGTTGGCCGTCGAGGCACGCAAGCAGGGCCGCACGGAGTTCACCGCCGAAGAACGCGCCGTCATCGAATTCGCCCGGTACCGTTGCTTTTTGCTCGGCCTGCCGGAGGAGCTGCTGCCCTCGGAGCCCGCCGACATCATCCACATCATGCACGCGCGTTCGGCCCTGCTGCGGCACGGATTCGACGACATCTGTTCCGAACTCGTGCGCGGCACGATGTCGGCCTACCTGCGCCCGGAAACCGGGCTTTTCGACCGGTGCGCCGAGGCGGTCGAAAGGAGTTTCAGCAAGCTCACTTTCGTCCGCACGTTCTGCGGTGGTGATCGCGAGATCGCCGGGGCCATGGGCGTTTCGCTGGATCCGACGGACCTGGCACGCGTCGCCCTGACGGCGCCGTTCATTCTCGGACGATTCGCCGCCGTAAACCGCGCCAGCCGCATTCCGGTACTTCGGGATGTCACCGACGCCTACGTCATCGGGCTGCTCAAGCTCCGGCTGGCGACCTATGGCAAGCCCGAATTCACCAGCGACGCAGCGCATTACACGCCAGTCCCGCACTGAGGATCCTGGCGCGAGCGTTCGCAGTTGTACGCCGCGACGCGGCGTGTCGCGTACAAACACGCACGCTCGCGGTAGAGGGGGTAAAGGGGGCTAGGCGAACTTTTTGGTGAACGGCGGCGGGAGCACCCGCATCAGCTGCACCAGCGGGCCCCACGGCCACCAGGGCACCGCGGCCCGGCCGGCCTCGCGTTCGATCGCGCCGACGATGGCCTTGACGCCAGTCTCGTTGTCCACCATCAACATTGTGCTGTTGGACTTGGCGGTCATCTCTGACTCGATGTAGCCCGGCTCGATCACCGAAACCTTGATGGGGCCCTTGGCGTACTCGGAGCGCAGCGATTCGCCCAGCGAACTGACCCCGGCCTTGCTCGCGGCGTACGCGGCCTTCACACCCGGCACACCCTTATTGCCGAGCACCGACGAGATGAGCACCAGATGGCCCGACCCGCTCTTGTGGAACATCTCCAGCGCGGTCTCGATCTGCACGAGCGCGGCCACCAGGTTGGTCTCGATGGTCGCCTTGTTGGCCCACAGCTTGCCCGACCCCAGCTTGGCGCCCTTACCGATACCGGCGTTGACGATAATGCGGTCGATGCCGCCGAGTTCCTCGGACAGCTCGGCGAAAACCTTCGGGACCTGCTCGTGGTCGTTGACGTCCAACTGCGCGACGGCGATCTTGATGCTCGGATACTGTTGCGACAGTTCGGCTTTCAGCTCATCGAGGCGATCGGTACGACGGGCGCACAGCGCCAGGTCGCGCCCCTGGGCGGCGAAAGAACGCGCCATGCCGGCGCCCAGGCCGGAACTGGCCCCGGTGATGAGGATCTTCTGACGGGTCACACCGGCAGCATATCGGCTACTTGAGCAGCCGTGACATGCGCCGGTCGGCCAGCACCTTGCCACCGGTCTGGCAGGTGGGGCAGTACTGAAAAGACTTGTCCGCGAACGACACTTCACGCACCGCGTCCCCGCACACCGGACAGGGCAATCCCGTGCGGGCGTGCACCCGCAGTCCGGAACGCTTCTCGCCCTTGAGCGTGGCCGCCCCCTGGCCGACGGATCGATTCACAGCGTCCGTCAGCACCGAGATTATCGCGTCGTGCAGCGTTGCGAGCTGCCCACCGGAAAGTTTCCCGGCGGTGGCGAACGGCGAGATCTTTGCGACGTGCAGGATTTCGTCGCTGTACGCGTTGCCGATGCCGGCGATCACCTTCTGGTCGGTGATGACGGTCTTGATCCTTCCGGTGTTGCCGGCCAGCACCGCGGCCAGATCGTCGGGGCCGAGGTCCAGCGCGTCTGGGCCGAGGGCGGCGATGCCCGGCACCTTCTTGGGATCGTCGACCAGCCAGACCGCCAGCCGCTTCTGGGTGCCGGCCTCGGTGAGGTCGAAGCCCGGCGCGCTGCCCGGGGTGCCCAGGTGCACGCGCAACGCGATCGGGCCCTTGCCGGGGCGCAGCGGGGCCGCGGCCAGGTTGTCCGACCAGCGCAGCCAACCCGCGCGCGACAGATGGGCGATCAAGAACAGCTGCCCCGCCTGCAGTCCGAGGTATTTACCCCACCGCTGCGCTCCGACCACGGTCTGGCCGTGCAGGATATTGATCGGCGGGTCGAAGGTCTTGAGCACCGACAAAGCGGCCACGTCGATACGACCGACCGTCAGACCGACAGCGTGGCGGCGCAAATGGTCGGCCAGCGCTTCGATCTCGGGGAGTTCGGGCACGCGACCAGTCTGCCGATCGCAGTGGTGGGGTGTCTATCTCGGCAGTGTCGCCGCGGCCCCGCCGCCGGTCGCCGACCCGTCACCGCTGGGGTAGAACGACCCACCGCTTGGGCGCAGCTCGCCGAGCGTCCCGGGGGCACCGCCACCCGCCTGGGGCACGTCAGCTGAGCCTTCTTCGCTACCCGCGGATTCGGAACTTAGCCGGCCCACTCCGCCGTTGCCGTTGTTCTCGCTGGCACCGGCGGAACCCGGCGGCGGAGCGGCAACCGTATTGAGTAAGGGGCTGGCGACGGGTGCCCCGGCCATCCCGCCGTCGGCGGCGTCTGCAGTTAAGGCCGGGCCGCTGGACAGCACGCCACTTCCACCGGTGCCGCCGGACGCCACGATCGGGTTTGCCACCGCAGCGGCGCTGCTCGGCACCAATCCGCCAGTAGCACCGCCGCCGCCGGTGGCGGCGAAATTCGACGCGCTGGACGCGGCGGTGCCGGGCAGCGGGGTCACCCCGGCGGCGGGCATGGGGTTCACGACGCTGGCCGCACTGGAGCTGTTGCTGCTGAACAGCGATGCGCCGCTGCCGCCGACTGCTGCTGCCGGCGCGGCGCCACCACCACCGCCAACCAGCGGGGTGCCAGTCAACGCACTGACCGCACCCGTTGCGTCCTGTCCCAGGGTCTGCAGCAGAGGCGAGGCGTTGGCGGCCTCTTGCAGGGCGTACTGCGACGCACCGGTGTTCATCAGCTGCACAAACTGGGCGTGGAACGACGCCGCCTGCTCGCTGAGCGCCTGATAAGCCTGCGCGTGCGAACTGAACAGCGCGGCGATCATGGCCGACACCTCGTCCGCGCCCGCCGCCAGCACGCCCGCCGTGGGCACCAAAGCCGCCATATTGGCCGTACTGAGCGAAGAGCCGATATTCGCCAGGTCAGAGGCCGCCGCCGCCACATACTCCGGCGCAGCGATAACCCAAGGCGACGACATTCGACCTCCATATCGAGCCGACGATCGCGCGGCAAAAACCGGATCAGTCGGCAGAAGGCCAGTTTAACGTGCACTCGATCGAACTTCGGTCACTTCTTGAAAACCCTTAGCGGCGACTTAACCTCGCGCCTGCGCCTATCGGGCTGAACCCGGCCGCAACAGATACGTGTCCATGATCCAGCCGTGCTGGGCACGCGCTTCGGTCCGCAACTCCTCGATCTGTGCGCCGACCTCGCCAATTGTGCCCGCTACCAGCAGCTCGTGGTCGGTGCCCAGGTAGGCGCCCCACCAGATTCGGGTATTGGGCGGACACGCCTGAAACGAGCATTCGGCGTCCAGCAGCACGATGACCGATCCGCAGGCCGAGCCGGACATGCCGCGTGTCCGCAGTTGCCTACCGGTGGTGACCAGCACAGGTTCACCGATCTCGTTCAGCAGGATGCGATGCCGGGCTGTGAGCGCCTGAACTGCGGTAATGCCGGGAATGACGTCGTATTTAATGTCGACCTCGGCGGCGACAGCATCGAGAATGCGCAGCGTGCTGTCGTACAGCGACGGGTCGCCCCAGGCCAGGAATGCGCCGACGCCGTCGGGACCCAATTCGGTCTCGATCGCCTGCGCCCAGACCTGCGCTCGCGCCGCGTGCCAGTCCGAAACCGCCTCCCGATAGCCGGCTTGGCCGGACATTGGGGCCGCCCGCTCGGGGTCGGGCAATTCGACGAAACGGTAGCTGCGATCGCGGATGTATCGCGAGCAGACCTCTCGCCGCAGCGCCACCAGGTCGTGCTTCGCCTCCCCTTTGTCCGCGAGAAAAAACACGTCGGTGCTGTTCAGCGCCTCGATCGCCTGGACTGTCATGTAGTCGGGATCCCCAGCGCCGATGCCAATAACGTGGATGCACCGACTAGCCATGCCCAGCTTTGTACCCCGAAAACGGCTTTCACCCACCATAATTTGAGATGTCGAACTTCCAGCCGAGACCCCAGGTACCCGATACCATGGGTATCGACTTACTTTTTGCACGCGCTCCGTACGGTCTGACCCAGCGAAGGGACCCCGACGATGACCACAGCGGTGAGACCGGGTGGGCCCAGCCGTGAAGAGTTCTCGGAGCGGCTGCTGAAGGGCTCGGTCAAGAAGTCGTACGAGCCGATCGTCGACATCGACTGGGACGCCCCTATCGACCCGGACAAGTTCTACCTCCCGCCCCGGCTCGTGTCGCTCTACGGCACCCCGATGTGGGACGAGATGACCCGCGAGCAACAAATCGACCTGTCCCGACAGGAATTGGTCAACACTCTCTCGGCCGGCATCTGGTTCGAGAACCTGCTCAACCAGACACTGTTGCGCACCCTGATCCACGAGGATCCGACCAGCCGGTCGACGCATTACAAGCTGACGGAGTTGGGCGACGAGACCCGCCACATGATCATGTTCGGCAAAGCGATCGAGCGCATCGGCGCCAAGCCGATGGTCCCGCAGCGGTGGCAACGGATGGCGATCAACATGCTGCCGCTGGCATTTCAGCGCGGCTCGATGCTGTGGGTCGCCGCCCTGCTCGGCGAAGAGATCTTCGATTCGCTGCAGCGCCAGATGATGGACGACCCGGAACTTCAACCTATGGTCCAGCGGCTCATGCGGATCCACGTCACCGAAGAAGCCCGCCACATCCAATTCGCCCGCGACGGAGCGCGCAAGCGGGTGGCCGAGATGCCCCGTTACAGAAGATGGTTCATGTCCAACGTGCACGGATTCGGCGGGTACTTCTTCCGCTACCTGTTTACGTTCCCGGTCGCCTACGCCCGGGTGGGCCTGGACCCGCAACGGGCACTGAAGACCGCGCGCACCAGCGCCCACCGGCACGAAATGCACAAAGTTGGCTTTGCCCCGCTTGCGGCGTTTTTGATCGAGATCGGCCTGATGGGTCCGATCGCGCGGCGCGCCTGGAAGCGCACCAATTTTCTGTGATCCGCCCGCACGTCATGGTCGTCGGTGCGTCGACGCGCCTTGAAACCGACCTGCGGTCCGCCGGCCTGACCGACGTCACCGTCTTGTCTCAAGTGGATGGTGCGGTGTTCGACGACGCGACCGACACCTGGGAGTTGCATACCGCTTCGGGTGAGCCCGTCCGCGCCGACGTCGTCGTCCGCGCAGACGAGCCGCCCTACCTCCCGTGGATCCCAGAGTTGCGCGGGCGCAACGACTTTCGCGGACCGACGTTTCACGCGGCGCAGTGGGACACCGCATTCGACCCGACGAGCAAACACGTCGCCGTGATCGGCACCGATTCCGCCGCCGGCCACTACCTGCCGGAACTCACCAAGCGCGCGGCGTCGGTCACCCTGCTCACCCATCCGCCGCGACGGTTCGTGCAGGCGGTGTCGTTCTTTACGACCCGTTGGCTGCGCCGCGGCAGACGGGCAACCGAGACCGGACCCGCGGTGATCGGCCAGGCGATAGAGGCGCTGACCGCGTCAGGTATCCGTACCCGCGACGGCAGGGAGCACCGCGCGGACGTGATCGTCTACGGCACCGGTTTCGCGGCTCCCGATGCGAGAATTTTCGGCGCGGGCGGGCTGGCGATCCAGCAGGCTTGGCCGGCGGGCATGGAGCCGTTCGCCGGAGTCGCCGTGCATGGTTTCCCGAACTACTTCTTCATCGCCGGGCCGGACCGGGCGGCGCAGATCCGGTACGTCGTCGAGTGCATCGGGCTGATGAAAGCAACCGCGAGCAGCCGCATTGAGGTGCGGCGCAGCAGCCAGCAGGTGTTCAACGAGCGCGCCCACCTCAATCCAGCCGACCCGATACCGGCGGCGTCCGCGTTCGACCTATCGGGGATCCCGGCCGCGGACACCGAGGCCAAGGAGATCTACGACGGCGAGGCAACGCTGACGATCGGGGACGCCGCCCATCCGGTGCGCGTGCGACTGACCGGCCGCATCGACCCGATCGACGGCCGTTACCACTGGCAGGGGACGGTTTTCAGCCCGACGTCGGACCCCTTGCCGGACGAGGCGCTAAAGCAGTCCCGAGCGGCGACGCTATCGGTGGGTGAGCTGAGTGCACCCGCACGCATCGTCGAACAAACACCGTGGGGCACGCACTCCATCGCCGGGGTAGGCGCCCCACCGTATGCGCTGAACGACCCCTGAGCCCGCGCCAATTCGCGTCGCTTCACAGGTTTGCCCGGTGGGAACATCGGGGTAATCCCGATACGCTGGATTCCACTCCCTCAACGGGGGTTGGCCACAGCTATGAAGTGGGTAACTCCATTGGGTGCGCGCTGCGCTAGGCGACGAGACAGACGAGCAGAACGGCGTGTTCGTGGTAGCAGTTGATACTTCGAGCAGGCGGCGGCGGGGTTCTCTTCCGACGTACGTCGCTGTTGTCGCGCCTCTCGCCCAAGCCAAAGCCGCACCTAGCGAAATGATCGAAACGAGTTATGGGGTGCTGCCGCCAGCGTTGGCGGCATTGTCAACTCGGCGAAGTTCGAGGAGCGAGACATGGAGCCGGACCACGGGATGGAACTTGAATGCCGGTCGACCAGATTAGCGTGCGGATGGCCTTGGAGAAGGCCGCGGTGAGCGCGCTGGCTGAGTCGCCGAGCTCGCTGGCCATCGCCGTACGACTCGAGGACTCGGTGGCCTTCCTGACGGTCGACGGCGTCCTCGACTCCGGCAGCTCCGCGGCGTTGCGCGACAGCATCATGAAGACCACGCTGCAGGAACCGTCCGCGGTCATCGTCAACGTCAGCGCACTGCAGGTGCCCGCGAAATCGGCGTGGTCGGCCTTCCTCGGCGTGCGCTGGCAGTCCGAAACCCCGATCGACGTACCGATCATGCTGGTGTGCGCCAACCGCGCGAGCCGCGACGCGATCAGCGGCAGCGGGGTCGCCCGCTTCATGCCGGTCTACGCCACGGAGAAGGCGGCGCTGAAGGCTGTGGACCGGCTCGGCGATCGCACCGTCCGGCGCGCCGACGCCAAGCTTCCCCCGAACCTGACCAGCCTGCGCGAGTCGCGCCGACTGGTCCGCGAGTGGCTGACCGGTTGGTCGCTGCCCGGGCTCATCCCGGTCGCGCTGGTGGTCGTCAATGTGTTCGTGGAAAACGTGCTGGAGCACACCGGAAGCGACCCGGTGATGCGCATCGAGACCGACGGCGCGACCGCGACCATCGCGGTGTCCGACAGCAGCAACGCGCCCGCCGTGCGGCTAGCGTCACCGAAGAAGGGCATCGACGTGTCGGGCCTGGCGATCGTCGACGCCCTGTCCCGCGAGTGGGGCAGCACTCCCACCTCGACCGGCAAGACCGTCTGGGCGGTCATCGGCCCCGAGAACCAGCTGTAGAGTTCAGACCCCCGCGCGGGACCGAATTAGAACACGTTCTAATCTCGTGCTAGTGCCCGTTGACGGAAGGTGGATGACGTGCGGTTCAGCTTTGCGGAATCATTGACCGACCCTTCGTTTTACATCCCGCTGGCCAAGGCGGCCGAGGACGCCGGCTACCACAGCATGACGATCGCCGACAGCATCGCCTATCCCTTCGAGTCCGATTCCAAGTACCCGTACACGCCCGACGGCGGCCGCGAGTTCCTGGACGGGAAGGAGATCGTCGAGGCGTTTGTGCTGACGGCCGCGTTGGGCGCGGTGACGACGAAACTGCGGTTCAACTTCTTCGTGCTCAAGCTGCCCGTCCGGCATCCGGCACTGACGGCCAAGCAGGCAGGTTCGCTGGCCGCTCTGACCGGCAACCGGCTGGGACTCGGCGTGGGCACCAGCCCGTGGCCGGAGGACTACGAGCTGGTGGGCGTCCCCTTCGACAAGCGCGGTAAGCGGATGGACGAGTGCATCGAGATCGTCAGAGGCCTGACCACCGGCGACTACTTCGAGTTTCACGGCGAGTTCTACGACATCCCGAAGACGAAGATGAGTCCGGCTCCCACCCAGCCGATTCCGATTCTGGTCGGCGGCCACGCGGACGTGGCGCTGCGGCGCGCGGCGCGCCTTGACGGCTGGATGCACGGCGGAGGCAGCTCGCCCGAGGAACTCGACCGGCTCATCGCCCGGGTCAACAAGTTTCGCGAGGATGAAGCCAAAACCGGACCGTTCGAGATCCACGTCATCTCGATGGACGCCTACACCGTGGACGGCATCAAGCGCCTCGAGGACAAAGGTGTCACCGACGCCATTGTTGGCTTCCGGTATCCTTACATTGCTGGACCGGACCCGGAACCGCTCGAGAAAAAGATTCGCAACCTGGAACGGTTCGCCGAAAAGGTGATCGCGAAAGTCTAGCTTTTACAACGTATCCCAGTTCGGGGCGCGCTTCTCCATGTGCGCCTTGGCCGCCTCGACCGGATTGTTGGTGAAGCCGCTGAGGATCTGGGTGCGGTTCTCGATCTCGATGGCGTGCCGCAGGCTCGGGGCGTCCAGCGCCGCGTTGAGGCCGATCTTCGTCTGCCACACGCCGTAGGCGTTGTTGTCGGCGATCTCGCGCGCCTTTCTCAACGCCGCCGCCATCAGGTCGTCGGGCGCCACCACCTCGTGCACCAGCTTGATGCGATACGCCTCGTCCGCGTCGATGATGCGACCGGTCAGCATGAGTTCCCGTGCCACTCCCGCGCCGACGATTTTCGGCAGCAGATAGCTGGTGCCCATGTCCATCGACGAGAAGCCGGCCTTGATGAACACCGAGCCGAACCGGGCCTGTTGGGATGCGACCCGAATGTCGCACACGAGCGCGAACGCCAGCCCACCACCGACGGCGACGCCATTGACCGCGGCGATCACCGGGATCGGCAGCTCGTAGAGGCGGGTGAACAGCTCGGCCAGCCGGACCTGGGCGTCGTAGCTGATCTTGAACTGCGGGGTGGCCGGTTTGACCTTGGTCCAGGGCTCGCCGGTACCGCTGAGGTCGGCGCCGGCACAGAATCCGCGTCCGGCGCCGGTCAGGATCGCCACCCGGAATTCGCCTCCGCCGAGCGCATCCAAGGCGTCGTCCACGCCATCGATCAGCGATCCGTCGATGGCGTTTAAGCGCGCGGGCCGGTTCAGGGTGAGGCAGGCGATGCTGTCCTCAAGGGTCTCCAATTCCGCTGCAGGCATATCGGGAACCGTAGACGACATGGGCATTTGCCGGAGAGGCATACCGTGGTTTTTGCCGTTGGGTCGAACGAGAAACGATGGGTCGAAGGAGAAGCCATGACACGAGCAGAGGGCGACACGTGGGACCTGACCAACAGCGTCGGGGCAACCGCCACCATGGTTGCCGCCGCGCGGGCGGCCGCGACCAGACGTTCGCAACCCGTCATCACGGATGAATTCGCCGAGCCACTGGTCCGAGCCGTCGGGCTCGATGTGTTCACCAGGGTGGCCACCGGGGAATTGAATTTCGACGATGTCGAGAAGGGCGTCGGGTTTGCGCGGATGATCGACACGTTCGCTGCCCGGACGCTGTTTTTCGACGACTACTTCGCCGCGGCCGGTCTGGCGGGCCTGCGCCAGGTGGTCATCGTGGCGTCCGGGCTGGATGCCCGACCCTATCGGCTTCGGTGGCCGATCGGGACGACGGTGTACGAGATCGACCAGCCCGAAGTGATCGCGTTCAAGACCGCGACACTGTCCGAACTCGGTGCGGCCCCGACCGCCGAACTCCGTACGGTGGGAATCGATCTCCGAGAAGATTGGCCGGCGGCGCTTCAGAAGGCGGGCTTCGACTCCGCTCAAGCCACGGCCTGGCTCGCCGAGGGGGTGCTCATCGGATTTCTCCCGCCGGAGGCCGAGGTTCGGTTGCTGGACTCCATCATCCCGCTGTCCAGCGAGGGCAGCCGACTCGCCGCTGACTTCGGATCGATAAGCGACTTGTCGGAGGAATCGCAGGAACAGCGAGGGCTCGCGGCGGAGGCCTGGCGACGGTTGGGACTCGACTTGGACATCGCCGGCTTGGCGTATCCGGGCGAGCACACCGACGTCGCCGCACACTTGCACGCAAATGGTTGGAAGACAACAAGGTTCGCGCTCAGCGACCTGTTCAACGCCGCCGGCCTGCCGGGATTGTCCGAGGCCGATCGACAGGTCCCGTCGGCCAGGATCAACTTCGTAAGGGCCATCCGGACGTAGCCCGACGACGATGCGGCCCGCGGAGCGGGGTGAGAAGGAGTCGGGCCATCCGGACATAGCCCGACGACGATGCAGCCCGCGGAGCGGGGTGAGAAGGAGTCGGGCCATCCGGACATAGCCCGACGCCGCGAAAGTGCAACTGCCGACGCCCCTTCTCGAGAAATGCGTTGGTAGTTGCACCCTGGCGGTCACGAGGGCTGTTTGGCCAGCGCTGGCGGATACTGGTCGGGCGTCAAAGAGGGGACGAACGTAATGGCGGACGACATCCAACTCGAGATAGGTGACGCGCTGATCGAAGTGATCGGCGGCTACAAGTTTCGAATACCCAGCGGCGAGTCGCGGACAATCGGCAGTGGCCAGCAAGCAGATGTGCGCATCGAGCACCCGTCGGTCGCGGCGCTGCATCTGCGCATCGACAACAAGGTCGTTCCGCCCGGCTACGAACCATCACACCCGTACTGCACCATGGTGTGGGTCGCAGATGTCGGCGGAGCGTCGTCGGGACCCGATCAGTTCGGGCCGGACTCCAGAACCGGTGTGGTTAAAGACCCGAGCCGGAATTTCGTCATGCCATTGGGGCTCGGCGAAACATCGCAACTGGACAACGGAACGATCGTGCTGTTCGGCGATCTGCAGCTGCGGCTCGTCACCGGCGGATAAGCCAAGCCGCCACGATCAGCTTCGTGCGTGCGCTGCGAGCTTAGAAGGGCTTAGCAGCATCGACGAACCGGTTCGCCGTCACGCCCGTCGGGGTTGTTACAGCGCGAATGAAGTTGTCGGCCAAGGCCTCACAGACGTCGTCGATGTCCGGGAGGGTGAACTGGGGGACGTCCGGGAAGGCGGGACGCATGAGCATATGAATGACGATCGGTCCGAGGAGTTGTTGGCTTAGCACCAATGTCGGCTGATCGCGGATGCGCCCTGCCCGGATTTCGGCATCGAACCAACCTCCCAGCGTGCCCAACATCCGTGGTACCGCATAGCGGGCCAGTGACTGCACGGCAGTGCTTGTCGGGCGCGAGAATACTTCGGCGAACACGGCGGGAGTGACGCGGGGTTCACGGTTGAGCGCCTCAGCCACGGTGCGGTAGAAACCGTGCACGGTCGCGTGAAGATCGCCCTGCCTCGAAGCGAGATATTCCTCGATGGCGCGGATGGGGCTGTACTGGTCGAACACCGCGCGCAGCAGATCGTCGCGCCCCCCATATGCAGCGTGCAGGCTGAACACCGAGCACTCTGCGCGCTCGGCGATCGCTTCGAGTGTGGCTGCGGCCAAGCCGTTCTCGCTGATCAAAGTTGCCGCGGCGGCGACCGCCCGCACGCGTACCGGGGGTCGGCCACCGGGATTGATGCCGGCGGCACGAACTGCGGCGTCAAGAGTGCCGCGTGATCCGCCGAGTCGGCGCACCAACGTACTACGGGAGATGCGAGCTTCGGCGGCAATGGCGCTCACTGGAACTTCGGCGATGTCGCGTTTGAGGGCTTCCGCGGCACGCACCGCGGCCTCGACCAACTCTGGGGCGACGGGAGGATGGTCGAGTGGCATGAGCGCTCCGTCAGCGCTTGCTCTGAGCGGAATCGACACCGACGCCCACACGGTCGGCATTGCCGGAGATCTCGACATCCTTCAGCCGCCGATTCAGCCGGGCGACTCTGTGCAGCTGACCACATATGTTGATGGAGCCCAGCATCGGGAGTACCCCGATGAACGTTCTGAAGGACGGGTTGCCGCCGTAGACATGGAGCTCGTAGAGACAGCCGACCACGTAGAAGGATCCTGCGGAAAACAGGGCGCCCGGTA
>Ga0335073_10011079_pt1 | contig 12673 bp, 4 predicted proteins | sample Lox_Sample_22_FD_207093 | JGI IMG/M metagenome (GOLD analysis project Ga0335073, IMG submission 207093) | Soil microbial communities from Loxahatchee National Wildlife Refuge, Florida, United States - Lox_Sample_2.2 | ecosystem: Environmental > Terrestrial > Soil > Wetlands | place: USA: Florida...
CACCGCCTTTGCGCCGTTCGCGGAAGCGGGAACTGTGTTCAAGACGCCGTTGCGCGCCGACCAGTTTCCGCCGAAGGTCGTCCAGCGCTGGCACCACGTCGGATCGAAATTTTCCGAGAACGAGCCGCAAGTCGGCGACGGCGTTCCCAAATATGGAAACCAACTGATTCGCATGTGCTGCGAGCCGAACGGAACGAGCGTGACGTTCATCAGCGGATTGATTGAAGCCACCGGACTGACTGGCGGCTCGAACGCATGCGTGCCGCGCCAGCCAATCGTCCAATCCGGCACTTGCCGCGCTTTGCCAAGCAACGCCACGGATGGCTGCGCCGGATCAAATGGATTCGTCGGGCTGGAATTATAATTGGTGAATGTCAGCGACGCGCCGGGATTAGCCGGATTTAATTGCAGCGCGTAGTTCCACGGTGTCGTGGAATGGATTTCAAATTCGTCAAAGCCCAGTCCGAGCGGACCGGGCGTGCGGACCGTCCAGTCCTCGCCAATCTTCAATGAATAAACGAGCGGCCCACGATTGATGGCTACCGCGCGGCTCGGCCCGGCAAAAGTTTGAATGGGCATCGGCAAATGGATTGTCACCGAATCGCCGTTTTTCCAGGCGCGCAGAATTCGAAGAAATGAACCGGGCTTCGCGCCAGATTGGACTTTTCCATTTACACTCACGACGGCATTGCTGCACCAGCCTGGAATTCGCAGCATGAGCGGAAACTTCGCAGAATCTTTGACGGAGATTCTCAACCGCAGTTGTTCTTCAAATGGATAACCGGTGCCCTCGGTAACCTGAACTTGTTTTCCGCCGGCGATTGCATTGACCATCGTGGGCGCGTAGGCAATCACCGCCAGTCCGCCGTCCGCCGTGGCCGCCCACGAATTTTGAACGAACTTCGGCCAGCCCATCTGGAAATTGTAGCGGCAGCAAGGATAACCGGAATAAGGGCCGGGCAGCGTGCCGTTGGCATAATCCTGGTTGAAGCCGTGGCCGCCGTTAATCGCAATGACATTATTTGCCAGCGTATAATATTGAAGTCCCTTGATGTCGTTGGCAGTGGCGGCAGGCATCGCGTTGAACGCAATCGTTTCCAGACGATCGGCCAGCAATGCGTCGCCGGTAATTCGCGCAGCGGCTTCGAGACTTTCCATGGCTTCAACGATGGCGCAAAACTCCACGCCTTGAATGCTCGAATCGCCGGCAAGAAATTCCGTGCCGCTGTTGATACCGAAGGACAGCGCGTTGTCGCGCATGAGATTGTCAATGCCCAGCGTAATGGCATCGCGGTCACTCACCCGCTGCGAAAGCTGGTAATACACCGCCGGCATTTTTAGCGCCTCCTCGATGTTGACATTGTGCTTGGGCTGAAAATCCGTGCCGTAGAGGACAAAATTGTTGCTCGCAAAAATGTCCGGCCAATCGTAAGCCTGTTGCTTGAGCAGATTCACGAGCGCAAGCAAATTGGTATCGCCGTTTCGATTGTAAAGCCAAAGCGCCGTTTCCATTTCATCGCCGGCGCGAGCCCTGCCCCAATCGTTCAACGGGCGCGACAGCAAATTAGCGAGCATATAGTGAAAATAATTACTTAAGACGGTCAACACGCGCGGGTCGGCGGTGGCTTCGTAGTAATCGCGGAGCGCGTAAGTGGCATTCATGCGCGGCCACCAATCATCGTTTGATTTGGGACCGATGTAACCGTCCGGCAGTTGATGTTCGAGTAGCCAGTCAATCCATTTTTGCGCTTTATGCTTGAGACTGTCGTCATCCAAGGTGTAGGCCAAAGCAATCAGCCCTTTCAAATAATATGGGCCGCGCTCCCAATTTTCGCCGGTGCCCCCCAACCAGGCGCTGTTGGTTCCCAAGTCATTGGCGTAAATCTCCTCAGCGTGGCCAGTGATGCCATCGCGCTGCAATTCACATTGCTCAAGCAGCCAGCCTTGCGGTCGCACGCTCCCAAGTGGAAGCGCGACAAATGGCGTCGCCAGCAGCGGCGCCCGATTGATTATGACGGGTGTTGGCGGAAGATTGGCCGCTGAAGGAAATTCCAGCGCGATTGCCGGAGTTGAAACGAAAATCAGTTCTGCAAAAATCGCCGCCGCTGTTATCTTGATCCCCACTCCCATGCGGCTTAGTTGGTTTGAACATCCACCAGTCCGAAATCCACGTACTGGCCGCCGATGGTTTGATGACAATGGATGGCGATCAAATTCCTGCCGGGCTTGAGCGCCGCCTTGCCCTGCGGTGTCAGCAGGAAGGATTCGTAGTGGGTGATATAACCGCTGGCCTGGAGGGCGAGCACGCCGTTGATATAAACTTCGACATCTTCATCGTGATGCAGCCAGGCTTGCGGGTCGTCGTAGTCTTTCGCCGGTAATTCAATTTCACGGCGCAGCCAGATGTCATCGGTTCGCCAAACGGTGCCGATGACTGCACCCGGCGTACCGACGGTGCCAAAGCCGCTCTCGCCGCGTTTCCATGACGCATCACTAAAACCCGGCTTCATCCAGTTCGCCGCCGGTTTTTGGATGGTATAATCCCACATCGCCGGATGCGTGTCCGCCGCCGGAAGAATCACCGTCATCTTCGGCGGCTTTGGCAATGGCGCCCAGTTGCCGACCTCCTGCCGGTCGCCGCTGTCCCATTTTTTCCAGATCGCCGGGTCGGTCAGCATCTTGATGAACACTCCGCCCACCACCGGTCGCGCGTAAAAGAGCGGTCCCCAGCCGCCGCCCAGGCGGTCGGTTTCATAAGCGTCCATCAGCGGCACCCGGAGCGGAGTCTGGTTGAGGTAATCGTAAATCGGCGAAATGAACGACTCAAAGTCAGTTTGGTTGTCGGTCAAGGTGGCCGTCCAAACCGACCAGTCGATTTTGGTCAGGTGCGTGCGCGAGTCCAGCGGCAAACCGTACGGCTGCCTCACGGTTTTGTAAAACGCCACTTCCTTTTGCGCGACTTCCGGGGGAAAAACGTCCAATCCCAAAATCCGGTTCCAGACCAGGTTGTATTCCTGGCTCCAAGTGCCGGGTTTGTCAAAGGCCAGCCGGTAATGATCGTCGTCCGCCGCCACTTTCATCCAATGCCGAGCGTCCGCTTTGGCGAGTTTTCTGAATTTTGCGGCGTTCGCGCGGTCGCCGCGCATTTCGCACAAGTCGCCATAGGCGGCCAGAGCGAGAATTGCCTTTACCGAGAGGTTGGCGTTGTGCGCCAGATGTCCCATAAAGTCGTCCGTGCAAAGCTGGTTTTCCGGATCCAATCCGTAGTTCTCCAGGTAGTCCGCCCATTGCGTGAGCTGCGGCCACCAGGGTTTCACAAAGTCCGCGTTGCCGTCGTCGTGCGCGATGGCATCGCACAAAAGAATCATGTTGCCGCTCTCCTCGACCGGCATGCCTTCGCCGCCGTCATCGCGCCCGAACACCAGCGGATAGGTTCCCAAATCATGCGGCGCATTGGGGAATTTCCAGTGCGGCGACGCCGCATAATCCAGAACCGGAACCAAGGTGGCTTTGGCCAGCGCCGGGCTGAGGAGAATCCAGATTGGATCCATGGGATAAATCACGTCCACGGTCGAGATGTCGCCGTTGCTGGTGTTTTCCTTGGTGAAGAACAGCGGTCGTCCGTTGGCGTCGGCGGCCAACCCACAGGCAGCCGCGCATTGGCGGTAAGCCAGCGCACAGATTTGGGCATACTGCTCCCCGCCAACAGCCGTCAGGTCGGCCATCAAATCCTGATCAAACTTTTCGCAGCGCCTGAGCAGCGACGGATAATCCCCGGCTGCCTTCTGCAATAATTCCTTCGGCCCCATGCCATTTCGCCGCCAATAAGGCCGCAAATTTTTGCCAAAGTACTGGATCGCATAAATTTCGTCATAGGCCACGATCACCTGCCGTTCGACAGGTGTTGCGCCGATTCGACCGAGCCGGAAGACAAACGCCATTACGGGCATGTTGTCATTAACGGCGCGCGGCATCTGCCGGTCGTCGTGTGCCGGCAGCGTGCCGTTGGCCGCAAAATCGTCCAACAAGCCCTGATTTCCGCCAATGGCCGACGTGCCTTGGCCGGTCAGCGCGGCAGCATAGGCGTAACCCCAGTCAATCCGGTGATCATCACCGCACGAACCAAGAACGGGCTGGTCCTGCGTACCAACCCGCAAGGCGGTCAACAGCCCGGCCGCTTCCCGCTGCCAGACGACTTGTTCGCTGGTGGTGTTGACGGCCAGTTCGGAACTGGTGCTGTCGTAAATTGAAACCTCATGTGTTTTCCCATCCACTGAACGCGCGTCCCAAGTCAGGTAACTGAGCGGCCGTGAAAACACATTCAGATCGTGCGGCAACGCCGCGGTCATGAAGGTCAGCGTGACGTGAACGCCCGCGCCTTCGAATTCATAAATGCTGCGCGTCGGCGTCACCCTCACGGAAAGCTGCGGCAACGCGGGCACGTTTGTGGGGTCCGCCCCCATCAGCCGGTAGGCTTGGCCATCAATCCGAATCAGGCTGGCGAGCGATTGTTCGTGGCCGGTCCAGTGGACGGTGTTTTTGTCAGTTAAATGATTGGCTTCCGACCAGATGCTCAAATAGGGATTGAACGTCACCAGCGGGACGGTGGGCGGACGAAAGGATGCGGCGGCGTCAGCGCCGCGAGCGGCAGGAAGCGGCGGCGTCAACAAAAGGCAAAAAGCAATCCTAGCAAAGAAACCCAAGGGAAACAAAATTGAGCTTAGAGACATGAATCGGCGATGAAAAATCACTTTCATAAAGCAACCAACAAGTCAAATAAAAGGACTGCTCACTGGTCACTGCTCCAGCGGCCCGTCGCCGGTCCACGGGATGGTCCAAGTAACCTCCGGATGTGGCTGGTTGTCATTGTCCCACCGAACCCGCCAATAATTATTATTGGGATCAACGACATCGCGGCGAGCCGGACTTTCCACATGGCCGTCGGCAAAAACCAGGTCCACGTGGTAGTTGTGCCGATTGCACGGACATTGCGTGTGCCAAGTTGTGCTGTTGTCGGCGGCATCGCCGATTACCGGGTCTAAATTGGCATTGTACTGAATTTGACTGGACGGCGTATCCGACCGGCAATCTCCAATCGCAATCATCTCCGACGGGTTGCGTACCCCCGAGGTTTTTACCGGAGGAGTCCCTAAATCTCCGCCCATCCCCAAGGTGGGCGAGGTGTTATTTTTTAGTCCCCAGTCATTGTAGCCATACGAAAAGAGGCTGCCGGTGCCCGGGCCATTTTTTCCTGCGACGATGCCGTAGTAGTCTATTTTTTTCGGATCAATATCGTGCTTCGGTTGCAGAGTTGAGTTGCCGTTGGTGTCCCAAATGCTTTTCAGCAGGGCCGCCGGACACCAAAAGGCTTTGCGGTTGTTCCCCATATACTTCAAAAGCAGCGGCTGCCAGATGTATGCGTCAACATTGGGATCCAGGCAGTTGGGGTACGCATGGTTGTCATCCGCATAAATGGTCAGCGCAATGCCCATCTGGTGCTGATTGCTCATGCAGGAGGCTTGCTGGGCCTTTTGCTTCGCCTTGGCCAACGCCGGCAGCAGCATTGCCGCTAGGATGGCGATAATTGCGATTACGACCAAAAGCTCAATCAGGGTGAAAGCCGAAAAACGCTTTCTGGGGCATTGGCGGCCGGAGGAGTCGTTCAACTGACGTGGCGTTGTCTTCATATTCCAGCAAATAGTCATTTAACTTCACCTAACTCACTGCGATACAAACAAAATTGCGTACCCGGTGCGCCTGCTTTTCATGGACAATCAAAGTTACTTGCAGAATCAACATCCGTCATGTGGCATGAAATGGCCACAACCTGATTTTGAAATCTTCGAAATTACCAGTTTCATATCAATAAACACCGCCATAAAGGCATTATATCCATTCCTGGACATCATCATCCGTTCTCTTCTCTTCATATAAGCAGGGCGTCCTTTCCCTGAAAGGACGCCCTTGATTAACCGCCTATACCGCCAAATTACGGTGTCCGCAACCGGAAGAATTGCGTCGGCGGGTTGGTGACCGCAAAGGTGTTGGTGAAAGTGCCGGTGCCGCTGAATATGCCCGTTGTGTTAGTCTTCCATACAGTCGGAGCAGCCAAGTTTGTAGTGGATAGCCAAGTATAGCCGGCGCCGGGCGTGCCGCCAGTGCCGGTCACAGTCATGATGCCGCCGGAAAGCGTGGTCGTATTGATAATGGGCGCCGCGCCTGATCCGATGGTCAAGACTCCTGTGGCCGCATTGAAGCTTCCGGTGTACGGGCCGCCGACTGCGGACAAAACCGTCACCGAACTGAAGTTGCCGCTCCCGGCGAGGGAGGCGTTGAACAGGGTATATTGATGCCCGATTGTGAGCGGGTTGGCGCTGCTATTGCTTACAACCAAAGACCCACCGTAACTCACACTGGTCAATCCAGCAACCTGGTCGTTGCTGACGTCAGTGATTTGCATGAGCACTTGGCATCCGTTGGACAAGGTCAATGTATTGTTGATGTTGAATGTTCCGATTGAACCAGTATCGCCCGCGAGTGCGGCACCCGAGGCCACTTTCACGGGACCGGCAATGACACCACCGGGGCCTACTGCTAAAGCGCCAGCGCTCACCAAGGTGCTGCCGGTGTAGGTATTGACGCCGTCGAGCAGCAGCGTCCCGCTGCCCTGCTTGGTCAATCCGCCGCCGCCGCCGCCGTTAACCAACGCTGCCCCCGCCTCAATGGATTGCCCATTGTTGTCATTAATGATAGCGCCGCCGGCTTGAACCACGGCGTTGACATTCGGGAATATGTAAGAAGACGTGCCATAAGGTTGTAAGATGCCGCCGTTGAAGTTAAAGGCATTCGGGTTAAATGTCGGCGAGTTGGTGCCTTCATTGAAGGCCCAGCCGTTGTTGATATTCCCGGAGACAAGGGTGCCGCCGACATTGAGGTTCACGGTGCCATCGGCAGTCGGGCCGAAACGTGACAGATAGAGGGTGCCGGTTACGATCAGTTTGCCGGCACCGTTCGTCACGAAGTTCAAGGTTCCAGTGCCTGCACCTCCGACGTTCATGTCGGCATTGACGGTTATGGTGCCGCCGGGGTTGAGGGCGTCACCCATGTTCACATTGCCTGTGGTGTTGGTGTCATAATTGGCGAGGAGCAGGTAACTTTCAGTGATGCTGCCCGAGCCGCTGACATTTAGCGTGCTCGTGCCGGTGCCGCCCACACCTACATGTACTTCTCCCAACTGGGCCATGCCACCGGACATGTTCCATGTGCCTGCGGCAGGTTGTCCACTTACGCCTTCACCCAGCCAAGTCTGAGTGGTGTTGGTGATGATGCCGCCCGTTTGGTTCAAGGTGCCGGAACCAGCGTAGCCAGCGATACCAGCAGAAGTGCCAATATCAAGATTGCCGTTGCCGGTCTTGTTAATGACACCAGTCCCGGATAAAGTGAAGGTCCCAGTGCCCCCCTGCCGGCCAACCGCCAGCCAGTTGTTGATGTTCAATGTGCCCCCACTGAGATTGTAAGTGCCGACACCGGCGATGTTCTGACCAACAAACATCTGCGGGCCGGTGACATTGATGATGCCGCCTGCCTGGTTCACCACACCGGTGCTCACGACGCCACCGCCATCTCCCAAGGCAAAGTTGCCCGCCGACGCGTTCAGCACCGCGCCGTTGTTGACCGTCAGCGTGCCCGTGGCGCCTCCGCTGTGACCGAGATCAATGCCGCCACTCGGAACGTTCAAGGTAGTGTTGGTCAGCATCACCGCCGCATTTGTGCCGCCCAAACCGCCAACTCCAAAATGCCCCTGGATCGTGTTGGTCTGGGAACCGCTCGAACCATTGAACACCGTGGTGCCTTGAATTGAGCTATAACCCAGTGAAGACGAGCCTGAAAGTGTATTGGCGCCAACCGTGGCATAGGTGAGTTGCGCCGGACCGGTTTTGGTGAAATCAGCGGTTGAGACGGCGGTTACCGTGCCACTCAAAGTCAGGTTGTTTTCCGTGTCAACCGTGTCGTTGGTGTTTTGCAGGGAGTAGCCGCGATTGATGGAAACCGCCGGACCGGTGTAGCTTAACGTCCCATCAGAGAGCACCAGGTTGGTGGGATCGGCCGACGAGGCGCCGATAGCGCTGGATGAGCCGCCATTGGCGAGATTGTTCACGCTCAAGGTGCCCCCTGCAATCGTTGTAGGCCCGGTGTAACCGTTGGCGGTGGCAATGCTCAGAGTGCCAGAACCCGATTTGCTCAAACCGGTCGAACCACTGATGCTTCCGGCACCGGTGAAGCTGTAGTTCAAACTGCTGTCATTCACCGCGACACTGCTTGGGTGGACAGTCGTCGTCAGATTGACGGTGGTTGTGCCAAGGGCGCTGTCGTTGAATACAACAGGGCTGCCGTCGGTATATGTGGTGGGCAGGCCAGTGCCGATGTTAACCCAATTTGTATCGGAGCCGGTATCCCAGGTGCCACCGGCCTGGCCGTCCCAGCGGGGCTGATTGACGCCAGTAATATCGAGGTCAATGGAATGATTTCCTGTATTGTCAACGAGGTGGGCGACAACGCCGACCGGCAGCGATCCGAGCGCGTAGCTGGAGCCACTCTTGGAAACGTATTTAACCAAAGGAAACTGGCCGATCTGCGGAAAGGCGTCGGCAACGTTTATAGTGACGGTTCCGTTGACCGTCAAGGCGCCCACGTTCATTGGCGCTGAAGTCGGATTCCCAAAACTACCTAGATCAAAATCCAACGCGCCGCCCGTTGAAGAACCAGCCGTAAGACTGTTCATGTTGAGTTGGGCATTGAGCGATTCCACTGTTACTCCAAACGCGGCGCCATCCCTTACCGTGTAATTGCCGTTGGCGCTGGAAGGAGTCTGGACAACCAAAGTGCCGTTGCTGACCACAGTCAGGCCGGTGTAGGTATTGGGTCCCGACAAAGTCAGCGTGCCGCTTCCCAACTTGGTCAACCCGCCGCCGCCATTATCATCCAGTTCTTGGGCGATGGTGATAGTGTAACCTTGAGAATCAATGACCGCGCCGCCTGGACTCAAACCTACGGAACTTATCCCACTCATGAAATTTGCATTGTTACCGGCAGCCTGAAGCGTTGCCCCGTTGAAAGTCAGCGTACTGATACCGGCGCTGCTGCTGTTTATTCCAGCGACTTGCAGCAAGCCGCCATTAAGATTCAAGAAGCTGTTCGCGCTGCCATTGACGGACATGATCAGATTCCCGAGGAAGGCCGAACCGCCGTTCAGGTTCCAAGTGCCGTTGGCGGTTTCTCCCAGCCAGAAATCGCTGCTGACGTTCGTGATCGTGCCGCCGTACTGGTTTAGCACCCCCGTGCCGCCCGCGCCGATGTCAAAATGGGCGCCCGAATCATTGTTGTTGTCGCGCGTGATAGCGGCGCTGTTGGTAATGTTGAGCGTCCCGGATCCGCCACCGCGCCCCACGGCTATCCAATCATGGACATTCAGCACGGCTGTGCCACTGAGATTGGCCGTGCCGACGGCCGGGGAGTCCTCCGGCACCAAAAATTGCCCCGTGCAACTGATGATCCCGCCGCTTTGATTCAGCACGCCAACAGGGGTGCCGCCGCTGGGGTTTTGAAAGCCGGTGCCGACGAGCAGGTTGCCGCCGCCGTTTTGGACGAGCAGGCCGCCCGTCATGTTAAACGTGCCATTTCCCCCGCTACGCCCGAACGCGATGTAATTGTTCACGGTGTTGGTGCCGCCGCTCATATTATAGATGGCCGCACCGCCGTTGCCGACAAACAACTGGCCGGACCCGGTGATCGTAATAATACCCGCGGTCTGGTTTACTACGTCGGTCACCGAATTTGTTCCGCTGTTTCCGGAGCCGTTGTAATTGTTGTCGGCGAAATTTCCGCCACTGGTCAAATTGATGGCGCCGCCATTGACATTCAAAACGGCCGTGCCCAATTCACCGACGTTAAAGTCGTTGCCGCAGTTGATCGTGCCGCCGTTCAGTGTGTAATAGGCAATCGATCCGCTGTTTGGGGAATTGTTAGCCGTGCCGTTGTTACCCGCCGCCAGCCGGTACTTGAGGACCGTGGTCACCGTGCCTCCACTTTGGAGATACGAGCCAGAGGCATTGTTCTCCCAGCCGGCGCGAATACTGTTGACCGACCAAGTGGGATCACCAGCCTGAATCAAAATCACACTGTTGCTGCCATTGTCATTGGCCGGATTGGCGGATCCTCCGGTGGGCACGACGCCGCCGACCCAGTTTGTAGCTATGTTATAATCGGCGGAACCGTTGGTCGGCCCGATCCAATAGTTCTGGGCCAATCCAGTCCCCGCTGTCACAATGAGTCCGGCCGTCAAGGCCAGCATTTTTATCATGGAAAGATGGCCCGGTTTTGAGGTGAAGGAGTTTTTTGGAATATTCATTTTCGTTCGGAGTTGTGTTATCTGGTCTGATTGCCAGCTTGCTTTGTCCAGGTTAAAACAGTCCTTTGGATGACAGGCAACGGCAAAACCCGCGATTCGACTGGTGGAACATGAGCCGAATATACGCGGCTTCAGGGGAGACTGTCATGTGGCATAAAGTGGCCACACGCCTGAAGTTTGACTTCGTAATCACACTGCCTGATTTTTCTTCATGCACTTTGCCGTTGTTCGCAAAATCCTGAGAAAGTCGTTTCGCGGGCCTGCAGTCTTCATGGTCGGAGTCCCCGACCCAAAATGAGTCTTGTTATTGGTGAGAAAGAGGAAGTGAGCCCGCGAGCGAACTGATGTTAGCTGCCACCCGTGACGGCGGAGGCGAGTGTCGTTTGACTATTCGCCAGAAGGCGGCTGCAATGGGACGCCGGGTGAAACCGGAATCCCAAAGTCTGGCGAGCCATCCGGATTCCAGGTGAAACGCTGGATGCGGACATCGCGCTGCCTTGTGCCTGGGCCGATGTGCGCGTGGTAAACAATCCAATCCTGTTTGCCATCCGGCGACCTGACAAACGAACAGTGTCCGGGACCTAAAACATCGTCGGAACGTCTAAAGACCGGTTCGGGATTCTTGACCCAGGAATGCGGATCGAGGACATCGCCGCCGGTCCAGGTTAACTGGCCCAGACAATAGTTGTCGTCCCAAAATGCGCTGGCCGAATAAATGATGAACAAATGGCCGTTGTGCCAGAGTGTCTCTGGTCCTTCGTTGATGTGTGGAAAATCGCGTTGCTCCCATTTTCGGTCGGGCCGCGAAATACAAACGCGTTTGCCATCAATCGTCCAGGGATTGCTCATGGGAGCGATATAAAGATTTTGCACGCCGTCTTTGGTGCCCGGCCAGCCCGACCAGATGAAGTACAGTTTCCCGTCCGGCATTTCCAAAACTGTGCCGTCAATCGCCCAGCGGTTCGAGGGCGAGGCGATTTTGCCTTTGAAGACAAACGGCTTTTGCGGATCACTGTAAGTCCCTTCCAATACATACATGCGATGGTTGGCGTTATTGCCATCATCAGCCGCCACATAGATGTACCATTTGCCTTGGAGAAAATGGAGCTCCGGAGCCCAAATTTGTTCTGAGTAAGAGGTTCCCGACGGCGGATGCCAGACGCACTTCCAATGATTTGTGCCGATGTCCTCAAGCCGCGCCGCCCGGTTAACCCAGACGCCATCGGGGCGGGATTGGCAGAGATAATAATTTGTTTGCCACCGGATGACCCAAGGGTCTTGGCCATGCGCAACAACGGGATTGGTAAAGGTGTCGCTGGCAGCGGGAGCGGCGTAAATGGCGTTCTGGCTAAACCCCGCAAGCGAGCATAAAAACAATAGCGTTTGCCGCACCACTCGGCTCAGGCTTTGCCTATTTTCCCGTTTCATCCGGCTCCTTGGACGTCTGTGGCGCGAAGATGCCCACGTCAATCCCCTGCCCGCCGACAGTTTGATGGCAATGGACGGCAATGGTATTTTCACCCGGATGAAGCGCTGCCGCCACTTCCTTTGAAATTTCAAAATCGTCGTAATCGGTGATATAGCCGGGAAGTCTCACGGCCAGCACGCCATTCAAATAGGCCTCCACGTCTTCATCGTGAAAAATTTGTAGTTTGATTCCCGATAGGTCTTCCGAATATAACACGAACTCCCGCCGTAGCCAGATGTCAGACGTATTCCATGTGGTATTCACAACTATTGCCGGCGTTCCGGCGGTGCCGAATCCGGCAACGCCATCTTTCCAGGCAGAAGCGTCAAACCCGGGCAGGAACCAGTCGCCGAAAGGCCGCCCCGTGGTGTATTTCCAGGTGGTCCGCCCAAACAAGCCGTCCGCCTGAATGATTTTCATTGGCGTTCCCCAAAAACCGCCGCGATTGGCGATCAATAGAACGCCCGGGGAAATTTTGGCCACCGCGCGGTCATAGGTTTGCAGACCGTTGCATTCCGTTTCCACGTCGGTGACCTGGGTATAGACGGCGGCGCTCAATCCGCGCAGCCGGTGCAATCGCCAGACTCGCTCCAAGGCCTGAGCGTACCGCGCTGCCAGTTCGTCACGATTGGTCAACATCACATACGCCCAGGAATTCCGCGACCAGGTGTGGCCCGGGAGCGCCAGCCCCAGCCCGCCAAATTCGCCCAACGCAGCTGCGCGATGGGCTTCGGCCGTCGGCGAATCCGGGCCGGGATCGTTGTGCATGTCAATGACATCGCCGACGCGCATGACGT
>Ga0335073_10011081_pt1 | contig 12673 bp, 22 predicted proteins | sample Lox_Sample_22_FD_207093 | JGI IMG/M metagenome (GOLD analysis project Ga0335073, IMG submission 207093) | Soil microbial communities from Loxahatchee National Wildlife Refuge, Florida, United States - Lox_Sample_2.2 | ecosystem: Environmental > Terrestrial > Soil > Wetlands | place: USA...
ATATTCATATTAAATATCGGGGGCCACACACACACTCTCACACATTTTTATTCAAATAAAATATACACACAGCAAAACCCAAAAAAAGGCGGGAACGGCCAGCCAAACAGAGAACTGTGTGTGTGTTTGCCTTACTAAAAGTGAAATATTTTTTGTAGTCAGCGCCACAGCAACGTCTTTGAAACTCTGCCCAAAACCAAACAGTTCGAGAATTTCTTAGCTGCGAGGGCAAAGGCGACTTTTTCACCTCCACGGCATGACATAACGGTTTTATTTATCCCGCTCGCTTCCGCTTGGTGGTCATTGTGCCTGTAACAGGGCCCTGTCTTCTTCCAATCTTCATAGCTCCCTGGGGGTGGGAACGGGGCCTGAGTCTTTTGGCCAGTTTGGTGGAGTACTACATTTTCGACGCCTCTCCTCGAGGAGGGGGCGACCACAGAGCAAAGTCGATGGCAAATCCATACTACAACCCAGGGACCAATCATACGGATTACACACAGGGACATTCAATGCCACAGAGTCCGTTTCAACAGTCCCATCCAAACGCTTCAGCCGTCCAAGCCTCCGCCGCTGCGGCCGCAGCAGCAGCCGCAGCAGTAGTCCAACAGCAACAACAACAACAACAGCAGCAGCATCTGCCGGTCTATCAACACTCGCCCTACACCGTCCATCAGCTCCCTCCGCACGCCCATCCCGGCTACGGCACTGCGACCGACCATGGAGCCCTGCAATATGCTCCGACGATGCACCATCCCCACAGCGGACGATGGGTAAACATCAACAGCATGGAGACGGATGATGGCATGCTCAACAAATATCGCCAGGACGAGCCGGAACCTGATTACGAAATGGATCATCAATCGCAGGATCATCCGCAGCAACAGCACTCACAGCATATGCAGCAAATGCAGGCACCGTCGGCGTCACACGAATCTCAGACCCATGCAAGTCTGCAGTCTCTTCCTCCAATAGCAGCTATTTCCAACCAACCAGAGCAAATGTCGCCTGCCACCCGTCCCACAGCAATAAGAACAGGTAAATTCTCCTCTCTCCCTTTTTCATTAATAATTTTTTCTTTTGTGCTGATCATGGCTATTGTAGGACGGCCAAGAGGTCGGCCTCCGGGAAGCAAAAATAAAATACCCGCACGGCGGAAATCATCTCCGGAACAAAAGATGGACGAGGTAATATTCCTTTCAAGTTGTCACATCTAATTGATCTAGGAGGAAGACTTAATAGAGGAATCTGGGCCGGGGATCAAGACAAAATACGGAAGAAAAGTTCACGCCCCTCAACAGTTTCAGCCATCCCAATCAAGTAATCACCCCGATATTTATAAAGTTTCTAATATGAAGCGACATCTCGCAAAAGGCGTCCGATAGATGAAACACATTTCTGTCATATATGTAATCGGGCCATGACCCACAGTCAGGATAAAATGGTGTTTTGCGACAACTGCGATACCCCATATCATCAACTCTGTCACCAGCCTCCCGTCACAGATGCACAAATCAACTCAAGCAACAAATGGTTCTGTTCGACTTGCAAACCTCCACCCATAGTCGAGAGTTTCACCCAAAGAATGGTTGGCCAAAATCTATCATTGGGAGCGGTACCTCATCTGACTGGAATTATACTGATTGTCAGAAACGAGCTTCGTTACAACAACTGAGCATCGATCAGCTACACGAACTCATCATCTACGCTTCGGAGATGTATCCTGATCTCCCTCTCTTTCCCATGACTGGAGTCGATCAATTCCAAGTTCCCCGAATCCACCATACGCCTCGACAACAGCAGCGCATGCCTGAAATGAACATGAATGAGCATCCTCAATACGATCATGGGAGAATGCAAGAGCAAGAGTTACAGCAGCTGCCAATGACGCCGATGCATGAAGCGCCTCCGCAACAGTCCCCACTGGAATCGCCCATGTATGGACAGAATACAGATCTGCCGCATTATGAGTTGATGATTGTGGATGCGCTGGAACATATCAATGATCCCAATGGATCACCCCCCAAAGCGATATGGGATTGGATGAACTCGTCCGTATCCTTTCAGGTTATGAGCTGACAGCAGAAATTACCCATGCAATCCAAAGTTCCGTGCGTCGGCATCTCAAGCATTACAAAAAGCTCTGAAGAAGGGTCGATTATTGAAGACAGGATCACTGTACAAGATCAATCCTGAATTCAACCCGGCTACAGCCGTACATTTCCCCTCTATTTCTATCTGACCCCTCAGGACAACCCCAAAGCGACTCGGAAACCTCAAGTCGGTCGCGGCCATCCTCTCTTCAACCAAATGCATTCACGGAACAACTCCATCGCAACCCTATCATCAAGTCCCATGCAAAATACCACCCACCCCGGCCACCCACAATCCCAACAGCAACAACAACAACAATCTCAACAACAACTTCCTCCCCCCGACCTACCGCCCCTCAACACCTCACAGGGATACATGGACCACAACACCGTGTTCGGCCCCCCGTTAACCGATCCCACTTCGGGAGGTCACAATCCGTACGGTGAACCCGTCCCCCGTCCTGCGTCGTCTCACGATCTCCCTCCATTCCCTCACCATCCTCACTCCATGTGATGCAGAGTAACCGCCTCCACAAACCACCACCACCCTCGGCGTCTCTGTTTCAATCTTGTTATATATTCCTCTTTTTTTTCCTGGGTCGGGTCTCAAAGTTTCGTTCCTATTTCGTCTTGTTCATTAAATATTCTCATTCACATTCGCTTGCGCAGTAATTGGGGGGAAAGCGGGTGACGGTGTTTTTTCGGGTGGGGGCAACAAATTTCCGGGTCAAAGCAACCTCAATTCTGTATCTTATTACTACTATTATTATATTCCTTCATGTTTCAAGTATTTATATTCCATCATTGTTAGCGCGGGGGCCGGGAAATGAGAGGAAGCGGGTGGGCTTGGATGGGGAGATTTCCTGAAATTTCTTTTTTTTTATTGTATACGTGTAAAGTAGTCCCAGCTGTCTTTTGCGCAGGGGAGTTCATCTATCGTTTACAATTTTTCGGCTTCTTCGACTGTGTTGTTAGGGTAATAATATGAAGGACTTGCAAAGGATCGGTTGGGGGAATCGTGGTTTGTTTATTGTGTGTTGGCGCAAAATGATGAATGAGTTACTACTTACTACCCTTTTCTTATTATTTGTAAAGAGTACTTGCGCCGTTTGTGTATATACTTATAAAAGAGACGCCCTCCAAGTTCCTCTGCCATACGTGTTGCTGTGCGTTCGAAGACAAACAATCGTAATTCGCCATGGGATGAAAAAAGGAAGTCTAGGACGCCAAGGTACATCATGTTGGAATGGCGCGTTTGATTGCTGCGTACAGTTGATCCATAAGTGTATGGTTTCGTAACTTTAATAAGCAAATGTCCAGTTGATGTAAGAGAAGAGGGCGGAGTGTGTACCTTGATCGCATATGATTTAGGTTGTCCATTGTCGACGAGGACCATTTTCACGTAGACATCCATACGACGGTCCCCGTCAGATACCTGCCGTGGCAAAAGCTGCATCCCTTTAAACAATCGGATATTCCACATAACTTTCATGGTCCCTTGTTGTCGCATAACTAAACTCAATTAGCCAAAGTCCGAAAACTTTAGGAGGAGAGAATATACTGAGTCTTGAATTTTTGGGCGATGCGTCAGAGTCCTTGTCAATGTTGACGTGAATGATACCAGTGCCTTTAGATACCCAACTTGCTGTGTTGGGATCCGTCTCGTACAACGTACATGTCGTCTCAAACAAAGTCTCCTCGTGAGCTTCTCCGGCTTCTACTCAGGTTAGCATTAACTCACACCGTGGGATTTTGAGGGTGGGGGGTTGAACGTTCTCTCATGTCGATGTTCCTTTTACTCGGTTTTTCCGAGTCATCGCCATTTTCAAGTTGTTGAGATTCGGGATCTGCATCCCAGAAATCATCGTCTCCGTCCTCGTATTTATACTCGATGTCCTCGTCATCATCGGAAAAGTCGTTGTCGTCGGATGGTTTGGTGAGTTTCTTGCTGTCATGCGCTTCTTGTTTTGGTGGGGGTTCTTCTTTTCGTGGAGGGAGAGGTGGGGGAGCAGGTTTTGAAGGGGTGGCGAAGAGAGGTTTACTTTCAAAGGTCGTTGGTTTTTGGGTTTCCCAGCCCGACCAAGCGGATGTGGTTTGTGCGAGGGCAGCAAACGGGGAAGCTCCTGTTGAGGCCATTCCAAATCCAAAAGCCTAGGTCAATTAAATGTTAAGGGGGTTTCGTGTACTTTTTTTGCAGGAGCTTGAGATGACGTAGTTTGCGAGGAAGTGGCTGTGTCGGACGTAGTACTCGTCTCTTTTGGGGCGGTTTCAGCTGCGGTGGGAGTTGTATCTTTGGCAGGGACGGTCCACGGCGAGGAATTAATCTTTGCTCCAAATCCAAATGAATTCAACTATCATTAATTTCTGACTTTTTGAAGAGGGCTTACCTTGACAGGTTTCAAGTCTTCGGTGGGAACTACTGCGTCGACTGTGGCGGTCCGTTTTGTTGGACGGGGAGATTCACTTCCGATTTCCAAATCGGAACTGTGTTTCCGCTTGGGACTACCCGCCCGTTTGGGACTTGCCGAACGTCGAGGACTTTGACGGCGAGGGCTACGGACACGGGACTGAGGAGGAGGTAGCGAGGAGAGGATCTTTTCGGCCTCTGAGATGGGGCCATTGATGACTAGGATTTCTTTGACAGGGGTATTCTGACGTTAGTTGGGGTTGACAGGGGGAAATACTTTGACGGATTGTTTGGAAGGTTGTTCGAGGGAAGATATCTTTGCTGTATCTGAGATACTGTATTTGAATACTTTGAACAGTGTTATGAATGCATCTCGTCGTTGCTTGGGGTCAGCTAAATCGAATCCACCTTCGGGATATCGATGGATCGTAGCTGATTCGGTTATGTTATCCCCATGTAGCAATTGCTGTAGAAAATTTGCGGTGAACCGTCCGTGGTATATATACACCTTTGTCTTTTGAATATGAAACACAAAAGCCTGGGGTTAGTTTTGTTGCCTTTTACTTGCGGAACACCTCTTCTCCTCGTGTAGGAAACGCTGTATTCAAGAGCGACCCAAGTAACTGTGCAACGATCTGACCGTCGCATCCAAAAGCTTCATTATCATTCAATGAAGTATGACTTGCCTGATTCTTAGCTCAAACATCTCATCGTACAAACCTCAAACGTAATAGGTAACGCCAGCAATGTATCCGCGGAAACATGAAACCTATTCTCTCTGGCGGGAAAGACGGACACAGATCCGTCATGTACCACCACATGTCTGACTCCGTTGATATCAAATGGTATGTGACCAGGTGGGCTGCAATAATCAAAATCTCCTTCACATTGGTGACATACCAGATTTGCACTTGCCCTCGTTCACTCTTTCCCAGAACAGATTTATTTGCCAAGAACAAGATTCGTACGAAATCAGACAATAGCTGTGTGGAATATCCCTCTACTCCCGGTATCGTTTTACGTTCCTCATCGCCGGAAAGCAGCGTGTGAATCATACCCAACGTATCGAAGAATGCGCGAATCAAGAAATCTCCATCGACGGTCGTCCCATCGCTTGTTTCCGATACAAGCACATCAGGAATGTTCAGCACGTCTGCTCTATTAGCAAATCCCCACCAGTCATTATCTGTCCATACCTTGAGTTACAAAAGCGGCGGGGAAGAGGGAAGTGAGCTCGGAAGTGGGTGTGATATGAAGGTTATAATCGTCGAGTTTCTCTCTTGTCCATTCCACAGAGGATATGGGAGTTTTGCCTTTATTGCTGGCCATGGCTGCAGATGTCGTTGTTGACGCTGTTATTGAGCCTGGAGGAGCGAGTTGTGGTGGTGGTGGAGAGAGCACAGCGAGTCTTGCTGATGCCCGTGTTGACGCCATTCAAAGGGATGCTCCAAGGGTAACCTTAGTTTCCCCCCTCTCCGTATGATTTTCTCAGATCCCGTGTGTGGGTGTGGCTTGTCGAAAAATGGCGGGCCGGGTGGGATTGGCCTGTTTCAAAATTCGCGCTTTCCCTTTTCTTGCCAACGCATCCTTTTTTGCCAACTCCAAAGTTTCCCCTCGTTTCTCCTCCCGCAGACTAGGATGCGTTTCGTGTCAGCATTCATCGTTCCTTTACTCTCGTCATGGCTGATATCTCTTGTCGCGGCCCATAATATTCGAGTAGAGCAACGTAGACGCGGTACGGGACCCAATTTTAGGGCGAACCTTGCGAAATTTCTAACATTTTTTGGGTTGTAGAGTGTTTTTACGAGGACCTGCATCGAGATGACAAAATGACAGTGACGTTCCTCGTTGGGCCGGGTGACGAGGGAAACATTGACATTGACTTCTGGGTACTTTCCTTTCGTTCCTCTTGGATAATGCTAATTGGGCGAACAGATTACGAGTCCGTCAGGAACTCAACTTGTCAAAGAGGACCGGATGCAGAATGGAGATTTCTCGTTTGATGCCACCGAAGACGGACTTTATCGATACTGTTTCTCAAACGTACTGACTCTATTGTATCAGAGGCTAATTCGGGGTATAGGAGTTTGACAGTTCTGATGCAAAAGAAATTTCCTTCAACGTCCATGGAATAGTGTACGTTCCGGCCATGCCGGAGGACGCAGACCCTCTAGAAAGAGAAGTAAGAACATTGGGTGAATTACTTCAACAAGTCAAAGATGAGCAAGAATACATCAAAATCCGAGAGAGAGTACATCGAAACAGTAACTCCCCCTCCCCCCGTTAAACACGTTTCGAGTCTGGGACTGACTTTTAGCCGCGGAGAGCACAAATTCAAGAGTCAAGTGGTGGGCTATATTCCAGACGGGTGTATTGGTTGGCGTCTGTGTTTTTCAAGTCGCATATCTCAAACGGTACTTTGGCTAGGCTTTACGTGGCTGATGCTATAGGTTCTTCGAGGTCAAGCGAGTTGTCTAGTCGCGATGCAGGAAAGCATACATGTAGCATATTCAGAGCTGGTCACTGCTATGAACGACAAAGAAAAGGAAATTTACACCATCTGAGCACCAAAGGGATCTACCGTCAAGAAATTGTCGCAATGCCACTTGAAATCGTCTCCATTTCAGAGAAAATAGACCAAACAAAAGTTGATTCGTCCCACGAACGGTCAGAGTACGGATCTTTTCATAGATGTATGACTGCTAAGATTGGCCTGGCGGCGAGGCTAGCCCATGAGATTCTCAAACGTTCCGAACGTTTGAATGTCCGCCATGATAGACTTGGTCTCGACATTTTGCTGTGATCTGAGCGGCGATTGATCGTCACTATACAAGGGAAGGTCGAAAATACTCTGGCAGAGCGCACGAGGTTGAATTTACTTGAGATCACCCTCTTTCCAAGCATGAATGTATCATTGTGATTCATACTATGTGATTACTATGGATGAGAATCAATATCCATAACCACAGGGGATGAAGGTCTTGATGCAAGAGGGGATGCGGATCTTATCGAAATATCGTCATCTGCCACAGACCTCTCCTCCACGGCATTCTTGCCTCGTCCCTGTACATGTCAGCTGAGTTCAATTGATGAAGAGTTACCTTTGCAGGCGCCGGAGCAGGTTTGCACAATGCAAACACCTTTTGCAGAATCTCCTTCCTTGAAACGCGTCCCGGTCGCACTCTTAGGGATTCTTCCCCGTCACCCGTGACGGAAGCCTCCCTTGACGTCGAGGGCACAGAGATTGCGGTCTCGGGTCTTCTCCCATCGTTTCTCACGAGTTTGTATATCTTCATATAACAATCCACTAAGAAATCGTCCATCCAGGATACTGAGATAAGGTTGTTGTTCAACTTTCTCAGCGACGCGACGTCTCGGAGAATTTTCACTTCGAGAGGAACGTGTTCGGTAGGCATGTAATGCAACTCGATTCTCTCGGCGACGGCATTGAATTCTTCTTGAGGATAGGAATCGAGATTGGGAAGAATGGCCCAATGTTCACGAAGTAACTTTTGTCAATGTTTGCCACAAAGAATGTAGATACCCGCAAGTATGTGGTGCAAAGATATTCCCAGACCTTTCTATGATTGACGATTGAGGCAGATGCTTTTCGAATTTTAGGAGCAATCAGTCGTAGCGTGTCCTGATCCTTCAAACTCTCCAGCAGATGAATATAATACATGACATACTTGAAGGCGTACACGAAATGTCGACCGGCCCTGCCATTAGCACACTTCATAGAAAGTCTACCTTTCAAATTCTGGTCGCCAAATAGATACAAGAGCTTTGACTTTATTTGCACCGCCGACAATATTGTCCATTTCCAGTTTTGCACCTTGAATATCCCATCGAGCAACTTCCAGCAGATGCGCAATCTTCAAATTCAGTATTTTTCATTGAAGGAGGGTTACTCTGTATATTGGACGGTGATGCCAATGTTTCTTGTCTGCGCTTTTAATATTTCGGAAACTTGTCAAGACAAGATCAAGAAAAGAGTTGCGATCAATGTAGGAAATGTCGGTGACGCGGGGACAGTAAGATGTCGACAAGATATAAGGCATTGCATCCTCAACCTTCGATTAGCAGACGACTAGTGTCACTATACCGTAATTTTCTGGCTCAGCACATATTTCAGAGCTACTGCGATGATTTTATAGTGAGGATCGAGAATCAGTTCTCCTGATCCCTGGCTCGACCTTTCCGGGGCACTTTCCACTGCATTCTTGTACCAATTGAGCACGAGCTATGATCAGTCATGGTCAGATGAAAAGCATACCGTGGGAGAATGTTTCAGTTTAGCGCAACACTTCCCAAGCATGTAAGAACATCTATATTCAGCAGTGGTATGGCAGTTCATTACCGCCAATCTTGATGGCCCCAGGTAAACGAAGAATTGAAACATTGGGCGGCAAAGGCGAGAACTTGCGTCATCGTCAACTTTGACCGATGTCGAACATATAATCCCTGATCACCACTACTAATCTTGTACGTGTCATTCGCGAACGCAGCCATCTCCATTGGAGGTCGACACTACATTAGCCTCAACTTCTTGCCGTTCAGATACCGAATTGTAGATTTGCCAGCCAAACTCGAAGTACATTGGCGCAGCAAGTTTCTTTGGCTTTACATAATTCCCTCTCACGAAGCAACTCACTGCCATCATGAAACAGAGAATGGATTTCTACCGTCAATCGAACTGAAACCGGGGTACGTACTCGTTGGTATCGAGCGATGGTTTTGCGATCTCGTTCAATGCGATCAGCGGTCCAGCCCAATGTACTTTCGGATTCCAGGGTGTATGTCTGGCCAAGAGCGTACCATGTATCCCATCTGTCCGGATGAAACAATAGATCTTTCTATTCCTCAGTTTATACATCGTCAACTTGAATACCCGAAAATGATCGATAGCAAGAGTGAGATCGTCTTCTCCACCACTACGATTGCTCTTCACACGAGCACGGAATTGATTCAAATGAATATTGCCTTGCATATAATACAAATCTCAAGTCAGCCAACTGGAATGATAGGGAAATACCTTCGATATCCAAACCATCTGAATTCAACGGCGTCGCAGTCAGAACAAGATTCCCCTTGACACAGGTCAAAAATTTCAACGGATCAATATATTCGCGAAGATAACTATCACAAGCTCCCGCATTAACCTCAAACCCCAACGCTAATCTCAGCGCAACTCTCGGGAGAGACATACCATGCTTTGCAGACAAAGAAGGATGATCGATGAATTTACACACGGTATCGAGAGCAGCTTTGTAATCTGCTTTGAGTTGTGTAAATCCCGGTCGTTTATCGGAATTTAAATGTACCAAAAACTGTGCGATACGAATTGCCATCGTACCATCTAACGGACGAGACGCCGCGCCATGCAAAAAAGGGTATCCATTATCGTTCTCCCGTCAGTTCACGTAAGAGAATATGAGGAGGATACGGAAACTGAAATCCCAAAAAGACAAAACATGGATTGAATAACCTCTTGGTCTCCGTCGCCAGTATTATACTTCAAAAATTGATCCATCATTAACGCCAAAAGTTTCCCTAATCTCAGCAGTACTCGGAGGCAGGACATACCGCTGCCGTAGCCACACCATTTATGTACACCGAGCTCTTCGTGGACCAGAGACAAGACTTCTAGACATGTGTCGATTTTCTCACGCGAGCTGTCGGCCACGGATTTCTGTCCTGGGAGCGTGATTGATGTGATTCCCAACACTCGTCGGAACAGCAAGTAGAACAATCTCCAAGCCTCACATAACATGTCTCTCATCACGGTACAGAAGTCTGGGTACTTGGTCTCCACGGGGATAGGGACTTTGCCGTCCTCCACTGCATCTTCGTACAGTGAGAAGACGGTCAGAACCCGAAGAATGGTGGTAGTGGCTTCCAAGGGAGGTGTCAGTTCCGTTGGACTCATCCAATCCAGAAGATTAGTTCCCGACTCGTCGATGATGTTTAGACTTCGCGCAACGAGACTTTGGGCCTGAGATAAGCAAGGACAAGAAGGGACGGCACGGTTTTGAGCGTTTTGAGAAACGTCTCTTCTCTTTGGCGTGGAGAAAGTTGTTCGGTCTCGTCATACGTATTCAGATTTTCTCCCACCATTCGTAATGATTGACATAACGCCGTCTTCAGTGCCTCGACAGGACTTCCACTTCGATATAACAACTACAGTCAACACATCTCGATCGTAAGCGGACACGAACCTCTTCTAAACGATGTAACAGAGACAACCGAAAGTCCAGCGATGATCCACTTATGAATTCTTGCACGACAGCCAATGTTCCCGTGGCTTCGGGATCAGGATGTAACACCTTCTTCAGCTCGGCAATCGTTTCGAGGTCATTAATCTCCGAGGACTGTAACATTTTCCTAAAGTAATCGATGGTTTGTAATTTTGAGATTTCCCGTGCTGCAGCTTGGGCAGAGATTTCGTGGACGGCAGGACAATTAGGAAGACGGATTCGGATTTCTTCGGAACCAGACATGTCGTCCTTCAAAGAATTGAATAGGTCGAATAAGACATCATCGGAGACTGAATCGCATACTGCAATGACCACACATGTCCAGCGATACCTACGTCAGTGCCAGCCAGGAGACAAAGGTACCGTAATGCAAGAAGGTCATTTGGTCCAGGAGAAGAACCTTGAAGAAGGTCTCCGACGATGAATTTCCAACGACTAGCCCGGTCACGGGCTTTTGCAAACTTTTCGTGTGCCAAGGCAGCTTTGTTCCCGGGTACACCCGTGGCTCGCAACACCGTCGACCGTTCATACGCTCGGAAAAACAACTCATTGACGATCAACTCGAACACCCCTTGCGCAAACTATCGTCAGGATGCACCCACATACGCGCAGTACCTCAATTTCCTGTGTTGGAACCTTCTCCCCGGTCATAAAAGACCCGTCCGTAAACAACGCCTTCACTCGATCCAACAAGACATCCTCGTACATAATCGTCACACTCGTAACCACATCCAAAAACTCTGTAGCCCACCTCTCGGTCCGATACGACGCCTCCCGCGAAACCAACAAAACTTCCAACCATCTCGCCGCCGTCTGTCCCAAATGCAGTCCCTCCTCCTCCACTTCCTTGCCAAACTCCTCAAACGATCCATTCGCCACTCTATCCGGATCCGACGTCCTGGCCATGCCTGCCGTCCCCGCCGCCCGTTCGAAAAGTAACGTATCTGCGACATGTGCCGTCGATTTCTGTTTATACGTCGTTTCAAACGGAAGCGCCCGTTCTGTGGTCCACTCCCAGAGGAAGTTTTTCCACACGTCGAGGGCTTTGTCTGTATGGGTTTCGGTTCCGGCGCGGAAGAATTCCATGGTAGAGTAGTCCCCAAAGGTGAGATTGAGGGGCCGGAGGAGGGAGTTCAGAGTTTGGATGAATTCTTGGGTTCGTGTGTTTTCGGTTTCGGTGGTGGATTCTTCGAGGGCACGGACACGTTTGCTTAGTCTGCGTTTGGAGTCGACTTCCATCTCAGAGGTTGAGCGACGGCGTTTGGCAGATCTGGATTCTGTGGCACTGGGAGGGGGGATTTCTTCTACGTCGTCTGTTGTAGTGGTTGTCGTGGTGATGTTTGCGATGGCGAGTTGAGAGGTGTGGGAGTGGGTGGAGGATTGTCTGTCCTTTTTGTGGGGAACGATACGGACTGTTGCGCCTACGAGATGGTCGGGGTCGAGTTTTGAGAATGCGTTGAGAAGACATTTTCCTAGACGGAACCAGTTGTCTGCTTCGACGCGGAGATGGTCACATTCGAGTTCTTGATTCGGATTGACGAGATATTGCGGGGGAGTTTCTATCATTCCGACGGAGTGAGCAATTTCATGAGATAGTTGGACATCGTATGAGAATGTGTCGCGTCCTTGCGGTAAGATCTTCAAGAGTCCCTCAACGGCTCTGTATGCAACCGGAGGTAGGACGGGTATGTCCTCTTCCCACGAGACGGCATCTTGAATGAAATCTGTCCTTTTAAGACTTTCGTAGAGAATGCTTTCCAGAGCAAATCGAAGTAAACGTCCTCGTCCGAGTTTCATTGCTCCTTTGACAATCTGTAGCCACGAAGAAATATCCTCAGAATTATAACACAGCGATTCTGCGAAATATTTCAGAGCAAGAGGGAGCATCTGTTCCACGGTTTCAGGGGGCCGAGTCGGTA
>Ga0335073_10011084_pt1 | contig 12670 bp, 12 predicted proteins | sample Lox_Sample_22_FD_207093 | JGI IMG/M metagenome (GOLD analysis project Ga0335073, IMG submission 207093) | Soil microbial communities from Loxahatchee National Wildlife Refuge, Florida, United States - Lox_Sample_2.2 | ecosystem: Environmental > Terrestrial > Soil > Wetlands | place: USA...
CAGCCTGCTCGACGATCTGCCCGACACCCTCCTTCATCAACAGCGGCTCAGGAGCTGGCTGTCGCAGCAGGCGCAGGCAGCCACGCCCATAGGCGGCAATCGCGGTGAGCGGCTGATTCAGCTCATGCGCCAGAGCCGACGCCATTTCCCCAGCAAGCGACACACGCGACACATGCGCCAGCTCCAATTGGTGCGCGCGGGCGTTTGCTTCCGCCTGGCGACGTTGCGAGATGTCGCGGATCACCAAAGTGTAGTGCTCGTCGCCAGGGTCGCCGAACTGGCCCACGGTAAGTTCGATCGGCACGACGCTGCCGTCGGTACGCCGCACGTCAAGCTCCTCGCGAGCGCCTCGCATGAGCGGCGCGCGTGCCGTCCAGATGAGGCGTTCGAAGGCGTGGCCGGCCGGCAGCAGATCGCTAACCGGGCGTTCGACCAGCACCCGTGCGGGCAGTCCGAAGAGCAGCTCGATCGCGGGATTCACCGATTCGATCTTGCCGCTCTTGTGGATGGTCAGCACACCATCGCGCGCCGTGTCGAGGATGGCCCTCAGCCGACCCTGGCTGTCCGAGAGCGCGCGTGACACGCGTTGCCGCTCGCTGACCACCGCGCCGAGCATCAGTCCGGTGGTCGCGACGGCGAACATTAGCAGCTGGAATGTGCGGATTATTTCCGGAGACTTGTACTGGAACTCGAGCGCGGCGATGAGGCCGAGCTGGACCAGGAGGACAGCCCAGCACGCGCCGCCTAGGCCGCGTCGCGCCGCAATCCACACCACCGGCAGAAAGACGAGATAAAAAAGCTGAAAGGGGTAGCTGTCGTGATCGAAGCCGAAGATGACGAACAGGGAGATGGCAATGCTCAGGAGTTGCGCGGTCGTCTCTAGGGCCCCGAGCCAGAACCTTATCCCCCTGGGCAAGCGAACGTGCCGAAGGCGGTCGCGCGCGACCAGCAAGGCTGGAGTCAGCACCACGGCGCCGATGGCGTCGCCGATCCAGAGTTGGACAGCAGCCTCGACCGTGTCCCGCCACTGGATAAGGCCGGCCAGCGCGTAGATCGCGACGAAGCCGAACGAGACGAATCCCGCTGCGCCGGTGGCTACAAGTATGAGCAGCGCGAGATCCCGTGCGCGCCACAGCCTGATATCGACCTGGAGCGCGTAGCGCAATATGGCGGCGGCGACCGCGTAGCCACTGGCGATGACCAGCGCCGACGCCATCCCGACAAGCGGCGGAACATGCACCAGCGGCAGAAGCTGACTCGACAGCAGCGGTGCCAGTACGATCGCCGGAGCGTAGCCCAGACCCTTCACGAGCAGCAGCGTCATAGTGAGACCGGGCGGCGGGTTCCAGGGAGTGACATCAACGCCGTGCAGCGCCCAAAGGAAGCTGACTCGGTCGAGTGCCAGGTAAGCCACGATATAGCCCGCGGCGGTTGCCAGGTTCGACCAGAATGGGCGCCGCCCGAGCGGGCCAGCGCGGGACAGACTGCCGCGGAGCATCGGTGCAATTAGTCGATGCATCGTTCCTTCGACCATACGTGCTCGCACGTATTCTCCGGTTTCCGGCGACGTAATAGGTAGATTGGCCGGAAGCAGCACGAAGATAGCGCCCTGCCGGCGCCCGAGCGAGCCCCGCACGGGCAGGACATGCGGCACATCGGCCGGTTTCGCCGATTGGCGATAGGGAGTCTCGCATGAGCGCCAAACGGGAGCGACAGCTCGAGGAGGCCGCGGCGTCAAGTCCGAGCGACGACGGGTTCATTGATTTCGAACCGCCTCGCCTGCGCCAGGACGCCACCTTGCGGGATGCGGCGCAAAGGCTACTCGAGACCGGAGCGTGGGGTATCGCAATCGTCGACGATGGCGGGCGCTACGTGGGCACCTGCACATTTCGCAGCATCGTCGCCGGCACGCTCCTGGTTAAGATTGACGACGCTTCGGGCGAGCGTGTCACGAGAGCCGAGCAAAGTCTCGCCCTGGACCCGCGCGTCCAAGCGACGCTCGAGCGGCCGGTTACTCAGGGCCTGGATCTCGATGTTCCGGCGATTCGGCTGTCGACGGCCCTGCCACAGCTCTTGAGCGTGTTGTGCCGCCGTTCGCCGACCGTGCCTATTGTCTCGGATTCCGGTATGCGCCTATTGGGCGTGGCCTCACTGACGCACGCGCTTCGCGCACTTCTCGCCGGGAGAGATATGACGCCTGGGGGAGACTCTCGATGTTGCTGAACTCCGACGCATTGCGGCGGCAGCTCGGCCGCATAGAGCAGGAGATCCGCAGGCTTGAGAGGCGATCGGAGGCATGTACGCCCGACGAACCTTCGGCGCTGGTTGATCGACGCATTCACCGTAATCTTCTCCAAGGGGTGCTCCAGGGCCGCATCGTCGAAAACGAGCGAAAGATCGTAAGTCTCGCGCGCTGGCGTCTCGGCTTCGCACCGGCTGTCATACTGGTGCGCTTCGGCTATCTGCCCGACGGGACGTCGAAAGGGCAGCCCCACGCGCCGCATGATGACGTCGCGACTTGCAGGAAGGATTCGGCTTGGCGAGAACGGTGATCGTTTCGAACCGCGTTCAGGTGCCGGGCGAGCGCGGCTTGCGCGCCGGCGGATTGGCTGTGGCGCTGCGTGATGCGGTGCGGCGGGGTGGCGGCCTGTGGTTCGGATGGAGCGGCGCCGTCGCGGACGACGAGACCGAGCCCCACATTCTGACCTCCGGCGGCGTCGCCTACGTGACTGCTGATCTTCCCCAGACCGACTACGAGCAATACTATCTCGCCTACGCCAACGGGACGCTTTGGCCGTTGCTGCACTATCGGCTGGGGCTCGTGCAGTCCCGCCGCGAAGCGTTCGAAGCCTATCTCCGCGTCAACGCACGGATGGCAGAGCAGCTCAGACCGTTGCTGCGGCCGGACGACCTGATCTGGGTACACGACTATCATCTGATTCCGCTCGGTGTCCGCTTGCGCGAGCTCGGCGTCGCCAACCGAATTGGCTTCTTCCTGCACACGCCGTTCCCGTCGGTCGACGTGCTCTCGGCACTGCCGCATTACGAGCGACTGATCGCGGCATTTGGCGCGTACGACCTGGTCGGATTCCAAACCGAGGCGTCGACCGATGCTTTTCTCGGCTGTATCGCGGCTATCCCCGGGGGAGAACGCCTGGGAAGCGTGGCATTCACAATTCATGGAAGACGCTCTTGCGCAGCGGCCTTTCCCATTGGCATCGATGCGGAGGGCTTCGCCAAGCTCGCAGCGCACGCGGAGAACTCCGTCGAAACGCGGCGGCTGAAGGAGAGCCTCGCGGGACGACGGTTGATCATCGGCGTCGATCGCCTCGATTACAGCAAGGGCATTCCTCAGCGCTTCGAGGCAATCGAAGACCTCTTGACGGCGCATCCGGAGCATCGCCGCGGCTTCAACTATCTACAGATCGCGCCACATTCGCGTGCCGAGCTCAGCCAATACCGAACCTTCCGGCGCGAGCTGGAGGCATTGGCTGGCCGCGTCAATGGCAGATTTGCCGAATTCGACTGGTCGCCGATTCGCTACCTCAACAAGAGCTTCTCGCAACAGAGCCTGGCTGGCTTCTATCGCAGCGCGCGGGTCGGGCTGGTGACCCCGCTGCGGGATGGCATGAATCTCGTCGCGAAGGAGTTCGCCGCCGCTCAGAGTCCCCTGGACCCAGGGGTTCTGATCCTCTCTCGCTTCGCCGGAGCAGCCAACGAGCTGGACGCGGCGTTGCTGATCAACCCCATCGATCCCGCCGAAATAGCCGAGGCTCTGCATCGCGCGCTCGCGATGTCTCTTGCTGAACGGCAGGAGCGCTGGCAGGCGCTGATGGCGGCCAATCGGCGCAATACGGTGGAGGGTTGGCGAGACATGTTCCTGGCGGCGCTGGGCGGCGCGGCGAGCCTGCCGCCGGCGCGGCTCGCTGGCAGCCGCCGCGGAGCATGACCCATGCGAGTGCTGACGTCGCAGACACCATGACCGAATTCTCGCCCGCCGCTGAGTGCTTCATTCGGTGTCACATAAGATCCGTGTGGGATCTTGAGCTGCTGCTGCTGCTGCTGCGAAATCCGTGTCGGTTCTGGACGCCCGACGAGCTGGTGCGCGAGCTGCGAGCCAGCGCCCCGCTCGTCACCGAGTCGCTTATGGCGCTGATGCGGGCAGGCTGTATCATGGCGGAGGAACGGGAGCGCTATCGCTACCACGGCGCCAGTCCGGAGCTCGAGGCGCAAGTGCAAGCGGTGAGAGAGGCTTTTGTCAATTTTCCGGTGACGGTGACGAAGCTGATCTGGGACGGGTCGCATTCCCGGCGCAAATCTTCGCCGACGTTTTCCGCCTGACAAGGCGTTTTCACCTCAGCCTGCCGGGACCGCTCGGCTTATACGGTGGGCGCACGTATTCACCAGCGGCAACAATCCCAATAGTTTCGGCACCGTCGCGATCGACCGCCGACGCCTTGCGGGGGAGGAGGTTCAACGCCCCATTTCGTTGGGCACTGGTTGCACGGAAGATGGACAGAGCCAAACGCGAAGCCGTCGTCGCGCTCTCGGCTCACTGGAGAACCTTGCGATGGACGCGTCCCAGCTCATTGAGGCTCTCGCCACCCATATCCGAACGGAGACGGGCGGATGGGCGAATCGGAAGGCCCTCGCCCGGCTCGACCGGTTGGTGGAGGACCTGACGGCGATGATCGAACTCGGCGGGGACGCTCGTTACGCTCGTTGGAAGCTGCAGGAGCTCCGTGACTTGGCCGAGATCCTGTACAGCACCCAACGGCATCGACGCTGGGAACGTGGCACCGGGTTCGTTCGACGCGCTATGCTTCTGAACCTCGAGAGCGTTTGCCGCCACCTTCACGCCCGGAAGCGAACGAGCTAGAGCGCGCCCGGCCGTTTGGCGAAACGGCCGTGGCGATGCGCTCGAGCGTTTCGGGGCAGATGCGAAGATTTGCCGCCGGCGCCTGCCCGCGCCTGTCGCTGCCGAAATAGAGCGTCTGGTGCGGGAAAGGGATCTCGATGCCGAGCTCGTCGAAACGCTGCTTGAGCCGGCGGTTGAACTCTCGCATGACGGTCCATTGCTGGATCGGGTGCGTCTTGATTCGTGCACGCACGATGACGGCGGAATCCTCAAAACGGTCGAGACCCCAGATATCGATCGGTTCTAGGATAAGGCGACCGTACTTTGGCGTTGCCTGCAATTCGTCGCCGAGCTTCCGGATGACGTCGATCACCTCGTCCACGTTCTCGCGATAGGCCACGCCCACATCGAGGAGGGCATAAGAGAAATCCTTTGTCATGTTCTGAACCTTGCCGACCTCGCTGAAGGGGATGGTGTGGACGGTCCCACTCAAGTCGCGAAGGCGGATGGTCCTGATCGATATCGCCTCGACCAACCCGGAGCTACCGGCGACGCTGACGACGTCGCCCACGGACACGGTGTCCTGAAGTAGAATGAACAGTCCGGTGATGACGTCCTTGACAAGCGTCTGGGCGCCGAAGCCGACCGCGAGTCCGACGATTCCGGCGCCCGCGAGCAATGGCGCAATGTTGATACCCAGCTCGGAAAGCGCGATGAGCGCGACGACGGCGATAAGGAAGATCGCGACGGTGTTGCGCAACAGCGGCAGCAACGTGCGTGCGCGGGCGCTGCGCTCGGCCGCTTGGCCATTTGCTGCAGGAGAGAGGAGATAGTATTCGATCGCTAGGCTCACAGCTTCCCAGACAATGAGCGCGACCCCTGCGGCGATCACGATGGTAACAAGCGATCCGATGATGTGCCGGCCGACATCGGACGTGAGCCAGCCGAATACATCGAGATCCCAGGCTTGCAGTGTCATGAGGGCGGCGGCGAGATAAAGGAGGCTGCGCAGTCCCACAACGAGCGCAGGGAAGTACCGGTCGGCACGGGCTTCGAGCCCAGGAAATCGCTGTTTCATTTCCGGGCTGATGGCAACGAAGCGTCCGAGGGCTGCTTTCACCAGTCCGGCGGCGCCGCGGGCGGCGAGAAGAACCAGGACGGAAATGGCCGAGGCGCGGGCGACGAAGATGAAGCCCCCCGGCATGCTCAGCGCCCAGACGCCGTAAATGCCGGCGATATAGAGAACCGCGAGCACATGCCACGTTTCGGCGAATCGCTCGCGGAAGGTCCGGATCGCCGGCGATTCGCTCTCATGCGGCACGCCCCGGATCCGGCGCGCGATGGGATCCCGGTTCTGCAAAAGCAGGACCAGGAGAACGCCGGCGACGATGAGCCCGAAGAGCTTGGTCGCGGCAGCGTAGATCGGCCCCGATAAACCGATCAGCAACGCGGCACTGGCGGCGAAATAGCCGTAAATGAGTAGCCGCGCGAGCCGACGCAGCCAGATCAACCAATAACTCGCCGTCTCCTCGCTCACCTGCGGCGATAGCAGCCAACGTCTGCTTGGACCAAGGAGAGCGTCGGCCGCGATCATGAAGCCCCGCACCAGGGCGTTGGCGTTGAGGAGCGACAGGACGATGATCCCGGTGACCGCGCTCGGCGCGAGAAGTGACTGGCTGAGAAGGAGAACGACGTAGCCGGCGACCACGAAGACCAGGATGTGGGCCCAGTCGAGCAGGATCCGCGCGGCCGTGAGGATGAGGCGCACCGAAAGGGAAACGGCGGTGCTGGCGGACAGACCGCGTCGCAGGCGCCCCGTGGCAAGACGCGCCGCGCTCTCGACGGCGAAGGCCGCCGTCACCGCCAGAACCAGCGTAATGGCCCCGTGAAGCCACATCCCGCGCTCTTGCGGTTCTTCGATCTGGGCGCGGGCCCAAGCTGAGAGACCTGAAAGACTGCCGATTCCGCCTGCCGCGGCCGAGAAGGCGGCGCTCGCCTGGTGTATCTCGTCGGAGAGGCCCCCAACGATCTGGGCGCCGATGTCCTTTGACGAACGCGCCGACACTGGCGACGCGGCGCTGCGTACTGCGATCAGGGCATCGATCTGGTCGATCAGCTTGCGCCTCTCCGCGTCGTCCTTGAGCGTGCGCGCGAGCTCGCGCAGCTGGTCCGTCGAAACCGCCGCTATTGGGGCGCTCGACGGCGACGTGGCCGGCCGGGCCGCCGCTCCGCCTGTCGCAACGGTAGCCGCCGCAAGGACAAGAGCGAGCAGAGCATTGCGCAAGTTTGGGACGCGCCGCTCGCGGCGATGGGGCTCGCTCTTGCGAGTGGCGGGTCCTTTGGTAACGACCAAGGGAAGATGCTCGCCGATCATCCCGCGCTCCTGCATACCGCCGGCATGGGCCGCGGAGCCGCTGGCCCAGACCGCGCGCAGCGCGGCCTGGGCGTGATTACTCGGCCCTTCATCCGGCCGACCATACGTGCTCCCACGTATTGTCGCGCTCGGCAGGGGAAGCGTTAATTCATTAAATCCTGTTCATCCAGCGGTCGGTATTTGCCCAGGGCATACGAGACGGCTTATAATAAAACCAATACGTTAATGCACGAGGCTCGATCGGCCGTCGGCCGGTTTATCGGTTACTTCGTTACCGCGTCAGGAGTCGGCGGGCGGCGTGCTGATAACTTGATAATTAAAAATCAATCGGAAGCAGGGAGTGAAGCGATGGGCCAATCCAAGCCGTTCCGGTGGACCGTCACATTTGGTTATCCTGGGTCGTGTCCTGCACCTTCGTCAGCCTTGCGGGCACGCTCTACGCGCTCCTCAACAATTTTGCCGACCCACACGACCTGCGCTGGGACCAGTCGGGGGATTTTGTGATTATGGCCGTGCTCGGCGGGATGCGGAACTTCTGGGGTCCGCTCGTCGGCGCGGCTATTTTCGTCGTGCTCAAAGACTACGTCTCGAGCCAAACTCAGAACTGGATGTCCTTCATCGGCGTGTTTTTCATGCTGGTCGTGCTGTTCTTCCAGCGCGGCTTGCTTGGCATGTTTCGGCGGAAAAGCGCACCCTGACCCCGACGCGCGTCGTGGAGGCGCTTTGGGTGTGTGGCAGTCTATATTGGAGGGCGGATGGACGAGTTTATAGTGGTATAAATAAGAACGCTTAGAAAGCGACGGCACCAAGCCGCCGCGGCGAGAACAGGGAGGACTGCATGAAACGCATCGATTTGCTCGTGGCGGCAATAGCCATGCTCGCGGCCCCCGCCGCTTTTGCCGCCGACGATACCATCACCATCGGGATGACCCAGTCGCAGACGGGCTCACTTAACGTCGACTCCGTGGCGCAGTATCGCGGCTTCGAGATCTGGCGCGACGAGGTGAACGGCGCGGGCGGCATCGCGGCAGGCGGCAAGCACTACAAGGTGAAGTTCGTCAGCTACGACGACCAGTCCCAGGGCGGCCGTGTGCAGCAGCTCTACACGCGTCTCATCATCCAGGACAAGTCCGATTTCCTCTTCTCGCCCTACTCTTCGGGCCTCACCGCGACGGCGGCGGTGATCAGCGAGCAGTACGGCAAGATCATGATCATCACCGGTGGCGCCGAGGAGAAGACATACACGCTCGGCAACAAGTATCTTTTCCAGGTCATCACCCCGGCAGGTCACTATCTGAGCGGCGCGCTCGAAGCGCTCCACAGCAAGAACCCGAAAGCACGCGTCGCCTTCGTCTATTCCGACGATCCGTTCTCGAAGGCGGTGGTATCGGCAGCGCGCGACCAGGCCAAGGAGGCCGGTTTCGACGTCGTGCTCGACGAATCCTATGCGCCGTCTACGACCGATTTCGGTCCGGTGGTCAACAAGATCATCTCGGCTCGCGCCGACGCGCTCTTCGGCGGCGGGCACTATCCCGATAGCGCAACCTTGGCGCGCCAGGTCTATGACCAGAAGGCCAACCTCAAATGGGAGTCGCTGCTCGTCGCCCCCGGGGACGCGAAGTTCGCAAGCCTCGGCAAGGCGGCGCTCGGCGTCTCCACCGGCTCGCAATGGGAGCTGCCCGTCAAGTTCACGCCGCAATTCGGTCCGACGGGAACGGAATTCGCCAAAAAATTTGAGGCCAAATATCACATTGCCGCGGATTACCATTCGGCCTCCGGCTATGCCGGCGCCATGATCTTGCAGCACGCGATCGAACAGGCGGGCTCGGTCGATCCCGAAAAAGTGGCAGCGGCGCTCAACAAGACCGACGCCACCATCTTCTTCGGTCATATCAAGTTTGCGACCGATCCGGGCGATCATGGCATGCAGATCGCGCATCAGATGGTGGTAGCGCAGTGGGTGGAGGACAACGGAACGCTGAGCCGGCAAGTGGTATGGCCGCGCGATGCGGCCTCGGCCCCGCTGCTCTATCCGATCCCGTCACACTGAGCGCCTGGAACGGAAGGGGCGGCGGCCCCTTCCGCCACCCGCGCCGCCACTCATGTCCCTCTTCGGCATCATCGCCTCGATCATTGACGGCCTGCTCGTAGGCTCGGTTTACGGGCTCGCCGCGATGGGGCTAACGCTCATCTGGGGCGTGATGGACGTCGTCAACCTGACGCATGGCTCGATGATCGTCGCAGGCATGTTCGCGCTCTATCTTCTGACGACCGCGCTCGGCATCTCACCCTATGCGACGCTCGTACCCGTGCTGGTGGGTGGCTTCTTCGTCGGGCTCGCGCTCTATTGGATCGCCGTCCATCGCGTGATCGGCCGGCCGCCGCTCATGAGCCTGCTGTCCACCTTCTCGGTCAATTTGGTGCTTCTCGGGCTCGGCACGGCGCTTTGGGGCACCGTGCTCTTCAACGTGCCCGTATCGCTCCCGAGCATAACGTGGCAGCGCTATACGTTTCCGGGGACACACATCCTGGCGGCCGTGCTGACGGCGGTCATCGCTGCGTGCCTCTACCTCTTTCTCTACCGCACGCGGCTGGGCAAGGCGATCCGCGCCGTCGCCGGCAACCGCCAAGCGGCCGAGCTTGTGGGCATTCCGACGACGAAGGTCCTGGCGCTCGCCTTCGGGCTGGGCGTCGCCCTCGCCGGCGTCTCCGGCATGCTCATCGCGACGCTGTTCCCGTTCACACTGCTCTCGGGCGACGCCTATCAGCTCAAGAGCTTCATCGTCATCGTGCTGGGCGGGCTCGGCAATCCAACGGGGGCGCTTCTGGGCGGCATCGCGCTCGGCCTTCTCGAAGGGCTGGTCACGCCGTTCATTCCGGTGAGCTGGACCCTCGTCATCGAGTTCGCGCTCTTCGTCGTCGTGCTGGTCGCGTTCCCCGGCGGTGTCTTCACGGGAAAGCGCGCGTAGAATGCTGCGCCGCCCTTGCTTCTGGGTTATCACCGTGCTCATCGCCGCGTTCGCGATCGCTCCCGCGATCGGCAATAATGTCGAACTGCGCGAGAGCCTGGTGCTCGCCACCGTCTATGTCACGCTCGCAACCAACCTCAACATCGTGCTTGGCTATGCGGGCTACGTCAATTTTGGCAGCATCGTGTTCTTCGGCCTGGGCGGATATATCTGCGTCTATCTCATGGGCGCGCCGGGCTGGCCGCTGCCAGTGGCGCTCCTCGCTGCGGGCGCGGCGGTGAGCGTGCTGGCGCTTGTCTTCGGCCTCGGTATCCTGCGCTTGCGGGGTGCTTATTTCGCGCTCGCGACCATCGGCGTCAACGAGGGCGTGCAGGCATTCGTCGAGAATTTCACGCCGTTCGGCGGGTCCTCGGGCCTCTATCTGCCGGTGACGATGTTCAAGCCCTTGGGCGGGCCGATGGAAGCGCTGTGGGTCGTCTATTTCCTGCTGGTCGCCATCATGGGAGTGTCGCTCTACCTGAGCTACGCGGTGAAGCTGTCGAAATTCGGCCTCGGGCTCCTCGCCATCGGGCAGAATGAGGACGCGGCCCGTGTGCTGGGCGTGCCGACGCGGCGCTACAAGGCGCTTGCATACAGCGCGTCGGCATTCCTGCCGGCACTCGCGGGCGGGCTCTACTTCTTCAAGAGCGCATTCATCCAGCCGTCGGATGCGTTCGACCTGACTTTCTCCACCGAGGCCATCGTCATCATCATGTTGGGCGGGCAAGGGACCATCATCGGCCCCGCGCTGGCTGCCTATTTCTATGAAGAGCTGCGCGGGTGGCTGCTCACTTCCGACACGTTCTCGCATTTCCAGCTCGTCATCGCCGGCTCGCTCCTCCTCGTCATCGTTCTGTTCGTACCCGGGGGATTGATGGGCTGGCTCTACGAGCGCTGGCCGCGCTTGCGGAGCGTGCTCGAATGACAACGATCCTCGAGGTCCGTGACCTGGGCAAGAGCTTCGGCGGCGTCCGAGCGGTCGATCGCCTCAGCTTCGCCATCGAGGAGCATGCGATCCTTGGGCTCATTGGTCCCAACGGCGCGGGCAAATCCACCCTCTTCAACCTCATCAATGGCGTCTTCACGCCGGATTCGGGACGGGTAACGTTTCGCGGCATGGACATCACCGGCGCGACCCCCGATGTCGTCGCGCGTCACGGCCTTGCGCGCACGCACCAGATCGTGCAGCCGCTCGAGGCGATGACGGTGCTCGACAACTGCACAGTGGGCGCCTGCTTCGGTCGTCAAAACCTACCGCGCGCGCGAGCGCTGCAAGCAGCGCGTGAGGCGGCAGTTTTCGTCGGGCTCGGGGACCGACTCGACTCCCCCGCGGCACAGCTCACCATTGCCGGCAAGAAGCGGCTCGAGCTCGCCCGCGCACTTGCGGCGCAGCCGCTTCTGCTGTTGCTCGACGAGGTGCTCGCCGGGCTCAATCCCACCGAAGTTGAGCGCATGATTGGCGTCATTCGCCGCTTGCGCGAGCGCGGCATCACCATCCTCATCATCGAGCACTTGATGCAGGCGATCATGAGCCTCTCCGATCGGATCGTCGTGCTCAATCACGGGCAGAAGCTCGCCGAAGGAGCGCCCGCGGAAGTGGCGAACACTCCTGCGGTGATCGAGGCCTATCTTGGCGATCCCGCACTCGCGGCAGAGCTCGTCGGCAAGAGGCGCGCATGAGCGACGCGCTGCTGTCGGTCGAGGCCCTGGAGGCGGGCTACGGCGAGGTGCAAGTGGTGTGGGGTGTCTCGTTCGAGGCAAGGCGCTCGACGCTGACCACCATCGTGGGCGCTAATGGCGCCGGCAAGACGACGACCTTGAAGGCGGTGGTCGGCACTCTAGTGCCCTGGGGTGGGCGCGTCGTCTTCAACGGCGAGGATGTGACGCGGCTGCCGGCGCACGCCAAGGCAGCGCGCGGGCTGGCGCTCGTGCCCGAGGGGCGCCAGCTCTTCGCCGACATGACGGTCGAGGAAAATCTCGAGATGGGCAGCTACTCCAAGCGCGCAAGCCGCAGCTTCACCGTCCTTCTCGAGCGCTGTTTCGCGCTCTTCCCGCGGCTTGCGGAGCGGCGGCGGCAGCGGGCGGGAACGCTGTCGGGCGGCGAACAGCAGATGCTGGCGATTGCGCGTGGGCTAATGTCCGATCCTGAGGTGCTGATGGTCGACGAGCTCTCCCTGGGACTAGCGCCCGTCGTGCTGCATCAACTGTTCGCGACGCTAAGAGTGCTGAAGGATGACGGCCTCACTATCGTGCTCGTCGAGCAGAATGTGCACCTCGCGTTTGCGCTGAGCGACCATGCTTACGTGATCGCCGACGGGAAGCTCTTCGCCGATGGTTCACCCGACGCTCTTACTGATATGCCGGAGATAAGGCGGGCCTATCTCGGGCTCTAGATTTAGCTCACAAGGACGCCGCCCTCGCCGCGAACGG
>Ga0335073_10011086_pt1 | contig 12670 bp, 11 predicted proteins | sample Lox_Sample_22_FD_207093 | JGI IMG/M metagenome (GOLD analysis project Ga0335073, IMG submission 207093) | Soil microbial communities from Loxahatchee National Wildlife Refuge, Florida, United States - Lox_Sample_2.2 | ecosystem: Environmental > Terrestrial > Soil > Wetlands | place: USA...
TCCGCCCGCGCGACGATGGCGCGAACGCTTAGCACATCGGCTTGAGCGAGGCGACGCTTGATTCCGCCGCGCGTATGCTGTCTTAAGCTCCGGCCGACGAAACATGGCTTCGAGCCTTCGGGATCATGAGCCGATGAACTTTTCCCAACGTCTGACCTTTCTGTTCTCGGCGCCGATGTTCGACGCCGACGACCTCGAGGGCCTCAGAGTCAACCAGATCATAACCGCCATCGAGCGGATGGGATTTGAGGTCATCAAGGCGCGACGGCTCGAGGACGCCGAGATGGCGGTGCAGACCGACGCCGCGATCGGCTGCATGGTCGTCGACTGGGGCAAGAAGGGCATCGAGGGCAAAGCGGCCTCGCTCATCAACCTGATGCGCAAGCGCGGTCTCGACATGCCGATCGTCGTCCTGGTGAGGCGCAAGCGCTTCGAGGACATTCCGGTCGAGGTGCTCGACTTCATCGACGGCTATGTGTTCCTGGCCGAGGAGACGCCGGAATTCATCGCGCGCAACCTGGTCTCGCGGCTCAAGCAATACGCCGACACGCTGAAGACCCCGTTCTTCGGGGCCCTCGTCGACTACCAGGAAGAGGGCAACCAGCTCTGGACGTGTCCGGGCCACAACGGCGGCGTTTTCTACAGCCGCAGCCCGATCGGGCGGATCTTTGTTGAGCATTTGGGCGAGACGATCTTTCGCGACGATCTCGACAATTCGATCCTCGAACTCGGCGATCTCCTGACGCACGAGGGGCCGGCGCTTCAGGCGCAGAAAGAGGCGGCCGCGATCTTCGGCGCCGAGAAGACTTATTTCGTGCTCAACGGAACTTCCTCGTCGAACAAGATCGTGCTCACCAATCTCATCGCCGAGGGCGATCTCGTGCTGTTCGACCGCAACAACCACAAAGCCGCGCACCAGGGCGCGCTTCTGATGGGCGGCGCCGTCCCGATCTATCTCTCGACCGATCGCAACGCCTACGGCCTCATCGGCCCCATTCGCCCAGAGGAGCTGGACGAGAAGAGGATTCGCGAGCGCATCCGCGACAATCCGCTGGTCACCGACAAGGAGGCGTGGAAGCGCGAGCGCCCGTTCCGCGCGGCGGTGATCGAGCAATGCACCTACGACGGCACGATTTACGACGCCGAGCGCATCGTCGAGCGCGTGGGTCATCTTTGTGACTACATCATGTTCGACGAGGCCTGGGCCGGCTTCATGAAGTTCCATCCGCTCTACGAGCGCCGGTTCGCCATGGGCCTCAGGAATCTGGACGAAGCCTCGCCCGGCATTGTCGCCACCCAGTCGGCGCACAAGCAGCTTGCGAGCTTCTCGCAGGCGTCGCAGATCCATGTGCGCGACCGGCATATCAAAGGCCAGCGTCGCCGGGTCGAGCATCGCCGCTTCAACGAAGGCTTCATGCAGTTCGCCTCGACCTCGCCGTTCTATCCGCTGTTCGCCTCGCTCGATGTCGGCGCGCAGATGATGAAGGGCCGCTCGGGGGAAGTCCTGTGGGACGACACGATCCGGCTCGGCATCGAATTGCGCAAGAAATTGCGCGCGGTAAGACGCGAATTCGAGGAGAAGGAGCGCGACCCGGCGCGGCGCTGGTTCTTCGACCCGTTCGTGCCGCAGCGCGTCTCGATCCGAGACGCCGCGCTCGAGGGCGCGACCCACGACGTAGCGTGGGAGAACGTGTCAACCGAACTCATCGCCCGCGATCCCCGCTATTGGGCGCTGGCGCCGGCCGAGACCTGGCACGGCTTCAAGTCGCTCGAACCGGGCTTCGCCATCACCGATCCGGCCAAGCTCACCCTGCTCACGCCCGGCTTCGATCGCTCTACTGGAGCTTACGAAGCGCACGGCGTGCCCGCTCCCGTCGTCGCCCAATATCTGCGCGAGAACCGGGTGGTGGCGGAGAAGAACGATCTCAACTCGCTGCTCTTTCTCTTGACGCCCGGCGTCGAGTCGAGCAAGGCGGGCACGCTGGTCTCCGCGCTGGTCGCCTTCAAGCGGCTGCACGACGACAATGCGCCCCTCGAGGACGCCATGCCCGAATTCGTCACGAGGCGTCCGGCGCGCTATAGGGGCAAGCGGCTCAGGGATCTCTGCGGCGAGATGCACGCCTTCTTCCGCGAAGCTGGCGTCAGCGAACTCCAGCAGGCGCAATTCGCCGCCAAGCATCTGCCGGAAGTCGCCATGACTCCGCGCGAGGCCTCGCGGCATCTGGTGCGCAACAACGTGGATTATCTGCCGCTTGCCGAACTCGACGGACGGATCGCGACGACGCTATGGGTGGTCTATCCGCCGGGCATCGCGACCATCGTTCCCGGGGAGCGGCTGACGGAGCGGGCGCGGCCGATGATCCAATATCTCAAGATGTTCGAGAAGAGCGCGAATGTGTTCCCGGGCCTCGAGGCCGAGATCCAGGGGCTTTATCGCGAGGTCGACGAAGCAGGCGCGATCCGGTTCTATACTTATGTCGTGAGAGAGTAGGTTCGGGCGAAGTTTCCGTCCCACGAGGGGCGGGAGACCGGTGGCGATTGTTTCTTAGGAAAAGATTGCGCGCCGGCTGGCGCCGCGGCATAACCCGGCGATTCTTGCTTCGACGCTGAAGACTGGCGCGGCCTTTCTGGGTTTTCAATGGACGCCAAAGCTGAACCGACACATGCAAGCCGCCACGCGCCCGAATCCGTAAGGCCCGTCCGAGTGCGCGATTCGCGCGACAGCGACGTGCCGGCGATGCTCGCGATCTACCTGCATCACATCAGGCGCGGCGTGGACCCCGGCGTCGACGGCGATTTCGAAACCCCCGACGCGGACGACCTCAAGCGCCGCCGCCGGTCGATGAACCGGCGCAAGATGCCCCATCTGGTTGCGGAAGAAGCGGGAACGGTGGTCGGCTACGCCTACGCGGTTCCGTTCCGCAAGCGGCCCGCCTATCGCTATACGGTCAAGCATTCGATCTATGTGCGCAGCGACCGGCTACACCAGGGGATCGGCCGCCAGCTCATGACGGCGCTGATCGACGCTTGCGCGGCGGCGGGCTTTCGCCAGATGATCGGTTATATCGACGGCGCCAACGTCGCCTCGCTCAAGCTGCACGAGGGGTTCGGCTTCCGCCAGGTCGGCTTTCTGCCCGCGGTCGGCTACAAATTCGGCCATTGGACCGACACCGCGATGGTCCAGCGTTCGCTCGGGCCGGGCGCGACCGAACCGCCGGCGACGTGAGGGTTCGGCGCCGGCCGCGCATCGCCATCGCGCTCATCGCGCCGATTCTTTGGCTCGCCCATCCCGCGCTCGCCTTCGAACGGCCGGCGCCGCCGCAGGTCTTGTTTGGCGACCTCTACGCCGACGTCGCGCTTGAGCGCCTCTTTCCCGACAGCAAGACGTTCGCGGATGCCACGGCGAAATCGCCGCCGCCGGAGATTTTGGCGCTCTACCATGCCCAGAAACCGAATTCGCCCGAGGGGCTTAAGCGCTTCGTCGTCACGCATTTCGACTTGCCCGAGGAGGCCGCCACGCCCGAGGCCCCGTCTGAGCAGGTTCCCATCCGCCGGCACATCGACGCGCTCTGGACGCTGCTCACTCGCGAAGAGCCGATTGTCCCGCGCTATTCGTCGCTGCTGCCGCTGCCACGGCCTTATGTCGTTCCGGGCGGCCGATTTCGCGAGCTCTATTACTGGGATTCCTATTTCGTCATGCTCGGCCTTGCAGAGAGCGGCCGGCAAGATCTGCTCGAAGACATGGCGAAGAACTTCGCCGATCTCATGGACACATACGGCCACGCGCCGAACGGTACGCGCACCTACTACCTCAGCCGTTCGCAGCCGCCGTTCTTCTTCGAAATGGTCTCCCTCCTGTCTCCCGCCGATCCGGCCGGTGCCTTTGCCCGCTATCTGCCGGAACTCAGGGCGGAATACGCCTATTGGATGGAGGGCGCGAACGCGCTTCATGCGGGCCAAGCGCACGCCCACGCGGTCGCGCTCGAGGACGGATCGATCCTCAATCGCTATTGGGACGACAGCGATAAGCCGCGCGACGAAGCCTATCGCCAGGATGTGATGCTGGCTGCGGCGACGCCGCGCTTGCCTCAGGAGCTTTATCGCGACATTCGTGCCGGCGCCGAGAGCGGCTGGGATTTCAGCTCGCGATGGTTCGCCGATGCGCGCACGCTTGCCGCGATCGACACGACGGAAATCATTCCGATCGATCTCAACGCGCTCATGTTCGGGCTCGAGAATGCGATCCGCGCCGGTTGCGAACGGGCCGGCGATGACCATTGCGCCGAGGATTTCGCCAAGCGCGCCGAGGCGCGACGCAGGGCGATCGATCGCTATCTCTGGGATCCGTCGCGCGGCGTCTATCTCGACTATCGCTGGACGCGAACGGAGCCCATCGACCATATCACCGCCGCGACCCTCTATCCGCTATTCACGCGCGCAGCCAGCCAGGCGCAGGCGGCGTCAGTCGCGAGAGCGGTCGAAAAGGAATTGTTGAAGCCTGGCGGGATCGTCGCGACGACGCTCGACACAGGACAGCAATGGGATTGGCCGAACGGGTGGGCGCCGCTGCAATGGATCGCGGTCGAAGGGCTGAGCAGCTACGGGGAGAAGACGCTCGCCGAGACGATCGCATGCCGGTGGATGGTCAACGTCTCGCGCGTCTATCGCCGAACCGGCAAGCTGGTGGAGAAATACGACGTGGTCGAACCCAACAGGCCCGGCGGGGGCGGCGAGTATCCGACCCAGGATGGTTTCGGCTGGACCAACGGCGTGATGCTGAAGCTGACGGCGCTCTATCCGGCCGATGCCGAACTGGCGAGCGCCGACCGATGTCCCGCTCCAGGGGGAGGGTGAACGCGGCTACGGGCTCCGCCGGGAGGCCAAGTGGTCCTCTGCGTGTCGGCTTCGTGTTATAGGATCGGCAATGGTGGAGCGGCGCCGTGGCCGAATCCCGAAGACTTGCCGCGATTGTGGGGATGGACGTCGTCGGCTACTCCCGCCTAATGGGGGAGGACGAGGCGGGTACGGCGCAAGCGGTGCGTGGGCACCGCGAGGCGGCGGCGCCGATCGTTCGCGGCTTCGGCGGGCGGCTCGTCAAAACGATGGGCGATGGCGTGCTGCTAGAATTTCCCTCCGTCGTCGCCGCAGTTGAATGCGCTGTGACGATCCAGAGCATGATGGCCGAGCGCAACGCCGATACTCCTGAGGCGAGGCGGATCGTCTATCGCATCGGCGTCCATCTCGGCGACGTGCTGATCGACGGCGACGATATTTTGGGCGAGGGGGTCAACATCGCGGCGCGGCTGGAAAGCATCTGCGAGCCCGGCGGCGTCTCCATATCTCGGGCCGTCTACGACCAGATCAGCGGAAAGCTTGCTCTCGGTTTCCGAACCCTCGGTCTGCAAAAACTGAAAAACATCGCCAAGGCGGTCGAGGTATTCGCAATCGATTATGTGGACAAATCGGACGACGCCTATACACCCGACGACGCGAACATCGCGCAGACGGTCAAATATTGTCGGGCGCCGGACGGAGTACGCCTTGCCTACGCAATTTCGGGCAGCGGACCGCCATTGGTGAAGTCAGGAAACTGGCTGAACCATCTGGAATACGATTGGGAAAGCCCGGTTTGGCGGCATGTATTTCACGGGCTGTCTCGCGAGCATACGCTGATTCGCTACGACGCGAGAGGCAACGGCATGTCCGATTGGGATGTTGACGCGCTCTCGCTCGACGCCTGGGTGACGGACCTCGAGACGGTCGTCGATGCGGTCGGTATCGAACGTTTCCCGCTCCTAGGGATTTCCCAAGGCGGCGCCGTAGCCATCGCCTATGCGGTGCGGCGCCCGGAACGGGTGTCGCACCTTATTCTGTACGGCGCGTTCGCGCTCGGCGGGAAGAAGCGCTCTACGGCCGAGAAAGAAAGACGCGATGCGATGGCGACTTTGATGCGCATTGGATGGGGCGCGGACAATCCAGCCTTTCGGCAAATGTTCACGGGGCTGTTCAATCCCGGGAGCAACGCATGAGCAGGCGGACATTTTCAACGAGCTGCAACGGAAAACGACCTCTCCCGAATGCGCCGTTCGCTATTTCGATGCCGTCGGCGATTTCGATATCATCGATCTGCTCTCCAAAGTGAAGGCGCCGACGCTCGTCATGCACGTGCGGGACGACCAGATCGTTCCAATCGAAACCGGGCGCCAGCTCGCCGCCGGCATCCCTGGCGCCCGTTTGATCGCCTTGCCCGGTCGAAACCATTTGTTCCTCGAGCATGAGCCGGCTTCCGACCGCTTCTTCGAAGAGATCAGCCTTTTTCTGAGGAGCTGAGCGACCGTGGAGGAACAATGGCCGAGGTTCAGGCCCGGTAAGGAGGCGAATTGGGTCGAAACTGACGAAGAAGGGCTCGCTATCGATCAAGGAGTCGCCGGCGCCTGCGCGGCGATCAGGCCGGCCAAGTCCGCCGCCCGCGTAACGCTGCGGGCTTTCACTTTTCCCTCGCGTCCGCGCGCCTCGACCTCGTGCGCGGGGAGGGCGTCTGGGCCGAAGCCGGCGCGCTCGTAGACCTCTTCCGAGATCAGCACTTCGCAGCCGAGCGTCTTGGTCAGCGCCTCGAGGCGGGCGGCGACGTTGACCGGATCGCCGATCGCGGTGAATTGCGCATGGCGCTCGTAGCCGATGTCGCCTGCGATGGTTATGCCGGCGTGGATGCCGACGCCGAAGCGGATCGGCTCGACCGGCGCATGAGCCAGCGCGGCGTTCAGGCTCTCGACCCGCGAGGCGATCGCGACGGCGGCGGCGATCGCCTGCCGGCAGGCGACGTCGGGCGGATCGTCCATGCCGAACAAAGCGAGCAGCCCGTCGCCGAGCACCTGATTGGGCTCGCCGCCTGCACTCACGACCGCGCTGCTCACCGCGTTGAGGAACTGGTTGATGACGAACACGGTGTCGAACGGCAGGCGCCTCTCGGCCAGCCGGCTCGATCCGCGCATGTCGACAAACATGATGACCAGATAGCGCTCGATTCCCGAATGGGCGCCTCCGGTTCGACGGGCGTCGACCGGCGTCGCGTAAGGCGAGAGCAGGGGCACGAACGCGATGTCGCGGGTCGGACGAAGCTGGCAAGCGAGCCTCACATCGGGGCCCGCATGCACCCGCTCGAGCACCGCCTGCTCCGCGGCGCTCGGCGCCGGCAGGCCGGCGGCGTCGCCAAGGATGCGGATGCGGCACGTCGAGCAGCGGCCGCGGCCGCCGCACACATGCGCGTGCGGGATGGCGTTGAGGAGGCTCGCCTCCAGCACGCTGAAGCCGCGGGCGACGCGAATCGTGCGGTCCGGATAAGTGAGCCTGACCGAGCCGACACGCTGCTCCCGCCAATGTCGGAAGCCCCTGGCGGCGAGCGTGGCGGACAGCGCCGCGGCCAGGAAGGCGAGGGTCCGCATGCGTTCGTTGAGCAGGACCGCGTTCTGATCCGGCGTCCCAACATGCTCGGGCGACATGTTGTGCGCCCGCCATGCAGGGTCCTGAACCAACAGCAGTGTCCGCTCGCCCCCCTGGTAGTACCCGAGCAGCGCGAGCGTCGGCAAAAGGACGGCGGCGGCGAACAGCGGCTCCTTCACCCGCGGGTAGAAGGGCTTCAGCCTCAGCCAGAAATGGACGCCGAGGCAGCCATGAATCCAGACGATCAGCAAGAGGACCGCTTGCAGCGCGCCGGACAAGGGCGAGCTGACCCAAAATTTGATAAGTTCCTGCGCATATCCCTTCTCGAGGCCGAACTGGCTGAGCGCGACGCGAGTCCCGATCACGTGATCCGCCAGAAGGAACGGAATGGAGAGGCCGAGGACGAGCTGAGTCGCCTCGAGCCGCGTCCAGCGGAATCGGCGCCGCTGATAAAGCGCCCAGAAGCCGAGGCCCATATGAGTCAGAAGCGAAAGATAGAGGATCGCCGCGCCCGGCGGCGATTGCCAAATCAGCTTCTGGAGGGAGAGGCCGCTCTCCATCGCGCCAACTGAAATGTTGCCGAGCGCGTGATTGGCGAAATGCAGCGTCGCATAGACGAAAAGGACGAGACCGGTCGCAAGCCTAATCTGGCGAAGGCTGGGCATTGCGGCTTCCTCTGCGCCAACGCGATGAAGTCATCAAGTATGGGAGCTTGGTTCCATCCCCGCGCGAACCACGCTAAGAGCAGATTGCATGCGGCTTTCGATCCAATCCATCGAGACACCCGGCCGACCCGAGGCGCGCGGTCCCGGCCATCGCGCCCGGATGGTCATTCCGCCCACGCGCATCCCCGAGCACAGCCCGTTCCTGGTGATGGCTGAGGACTGGTTCGCGCCGCCGGCCGGTTTCCCGACTCATCCGCACCGCGGAATCGAGACCGTGACCTTTATCGTCGCGGGCGAGCTCGTGCACGCCGATCACACCGGCGGCGCCGGCCGTCTCGGCGCGGGCGACGTCCAGTTCATGACCGCGGGCGGCGGTGTCATGCACAGCGAAATGCCCGGACCTAAGGGCGTCCACTCGCTTCAACTGTGGCTCAATTTGCCCGCCCGCCTCAAACGCGTGAAAGCGCGATATCAGAACGTCCTCGCAGCGAGCGCGCGGGCGCTGCGCGAAAAGGGCGTCGAGGCGCGCCTCTATGCCGGCCAGCTCGGCGATCTTGCGGCGCCTTTCGCCACGACCTGGCCGATGACGTTGATCGATCTCGCGCTCGAGCCCGGCGCGGCGTTCGAGGCGCCCGTGCCCGTCGGCGAGCGCGTCTTCGCGCTTGTCCTCGATGGGCAAGCCATGATCGGCGCCGAGCAGCGGGCGGTGAAGGCCGGCGACGTCGCTTGGGCGGCGGCCTCGCCCGGGGGCGATGGCTTCGACATGCTTGCGGTTAAGGCGGCCGAAGCCGGCGCCCGCCTCCTCGTGTTCGCTAGCCCGATCATCGACGAGCCGGTGGCGATCGGCGGGCCGTTCGTCATGAATACGCAAGAGGAAATTCTCGAGGCGTTCGCCGACCTTCGGGCGGGACGGCTGACCGTTTCAGTCAGCGCCGCTCCTCGAGCTGACTGACCCGCTGCTCGAGGCGCTGCACTGCGAGAGTCAGGGCCTCGTAGCCCAGCTTATGGGTGTCGCCGAGACTCGCCAGCGCGGCCATGGTGCTGTGGTGTTGAGCGCGAGTAATCTGAAGTCCACGCCAGACGATATAAACAATGGCGCCGAGTAATACGACGATGAGCCAAATGGCAATGTCAATCATGCGCAAGCCGGGGATCGATAAGGACATAACTCGTATCAAAAACGCGACCTGAATAAAATGGCTAAGCGATGTTGTTGCTTGAGCCATTCTAGGCTGCTGTTCCGTCACGGACCGTTCTTGTTTGGCCAACTCCAACGGGCGGGCGCGGACCAAGCAGCCGTACACGCTTCGCGCGTCACGAAATAAAACGGCGCGAACGCGAAATGTGATTCGGATCACAGCGGAAAAAGTGTCAGTCAGTTACACAACTCACAACTCGATTGAGTATGGAGTGTGTTATGGCTGCGAATGTCCGAAAGCGGGCGGAGGGCGTCGCCCATCCCCGTGTCGAAGAAACCGCGGCCGCCGGAACCGGCGCGACCGGGACGGCGGACGTTATTGACGCCACGCACGGCTGTGAGGCCCCGCAGGCGCAGAGCCCATGGCCGGCGGAATTCGGCTGGGATTTTCCGTTCGATTTCCCGAAGCGGGCTCGATGATGAAAGCAAAAAGGGCGGCTCGAGGCCGCCCTTTCTGTTAGGGCCCAGCGAGCCACAAGATCGACCCCGGGAACCTGAAGTTTCTCTCCTCGGAGTGGAAGCAGTCCGTCATTCTCCAAAGCTCTCTAGCAATCGCGCTACCTGGGGTTTGAGTGCGCGGCACGTGACGGTGCTGGCGAAGCGCTTGGCGTCGCCGAGGTCGGGCGTAGCTCGGACGCGGTTAAGTTCCGTTCTCTCGCGCGAGCACTCGGCGGGATCGGCCCCGTTGGCGGTCTGCGGGTCGGCGGCGGCGCTCTCATGGTCCCCCTTCTCCTCGCCCGAGGCTGAAACGACCGGCTCCGGCGCGACATTGAGGCTTTCCATGAGCAGACGGACCTGAGGCCGTAGGTCTTCACAGTGAAGGTTGCGCCAGAACAGCCGGGCCGCCTCTTCGGAAGGCGCCTTCCGCAGGCGATCGAGCGCAGCGCGCTCGCTCACACAGCCTTCGGAAGGCAGACCACTCGAAGGAAGAGATGAGTTCGTCGGGCCCGGCGGCGCCGGCGCGGCGAGGCCCAGACCCTCCATCAGGCGTTGCAATTGTGGCCGCAACGCCTCGCAGCTGAGCTCGGCCGCGAAACGTTGGGCCTCTTCGCCTGAGGGGCTTGCGCGCAGCCGCGCCAGACGGTCCTGATCATGTCTACAGGTCTCATCGGACGTCAGAGCGGCAGCCTCGGCGCCGAGAGGGGGTGGGGCCGGACGCGCCTCCTCGTGGCCGCCTGGCCCGTCCGGTGACGCACTATCGGGGGCGCTCGGCGCGGTTAGCGGAGGCGCCAGGCTCTTCAGCAGACTGACGACCTGCGGCAGCAACTTCTTACAGCCAAGTTCATTGGCGAAACGCACCAGTTCGTCGTTGGAGGGGTGGCCACGAAGCTGCTCGAGGCGCTCCCCGTCTTGCTGGCAGATCTCGTCGGAAGCAAGCGCTGCGAGTTGCGTCCTTGCCGCGCCATCCATCTCGGCAACAGGCGCTGCGGGTCGCTCGGCCTCGTTCGCTGGCTTCGCGTTTTGAGACGCGTCATTCGAAACCCTCGCCGCAGCCGTTGCGGGAGCGGCGTCCCGAGGCAAGGGTGTCGCAGGAAGAGGGGTCCTGCTCGCATCCGAGGACGCGCTAGTGGAAGCCCCCGGATTGTCTGGCGCGGGAGTCTTTTCGTCGACAAACCGTTGCTCGGCTTTCGCCGTCTCGAGCGCGATCCGCTTGGCGACCTCTTCCTCGATGGATCCTGACGACGCCGGAGGCGCGGGAGCCGTAGGGTCGACGGCGGCGGGGGCACGGACAGCATCGTTGTCGAGACTGGGCGGCCCGAGGACGATATAAGCCCCGATCGCAACCGCCAAGGCGAAAAAAACGGCGTATTTGAGAAGCCTGCGCATGCGACCCCTCGCCCGCTCGCGGCGTCCCGCAACCCAGAATAACGTATCCTTTCACATCGTCGCGCTGTTCGTCAATCCAGGTCCCGCGCGACCCGAAAGCCGTTTGCGTAATAGCGAACATCCTGATCGTATCGAAAACGCGCCGAGGAGCGCACGGCGCTCGCCTTGTCCGCAAACGAGCCTCCTCGGAGAACCCGAAGCGAGCAGTCGCCGTTCGTCCAAGCCGATCCGTCGGTGGGCGCGCCGCGGTAGGCCGGGTTCCAGCAGTCCTCGACCCATTCGGCTGCGTTTCCTACCGTGTCGTAGAGTCCGAAGGCGTTCGGCCGGAACGAGCCCGCGGGCTCGGTCCTGCCCGTCTCGCTTGCCCCGCATTCCGCGCACTGGGCGCGTCCGGTCCCGATGTCCTTTCCCCACCAATATGGAGTCGTCGATCCTCCTCGCGCCGCATATTCCCATTCCGCCTCGGTCGGCAGCCGATAGGACTTTCCAGTCGCCGTTGAGAGCCAGGCGAGAAACTCCTTGGCGTCGTCCCAACTGACATTCGTCACCGGACGGTCTCCACGCCCCCACCCCTGATCCGGGGGACTAAACCTGCAGCCCGATTGGGCGACGCATCGGTCCCACTCGGCGAAGGTCACATCGCGGCGGCCTATGGCGAAGTTCTTGGGGATGCTGACTCGGTGGACGGGCTGCTCTGTCGGCTTTGCGGTCGAGCCCATGTCGAATTCGCCCGAAGGCACGACGACGAGCTCTGGGCAGTCCGGGCAGTCGCGAAACAATTCTCCGGGAAGGCGTTGACCGTCTGACTCCGCGGCCCATGACGGTCTCGCCGCACAGAACAGCAATGCGAAGGCGGCCATGGCCGCTGCAACACACGCCAAACGCCACATACGCCAGCCCCGCGTGGTTGCGTGATCTCCACGACACGTGTCGAGCAATCTCGACGCGATAGCATGTGACATATCCTCCAACAAGAAGCGCGGCCGGTCGGGGCGTCGGGCGGCTTGGCGGGCGCTTTACAATCGCTCCAGCCGGGGCGACAACTCGTCCAAAATGCGTGGGCTTGACGGCCCCAGGCGGGGAGATCGCCATGAAGCTCAATGCGCTGGTGACGATCGCGCTGTTCGTTGGTCTTGTTTTCGCCTCGTCCTCACATTCCCAGCCCGCTCAGACCGGAGGCCCGACTCCGTCGCCTCCGGGCGCGAAGGTCGAGTTCCTTGATCTCAAGGACGGCGCGGTGATCGGTCCGAAGACGACGATCCATTTCGGGCTCCACGGAATGGGAGTCGCGCCGGCCGGAACGAAGAAGCCCAACACCGGACATTTTCATCTTCTCGTCGACCGGGATCTGCCACCGTTGGACAAACCCATCCCGAACGACGAGAACGACCTGCATTTCGGCGCAGGTCAGACGGAAACCGAGCTCACGCTGCCTCCCGGCCCGCATACGCTGCAGTTGCTTTTGGGCGATGCGGACCACATCCCTCACACGCCGCCCGTCTACTCGGACAAGATTCATGTGACCGCCGCCGAATCCTTG
>Ga0335073_10011087_pt1 | contig 12669 bp, 9 predicted proteins | sample Lox_Sample_22_FD_207093 | JGI IMG/M metagenome (GOLD analysis project Ga0335073, IMG submission 207093) | Soil microbial communities from Loxahatchee National Wildlife Refuge, Florida, United States - Lox_Sample_2.2 | ecosystem: Environmental > Terrestrial > Soil > Wetlands | place: USA: Florida...
TGCTCGCTGCCGCCGTTGTTCGGGTTGAAGGCGAGCTGGAACGTCGTCTTCAGGAGCAGCTTCGAGATGTAGAGCAGGTGGCACTGGTTGTTGGTGAACAGCGAGCCGGGCTGGGCCTGCCCGGTGATCGTGCAGTACAGCCCGAGCACGGTGCCCACGTCGATCCGGCTGAAGTCCTCCTTCGAGGCTCCGTTGCTGCCCTGGAGCAGCCGCACGACGTTGTTCTTGACCGCGAGGCCCGAGTGAACGCCGAGGATGTAGGCCGGTCCGGGGTTCGCGAAGCTCACGTCGGTGCAGTGGAAGCTGCACGCGTTCGTCGCGTTCATGGCGGCGGGGCCGGCGGGCGCGGCGTTGGCCGCGACGGCCGACATGCCGAGCGCCGCGGTGACGGCTACTCCGGCCGCCAGGGCGTAGCCCGCCCGGGTAAAGCGGATGCGCATCCTTGCTTCCTTCCTGTCGTTTTGCCGTTCCGGCTGCCCTAATGGCGGCGGCCCGGGCGGTCAGGCATGAGCCGGCGGCGGTGTTGCGATGGTCCTGGCTGGTGTAGCGCTGTGTGGTCCCGCCCTGCCAGTAGTGAGGAGCACGTTACCATAGGTAGTCATTCGATTACGTGAAGTGACCAATTCGTTGCCGACCAAACCGGGGACGCTGAACGGCCACTGCCGGGAATGCCCGGATCGGCTCGCGGAGCGTCCTCCGCCGGGCATTGCGGTGACCATTCTGCCTGGCCATGGGCGGCCCGGCGCGGCCCGCCCGCCCGCCAGGCTCGCCGGCCAGGAAAACCGCCAGGGAAACAAACGGCGGAAGCTCACGGATAAACCCGCTTGCCCCTTATCTCCGCGACCCAGAGCCTGGCGCCGGCGCACCTAAAACGGTAACTAGGTGATAATACATGCCCAGTTCTGATCGGCACTCTATTCAATTCTCGTAGGCATGACGCGCCATCGCGATAACTGGTTGTCATAGCGCCGGCAAGTTTTTTTAATATCCGGTCGAGTGCTTAAGGTGCCGATTTTCATATGGCGGTGATGAAATGGATCAATGGCAACGACTTGCCAGGAACGAGCATGTCGTGACTATTCGAGTGTTTGAGGGCCCTCGCTCCCGCGGCCGGCCGACGGCCAGGCCGAGACGAGCACGGGGCCGGCCCGGCGAGCGGGCCGGCCCCCAGTGTCGGGGCGGTGCTGGCTCAGGCCTTCTGACCCGGGGCGTCCTTGGAGTCCGCGCGGTCGTCCGCGTGGGCGGTCAGCGCGTCGTATTCCTTGAGGACGGCGTCGCCGCCGGCCAGGCTCTTCTTCACCGAATCCAGGATCGTCAGCCCCTGGCCGACCAGGCCGGCCGCGATCTCGCCGAGGCCGTCGGCGCCGTTCAGGACGCTGATGTTGGCGCCGGCCAGCCCGGCCGCCGCCTCCCGCACGATCTGCGGCAGCTGGTCGATCAGCATCCGGTCCAGGGCAATCCGGTTGTTCGACGCGGCGGCCTCGGCCTGCATCCTGACCCGATCGGCGTCAGCCTTGGCCATGATCTGCACCTTCTCCGCCTCCGCCTCGGCCGGCTTGATCACCTCGGCGACGAGCTGACGCTGTCGCAGCTCGGCCTGCCGCTGCGCCAGGTCGGCCTGGGCCGCGATGACGTTCATCTGGGCCTGGGCCTGGGCCAGCGGCCCGGCCTGCGCGGCCTCGGCCTGCGCCTTGTCGATCTCGGCCTTGTACTGCGCCTGGACGACCGACGTCTGCCGGGCATACTCGGCCTGCTTGCGCGCGGACTCCTGCTGCGCCTCCGCCGCGGCCTGGTTGGCCTGGGCCTGCGCAATCTGGGCCTGCCGCTGGATCGCGGCGTTGTGCGGCATGGCCATCGCGTCGATGTAGCCGCTGTTCATGTCGTCGATGGACTGGATCTGCAGCGAGTCCACGGTCAGGCCGATCTTGGCCATCTCGGCCTTGGAGCCGTCCAGCACCTCGGTGGCCAGCTTCTGCCGCTCGGTCACGATCTCCTCGACGGTCATCGAGCCGATGATCGACCGCAAGTGCCCGGCGAAGATCCGCCCGGTCAGCGTCGACATCTGGTCCTGGTCGGACAGGAACCGCTGCCCGGCGTTGACGATGCTCTCCTCGTCGTTGCCGACTTTGAACGCGATCACCGCGCGCACATTGAGAGTGATGCCCTGTCTGGTCACGCACTGCTCGGCCACCTCGGCCTCGCACATGGACAGAGTCAGGAAGCTTGTTTTGCGGAAGAACGGCGGCACGAACGCGCCGTGGCCGGTGACGACCTTGAAGGGCGCTCCGTTACGCCCGAATCGCCCACCCGCTATCAGCATCGCCTCGTCGGGCGCGGGAACACGGTAGCCGAGCATCTTTCATCTCCAGTCGGGATCCCCGGCAGGCGCCGGGCGCAGACCTTGCCTGCGCTACCCGTCTTACTCCGCATTTAGGTCATCTGGGAAGGGGTCCAGCGGGTCGGTCCACTCGCTGACGTCCACGGCCCTGCTTCCACGGGATTCGATGACCAGGACCGTCTGACCCTTGCGCAACGGAGTGGGCGAATAGGCGATATACGCCTCGGATCCGCCGCGTATCTTGACCAGCACTTCCCCGGGCCCGTCCGGTCCTCTCGTGGCGACGGTCAGCACGCCGATAGAGCCGATGAGCGAGGTCTCCCGAGCCACGTTTCGCCGCTCCTCATGCCTCCCGGACTGAATGCTCACAGTATGCCGGTCGGCACCAGCACAGGGCTGGCGCGGCGGGACCTCTAGAACTGGCCCTTGAGCTCCTCGATCTGCCGTGCCCGCTCGCGGAGCTCGGCATAGGCAGGGCGCTCGCGGATGCGGGCCAGTGCCCAGCGGACGGCATCGGCGCGGTTGGCTGCGATGCCCGTGGTGATGAGCGTGTCCAGGGTCTGCAGGTCGGTCGGGGCCAGCCTGGCCATCACCGGCGTGAAATCGCCAGGACGCTCGCCCGGCGGCGGACCCAGGCGCCACCGCATCCGGCCCCGGTGCTCCGGCCCGGCGTCATGGATGAACTCGATGAAGCCCACGTAGGGAAGCTCTCGGCTGATCACGTCCCGGAACTGCTCGAGCGCCGCCCCGTGTTCGTGCCGGAACGCCGCAAGTGGGTCCTGGTCCGCCCCGGCCCGCTCGCCCCCTCCCGTCGCCTCCTCCGCGTCGCCCTCCGGGAGCACCACCCGGACCACCAGTTGCCCCGGCTCGACCGCCGGATCGTCCCCGTACTGCAGCAGCGCCACCTCGCGGACCGCGCCCTCCGGAATGAACTCCCGCGCCGCCTCCAGGACGCGGCTGCGCGCTCTCTCGACCTCGGCCTGCTCCATCACGGCTCCAGAGTTTTCAGGGTAATCGAGTTACAGCGTAACACAGTTACAGCAGACATGGCGAAGCCCGGGCGCGAGGCCGCGGCCGGCAAGCGCGCGGGACGCCAGCCCCCCGCCGGCAAAGACACCGCACGCCAGCCCCCGGCGCGACCAGATTTCTTGATCACCGCGACTCTTCCCTCGTCCCGTTCATGTGCTGTACCAATTCCTCCCGTTTTGTGCACACTGAACGAGGTGGCAAGTCGCAACGATCACGGCTCGCCGGACGCGCAGGCGCGACTTCCTATCCGAAACGTGGAAATTTTGCGGTGATATGCCCGAATTATAGTCACGGATCGGATAGTAAGTGCGTGAAGCGCCCGGCCATGGAAGCGCCGGGGCCGTCGCGGGCGGGGCGGTGGACGGCGCGCCGGGCCGGCGCTGCGGCGGGGCGCTCCGGGAGGAGTTCCGGGCCGGGCGGACGGCGGAGGCCAAGGTACCGGCGGAGCGGCCGGTCCGCGACCGGCAAAGTTTTCTCGGGGCGGCGGAATAGGGTCGCGGGGGCCTGTGTTCCTAGAGAGCGCCGGTGTGCTGTGTCCCCCGGGCCGCAACTACCGCCTTCGCGGAATACCGTCCGGCTGGAGCCGCGTTGAGCCACTCGCCGAGAGGCGACCACGCACCGGCGCCTGGCACGCCCTCGAGAGCGCAAAGTTCCGGGGGCGTCGTCATGTCCGGCCCCGGCCCGGACCCCGCGCACAGGGCTCCGGAGTCGCCATCGCCGGCGCGAGAACGCCGGGCGCCAGCCGTCAGCCCTTCAGCGCGCCGGAGATGAGCCCGCGCACGTAGTAGCGCTGCAGCGCCATAAAGACCACGACGCACGGGATCATGGCGATCACGGCGCCCGCGAGCAGCAGCCCGTAGTTGACCGCGCCGTAGGTGCCGGTCTCCGCGTTGCTCAGCGCCACCGGCAGGGTGAACAGGCTGTCGTTGGTCATGAAGCTGAGCGCGCCGAGGAACTCGGTCCAGGAGAACAGGAACGCGTACAGCGCGCTGGTCGCGATCCCGGGCAGCACCAACGGCCGGAGCACGGAGAGCAGGGTCCGCGTCACCGAGGCGCCATCCACCCGCGCGGCGTCGACGATCTCGCGGGGCACCTGCAGGAAGCTGTTGCGCATCACGTAGACGCCTACCGGCAGGTTGAACGTGGTGTAGAACAGCGCGAGCCCGATCAGGCTGTTCAGCAGGTGCAGGAAGTGCATCTCCAGGAACAGCGGCGTCAGTACGGCCTGGAACGGGATCATGAAGGCCAGCAGCACCAGGCCGAAGATGAGGCCGGAGCCGCGGAACCGGAACAGCCCGAAGCCGTATCCGGCCAGGGTGGACACCGCAGCGGTCAGCACGGCCGTGAGCACCGCGACGATCAGGCTGTTCACCACGTTGCGGAGGATGTCGTCCTGGCCGGACAGCAGCGTCCGGTAGTTCGCGAACGTGAGGTGGCCGAAGGTTGCGGCGGATGGCGCCTGGGTCACCGTCGACTCCGGCTGCAGCGAGCGGAACATCTCCCACAGCAGCGGCACGACGAACACGACGCTGATCAGGATGCCGGCCACAATGAACAGCACCGTCCCGCGGCGGGCGCGACGGCCCGGGCCCTGGCCAGGGCGGCCGACCCGGCGGCCGGAATCCTCGCGCGCGCGGGCGATGCCGGCGGGCGCAGGCCCGGCGCCGGGCTGCTGGCCGCTGCGCACCGATGCCATCAGTCGCCGTCTCCCTGCAGGTAGTGGAACTGAATGAAGGTGATCAGGCCGACCACGATTACGAGCACGACCGACATCGCGCTGGCCAGGCCGACGTCGGTGTCCGCGAACGCGGTCTGGAAGATCGACATCACCACGGACTCGGTGCTCGTGCCCGGGCCGCCGTCGGTGATGATGAAGAACTGGTTGAAGGCCAGGAACGAGCCGACCACCGAGATGATCAGGCTGAGCGCGATGGACCGGCGCAGCAGCGGCAGCGTGATCCGGCGCTCGGCGCTCCACCAGGAGGCCCCGTCGACCCGGGCCGACTCGTACAGGTCGGCCGGGATGCCCTGCATGCCGGCCATCAGGAGCATCATCGTCAGCCCTGAGGCGAACCAGATGACCAGTATGCAGATCGCGGTGGTGGCCAGGCCGGTGTGCACGGTCCAGGCGGTGGTGTCGCTCATGAGATGGAGCTTGGAGAGCACGAAGTTCGCGGTGCCCGAGGTCGGCTGCAGCTCGACCACGGCCATGAAGCTCTCGGCCACCAGCCCCACGATGTACGGCAGGAAGATCAGCGTCCGGAACAGCGTCGAGCCCTTCCGGTTGGAGCGCACGAACACCGCCAGGGAGTAGCCGACCACGAAGATCGGGATCGTGACGATCCCGGTGTACTTCAGCGTGAACACGATCGACTGCAGGAACACCGAGTTGTGGATCAGGCCCTGGTAGTTGGAAAGGCCGATGAAGTGATAGGGCCCGACCAGCGGCCAGTTCGTGAGCGAGATGTAGACCCCGAAGCCGAGCGGGAACAAGGCGAAGATCCCGACCAGCAGCAACGACGGTGCCGTCAGGGCCAGGCCGGCCCGTGCGTCCCTGCGATCGGCGGCGCCGCGCTGCCGCAGCCGACCGGCCCCGGCCCGCCCGCCCGCGGCGGCCCGACCGGACGACTCGGTAGCTGCCAAGAGTCCTCGTCCTCCACTTCTTGGCCTGCGCCGGGCCCCGCCCCTGGCCAGCGGGGGCGGGGCGCGGCGCAGGAGCCCGTTAACTCTTTACCTGCTGCAGCGTGCTCTGAATGCCGGACTGCCCTTCCTGGATCCCGGCACTCAGATTTCCGCTATAAACCGCGTCTTCGAACATCTTGAACCAGGGCGACCCCGGCTCGTTGTAAACGGCGTCATATGCCAGCGTGTATTCGACCGAGCCCTTGGCCAGCGCCTTGAGCGCGACCGCGTCATACGGGTTCTTGGCCGCGAACGACGGGGTCAGGATGTCGGTCCGGATCGGGGTGTCGCCCAGCGAGGGGTACTGCACCTGCTGCGCGGGCTCGAGCACCCACTTGATGAACTCCCACGCGCCCGACGGGTTGGACGCCCCGGCCGGGATTACGAAGTCGTCGCCGCCGTCGAAGGTGCTGTAGCTGTCGCCGGTGACGCCGGGCAGCGGCGCGTCGGCGAAGTCCGGCGCCAGGCTCGGCTTGAACGCCGCCGCGATCCCGTAGTCGCCGGGCAGGATCCCGACCTTGCCGGCCTCGAAGTCGGCGCCCCAGGTCAGGCCGTTCTGGGTCTGGTCGTTGACCGGCACCATCTTGTCGGCCCACAGCGTCCGGTAGTCGGCCAGCATCGTCTTGAGCGGGGCGTTGCTGGCCACGTTGGCCGTCTGGTTGCCGAGCGGGCCGCTGATCATGTGCACGCCGTCGGCCCACAGCGAGGGTAGCATCACGAAGCCCAGGCAGCCCTGGCAGTCGCCGGCGAACGAGAACCCGTAGATGCCGTGGCCGAGCTTCTGGATCTTCGCCGCGTCCGACATGATCTGCGCGTAGTTCGTCGGCGGGTCGTTCGGGTTCAGCCCGGCCTCGCTGAAGAGCTTCTTGTTGTACCACAGCACCGACAGGTCGGCCAGGTACGGAACCCCGTAGTACTGGCTGCCGATCGTGGCCAGGCGCAGGTGCCCCGGGCTCAGTGCGCTCTTGTACGGCAGCGCGTTGACGTACTTGGTCAGATTCATCAGCGCGTTCTCGTGGGAGAACGTCGGCACGTCGATGTCGTTGAGGCCGACCACGTCGGGCGGCGACCCGGCCCGGATGGCGGTGGCCAGCTGGCTGGTGTCGTCGTTGGGCGGGGTCAGGTGCAGGATCACCTTGAGGTTCTTGTGCGTCTTGTTGAACTCCTTGACCAGGGCTATGGCCGGGCCGTCGGTGGCCTGCCGGGCCCAGAAGTGCACCACGCCGGTGGCGTCCACGCCGAATGCCTTGGTCGAGGTGGGCGTCGAGGTGCCCGACGAACCGCAGGCCGAGAGGGCAAGCGCCGCGGCCAGCGCCGCGGCGGCGATCGATAGGTAGCCGGCGCGTCTCATCGCTGCCCGCCCTTCCTTGCTCGAGCCGCCGCGAGCGGACGCCGCGGCCGGAACCGTCCGTGCATGTTCGTCGACCTCCTCGGTGAGGGGTTAGAAGGTTTCGTCTGAATCGCCATCCGGTTCGGCCGGCGTGCCCCCCGCGGCGGGCGGCTCCGCCGGGCTGGCCCACGGCATCCAGACCCGCATTGCCCGGCCGTCGCGGTTGTCCCACTGGAAGTAGGGGATGGCCACCGCCGCGGCCGGACCGCCGACGGTGCCGGGATCCGGCTCGCACAGATAAGGCAGCCCGCCCGGGCCGGCCGGCGCCAGGCGCACCGCGGGTGCCTGGATCGCGACCGTCCGGCCGACGCCGGGCAGGTCGGCGTCGCGCTCGGCCAGATCGCCGGGGGCCAGCGCGAGGTCCTCGACGCTCGCGCCGCCCGGCTGGTCGGCCTGCTCGAAGCAGTAGACGAGCGGCCCGCGCTCCACCGCGGCCGTCCCCCGCAGCGCGTCGATCCGCCGGGCCGGGTGGGTCAGCCGCGGCGCGACGCCGAGGTCGCAGCGCAGCACGTCGCCGGGCATCCAGTGCCGCCTGACGACCACGTAGCCGCGGTCGCGGGGATCGGGACCCACAACGCTCCCGTTGACACTGAACCGGGCGTCGAGGCTCCAGCCGGGCACCCGGACCGCGAGCGCGCAGGCGTCCGCCGGCGCCTTGCGCACCTCGATGTTCACCGTTCCCGACCAGGGATACCCGGACGACATGTCGACGCGCAGCGCCCCGCCCGACAGGCCGGCCTCCACGGTGGCCCCGGTGAACTGGTGCAGGTAGAGCACGTCGCTTGCGGTGGTCGCCACGTAGTGCCCGAGCGAGGCCAGCAGGCGCATGATGTTCGGCGGGCAGCAGGCGCAGGAGAACCACTCGCGGCGCCGGCCCGGGTCGTCGTTCTCGTAGTGATCGTCGCGGCGCTGCAGCGGGTTGACGTAGAAGAACCGCCGCCCGTCGGCGGATATCGCCGCGCCGACGCCGTTGTACAGGGCGCGCTCGATGAGGTCGGCGTACCGGCTCTCGCCGGTGGCCAGCAGCAGCCGCCAGCTCCACTGGATGCTGGCGATCGCCGCGCAGGTCTCGTTGTACGCCCGGTCGGGCGGCAGCTCGAAGACGTCGCCGAACGACTCACCCGAATGCCTTGAGCCGACGCCGCCGGTGAGCGACGTCTTGCCGCCGACCATGCCCTCCCAGCGGGTCACGGAGCTGGCCAGCAGCTCTTCGTCGCCGGTCTCGACGGCCACGTCGACCACGCCGGCGTCCAGGTAGAGCGCCCGCACGGCGTGCCCGGCGATCGCCAGCTGATCCCGGACCGGCTCGTGGTCCTGCAGGTAGCGGCGGCCGAAGCCGGAGTCGCCGATCAGCCCGTGACCGCGCTGGTCGATGAACTGGGCGGCCAGGCTCAGGTACGGCTCGTGCCCGGTCTGGCGGTAGAGCTCCGCCAGCGCGGTCTCGATCACCGGGTGCCCGTCGATGCCCGCCTTCCGGCCCGCGAACACCTCGACCAGGTGGTCGGCGAACCGCCGGGCGACCGGGAGCAGCGGGGCACCGCCGGGCACCCGCGCGTGCGCGATCGCCGCCTGGATGAGATGGCCCGCGCAGTACATCTCGTGGCTGGAGGACAGCCGGTGATACCGCGGCTCCCCGCTCACCTGGATGAATGAGTTCAGGTACCCGTCGGGCTGCTGTGCCTCCTGCAGCAGCGTGGTCGCGCTCGCCGCGAACTCGGCCAGGTCCGGCGACGAGGCGTGGCCGAGCTCCCAGCCGATGGCCTCGAGCGTCTTGTAGATGTCGGAGTCCATGAACACCGGGCCGCGGTAGCCCTCGTGTGACCCGGCGATGGCGAGGCGGAGGTTGTCGAGGTTGCCCGCCGCCTCCATCTGCCGCAAGGCCAGCGGCAGGCTCGCGACGTGACTGCGCTGCTGCCAGTCGTGCAGCAGGCCGCCGGTCAGCCGGACCCCGGGCCCGTCCGGCGGGCGGTGGGCGACCGCGGCCGATGCCGTGGGGCTGGCCGGCCCGCTGGCGGTCGAGAGCTTGTGCGCTTCAGGCAACGCCACTCCAACCTGCTTCCCGGCGCGGGCGGGGCGGCCCGGGCCGGCACGCTGGTACCTGACCATGATCATTGTTAGCGTTAACCACGACCGGCCGCCGCCAACCTCGATCATGAGGAATAGGTTTTCCGCAGCAACGTAGGACCCCGGCGGGTGCCCCGTCAAGACTGTACAAACACGGTTCTATTACGATATGAAGGCTGGAACCAAGGACGTAAAACGGAGAAATCGTTTGCCTGCTGCGGATTCAGACGCCAGACGCGCCACGATCAGGGACGTGGCAGCGCACGCCGGCGTCTCGATCGGCACCGCCTCCAAGGCACTCAACGGCCAGGGAAAACTCCGCGCCGAGACCAGGGCCCGGGTCGCCGCGGCAGCCCGCGAGCTGGGCTTTTCGCCGAACGTGCTGGCCCGGGGCCTGCTGGCGGGCCGGACCTACACGGTGGGCCTGATCACCACCGACAGCTTCGGGCGGTTCAGCATCCCGGTCATGCTCGGCGCCGAGGACGCGCTTGGCGCCGGCCAGATCTCGGTGTTCATGTGCGACACGCGCGACGACCAGGCCCGGGAGCGCCAGCAGGTGGAGATGCTGCTCGGCCGGCAGGTGGACGGCCTGATCGTCACCGGCCGGCGGATCGAGCCAAGGCCGAGCGTCGGCACCGGGCTGGGCATGCCGGTCGTGTACGCCATGACCCAGTCGCTGGACAGCGACGAGCCGGCCATCCTGCCCGACGACTACGGCGGCGGCCGGACCGCCGCGGCCCACCTGCTGGACGGCGGCCGCCGGCGGTTCGGGCACATCACCGGCCCGGAGCGGTTCCTGTGCGCCCGCAAGCGGGCCAGCGGGTTCTGCGACGCGCTGGCCGAAGCGGGGACGGCGTTCTCGGCGCACCGTGTGCTGTACGGGGAGTGGAGCGAGGCCTGGGGGCGGCAGGCCGCCGGCATCCTGCTGCGCGGATCGCCCGACGTGGAGGCCATCTTCTGCGGCAGCGACCAGATAGCCCGCGGCGTTTCCGACACGCTGCGGCTGCTCGGCCGCCGGGTGCCGGGTGACATCGCCCTGGTCGGCTTCGACAACTGGGAGCCGATGGCGTGCGGCGCGGACCCGCCCCTGACCAGCATCGACATGTGCCTGGAGGACGTTGGCCGGGTCGCCGCCGAGCATCTGCTCTCGGCGATCAACGGCGAGCCCACGCACGGGACGCACACGGTGCCGTGCCGCCTGGTGGTCCGCGGCTCGACCGGCCCGGCCCCGCGGCCGGCACCCGCCGCCGGCTCATGACCGGGAGCGTGACCCTCCGCCCGGCCGCGAGACCAGATCGCCGGGCGGCGGCTACGCTCGGTTCGGCTCCGGCGAACTCGGCCGCCACCGCCGGGTCGCGCCGTTTGCGGGCCGCGTTGCCCCGGGCCTGCGCGTTCAGAGCGAGATTGAAGCGCGGTGACGTCGTGCACGGCCCGTGCAGCGGACAGGACTGGAGGCCTCGTGACCCGCATCGCGGTCGATCCCGCCCGGCGCGTCGGAGACCTGGACCGCAAGGTGTTCGGCGGTTTCGTCGAGCATCTCGGCCGGTGCATCTACGGCGGCATCTACGACGAGGGGTCGCCGCTGTCCGACGAGCGCGGTTTCCGCCGTGACGTGCTCGGCCTGCTCCGCGAGCTGCGGGTGGGGGTGCTGCGCTGGCCCGGCGGCAACTTCGTCAGCAACTACCACTGGGCGGACGGCATCGGGCCCAAGGACGACCGGCCGCGACGCCCGGTGCTGGCCTGGGGCGGCGAGGAGAGCAACCGGTTCGGCACCGGCGAGTTCCTGGCCTACTGCGCCGAGCTCGGCACCGAGCCCTACATCTGCCTGAACATGGGGACCGGGTCGCTGGAGGAGGCGCTGGCCTGGGTCGAGTACTGCAACGGCGCCGGGGCGACGGCCCGGGCCCGGCAGCGGGCCGGGAACGGGCATGAGGCGCCCTACGGGGTGCGCTACTGGGGCCTGGGCAACGAGATGTACGGCGCCTGGCAGGTCGGCGTGCTCTCGGCGGACGAGTACGTGCGCGAGGCGAGCAGGTGGGCTCGCGCGATCAAGATGCTGGACCCGGACGCGGTGCTGGTCAGCTGCGGGATGAACGGCTGGAGCGACTGGGACCGGGTGGTCATCGACGGCATGGCGCACCTGGTCGACCTGCACTCCCTGCACATCTACACCGGGTCCGACGACTACTGGACGAACGTGCTGCAGCCGCATCAGGCCGAGCGCGCGATCCGGTGCGCCCGGGCGCTCATCGAGCGGGCCGCCTACGTCAAGAAGATCGCCCGGCCGCCGCGCATCGCCTACGACGAGTGGAACGTCTGGTTCCGCACCCACGACGGCACGCTCGAGGAGCGCTACAACTTCTCCGACGCGCTGGCCGTGGCCACCTACCTGAACATCTTCGTCCGCAACTGCGACTGGGTCCGCATGGCCAACCTGGCCCAGATGGTGAACGCGATCGCGCCGGTCGTCACCACCGGGCAGACCGCCGTCACCCAGCCGATCTACTACCCGGTGCTGCTGCACGCCCGGGCCGCGCTCGCGGTCGCGGCCGACGTGCACGTCGACGGGCCCACGGTCGGCCCGCCGCAGGGCGGCCAGCACAGCCGCTGGCCGCACCGGGTCGCCGACCTCGGCCCGTTCAGCCTGGTGGACGCCGCGGCCACCGTGAGCGCCGACCGGCGGCGGCTGGCGGTCACGCTCGTCAACCGCGCCCCGGACCAGCCGGAACCCATCGAGATCGTGCTCAGGGACGTGGTCTTCGACGGCATCGTCGAGGTCGCGAGCCTCACCGCGGAACACGCGAGCGACGGGCGCGCCCTGCCCGATGTCGAGGGAGTGCGCCTGGAGGAGGGGACGGAGAACCCCGAAGGCCCGGCGCTCGCCCTCACGCTCCCGCCCCGGTCGTTCACCGTCATCGAGGCGGCGACGACCGGCCCGTAACGCATGCCACGCCGATCCTGCAGATGTTAACGCTCACTCGGACGGCGCCGCCCGGGCCGCGAAGCGCGTCCGCGCTGCCGGGGTGACGGAGGGCGGCCACCCTGAGGCTGGCGGACGGGAAACCGCCGGGCCGGGAAGCTGGCGGGACGGCCCGGCGTTGACGCTGGGGCGGAGGGGGCGAGCGTTCCGATCGGCGCCACTGCCGCCTCCAGCACACCGACGAAG
>Ga0335073_10011088_pt1 | contig 12667 bp, 12 predicted proteins | sample Lox_Sample_22_FD_207093 | JGI IMG/M metagenome (GOLD analysis project Ga0335073, IMG submission 207093) | Soil microbial communities from Loxahatchee National Wildlife Refuge, Florida, United States - Lox_Sample_2.2 | ecosystem: Environmental > Terrestrial > Soil > Wetlands | place: USA...
GCCGCGGCGACGCGTTACCTGTTGGAGCGCTTTCATGCCCTGCGCGCGGCTCACGAGCGCGTCTGTCTCATCTCCGTGGGCGAAGTAACCGTCACATTGAACCGCACTCCCGGCGCCGGCGGACGCAACCAGCAGCTTGCACTGGCCTGTGCGCTCGAGCTCCAGAAGTATCCAGCCGCCCATCTCACCGTGCTCAGCGCCGGGTCTGACGGCATCGACGGCAATACGGGTTCCGCAGGCGCCATTGCCGATCCCACAACCGTTGCCCGCGCTCGCGCCTTCGGATTCGATCCCGAGCAGTCGCTCGCCGAATTCAACGCCTGTCCGCTTTTCACCGCATTGGGAGATTCGGTCGTCACCGGACCCACCGGGCAAAACCTCCGCGATCTGCGCCTGTTGATCGCCGATCAGGCATAGCCGCAGCGCCACGCACACGCTCCGTTCGATTTGCGTGGCGCTGCGGCACAGTATCCAATCACTGCCAGATGATTCCACTGGGTTCGTGCGGCCCTCTCTGCGAAATCGTCCCAGCGGTCGCCGATTCCACTTGGAAAAAATGCGTTAGGATTGGTTCGTGCCTCGTAAAGCCTCTCGTAAGACTGCCGGCAAAATGCCCGACATTCGCGCCGTTGCCGCTTTGGCAAAGGTGTCCATTGCGACAGTCTCCCGGACCATCAACGGCTCTCCCCTAGTCAGCGATCGTCTCTCCAAGCGGGTTTGGCAGGCCATCAAGCAGCTCAACTACTTCCCCAACACGCATGCCCGCACCCTGGTTTCGGGCCGTAGCCGGCTTCTGGGCATCATCGTCGAAAACATCACCAACCCGTTCTTCCCTGAGTTGATCCAGAGCTTCGAAGAGATTGCCGTCAAGCACGGATATGAAATCCTCGTCAGCTCTTCAAATAGCGACCCCGCGATTTTGACCACCTGCGTGCGCCGCATGCTCGAGCGCAAGGTCGACGGCGTGGCCGTGATGACCTTCGGCGAAGAGGAGAGCGTCCTCGATCAGCTCGTCCACCGGAATGTTCCCATTGTGCTCGCCGAGTTCAAACTCGACGACCCGAAGGCCAGCACCATTCTGCTCGACTACTCTACGGGCATTCGCGCCGCCATAACCCATCTCGTGGGGTTAGGCCATCGCAATATCGCATTTCTGGCCGGGCCGCACACTCTGCACTCGGCCGTGACCCGCGAGAACGATTTCCGCGCTGCCATGCGCGGCGCTAACTTGTCCGTCCCAAAGAAGTGGGTCATTGAATGCGATCACACGCTCAAGGGAGGAGTCGCCGGATTCGGCCAGTTGCAGAAGCTTGCAGTGCGGCCTTCGGCCATCGTCTGCTCCAATGACATGATCGCCATGGGCGTGCTGCGCGCCGCGTACATGGACGGCCTGCGCGTGCCGCAGGATCTCTCCGTCATCGGGCTGGACGACATCGATTTTGCAGAGTTCACCCTGCCGCCGCTCACGTCCATCCGGCTCTCGCGCACGGATCTCGCACGCGCCGCCTTCGAAGCACTGCGCGCCCAGGCGGAGAATCCAACCAATCCAAAGATGCCGCGCGAATTCCTCGTGTCCACAAGCCTGGTCGTGCGCGGTTCCACGGCAGCCCCCCCGTCTGGAGACTGAGCAGAGACACGGATGCCCGGAGCCTCCCGCCCCCGCGAGAGAAATCCGGGCAGTACGCCGTGTCGCTTGCCGTGTTCAGCGCCTGTGCGCGCGGACTCTATCTCCCGTGTCCGCGGCCGTCCCTCATCTCGTTTCCGTGGAAATTCGGCATTCTGTCCACATGATTTTCCGGCCGAGGATGTTCGCCACGGTTTGGAAACCCGCCACGGTATCCATGATGCGGATCAAAGTGGTTGTCGACATGCCCATAGAAATGGGCCGGGCCGCGATACCACGGGCCCGCGCCAATGAACACCCCTCCTGAAAACCACTCCGGCCCGTAGTAGCCGTAAGGGGCGCAAGCGTAAGGCGGATAGTCATAGTAACCGTAGGGACAGACAGGCGAAGGACCGACTGTGACGCTCACCTGCGCGTGGGCACGGGGGGCTGCAAGCATCAGACAGACACCGGCTACGGCCGCCATGACCCAGTACTGACACTTTCTCATCCATCCTCCAGTCATCGCGGCGCGAAGACCATCGCTTCGCACCAGCACCGCGCGCCCGCAAAAGGCACGGGCGCCAACCCATCTAACAAGATGCTGGAGTACAGGCCTTTGTTGCCCTGCAGCAGGCCAGGAACCTTTTCCAAGATTTGCGAGGCTGCCAATGTCTTCAGCTGGCTTGCGCCGACTCGCCTGGGGCGCCACTGTCGAGATGTTGGTTCGCATCGCGCGATACCCACCACAGAACCTCGCCGAAGATCTTCCACTTCGACGCGTTGCTCACATCGACGGGCGCGTACTTGTGATTGGCGGAAACCAGCAGGTCGGCCCCGCCGATTCGTTGAAACCGCGCAACCTTGAAACCCAGATCGCGATGCGTGATTACCGTGATCCTCTGATGCAACTGGTCTCGGTCCTTGGCCGCCGTATCGACGAAGAGAATCGAACCTGGCGCAATGATCGGCAGCATAGAATCGCCATCGAGATGAATGCCGATCATGTTCTCCGGATGCGGGCACCAGCTGAGCGGTGCGAGCAAAATGCTCTCGACTTTCGCCTCAGAGAGATTTACGTTTTCATGAGGCGGAATCCGATCCCCATATGCGGTTGCATTCAGCAGAGGAATGGCCACCGCGACCTCATTTTCCTTCCCAGCCACGCTGCCTGAGATCTTCTTGCCGGCAACCAGCTTGAAGTCGCGCAGGCTGGCGCGCAGCGATGAAACCGCGCGTTGAAAACTGGCGTCGAGCAGCCCCGAAGCGTCCAGACCCGCTCGCTCCCAAAAGTAGATTCCCTCCGGCGGATGACACAGATTTCCCAAGGCGATGTAGCTTTCCGCGGTAGGTTCATGCCTGCCCTTGAGCCATCGTGAAACGGTTGGCGGTGACACACCGAGACGTTCCGCCAGCCCTGCCTGACTCAGATTTAGCTGCCGAAGAAGGCGGCGGATCCTGTCTGTCCATTCGTTCGCTCGCTGTGCCGCCATGCTCTCTCCTACGTTTCCGGCTGCTTTATTTCATTCACGCAATTACGCCAATGAAATGAATGATTTAGCCACCACCGCAGGTATACTAACAGGAACTTGGATGCATCGTAGCTAAGCAGCCGGCAAGCTTCTCGGCAGCTTCGATGCCGAGTGTGAGTGCCGTGTAACGAGAAGCTTTTCGATTGTTCGACGTCATTTCAATTTGAGCCACCGACGTCGTTACATGATCACAACAGGCACTTGATTTGAAGACCAAATTGACCCCAGAATCTCTTAGTGATGCCCATTTCGCCCGCAGGCCGTAGGATATTGATCATCGACGATGAAACCAGCGTGGCCGAGACTCTGGAAATGATCTTTCGTGGCTGCGGCTATGAGGTTCGCACGGCCTTCTCAGCAGAACAGGCAGTAGAAACCATCGCCCACTGGCAGCCCGATCTCGCTCTCGTGGATGTGATGCTGCCCCAGATGAACGGCATCCAGTTCGGAACCGTGCTGAAGGCCAACTATCCGGCCTGCCAAATCTTGCTAGTCTCCGGCCATCCTGGTACCAGCGAACTTCTGGAAATGGCCCGGCAGCAGGGGCATAATTTTGAAATCCTGGCCAAGCCTCTGCACCCTGCACTGATTCTTGAGATTGTCGCTCATTTGCTGCCGATGTCAAAGGATCAGCAGACGCAGGCGTAAGTGCGTCCCGATCCGCGGCCAATCAAGGACAAAAAAACGTATTTGCCGGCTACTCGCTACCAGTTCCTTACCGGCTCGCCGCAATCATCTGCGCGGCGTGCTGCAGGCTCGTCTCGGTCACCTTCGCGCCGCTGAGCATGCGGGCCACTTCGTGATTACGCGCGGGATCGTCCAGTGTGCGAATCTGCGTCTTGGTGCGGCCCTGCGCCTCGCGTTTCTCTACCGCCAGGTGCTGATCGGCAAACGCGGCAATCTGCGGCAGGTGTGTCACACACAGCACCTGCTGCGCCCGCGCCAGCGCCTTCAGCTTCTGCCCAACTGCCTCGGCCGCCCGTCCGCCGATACCGATATCGATCTCATCGAAGACCAGCGTGCGCGGGGTAGTCTTTTTTCTGGGCCCGGACGCATTCTTCTTCGAGTTCTCTTCCACCGCGACCTTCAGCGCCAGCATCACACGGCTCATCTCGCCGCCGGAAGCAATTTCTGCCAGCGGCTTCAGCGGCTCTCCCGCGTTGGTGGCGATCCGGTACACCACCTCGTCCCATCCGGACCCAGTCCACGCCGACTCCTGCTCGTTGCTCCCAACCGCAACCTCAAAGCGCACCTTCATCGCCAGAGAGTTGATCTGCGCCTCCGCAAGCTTGGCGAGCTTAGTCGCCGCTGCCTGGCGTTCTACCGTCAGCGCGCCCGCCAGTTTGCGATACTCGCTCTCGGCCTGCGCCAGTTCCCCGCGCAGCGTCTTCAGAATCTCATCGCGGTCTTCGACCTCCGACAGCTTGCGCGCGACCTCTTCCCCGAATGCAATAACTTCTGCCACAGTCTTGCCGTATTTGCGCTTGAGCCGGTCGAGCAGCGCCAGCCGGTCTTCGATCTCCGCCAGCCGCTCCGGCGAAGCGTCAATAGCCTCCGCGTAATCGCGCAACGCCGAGCTGACGTCGCCAACGGTGGCGCGCACAGAGGCGAGTTGCTGCGCAGCCTCAGCAAAACGCTCGTCGTAACGGGCCAGTTCCTCCACGTTGCGCAGCGCCGCGCGGAGCGCGGTCTCGGCCGAGGACCCGCCCTCGTAGAGCTGCTCGAACGCGTTCATCGCCGCGGTGTAGAGCTTCTCGGCGTTGGCCAGCACGCGCTTTTCGGTCTCGAGCGCTTCGTCTTCTCCGGCCTCGAGCCGCGCTGACTCGATCTCGTTGCGCTGATAGCTCCACAAATCGACCATGCGCAGCCGGTCCTGCTCGCCCTGCAGCAGGTCATTCAGCTTGTCGGCTGCGGCGCGCCAGCGGGCGTGCCCCTCGGACACAGCGTCGGTCGAAATCCCGCCGAACCGGTCCAGCAAAATGCGTTGCTGCGCCTGGTCGAAGCTCGAGAGAGTTTCGCTCTGCGCGTGCACCAGCGCCAACTCCGGTGCCAGCTGCTTCAACACCGCCACGGTCGCCGGCTGATTGTTGACGAAGACGCGCCCCTTGCCGCTGGAAAGAATCTCGCGGCGTAGAATAATCTCGCTACCCTCGGCATCGATGCCGTTTTCTTCCAGAATTGCTTCCGCGCCGGCTGTCGACTCGAAGACGCACGACACCACCGCCTTCTCTGCGCCATGGCGCACCACATCGGCCGAAGCTTTGCCGCCCATCAGCAGAGCAAGAGCGTCCACCAGGATGGACTTGCCCGCGCCGGTTTCGCCCGTTAACAGATTGAGGCCGGGGCCGAACGAGGCGATGGCGTGATCAATGACGGCGTAATTTTCGGCGCGCAGCTCGACGAGCATGGTCTGTCCGGGATCCTGTTGAAACAGTGAGATTTCCCTTTCCTTCGCCGGAAAAATTCGGCCGCAGGAGCAGAACCGCGGGCTGTCGAGCCCGCTCCGCGCATCCAAAAATCAAGTGAAGAAGGATGCAGGGAATCCGAGCGCAGCATAGCACGAATGCCTCGGTGACAGAGCGGGCCGGCCGCAGCCGCTATGGAGCATCCAAACGGTGACTTGGGCGCGGGAACGGCGTCTGATACCGTGGATATCGAGGTGAATGCCGATTCTTACCGTTGCGTTGGCTTACATATTGCAGGCTGATGGCGGCGCGGGTCCAGTGCAGACGGGCAGCTCGCAGGCCATCGGTGCACTGACCGAAATGATGGGCAACATCGGCCCGATTGCGATCGGTGTGCTCGCGCTTCTGCTCTTTGCCAGCCTCTACTCCTGGACCATCATTCTGGCCAAGTGGTCGACCTTCCGCAAGGCGACCCGCGAGAGCCACCGCTTCATCCAGAAATTCCGCAAGGCGACGCGGCTGCAGGAGATCGCCGCCCTTGCGGGCGACAACATGGCAAGTCCTCTCGCGCAGGTCTTCGAGGACGTCTACGAAACCTACCGCAGACAGACCGGCGGCTCCGGCCCGCCGCGGAACCTTGCCCCTCTGGAGCGCTCCGCGCAGACCGCCGCGAGCGAGGCCATCACCAGCCTCGAACGGCGGCTCACCTGGCTGGCGACGACGGCGCAGACCGCACCCTTTGTTGGACTGTTTGGCACCGTGATGGGAGTCGTCGAAGCCTTCCACGGCCTGGGCACCGCGGGTTCTGCGACACTGCGCGCCGTGGCCCCCGGCATGGCCGAAGCGCTTGTCACCACAGCGGCCGGACTCTTCGTTGCCGTGCCGGCTGTCGTGGCTTACAACCAGTTCACCGCGCGCATCCGGGTATTCGCTTCAGCCGTCGACGATTTTGCGCGGGAGCTGCTCAACTCGCTCGAAGAGATTCAAGTGCGCGCGCCGGCGCAGCACGGCCCTGAGGACTTCCCGCGGGAGGCCGAGCGTGGCGTTTACAAGTAACAGCGGCCAGACGCGAAGCGCCCTGGCGGATATCAACATCACGCCGCTGGTCGACGTGGTGCTTGTGCTTCTTGTGATCTTCATGATCACCGAGCCGGTGCTGCAGTCGGGCATTGAGGTGAACGTGCCCAAGACGAAAACTGTCAAGCAGATCACCGAGCAGCGCATGGTCGTGACCATCGACCGCGATCAGCAGATCTTCCTCAACGATCAGCCGGTAAACATTCATGAGCTGCCGGCAAAGCTGCGCGTCCCGGGCAGTGATCCGGCACACCAGGCCATCTACCTGCGCAGCGACGAGCGTGTGCCCTTCGGAGCCTTTGCGACTGTGATGGACGCGGTGAAGCAGGCCGGCATTACCAATGTGTCGATCGTTACGCAGCCGCTCGATACCAAGGGCATCGCAGGCAACAACGGGGACTAGCACGGCAAGCCGATGAACAGCGTTCTTGAAAGAACCGAGCAGCTGGAGCAGGAGCTTACACCGGAGCCGCTGAAAGGGCCCGCCGCTGGTGCAATACTGCTCCACGGCCTTCTCCTGGCTGCACTCGTCTCCTACGGCCTGATCAGCGGTCTCTTCAAGCACAATCTTTGGGGCAATCCCGGCTCGGGCGGAGCCATGCAGGTAACTCTCGTCAGCAGCTCGATCCCCCTGCCCAACAATCAGCCCGTCAACCAGAACGTGCTCTCCACCGAGACGCCCAGCCCCGCTCCGCCGCCTCCCAGCCCGAAGGAACAGCACCAGGTCGACGAAACCGCGATTCCTATTCAGGGCAAGAAGGTAACGCCGAAGAAGCAGACCACGCCCAAGACGCCCCAGCACCAGCCTCCGCCACCGCAGAACCGGGCACAATATGGTGAGTTGAATGGCACCAACATTCCGCACGCAACACAGCCGCAGGTCGGTTCCAACGGACCTACAACAGTCGGCGACAACAATTTTGCCAGCAGGTTCGGCTGGTACGTGAACCAGATCAACTCGAAGATGTCGACCACCTGGAACCGGTTTGAAGTGGACCAGCGCACGCCGCGCGGCTCACGCGTTTATATCGTGTTTTCCATCAGCCGCGACGGAAGCCCGGGCCGCGTCCAGCTCGACCGCTCCAGCGGAAGCCCAACGCTCGACACCTCCTGCCTGCGGGCCGCACAACGCGTAGACACGTTCGGAGCACTGCCCTCGGCGTATAATCAAAGTACGCTGATGGTTCAGTACTACTGCGAGTATTAACAGCAATTTGCCGACGGTTTTCTCCTTGGCGGAGCACGTTCCCCTAGAAAATTAGTTGGCAAATTCAGGCAACCTTTCCCTCGAATTTGCGTCACCTGTTTTAGACGCTCTCTTCGAAGGGCGCGCGATCAACCATCCGTTACCCCCCGCAGGAAGGAATTGCTCGTCGCATGAAGGCAATTTTCCGGTTTTTGCCTGTTTCTTTGTTTCTGCTCACATCCTTTACCGCGCTCCAGATCAGGGCCCAGGATTGGGTCAAAGCCGGCACGAACCTCGGCAACAACACCGTCCGCCTCGCGGCCGCCGACTTCAAGCCCGTGGGTGGCGATCCTCAGACGATGCCGCTGAAATCGGTCTTTGATTCCACCCTCTATAGCGACCTGAACAACGCCGGCATCTTCCAGATGGTTTCCAAGAGTCTTGCGCCGCAGGCCACGCCCGGCTCGCCGCAGGAGATGGTGCTCTCGCAGTGGTCCGCCGCACCGGCCAGCGCCGCAATGGTAGCCTTCGGCGCGCTATCGGTAAGCAACGGGCGCCTCGTGGTGTATGGATGGCTCTTTGACACCAGCAATGCCGCCAACCCCCAGGTGCTGGGCAAGCAATACAACGAGGCTGCCAGTCAGGACATGGCGCGCACCGTCGCGCACCGCTTCGCCGACGAGATCATTTCCCGGCTTGGCGGGGGCATCAACGGCATCGCCGAAACCAAGATCTACTACGTCAGCACCGCAACCGGAACCAAGGAGATCTGGGTGATGGATTACGACGGCGAGAATCAGCATGCCGTCACCCACTTCGGCACCATCACGCTCTCGCCTCGCGTCTCGCCGGATAATTCACGCCTCGCCTTTTCGACTCTGGGCAAGTACGGTTGGGCGGTTCGGATGTACTCCTTCGACCTGAACCGCGCCGTCAGTTTCTCGGCGGGTGCCGAAGGCGGCAGCAACCTGACGCCGGCGTGGGCCTCAGACGGTTCGAAGGTCGCGTTCTCATCCTCGCGTTCCGGCGATTCCGAGATCTGGGTTGCGGACGCGAGCGGCGGCGGCACGCATCGGGTCACGTCCTTGAAGGGCCCCAATGTTTCGCCCTCGTGGAATCCCAAGACCAATACGCAGCTCGTCTTCACTGGCGGGCGCACGGGTGAGCCGCAAATCTACATCATGGACCAGGACGGCTCCAACATTCAGCGCATGACCGATGGCGGCTACGCCGTTTCGCCTTCGTGGTCGCCGAACGGCGGCCTGCTGACCTTCGCGTGGAATCGCAAATACGGCCCGGGCGATCCCGGTGGCCAGGATATCTACGTGATGGACATCGCGAGCAAACAGTGGCAGCAGGTCACGCACGAATCGGGCAACAATGACTGCCCCTCGTGGTCGCCGGATGGGCGGCACATCGTCTTTCAGCGCACCGTCGGTGGACGCACGCAGATCTGGTCGATGCTGGCCGATGGCACGCAGCAGCGCCAGTTGACGCATGCGGGCAACAATTCCATGCCGAACTGGAGCTGGAAGTGAATCCTGCCTTGCCCAACAGGGTTCATCGCAAAAAGCGTCTGCTGTTGTTGTTCTATGATTTTCAGCGTTGCCAAAGTTCGGTTGAAATTGGCGCCTCAAGATTGTGCGAATCGATAGGCCGGTTGAGTTGCTGCACTGCTCGAAGACACTCAGCTGGATTTTGACAACAACCTCTCCGGGACGAACGGCCACACGCAGCGGGGTCGGTGACGCGCGGCTTAAAAATCCGGAAGAATTTTGAACTTGCGGAAGGAGTCATCCCTTGAAATTACGCTCTCGCCTTTTTGTTCCAGTTGCTCTGTTTGTTGCTTTGATTGCTGTTTCGGGTTGCAAGAAGAAACAGCCCGCGCCGCCGGCGGCTACGCCTCCGCCGGCCACCGCCGCAGCGCCTACGGCGCAGCTCACCGCGTCCCCAACGGTCATCTCGGCCGGCGACCAGGTGCAGCTCAGCTGGAAAACGACCGACGCCACATCGGTTTCGATTGACGGCATCGGCGATGTGCCCACCTCCGGTGTAAAGACCGTGACGCCCACCGAGTCGACCACGTATCACCTGGTTGCCCGCGGTGATGGCGGAAACGCGGATGCTTCGGCCCGCGTGACAGTGAACGCGCCGCCGGCCGTGCAGGTGCCCACCAACACCATGAGCGCGGAAGAAGAGTTCAAGGCCAACGTGCAGGACATCTTCTACGACTACGATACTTATGAACTCCGTAGCGATGCGCAGACCACGCTGGCCAAGGATGCGAGCTATCTCGTCAGCCATCCGAACATCAAGGTCGTGATCGGCGGCTACTGCGACGAGCGTGGCTCCGACGAATACAATCTCGCGCTCGGCCAGAACCGCGCCGAAGCAGCCAAAAACGCGCTCGTCACCGCGGGTGTCGCCGCCGACCGCATCCGGGTCGTCAGCTATGGCAAGGAGAAGCCGTTCTGCAGCGAGTCCAACGAGCAGTGCTGGCAGCTCAACCGCCGCGCCGGCTTCGCAATGGACCAGCAGTAAGAACCGGCATCAGTTGCTCCAGGTCTCGATTCGCCCACAGCGCATCGGGACCTGGATCGAACTCGCAGCACGCCAGCTCGCATCCTAAGCTGCAGGTGCGCAGAATCAAACTGCACCGCAGTTGTTAAAATTGGTGAAGCATGCAAACTCCACGCTCAATTCGCAATCGTGTTTTGGCGGCAGTCGTCTTTGTGCTCGTGCTGGCTCCAGCCGGAGTCCCCGCGCACGCGGTCTCCAAAGAGATCGTTCAGCTGCAGACACAGGTGCAACAGCTGCTGGACATGGTGCAGCGGTTGCAATCCACGCTGGACACGCGCTTCGGCGGCCTGCAGAACCTGGTGCAGCAGACAGCCGACGAAGCCAACCAGATGACCGCGGCTGTGGCCGACCTGCAGAAGAAGCTCAACTCCCAGAACGACGCAGTGAACGGCAAAATGGACGCGACCTCCGGACAGATCCAGTCGCTGAACGATTCGGTCGACGAGTTAAAGACGCGCATGGACAAGCTGAATCAGGCTGTACAGGGTCTCCAGGCGCAATTGCAGAACATTCAGAGTCCGCCGAGCGCAATGCCGGGCAGCACGCCCGCTCCTCAAGGCGGTGACACATCGCAGCCGGGCGGAAGCCCGCAGCAGCCTGGAATCTTCCCTCCGCCCGCCGGTCAGTCGGGCAATGCGCCCGCTGCGCCGCCTGCCGCATCGCAGACTCCGCCGCTGCAGGAAACCTTTCAGGCCGCCGTCCGCGACTACAACGCCGCACGGTATCCGTTGGCAGCCAGCGAGTTTGGCGACGTGGTGCACTACTATCCGCTGGACGATCTGGCCGGCACGTCGCAGTTCTACCTGGGTGAGATCGCCTATCAGCAGCAGGACTACGCCAAGGCGATCAACTACTACAACGCAGTGCTCGAAGGCTTCAGCGGTAACGCCAAGGCGCCCGCCGCGCAGCTTCATAAAGGAGAAGCGCTGCTGGCCCAAAACAAGCGTGAGGCGGGGATCCGCGAGCTACGCCTGCTCATCCAGCGCCATCCGCAGACACCGGAAGCCACGCGCGCCCGCAGCAAGCTGAACGGAATGGGCGTAAGGGTTACGGCAACGGCATCCCACTGAGGTTCAGCCGATCACAAAATGAAAGCCCCGCGCCAGGCGGGGCTTTTTGCTGCTTGCAAATCAGCGCCCTGCTCAGCGCAACGTCTGCACGTCACCGGCTTTGGCGATGCTCTTGTGATGGCGCACATCGGCTCCCTGCACCCAGAAGATCACATCCTCGGCGATGTTGGTTGCGTGGTCGGCCACGCGCTCCAGGCTGCGGCAGATCATCAGCGCATTCAGCGCCTGCGGCGCCAGGTGGCTCTGTTCCGCCATCACCTTGGTCAGTGCTTTGTAGGCCGCACGATTCATCGAATCGACGGCGTCGTCCATCGTAAGAACGCCCCGCGCCAGTTCCGCGTCGCCCTCGATGAACGCCTGCAGCGCCTTGCGGACCATATCAGCTGCGAGAGAGGCCATCCGGGGAATATCGACCGGCAGGTCGGCAACCGCCATCTGCTCGACCATGTGGCGCACGCGGTCACTGATGTTCTTTGCCGCATCGCCCACGCGCTCCAGATCCGCGTTGATTTTGATCACAGCAAGAATGAAGCGCAGGTCGATGGCCATGGGCTGCTCCATCGCCAGCAGATCGAGCGCAGCCTGGTCGATGTCGCGCTCCATGCGGTTGATGGCGATCTCGCTGCGGCTCACCAGGTCGCAGATCGACAGATCGCGCACGCGGTAAGCCTCAATCGCCCGCTGGATAGCCTGCTCCGCGAGCCCGGCCATGATCAGCAGGTTCTCCTTCAAATCTTCCAGGCTCTGTTGAAAGCGTATGCGCGTCATCCGAACCTGCCCGTGATGTAGTCTTCTGTGCGCTTGTCCGTGGGATTGGTAAAGATCTTGTGCGTTGAATCGAATTCAACCAGTCGGCCATTCAAAAAGAAGCCGGTCTTCTCTGCCACGCGCGCCGCCTGCTGCATATTGTGCGTGACGATGACGATAGTGTACTGCGATTTCAGCTGAAAGATCAGGTCTTCAATCTTCGATGTGCTGACCGGATCGAGCGCTGACGCCGGCTCATCCATCAGCAGCACCTCCGGATCCACTGCGAGCGCCCGCGCAATGCACAAACGCTGCTGCTGGCCGCCCGACAGGCTGGCGCCGGACTTCTTCTTCAGATCGTCCTTCACCTCGTCCCACAGCGCCGAGTTCCGCAGCGAGCGCTCCACGATCTCGTCGAGGACACGGCGATTGGCGAAACCATTCAGCTTCAGCCCCGCAGCCACATT
>Ga0335073_10011089_pt1 | contig 12667 bp, 6 predicted proteins | sample Lox_Sample_22_FD_207093 | JGI IMG/M metagenome (GOLD analysis project Ga0335073, IMG submission 207093) | Soil microbial communities from Loxahatchee National Wildlife Refuge, Florida, United States - Lox_Sample_2.2 | ecosystem: Environmental > Terrestrial > Soil > Wetlands | place: USA: Florida...
GGAATCCAGAATAAACGTCATCTGACCGGCATCAATGGGCCGCAGCCACTCCGCGAGTTCGTCGGCCGAGATCGCACTTTGGAGCATCCGCTCGTCCACGCCTTCGCATGTGCCCTCGACGTCAGAGGGCAAAATGTAGAACTGCCCCTGCGGGTTGCTGTAGCCATGGCCCGAGAAGCTCAAGAAGAAAACGTCGTCGGGCGTAGCCAAAGCAGCAATGGTGTGAAGCGCGTCGCGAATTTTCTGCTTGGTCGCGCCACTCGTTTCGCTTGTTGAAACCAGCAACGCCGGCTTTACGTCAAGGCCGCGTGCGTTCAACCGGTCATTGAGAATCTTATCCAGATTCTCAGCGTCGTTGGCCGAGCCGTGCAACTCGCATCCGGCGGCCTGGTAGTGATTCACGCCAATCTGCAACAGCCAGGCACGCGGCTTGGCTGCGGGACCCGCTTCGTAGCTGTAATCCCTCTCGTCCGTCGAGCTCTTTATGCGCTCGGAGTTAAAGGCATAGGCCGTGAACGTGACCAATTTGGCCGTCGTCGGCAGTTGAATGTCGCGGAAGTTGAAATCTCCGCTCTTGAGTGTTCCTGGCAGATAGCCGACCATCTGCCCGTTGCGGAAAAGCCGGAGGTCTTCGAGCCCGCTCGCCTGCCCTTTTTCGCTAATGTGGCTTGCAGCGTGAACCACCACGTCAGCCCGGCCCGGATTCGTTTTCGATGGTGCAGCCGAAACGATCGTCACTTCGGGTTGCACGCGATTCTTGATCTCGGCGATGGAGCGAATCGGCGGCAAACTGTCGCCGCTCATAATGCTGGTCAGCAGCCGTGGCGTGTAATAGTCGCGCATGAAAATCTCAAGTGGCAGCGGGTGCATCGGATCGTCAGGCAAAATCCAGTGCAGTGCGCGATTACCATCGAGATCATTGGTATCGAAACGGCCCTCGGGGTCAACAACGGCCCACGTCCCGTCCTTGAATGAAACCAGCGAGCAAAGTTCGCGCCCGCTTTCTACATCCCAAACCTTGGCTGCACCGTCTCCAGAGGCGGTCAGAATCCTCTTCCCGTCTGGAGAAAAGGCCACGCTGTTGACACCTCCCGTATGACCAACGAAAGTGCGCAGTGCCTTTCCGCTCTCGGTATCCCAGAGGGTTGCAGTGTTGTCTGAACTCCCGATCAACAGATTTTTCCCGTCCTTTGAAAACAGAACACTACGGATCGAACCTCCTCTGCCACCACTTCTGAAAGAACGAATCACCTCTCCCGATCTTCCATCTCTCAGCTGGGCAGTGTTGTCCCAACCACCCGTCAGCAGCCAGCGCCCATCCGCGGAGAATGCGAAACAATAGACCCTGTCCGAATCCTTGAACGCGGGAAGCGCCGCGCCTGTCTCGCCCCAGAGCTTTGCAATGCCGCCGAAGGCTATTGTGATAACGTTGCGGCCGTCCGGAGTGAACGCAACATTCTCCACTGAGTTCGCTTGCCTCTCATAGATGCGTAGCACCTTCCCTGTTTGCACATCCCACATCTTCGCGGTTTGATCTGTACTCCCCGTTAATATTCTTCGTCCATCCGGAGAGAACGCGACGCTATTGACCCAGCCGGAGTGGCCCGCAAAGGTGCGAACCTCCTGTCCGCTGTCGGCATCCCAGAGATCCGCGGTTCCGTCAAGGTTCCCAGTCAGCACTTTGCGCCCATCCGGAGAAAATGCAACCCCCACTACCCTCATCGAACGCCCCTTGAAAGAGCGCATCCTCTGCCCCGTGGCCGCATCCCAGAGATCCGCGGTTCCGTCAAGGTTTCCGGTCAGCAACCTCCGCCGATCTGGCGAGAACACGACGTTATCAACGATCCACCGCTGCCGCGAGAAAACACTGGTGACTCCGCCCGTGCTCGCATCCCAGAGTCTTGCAGCATAATCCCCGCTCCAGGTCAGCACGCGCTGTTCATCTGGGAAAAACTCCGCGCTTCGGAGCGGATCCGATGGCCCGCTAAGAGTGTGAAGCAGGGCTCCTGTATCCGTATTCCAAAGCCTGGCAGTCATGTCATCGCTTCCGGTCAGAACCTCATTTCCGTCGGGAGCGAAAGCAACACCAAGCACATTGCTCGAGTGCCCCTTGAAGGTACGAATCTCATTTCCCGTTTTTGCGTCCCACAACTTGGCAGTATGGTCCTCGCTTCCTGTCAAGATCCTCCCGCCGTCCCGTGAGAATGCAATGCTGGTCACCCAGTAGGAATGTCCGCGTAGCGTGCGAATCTCCTGTCCCGTTTCCAAATCCCACAACTTGGCGGTATTGTCAGTGCTTCCGGTTAATACCTCCCGTCCGTCGGGCGAAAATGCTACGCACTTGACAAAGTTTGCATGTCCTTTGAAGGTTCGAATGAGCTGCCCAGTCTGGACGTCCCAGAGCTTCGCGGTGTTGTCGAAACTGCCGGTCAGGATTGTGCGTCCGTTCGGGGAGAATGCGACGCTGCTGACCAGGCTTGATTCCTGAATGCTGCGAAGCTCTTCGCCTGTCTCCAGGTCCCAGAGCTTGGCTGTGAAGTCTTCACTTCCCGTCAAAAGCTCTTTCCCATCAGGAGAAAATGCGATGCTCATAACGACATTGGAATGGCCTTTCAGAGTGCGTATCTCTTCGCCACTCTCCGCATTCCAAAGCGTGGCTGTTCCATCCGCACCACCCGTCGCAATTTGCCTCCCGCTTGGGGAGAAAGCAACACTTGCAACATTTCCCCCGTGACCGCGCAGGGTACGAATGAGAAATCCGGTCTCCACATCCCAGAGCTTTGCCGTTTCGTCGTTGCCTCCAGTCAATGCTACTTTGCCGTCCGGAGAGATCGCGACGCTTGTGACTGCACCCGCATGCCCAAGTTGCAAAGTGAGCCGCGGAAGCGTCTCCGGCTGAGCAATGCTGGATGGCGAAGGCTGTTGATGTGCCTGGGAATCAACCAAAGCCCCCAAACCGACGGCTCCGGTCAGAAACAGCATCAGGAATCGTTTCATGAAAAGGATGCTCCGGGAATCCAAGACCGCCTTTTCTGCGGTGGAACAAGCAGGATGAACCGACGGTTTCCATCTTCGCATGTCAACTCGAATCCCATCTTGTGCAGGATAGTGAATGATGCCAAGCGATCGGGGTAACTACCCCCTTCCGATGACTCGCATTACCCTACAAGCCTGATGCCAGCGAATAAGACTTTCCCAACTCAAAAAATGCCGTAACTTCCCGTTTTCCCAATGTCCCGCTCAGACCCGTTTTGTATTGAGTCTGTACAGTTAAGTGTCCAGAACCCGGATTGAAATTCCAGTCAATGGACCGCCGAGCGATTGCACACGGCTGCAAACTCTTTGAAATGTTCTGATTTGAATTCCACAGGCACGCACGGTCGTATTTGGCAGCGCGCTTGCACATATAGATCGGCATAATACAGCTCAACTTCTTGGATTGAAGCCTTTCTTGGATGGGAATCGGGCCCGAGCTCATATATACATTCTTATCTTGCCGAAGTAATCATCCGCCGGTGGTAGTTGGTTTCGCAACCACGAACAGCTACCGCCGACACTACCAGGTCTTATCTTGCCAGCCTGCAGATCACAATTGACCGCTCGAACGAAGGAATGCCGAGATCAGATAGCAGAGCGGATTCGCCCTGCTTGAACCAGAAAAGAGGTCGGATCATGCTTACTGTTACCGCTGTCTTCTGCAAGGACGTTGACCACTTTGACGCCTCCGAGCATCCACCACGCAGATTTTTTGTAAATAGCCCTGAGGCCATCGACGAAGAGGACCGCGAGTTCGTCGCCTTCTACCAGGGCCGTAATCGAACCATGCCGCTTGATTCAAACGGCTGGCAATAGGGTTCCGCCTACGCCGGAATTGTCAAAGTGGTTTTGAAGTTCAGCTTTGGTCACTGACTCATGGCTTTGGCCCTGACAGGAGAGGATTCGGGAAACACCGAAAAGACCGATTACCGCCGATCGCTTGCACTCCTCGAATTGGAAGCGAAACATTGGCCCGGATGTAACTAGGAGAAATCGACGGACAGTTTTGCGCCAGGAGCGATAGGATGAGGATTCAATGTTCTCCGAGAATCCGACGTATGTAGACTCTCTCCGATACACCCTTTCAGTCATCGAGAAGCCGTCCTCCATTGGCAGAGACGAGCGTCAAGGTCCGTTGGCAGGACACGCCCATGCGACTTCGCCATATCCGCACTTGATCTAAGCAACAAATGAAAATACTGATCGCGATTCCGCTGTTCCTTGGCTTCTCAACGCTGGTATTTGCGCCCGCCGGCGAAACAGAGCTGGATGAAGCCCAACCGGTTCGTGTCGATGGAATTTTCCAGTCGATCGAAAACGCCACCATAACTCATGTCGGCGAAGAAGTTCTGATTGCGCGAAAAGATGCCGCCACCCCGGTGGAAATGGTATTCACCGACTGTCAGGGGCTGGGGGTCCAATACGAAGAAATTCAATGGTGGGTTCTTCCAATAAGCGCACCAGGCTCCCTGGTGAAAGCGAACCGAGCGCTTTGGGTCCTTCCGCTCGATGCAATGTCAAAGGAGCACTCATGGCATCTGGCGCTGGATAACGGCGATTTGAGTGTGAAGAAGACCGCAACAGGATTGACGGTTACGCTGCACGGCGAGAAAGCCACACTTTCCAGGCTGGAGGCTCGGCCGCACAGTGACCCCTTTGGTCATCGATTTTCTATGCAGATTGCCGACGGCGCTGAGTTGGAAGAAGCCTTGGCTGCGTTCTACTGGGGCACGATTCTGCCATCCGTTGTGGAGAAAACGATGGCGGCGAATTTTCCATATCGCAACGGTTATGTCCTAAGCACGCTGAATGTGAGCTCCTACGCAGGTTCGTATCCGGCGGTTGATCACGAATTCCAAATCAAAGGACGGCTGGCGATGGGTTCGCAAGCTGACCTCGACGTGGTCAGGCGAATGATCGAGCTACAGTTCAAGCTGATGAACGATGATCCCGAGCGCCTTTATCGCGCGCCCACTTCAGTTCAGCCCGATGGAAGACGCGAGTACCACGTTCGTAGGAACAGCCGGGATAACCACCAGAACGCGGCCATGTTTCCGCTAACCGGGAATATCGAAGTGCTGGAAGAGGCCTGGCGCTACTACGAAGCCAGAAAGGATAGGGCATGGCTGCGATCGAACATCGCAAACCTCGAACATGCGGCCAGCTGGATCTTGTCAAACACAGATCAATACGGACGTGTTTGGTCGGACGTCTATTACGAAGACCAGGTGATCAAGGACGGACGCGTGACACAGGCTCAGGCATTCGCTGCCCGGGCGTTTGCATTCCTGGCCGATATGGAGAATCTGGTGGGACGGCACGAGGAAGCTGCGCGGTTTCGTAGAGCTTCGAAGAAAATGGCCGACGCACTGATTGCAGCTCTTCCGATGGGATATTGGGACGTAAGGAACGGGAGATTCATCGATTGGGTCGATCGTGATGGAAATGTGCACGATCACGTTCATCTTCTCGCCAATGAACTGCCGGTGTTGTTCGGCTTTGCAACTGCGGAGCAAGCCGCGAAGGTGCAGCGCTTAGTCGAGGCAAATGACGAAGAATTTGAACGATTCCCAAGTTTTGTGGCAGCCAAAATCGCGGACTACACCAAAGCAGAGATTGGCTCCGGTGGTCCGTATGATCTTTGCGCTGCAGGCCGGTACTGGTACTGGGATGCAGCATTTCGCGGCTTTGAGCGGCAAAACGAGGTATTACTGCATCAGCTGAAAACCGTGTCCGCAGAAGGTGCGATGAATGGCTATTTCATGAGCGAACGATACGACATGGATCACGTGTATTACATTGATGGTCGAGATGCGCATGGGGCTGAGAAGTACTACGAGTACCCAAATGTCTTCGCTGCAGTGCTGATCGATGAACTGCTGGGCTTGTCTGTTCCTTTCGATGCAGATGTATCCGTAGCACCGCACTTGCAGAATTTCGGCAGCGTGGAATTCGAAGTTCCTCAGTATGCATTGCGCTACAGTTATCGTCAGGACGAATTTGTACTGAAAAATCTCTCCAACACATCCCGACGCTATGCGGTGGACTTGTCGGCGCTTGGCTTTTCAGCAGCACATTTCCACCTGAGCAGCAAGTCGCGGAGTGGAATCGTTGCTGCGCACTCCACGATTCTGTTATCTCCTCATGAGGAGGCGAACTGGACTCCAGTACGATGAAGGAATTAACCGAAGGCTCTCCCAACTTGAAAGTGATGAAAGAGTCGAGTCGCAAGAACGCAGCCGCCGCGAATCTCCAAGAGCGGAAACCGGTCTAGGCAACGGCAGGGGAATAGGCACGAGAACAACTTCCCGGCAGTGATGCGGATGCATGATCTCTCCGAAGCAAACACTCCCATGCTCTTTTCACTCAGTCGGATCAAGGATGAGTAGGAGATAGGGCCACTCTAACTCTTTGCAGTCAGAACTGATGAAGTTCTTGGCGCACGACGCAGCGCCGTTGAACTAGCAGCCTAATTCACGTATGTAATGACCCCAGGTCTCGCATTTGGAGATGGCAACACATCATAAAGCGGGTGAGCCGGCGAAGTCACCGGGCCTTCGGCAGCCACGGAAATAGCCAGAATGCGAATCTTGCCGTTGTTCGGCAGCTTCAGAGTCTTCGTTCCGGGCGGCAGATCCATGGAGTATCCGAAAAGATAGGAGTAGGAATACGTCACGTTCTTTCCGGTTGGATCGTGATGATGGTCGCAGTACCAAGCCAGATCTGCACGCTTGATGAAACCCTCCTTGAGTCCCGTCATCTTCCCATAATTGGCGTGATCAACGTCCAGTTTCGTACCACTCCATTGCCGGTCATCCCACTGCCCGATGAATCCACCCCAATCTTCGATGTCGAATTCTGTCTTGTTTGCACCGGCTTCGAACGTGGCTATCTGGTCGCCATCAGCGGAAGCAGCGAGGATGTAGACGCGATTGAAATCTCCTTGGGGAAGTTTGATCGTCTCTCCTTTGGCGATCAATGCGTCTCGCGCATCGCTCTTAGCAAGTTGGAACTTCACCCCATTGAACGTGATTTCCTCGGGCAGCATCTCGGCAGGCAGCGCGTTGCCCTTGCCGTCGAATCCTGCAGATGAGTTCTCACCATCTTTGGTAGCTGCTGCAACGTCATATTTAAGCGACACGGGCATCGAACGCACAGAATTAGCCTGTGGCGACGCGGGCGCGAGTCTCACCGCGAACGTGCGCGGCTGGTAAGCGCTGAACGAAGTCACCAATTCTCCCGATGAGATCGTTGCCGATCCGACTGGCTGTTCCTGCCCATTCACCTCGCGTGCTTCCGTGATTGGAGATGCGAAAGAAACGTGCACGTCCGGTTGTGGCTTGCCATCCAATTCCACCATGCGCACAACGATTTCGGCGCTGTTCTCGGCTTTCTTGACTGCGAAAACACGGATCCGTGGGTTGCTCACTTTCAGCAGCGAGAAGGAGCGGCCGAGATTGCCATCGTGCTTCGATGTTTCAAATACCCGCAAAGGAGCGTTCAGCCGTTGAGCCTGCCAATCCGTCTGTGCATCGCGCCATCCTCTCGAGTGTCCAGTAATCCCGTATATGAATTCATGATGCCCGATGTCCTGCGTTGCTTGATCAGGGTAGCCACCGGATACTCCGGGTGTACGGATCAACGTAAGGCGAATCGTGTGATCGTTCGGCTTGTCCGAACCGTTCTTGCAGTCTGTGAGGATAGTGGCGCCGAACTGGCCGCTCATATCCGTCAAGTCGATCCATCGGTGCGATGGAACTTCAAACTTCTTCGGCTCGGCACTTGGACGCTGAATGGTCCCGAGATCCCAGTTATAAGTGGCCATTTCATTGGAGGCCGCGAGCGGAAACGTGGCTTTCAGATTTGACTGGCGTGTATTCCAGTCGATCACATTGCTGATCTCGACACGCTTCCCCGCGTCGCCCGCAGATAAGCGGATGGTCTGCACGAACCGCGATCCGGCGCCCTCTCGTGAGACTTCGATCGCCACGCGCACCGGACCATTTTCCACCACGCGTATCTGTGCCGGTCCCGAGACGTAGGACTTCGGCGCGGCCTGCTCCTGGTCCCAGTCCATGTTCCACGCAGGCCATTGCTTGGGGTTGTCGTAGGAAATGGCCAGGCGCGCCGGCGACGATAACAACTCCTTGCCGATCGACTTATCAAAGATGCTGGCGATGTCGCCATCCTCATCGAGTCGCACGCGATAGTACTCATTTTCAAGGGTGTCTTTGCTGACGGACAGTTGGGAACTGCCCTCACTTGAGCCGGCGCCCGGCTGCACGTCATAGACTGAGTATCCAACCGACGGAACATCGGCCAAGAATAGCAGCTTGCCGTCGGAGATCTGTGCCGGCTTGTCTTTTCCATCCGGTCCAACCACGTGCACATTGCTCGGTGTCGCGCCTGGAAAATGAACATCGGCTTCCACCACATCTTCACGCGCGATGTTGAGAGGATTAAACACTACCAATGGCAGGCCAGTGGCTTGTGTATTCATCGCGGAGGCGACGCCTTGCGATGCACTAGTCAAGACATCGGCAAACTGGTTCATCGCGATGACATCGTCATTCCACGCAAATTCGTAGGAACGCGGCGTAGCGGTACCAGCGGCGAGGTCATGAAAGTGCTCCCCCATCGCAAGGGTCCACGCCCCATTGAGGCGTTCCATTGGATAGCTGCGAGCGCCAAGCCACGCTGCGGCAACAGATGACTTCTCGGCCGCATCAGCGAGCAGTTCTTCCTGTCGGATCCACCGTTTCTGGTAGGCCTCCGATGTCAGCGATCCAGCGGAGTGATTCGTCAGTTCCATTTCGCCTGTGTATCTAGGCAGTTTTGCGATATCCGCCGGCGTCAGATCCAGAAACATCTGGTCTGCCTGCGACGAGATCACGTGCACCGGACCATTCCCGACAGCTACGGTCGGCCATTCCGGATGCTGCTGTCCACGCATCATGAATCGCGGCATCGAAGAATCAGCCGCCGGAGGCATGTCCACGCTGCCTTTGGTGACGATTGCTTCAAGCCGCTTCACGGATTCCTCGTCGGGGCTTCCTCCTATGTCGCCTGTGCCGTAGTAGTGATAGTCCGTAAACACCCCGGTGACGCTCCCGTTCTGCTGAACACGCCCAGCCCAGTCATTCTGATGACGGTCGAAAGCGGCATCTTGCTGCGCATTCGACAGCAACTGTTCCCGATTCCGCAACCGGAAGTACTCTTCAAGAAACTTCGGATCCGGCGGAGTATTACTCGTCCTCGCCTGGCGCATCGTCGGATACATTTGTTCGAGTTGCTTACGAACTTCGACCAGTTCCGGATTCTCCGGCAGTGGGGGAAGCGGCTGGCTCAAATCAGTTTCGATATGTCCGCCGTAGGATCCGGGGTTGATCCCGGCTACCACGCTTTCTCCGTCCGGTCCCACCCACACGCCCACGTTGAAAGGCGTTCCTTCTGGCGTACTTTCGCGCGATTCCGGTCCGCCACCATTTGCGGATGAGCCCCACGTCAGCTTCTGTGTCGAAAATCCCTTGACCCCGGAGTGCGCCAGGATGGTTGGCAGCGACGCAGGAAATCCAAAGCAGTCCGGCAGCATGTACTCTGCACTTGCCTTCCCGAGTTCCTTGCGAAACCACTCGTTGCCGTAAAGGATCTGTCGGATGATTGCCTCTGCGCTGGGCGCATTCACATCGCCTTCTTCCATCGATGATCCTGCAGGGAACCACCGGCCCTGATCTACGTACTTTTTCACCTCGGCAAAGTCCGACGGGAAATACTCCTTCATAAAGCGGTAGCGGTTGGCCCCGCTGAAGTTGAAGACATAGTGCGGATACTTCTCGAACAGCTTGAAATTATCCTCCATCGTTTTGCGGATATATTCATCGATGACCTGCGGATACTCCCATCGCCATTCTGTGTCCAAGTGCGCATACCCGACGACGTACAACGTTGGTTGCTTAGTCAGATCGGGCTTCTCAGGGTCCTGTGCTCGAACCGCCGGCGGCATCAGAGCAATAAATAGCAAAGCTAGAAACGGAAAAGGGTGGAAAGTCCGCATTTCAATCGTCCTCCGGCAACGAGTTTGAGGTGCCCGAGGCGCAGACACCTGCTGAGAGGAATATGAGAAGCCAATCACAACTGAGTTCGACGATGCTTTGCGATCGACTGACTTCGCGAACACTGGGGAACGAATACAACTTTGGCGAAGCGCTTCAGCCGATGGAAACGATACCATATGAGCCGTCTCCTATGGAATTGCAAATTACTTTCCGAATTCTTTGAATTCTTCTGGGCGCTGGAGTTGCAGATTCTGTTGTGTCGCTGGAACCGCGTAGCCTACACTACGTTCGAAGTAAACTGCCTGATTCATGACGAAAAGAAGCACTCCGCCGACAGTCAGTGAAGTCGCTCGCGCCGCCGGCGTGGGTACAACGACAGTCTCCCGAGTCATCAACGGAGGAGAAAGAGTAAGCCCGAAAACGCTCGCGCACGTTCAGCGGGTCATCGAGAAGCTGGGCTACAGACCCAACCAGGCCGCTCGCGTTCTAAAAGGTCACCGGACCAAAACCATTGGGCTTGTGATCCCCAGTATCGCTGATCCGTTTTTTTCCAGTTGTGCGGACGCAGTGCAGGTTGTGGCGTTGGCGAATGACTCGTTATTGATTGTGACGACCTCGCACAACGATCCGCACACAGAGATCGAGAATCTGAAGATTCTCGTGAGCCATCGTGTCGATGGATTGATCGTTGCTCCTGCAAATTCGCAAGGTGAAGGGTTGCGTGAACTGCTGAAACGAATTTCAATTCCGATCGTCGCCGTCGACCGTCCGGTTTCCGGTTCATCTGTCGCTTCCGTCGTAACCGACAATTTCACCGGTGCCAAACTTGCGACTCAGCATCTGATTGGTCACGGATATCGCCGCATCGTTTGTCTTACTGGCGAAAGCACCCTGTTCACGATCCAGGAGCGTATCCGAGGTTATCGGGCCGCAGTCGATTCTGCCAAACTGACCTCGACCTTGAATACCGCGGTAAAGGACTACAGGTCAGCCGAGTACGCAATTGAAAGCATGCTTGCAGGCCCAAATCCGCCGGACGCTCTCTTTACTCTGAAGAACAGCACTACAATCTATGCTTTTGAGGTCCTACAAAAGCTCAACGTACCCGTTCCCAAGTCAATTGCGCTCCTCGGCTTTGATGATTTCGAGCTTGCTGCAACAGTGCGCCCCTCCATCAGCGTCGTCCAACAACCTGTCGAGGAAATCGGCAGAGTTGCGGCGGAGCTTCTGTTTGAAGAACTTCTGAGCAATGATGGAGCCCGTTCTGGAGCCAGATCCAAGCGCCCTCTGCAAACGGTTCTTGAAACCAGGCTTATTCGGAGAAGCTCCTGCGGTTGCTCCTCGTCTCCTGCCTGAAAACCCGCCTAAGCCTCCGTATTCTCTGATTCATCCCGGACATTCTCAGCCCATACAAGTGTTATGGCCGCATTTTTGGTTTGTGTGGTATCGTTTCCAAGGGCAGCGGACGAGAGTCGTTTCCCATGACCTCATCGCACTCTTATTAGCGCCTCGCTGCCTTCTCATCGGGTGAAGGAGTGGTTTGCATCTCTGTCCTCCGCGGGGATCAGAATGGCTTTGGAAAACGCGCAACTTCTCAGCGTCGGCATCGATCTCGGAGGCACGAGCGTAAGAATCGCCGCATATGCACCGGATAAGGGTGTGTTGGATTCACTCCAACTTCGCACGCGCCTGGAAGCCGGCCCAGATGCAGTGGCGGACGACATGTGCGGCGGAATACGCCGACTGCTCGAACAACATTCCGATGGCCGTTGTCTCGTTGGCATCGGCATTGGATCTCCTGGCCCGCTGGAACTCCCGGCCGGGCGCTTGCACCACCCTCCGAATCTCCCTGGATGGGACGGCTTCTCCCTGCTCGAGGAAATGGAAAAGCGACTTCAGCAACCGGTTGTGCTCGAGAGCGATGCCAATGCCGCCGTGCTCGCTGAATACGAATTGGGGCTTGGCAAGGAACTGGGAATTGATTCCATGTGCATGCTTACCCTCGGAACTGGCGTTGGCAACGGAATCATTCTTAATGGCAAGCTGTGGCACGGAGCGACAGGCATGGGCGGCGAGGCAGGACACATGACGGTCGATCCGGACGGCGCGCTCTGCGGATGTGGCAATCATGGATGCCTCGAAGTTTGCGCATCCGCCACTGCGATTGTGAATACTGCAGAAAGAATGATCGAAGCTGGAAAGGCTTCCGGCCTTACCCGGTTGAAAAACAACGGATCTCAACTAACTGCGCAGGCAATCGCTGATGCTGCTGCACAAGGAGATTCGGATGCGCGCTCTATCCTCGCAGAAACGGGCCATTCGCTGGGAATTTGCATTGCCGGACTCATCAATATCCTCAACCTGCCGCTCTATGTGATCGGTGGTGGCGTCGCAAACTCCTGGGAACTCTTCTCACCCGCCATGTTTGAAGAACTGGAGCAACGCAGTTATGTTTACTCGCTGACAGCTCCTGGAAGAGTGGCTTCGAAAGGAATGCCCGGAGGTGGAACCAGGATCTTGCCTGCAAAGCTTGGACCCGAAGCGGGACTGCTGGGAGCTTGCATCCTGCCTATGCA
>Ga0335073_10011090_pt1 | contig 12667 bp, 11 predicted proteins | sample Lox_Sample_22_FD_207093 | JGI IMG/M metagenome (GOLD analysis project Ga0335073, IMG submission 207093) | Soil microbial communities from Loxahatchee National Wildlife Refuge, Florida, United States - Lox_Sample_2.2 | ecosystem: Environmental > Terrestrial > Soil > Wetlands | place: USA...
GCCATCACGGACTGGATCGACAGAGAGGAAGACCATGGTGCGCTGGTCGAAGTGGGTTTGGAGGCTGTCGCCGTGGAGGAGGCCGAGGACGAGAAATCCGGTAATGAGGAGGAGCATGAGGGAGCCGGCAACCTGTGCGCCCATGGCGAGGTTGCGCAGGCCGAAGCGGCGATGGCCGGAGAACTGGAGTGCTGCGCCTTCTTTGAGCGCGGTAGCGACGTCGGTTTTGGTGGCAGAGAGCGCGGGGAGAATGCTGAAGGCGATTCCGCCGAGGATGGCGAGGATGAAGGCGAGGAGGATGGCCTGCGGGTCGATAAAACGATCGGGCGGGAGCGGTGCGCCGGCAGGAACGCGAGCATGCGTGGTGAGCCGGCAGAGTCCCCAGGCGAGGCCGAGACCGGCGACACCACCGCAGAGAGAGAGGAGCATACCTTCGGTGATCATCTGACGGACGAGGCGGAAGCGGCTGGCGCCGACGCCGAGGCGGATGGCGAGTTCACGGCGGCGATTGGCGCCGCGCGCAATGAGCATGGTGGCGAGGTTGAGACACGCGATGGCGACAACGACGCCCATGAGGACGATGTAGAAGCCGTAGATGAGCGGGCGGAAGCGGCGCGGGATGGGCACGCGGGTTCCGGCGCTGAGCAGCGATACGCGCTTTGCAGTGGAGGATTGCGGCGGCGCCATGGGATCGAGCTGATCGAGGCGGCGGGTGATGCCGTCGAGGGCGGACTCGGCCTGATCCATGGTGATGCCCGGGGCGAGACGCATCAGGGGCTGGAAGGCGCGGTTGTTGCGCTGATGGAGGATGTCGTTGGCGAGCTCGGGCGCCATGGCCACGGGGACGGTGGTGGGAACGAAAACCTCAGAGGGATTGGGGGAGAGGGCGCCGTCAAATTTGCGCGGCGTGATGCCGATGATGGTAGCGGGCTGGCCGTTGATACGAATGGTTTGTCCGATGACGTCGGGATCGGCGTGCAGGCGGCTGCGCCAGAAGCGGTCGGTGATCACGATGGAGTTTGCGCCGGGTTTGTCGTCGGCGGCATTGAGAAGGCGGCCGTATTCGGGCGCGAGGCCGAGAACGCTGAAGTAGTCAGGGGAGACGATCTGGCCGAAGACGCGCTCGGGGTGGCTCGAGCGATCGCCGAGGCCGATGTTGAACTGCACGCCGGGCATGACGGCAGCGACGCCGGAGAAGAGGCTGCGCTGCTGGCGAAACTGCTCGATGTAAGCGAAGGAGACCGGCTTTTCGGCAGTGGCAACGCGGCCGGGCGCGGGCACGCCGGCGAGGGGACGAGCGAGGATGGCGAATCCGGAGCTGTAGGTGTTGGTGGTGAGGCCGATGCCGAGGCCCATGGAGAGAATGCCGACGAAGGCGTAGCCCGGCGACTTGATGAGAGTGCGCGCAGCGTAGCGGAGGTCGCCGCGCATCTCGCTGAGGTATTCGACGGGGAGGCGGAGGAGAAGGTCGAACAGGAGGCCGGCGATGCCGTGACGGCGCGCGAGGTAGTCGATGGCGTCTTCGCCGGTCTGAAGCATTTCGTCGCCGTAAGCGAGCTTGAACTCGTGCGGGAAGGCGAGGGCGAGACGGCGATAGGCGGCATGCCAGAAGTTCATGGGGTCATCTTTCCGGTTTCAGCCTTTCTGGTGGACGACAGCGCGTTTGGACTGAATGGCGTTGACGAGGGCCTGGAGGCGATCGCATTCGGCATCGAGCACGCGGCGGCCCAGAGTGGTGAGGCGGTAGTAGCGGCGGCGGGCGTCGTCAACTTCGGGAGCGGGGCGCGAGCGGGACTCTTCGATCAGGTCGGCTTCGATGAGGCGCCTGAGGGAGCCGTAGAGAGTAGCGGGCCAGAGACGAACCTGACCGGTGGTGCGCTCGAGGACGTCCTGCATGATGCCGTAGCCGTGCTGCTCTTCCCCGGCGAGGGATAGGAGGATATGGAACCACTGCGACTTGAGGGGGAGGAAGGACTGCACCTGAGCCTGCGCCTTGGTCATGGGTGAGATATATATCGAGTCATATATATATTCGTCAAGAGAGGAGTGACGGAAGAACAGCAGGGAGCAGGCAGCAGAGGTAAGTCATCCGGGGTTCACACTCGTGAGATTGTCGATCGCCTATGCTCTTGCGAGGAGATCCCCATGCCGAAGAGCACTCCCCCAGCAAAGAAACCGACGAAGCAGCTACAGAAGCCGACCCACAAGCCGGTTCGAACCGGGCATTCGACTGCCGGCGATCCGGTTTTTGCTCAGCCGCAACCGACCCCCGATCCGACCAGCTTCCGGAATCCGGTGACGGACCAGAGCGACAAGGAAGTGGCTGCAGTCGAGCCGGTTCCTCAACCTGCGGGAAACGCGGTGGAGCCGTCGCTGACACTCGCGCAGGTTTATGGGAGCCAGGGCGCGGCAAAGACGAAGGCCATTACCGCGGCTGGGCAGATTGTTTTTCACTGCGTGGGCGATACGGGCAGTGTGAAGGGCCCGACGACGCAGAGTCTGGTTGCGGACAAGATGGTGTCGGACTTCGACGAAGCGAATGCGGCCGATGTGCCTTCGTTCTTTTTCCATCTCGGCGATCTCGTCTACTACTTCGGCGAGGCGAATTATTACTACGATCAGTTCTTCGATCCGTACCGCGACTATCCTGCGCCGATCGTCGCCGTTCCTGGAAATCACGATGGCGTGGTGTGGGCGGGCGATCCGGAGACATCGCTCGAGGCGTTTCTGCGAAACTTTTGCACGACGTCGTTTGCGCCTTCACCGGATGCGGGTGGTCTTTCGCGCACGACGATGATTCAGCCCGGGGTGTACTTCACTTTCGCGGCGCCGTTTGTGCGGATTCTTGGGCTCTATTCCAATGTGCTGGAAGATCCTGGCGTGATTTCGGATCAGAAGGGACAATACACTACGCTCGATCAGCGTCAGGTGGCGTTCCTGACGGCAGCACTCAAACGCGTGAAGAGCGAGAAATTTGCGGGGGCGGTGATCATTGCTGTGCATCATCCGCCCTTCACAGGCGGGACGACGCATGGTGGAAGCCCGGCGATGCTGGCCGACATCGATTCGGCCTGCACGGCGGCGGGAGTGTGGCCGCACGCTGTTCTTGCCGGACACGCACACAATTATCAGCGATACACGCGGACCGTGAATGGGCTCGAGATACCTTTTCTGGTGGCCGGATGCGGCGGGCACTCGCCGCTGGAGGCACTGCGGGGCACGATTCGCACGCCGTATCCGATCGACAGCACGCTGACGCTGGAGAGCTATGACGGTGACCACTACGGATATCTCAGAGTTGTGGTGAACGCGACGACGATGCGGGTCGAGTTTCATCCGCAGCCGGATGGTACGACGACGAAGACACCGGACGATGTGGTAACGGTGACGCTGGCGACGCACACGGTGAGTTGAGGGCCCCATGTCCCCAACATCAGGGACCCATTCGACGCGTGCCTCACTACGTTCGGTAGTTGCTCAGGGCAGGCTATGGGGCACCCGGCGTTCAGGGATGAAGGTCTGTTTTCGACAGCATTAACAGGAACTGACGCCAGGTGCGCTGATCCTCGGCCTCGGCGATCAGTTTTCCGTCTCGATCGAAGAGGAAGGTCCTTGGAATTCCTTCGATATGGAACTCCTGATCTACTTTGCCGCCCTGATCGATCAGAATCGGCGGGTGATAGTTCCATGACGAGGTGTACTGAGCGACTTTGAACGAATCCTCACTGGTGATTGAAAGGACCACGAGGCCCTGCGACTGAAAGCGAGTATCGAGGGCATCGAGATACGGCATCTCGATCCGGCAGGGCGCGCACCAGGTCGCCCAGAAATTCACCATGACGATTTTGCCGCGCAGCTCGGACAGGGTCCATTTCTTTCCTTTTAAGTCCTTGAGGGTGAAGTCCGCCTTTGCGATCTGGGCTTCGTCATCGGCCAGCGCCTGCTGGGCCTTTGCGTACAAGGAGTCGTTCAGATCTTCCTTCACCCCCTCATAGCGAACCAGCCTCGCAAGGTCCATGTACGGCATTGGTGTTTCGCCTTTTTTTGAGGGTACTGGTGTTTCGCTGAGCGACTGGCGCAGGGTATCTGCTACGGCCTGGATGGTGTCCTGTCCCTGATCTCCTTCGGTAACCAGGTGAGCGAGGCTATCGGCCAGTTTGATTTTCTGCATTCCAGGCGACAGCTCCCGAATCTCCTGCGCGAGCTGGACGGTCGCAGCCGGGCGCTGTGCGTCGGACAGGGAACGCAGGTTACGCATGTGATCTTCAATTTTTGAAGTGTTGTCAGCATGGAGGAAAGGGAGCGTGGCAAAACAAACTGCGGCGCACAACAGCAACCGCTGCGTGGTAAGCATGAGTGGCCTCTGCGTGAGATCGCCAACATCATACCCTGGCATAAGCGCTTTTCTGTGCCGTGTGCCCGCTATCGGTAGCCCCTGGTTCGGAAGCGGGAGACGGCGAGGTAGAAGGTGTTGGCGTCGGTGCCGGGATTGTGGTGGCTGATGTTCGCGTTGGAGAGGTGCTGGTAGCGATAGCCGATCGTCCAGTCCTGGCGCGCCTTGCGGAAGACATGAATGCCGGTGCCGAAGTCGATGGTGTACATCCACTGCGATCCCTGGGGGGAGAGGACCCTATCGGTGAAATAAATAAAGCCGCCGTTGGTGCTGAAAAACGGCTGCACGCGTTTGACGGGGAAGAAATCGGATTCGAAGCCGACGGGGCTGGCGCCGCTGCCGTAGACGCGCTGACGGAGAAACTGCGGGTAGGGCTGAGCAGGACTCGGATTGGCCCCTGGCACGGGCTGGCTGAGCATGGCCACGGCGGTTATCTCGGGTGCGTAACGCATCGTCCATGAGCGATGGGAGCTGAAGAGCCAGGTGTAGCGCACGTCGACGGGCATGTACTTGATGTTGCCGGCGTATCCCCAGATGTGGCCGCTGATGAGCGACAGGCCCCACCATGCGCCAAATTCGTGGACGCCACCGGGATATGGATAGACCGGCGCGTAGTGCGCAGCTGAATTGCGCACGATTGCCGGTGAGGATTCGGGAACAATGGAGGAGACGGTCGAGCTGGATTCGCTCTCTGCTTCGCCGGCGGTGCGGGTGGCGCCGGATTCGGTTCTCTCGAAGCCGACTTCGCCTTCGCCAGGCGGATCGCTCCAGAAGGATTTCGCCTTCGCGACGCGATCGTCACGGTACCACGGAGGCCGCCAGCGGAAGATGTTTGCGGTGGCATGTGCCGGCTCGAGGAAGCTGAGAGCCAGCATGCCGAAGGGATTGCGTCCCTGGCCTTCGACGGGGGCGACAACGTATTTATCCAGCGTGTCCTCAGCCATGGTCCACAGGGCACCGCCGACCGGAGTTGTGACCAGCTCGACCCAGCCGGTTTCATTGGTCTCCTTTAGTCCGTTGTCATAGGGTTGCGTGTGATCGCCGTTGTGTCCAATGGCGGCCTCGCCGGCGGGACCGAGCTTCCACCAGAAGCTGTAGGCCGTGGAGAAAGTGCCGGCGCGCAACAGGCGGCGCCAGTAGGGCCAGGCCGCGGACTGGGTGACCGTCATGCCTTTGGGGTCGTTCTGAATCCAGAGGTCGTTGGTGATGGCGCCCATCATCGGGTGGCCGATGTAGTCGTCGAGGAAGGGATTTTGGTCGCTCCAGACGTTCCAGCGCCAGCCGGCGGCGGAGTTGATATAGCGGTCCCACCAGTCGCCATGCGTTGTTTCGTAGCGATACCAGTAGCCGCTGTAGAGATTGCCGGCGTCAAGAAAGGCGTTGAAGAGGGTGCCTTCGATGATGAGCTGGTGCCAGTGCACGCGACATCGCGGGGAGCGGGTTGTGTCGACGGAGCAGTCCTCAGCCAGAGTGCGGTCCTGGGACGGGGTGACAGCGACGATGCTGGTTGAGTTGTTGTCCGGGGACGATGTTGCGGGCGCGCCGGGAAAATTAGGCGCCGGCGCATCGGGCAGCGAGAGTGCGGGGCTTGCGGGGACCGAGACGTCGGAGACGGGTGCGCGGGGAAATCCGGCGACTTCAGTGGGGAGAGGTGACGGAACTTTCTGTGCAAGACCGGCAGAAGAGCCCAGCAGAACCAGGCTGCTCATCATCGCCGCAAATCCGGGCGTGCGCAAGATGACTGGACTCAAATGCGAACCGGGAAAGGAGATTCTGCCGTCCCGATCATGCCCAGGAGTGTGAACCGGGGTCAAGCCTTTTGGGCCATCGGGTATGGCGTTGGATGCGGGCAAAAGAGAACAGGCAGCCCGCGGGCTGCCTGTGTGTACGGGGTTTGAATGTGACTAGTGCGCGCCGACCGGTTTCGGCGACTGCGCTTCGAGTTCGGCCAGGCGCTTCGCCAGCAGCTGTTCAAGCTGGACCAGGGCCTTGCTGAAGCCGTCGATGCCTTCGCTGAGCTTGTCGTGGGCCATGCGATCTTCGGCGTGCATCTTGTCGAAGGTGGCCTTGTCGATGTGGATCTTCTCGATTTGCATCGATTTGGCCTTTTCCGGATCGAGCTTGCGCTCGAGGGTGCCCTCGGTCGCGTCGAGCTCCTCGAGGAAATGCGGCGAGATGGTCAGCAGGTCGCAGCCGGCGAGCTCTTTGATCTCTCCGGTGTTGCGGAAGCTGGCGCCCATGACCACGGTCTTATGGCCGAATTTCTTGAAGTAGTTGTAGATGCGCGTGACGGACTGAACGCCAGGGTCGTCGGCGCCCTGGTAGTCCTTGCCTGTGTCCTTCTTGTACCAGTCGAGGATGCGGCCGACGAAGGGAGAGATGAGCGTGGCGCCGGCTTCGGCGCAGGCGACGGCCTGGTGCATGCCGAAAAGAAGGGTCATGTTGCAGTGGATGCCTTCCTGCTCCAGCTTTTCGGCGGCGCGAATTCCCTCCCAGGTGGAGGCAATCTTGATAAGAATGCGTTGGCGCGAGACGCCGGCGCTCTCGTACTTTTTGATAATGGAGCGGGCCTGCTCGATGGTCTTCTCGGTGTCGAAGGAGAGCCGCGCATCGACTTCAGTGGAGACGCGGCCGGGGACGATCTGCAGAATCTTTTTGCCAAAGGCGACGGCGAGATTCTCGAAGGCGAGCTTCGCGATCTTCGCGTCGTCGGCATCGTCGCCAAGCTGCTTTTTGGCATCGAGGAGCACGTCGTCGACGATCTTGCTGTACGCCGGCATCTGGGCCGCGGTGGTGAGCAGCGATGGATTGGTGGTCGCATCCTGCGGCTTCACCTTCTCGATCGCTTCGATGTCGCCGGTATCGCCGACCACGGTGGTCATTGCACGAAGTTGCGCCAATAGTGTCTTCGCCATCATTCCTCCTGCGTCCTTCTGTCGATTATCGGGCATTTGCCCGCGGGGCGGAAATTCGGGGGTGGGGTCACTCGAAGAAATTCTCGTGAACGGGCCCTACCCGCTTTAGATGCCCGGGGCGCGAAACCAGTCACATCTGGTTTTTGCGCACGATTCACAGGTTCTATTTGCCATATCCGTCGACCGGGTTGCTGAGGACACCTATGCCTTCGATGCTGACCTCGACGCGATCGCCGGGCTGCATGGGCGCTACGCCGGAGGGGGTTCCGGTGGGGATGACGTCGCCGGGGAGGAGCGTCATGGCTGCGGTGATGTGGCGCAGGAGAGTGGGGATGTCGAAGATGAAGTCGGATGTTGTGCCGTGTTGTTTTCCCTCGCCGTTGAGTCTTGTTTCGAGGGTGAGGCCGCTGGCGGGGTCGACTTCGTCGGTGACCAGAGGGCCCATGGGGCCGAAGGTGTCGAAGCCTTTGGCGCGCCACCACTGGCCATCGGGTTTTTGGAGATCGCGCGCGGTGACGTCGTTGACGATGGTGTAGCCGCGGATCCAGGGGCGGATGTCTTCGTTGGGGGCGATTTTCGTTGCGCGCTTGCCGATGACGATGGCGAGTTCGCCTTCGAAGTCGACGCGCTGGGATTGCTGGGGAATACGGATGGGCTCGCCGGGAGCGATGACGGAGGTGGGGGCTTTGAGGAAGACGAGCGGCTCCTTTGGGACTTCGTTGCCGAGCTCGGCAGCGTGCTCGCGATAATTGCGGCCGATGCAGACGATTTTGCGCGGGACGACGGGTGCGAGAAGCTGCGCGGTGAGGAATGGGATAGGCTCGAAGGGGCTCGAGTCGAGGCGAGTCCAGGGATCTTCTTCGAAGGGTGGCAGGAGGCGTTCGATCCAGAGGGTTCCGGCGCGGTCGACGACTTCGCCGTATTGGGGGCCGAATGGGGTTTGAAAGCGGCAATATTTCACTGTGGCATCATAACGGCAAAAGGCGCAGCCGCATTCGATCCGCGTCGATCGTTAGCAATGCGCCGGCTTCCAGTTCTTTCTCAACCTGCCTCAACGCAGCGACTACTCGCGCCCCAATTACATCCGGGCTGACATCTTTTGCTCTGAGCTGCACAACGCTCGGCTTGCCGCCCTTGGTCGCAGCCAAAATCGCAGCGAAATCCAAGTCGTGTGTGAGAACAACATATCCATTACCCGCAGCGAATCGCATGATTTCCCTATCGGGTGCGTCTGCTCGACCCGCGGAAGACCAGTGGATCGCCGCAATCTCCGCTCTCTGGAACTGTCTGAGAAACGCGGGACTGAGGCTCATATCGATGAGGATTTTCATAGTCTCCGCCCTGACGCGGAGCTAAAAATTGGCATTTTCGCGTCAAGAAGGCGAGTGGTTAGCACGCTGGATATCCATCTGAACCTGGGCAATGCAGCAATGTATCCTATGTGTTCGCAATCAGAGCTTCGCGCTCGGTCGCAAGCCAGGAAGCATACCGAAGAGCCTGGAGAACGTCATCCCGTTCCAGGTAAGGGTAATCCGCAAGGACTTCCTCAATCGTGTGTCCGGCCCCGATCTGGCCGACAACGGTCCCCACCGTGACTCTTGTACCTCGGATGCATGCCTTGCCGCCCATAATCTCGGGATTTTGGCTGATTCGATCCCACTGCTCCATAAATGGCTCCGATGTCGTTCTATTGTGTCAGATTTTCGCCGCTCACTGCGGCAGTTCCTCCTCAACTTCTGCTGACTTCGGGCTCTCGTTGCCATCCTGATCGATGGCGCTGACGGCGTAGGCGTATTTGTGCCCGGCGATGACGGTGGTGTCGCTCCAGGCCGGTGGGACGATGGTCTTCGGCGAGATTCGCTCCAACGCACCACCGCCGACTGTGATGTCTCGGCGGTAGACGATGTAGCCGGCGATGTCGGCGTCGGAGTCAGGGGTCCAGGAAAGGTCCATCGCTTTGGCCTGGGTGTCGGCGACGACGGCGAGGCCGGCGGGAACGGCGGGCGGGAAGACATCTTTTGCGACCAGGCTGACGGTGCCGGAGGGAGCGCCTGCGATCTCGATCGAGCGGCCGTTGGCTTCGATTCGCACGACACGTTCGATCCAGTACTTCCACTCGTGGTCGAGAAGCGCATCGCGATCGACCGCGCCGCCGGGATCGGCGTGGCTGAGATCGACTTCGAGGATCTGCTGTTCCTGGGGCGGCAGGCCATTCGATTCGTCAGGCTTCGATGCATCCGGAGTCTTTGTCGCAGTACCTCGAACAAGGGTCCGGTGAAGGCGCATCGTAAGTCCGGACTCGGGTGGGCTCGGCTGCCAGTGGAGAACGACTCCTTCCCCGCTCGCTGCGAGCTGGAGCCCGTTTACGGCGGCGGGCGCGGCTCCGGCAGCCACCCAGGCCAGGTTCGACGGGCCGGCGGATTTGGCGGCGTGGTTTTCGAGTTCGACGTAGAACGCGACCGCGCGCGCTTGCCCAGTGGTGAGATCCGGGGGAAGCTTCGCAGTGAAGTCGGCGGGTTTGGCTGGAGCAAAGACGCCGTCGCCGGCGGCCTGGCAAGTTTTGGCGTCAAAGGCGGGAGAGGGCTCCCAACAAATGTGTCCACGTTGATCGCCCTTGAGAGGCACGCGGTCGGTGGTGTTCTTCGGCATGGTCCAGTGCAGGCGGACGTCGTTGTTGATGCGTGTTGCTGTGAGGTCTTTGACTGGAGCGGGGAGCCACAACGTGGGCGGCTGCGGATTGGAGGTGACGGCGCAACCCAACAGAAGGGATGCGAAACCCAGAGCGCCGAGCGCCACAGCAGGAACCAGTCCTCGACCCACAACGCTTCGGCGCCATGCCGGCGTCGCACCCATCTTCATCGCAACTTCAGCCTAAAGCATTTTCAGAGGAGCGCATGGAGGGCGGCGTTGATCTCTGCGTCCTCGAAGCGGAAACCGGCGGATTCGAGTCGCATCGGAAGGGCGCGCTGTGAGGCGAGCAGTGTCTGGTCGGCCATCTCGCCGAAGGCCAGGCGCAGGGCGGCGGCTGGAGCAGGAAAGAGGGCTGGACGACGCACAGCACGGGCGAGTGCTTTGCTGAATTCCGCATTGGTGACGGGGTGGGGCGCGGTGAGGTTGAACGCACGGGCGAGATCCTGGCGCTCCATCAGAAAGAAGACGGCGCGCACCAGATCGCGCTCGCTGATCCAGCTCATCCACTGGCGGCCGCTGCCGAGTTTTCCGCCCATCGCGAGCTGGAAGACGGGCAGCATGTTGGCGAGGGCACCTCCTGCAAGACTGAGCACGAGGCCAAAACGCAGATGAACCACGCGAATGCCCAGGTCACGGGCGGGCTGAGCAGCCGCCTCCCACGCCTGACATGTTTCGGCGAGGAACCCGGAACCGGGGGTGCTCTCCTCGGTGAGTATTTCGTCTCCGCGACTGCCATAGATGCCGACAGCGGAGGCGCAGAGCAGGACTGCAGGTGGCCGCCGAACTTTTGCGAGCGCCTCGCAGAGCACTCTGGTGCTGCGCACTCGGCTGGAGACGATGGTTTCTCGATATTCGCGCGACCATCGCCGAGCGATAGTCGCGCCGCTGAGCTGCACGACGGCGTCGAAGCCCTCCAGGGAAGCGGCATGCAGACCCTGAGCCGTTTGGGCAGGATTCCAGTAGATGGATCCAGCGCGCACGTCGCGGTGACGTCGCACGAGCGTCTGGACGTCGATTCCCTTTTCTCGCGCGGCGCGATGCACAGCTGAACCGATAAGGCCGGAGGCTCCACCCAAAAGAACCCGCATTATCCTCGCTCACATTTTGCCTGAAGAAGATTCTCTAAACATCATTTATTGCTCAAGATATTGAAAGGCATGGCAATGATCGAACCCATTGCCCAGCTGAAGGGACCCCTGGATTTCCACAGCCCATCCAGGTATTCACAACATCAAAAGGTGTTGTGATTCCGAAAACATAGTGTTAGTTTCATTCATCGTATAAAAACCGGGAACCTTTGCGGGCAAATCCATGGAAACGAAGACGCAATCAGCTCTCCTGAACGCGGAAAATGCGCCCCCCGCCGCGCTTTCCGCCGAAACGTTCATTGCAGAAAAACGAATTGGCGAACGCATCCGGCGCCTGCGGCTGAAACGGTCGATGGGGCTGGTGGAACTGGGCCGTCACACCGGTCTTTCGGCGAGCTTTCTTTCGCAGCTTGAGACCGGGCGCGTGGTTCCAACGCTGCGCAACCTTGCCCGGGTCGCCATGGTTTTCGGCCGCGATCTCTCGTATTTCTTCGAGCCCGAACCGCACCCGCTGTTCCGACTTCATCGGCGCTCGGAGCGCGTGCGGCTGCCACAATCGGGCGTGGACGATCCGACCTATTACTTCGAAAGTCTGGCGTACATGGTGCCGGACCGGCAGCTCGATCCCTACTTCGCCGAATTTGTGCCGGTGCGCAAGGGAACCGAGATTCGGCCTCATGTCCATCCGGGCTACGAGTTTCTGTATCTTCTTCAGGGAGAACTTGAGATTCGACATGGAGATCGCACGCATGCGCTGGACGCCGGAGACAGCGTGTACTTCGATGCAGCGACGCCGCACGCGTATCGATGCGCGGGACCCTCGCCGGCGGTGGCGCTGATTGTGACGATGCACCAGATGACGCCGCAGGCAGCGGCGGGTGTGCGACCGATTCCGCCGCAGCGCGCTACAGCAGCCGCACCCCAGCCATCGGAGACGGAGCGGTAGCTTCGGCAGATTCCGGACGCGGGGCCGTACGGGGAACGGTGAAGTAGAAGGTGCTTCCCTTCCCGACGACGCTCTCGGCCCAGATGCGTCCGCCGTGCTGACGCACGATGTTGCGGCAGATGGCGAGGCCGAGTCCGGTACCGCCCATGTCACGGGAGTCGGAGGCATCGACTTGCTGGAAGCGCTCAAAGATGATGTCGAGTTTCTCCGGCGGAATGCCGCGGCCCCGGTCTTCGACCGAGACGATGGCTTCAGTGGCGCTCTGCACGCGCGCGCGCAGAATGATCTCCGAGCCCGGTGGTGAGAACTTGATCGCGTTGCTGATGAGGTTGCCGAGGGTCTGGAGGATGCGATCCTCATCGACCCAGAGGGCGAGCGGCGGAGCATCGACGATGAAGCCGATGCCGGCCTTCTGTGCGCTGGGGTGCTGCAGGTCGGTGGCGCGACGCAGCAGGTCTTTCGCTTCGACTTCCTGAAAACGCATGGGGAGACGGCCTGCACCCATGCGCTCGAAGTCGAGGATGTCGTTGACGAGGCGCACGAGGCGGTCGCAGTTTCCGATCGCGACATCCATCATCTGCGCACGTTTTTCGGGACGCTTTTCAAGCGCGCCGCCCGCGATAAGGCCCAGCGC
>Ga0335073_10011091_pt1 | contig 12667 bp, 9 predicted proteins | sample Lox_Sample_22_FD_207093 | JGI IMG/M metagenome (GOLD analysis project Ga0335073, IMG submission 207093) | Soil microbial communities from Loxahatchee National Wildlife Refuge, Florida, United States - Lox_Sample_2.2 | ecosystem: Environmental > Terrestrial > Soil > Wetlands | place: USA: Florida...
CCGGCTATGACGAGAACGCCGCGAACCTGATCGAACTGCGCGTCCGCCCAAAGGGCAAAGCGACGGCATTTCGGATCACGTTGAACACGCTGGAGGACCCGAACCTGGTCGCGGCCGCGATCGCGATCGGCGGCAACGAAGGGGAAGCACACCCGTTCCCGTTCGGCGCGAACGTGAGCGCCCCGGCGCAGTACTTCCTGACGGTGCACGGCGAAAGCGCGACGTTGACCGACGCGGCGAGCGGCGCCGAAGTGACGGGCCCGGCACCGACGGTGAGCATCGATCTCGCTCGGCGCCAGATCACGGTCGAAGTGCCGCACAAGACGTGGGACCCCGGCAGCTCGACGGTCCGCCTCGCCGCGGGCGTCGGCCTGTGGAATGCCGCGACGAACAGCTACCTGCTGCCGGGAGCTACCGCCAGCGCGACGCAGCCCGGCGGTGCCGGCGTGAACGCCGCGCCACCCGCCTTCTTCGACGTGGCGTTCCGTTTCAACGCGCAGGAGCCGATGCCCGGCACCCCCGGACCGCAGACCGAGACAAACCCCGCCTACTGGCGCGAATCCGCGCAGGCGCAAGCGCTCGCGGGCGGCGACATCAGCCAGTTCCACGCTGAGGTGGACTTCGCGAAGCTGAAGGCGAAGGCGGACGACGACATGCTGGGGCAGCCGACGGGCGTGCCGCAGAGCGGCGCGTTCGACCGGATCCTCGCCTCGCACTTCTCCGAAGGCCAGGGCGCGGACTACGCAACGGGCGGCTGCGGTTCCTCAAGTGCCTGTATCGGCGAGATGCGTGGGCAGTTGCTGCCCTACGCGATCTACGTCCCCTCGGGCGCGCAACCGAGCGCGGGCTGGGGGACGACGCTTCTGCTGCACTCGCTGTCGGCGAACTACAACCAGTTTTCGGGCACGAGGAACCAGTCCGAGTTCGCTGCGCGCGGCACGGACTCGATCGTCTTCACGCCCTCCGGCCGCGGACCGGACGGCTGGTACTACGACCACGCGGGGGCAGACACGTTCGAGGTGTGGGCGGACGTCGCGGCGCACTACCACCTGAACCCCTCGTTCACTGACATCGCGGGCTATTCGATGGGCGGCTATGGCACGTACAAGTTCACGAGCCAGTTCCCCGACCTGTTCGCGCGCGCCCAGCCGACGGTGGGGCCGCCGGGGCTCGGCGTTTGGGTGCCTCCGGCGGAACCGCAGCCCGGCGGGGCGCAGTCGCTGACCCAGCGGATGCTCGCCTCGGTGCGCAACGTGCCGTTCTTGATCTGGGATGAGACGATCGATGAGCTAGTGCCGATCGCGGGCGTGCTCGAACAGGTAAAGACGTTCGACGACCTCGGTTACCGCTACGAGTTCGACCAGTTCCAGGCCGGCGAGCACCTGACCCTGGCGCTCAACGACGAATACGCGCCGGCGGCCTCGTTCCTGGGGACGGAAACGATCGACCCCGATCCCGCCCACGTGACCTACGCCTACAACCCGACGATGGACTTCGCGCAGGACGGCACCGCGGCGGGCCACGCCTACTGGGTCTATGACGTCGGGCTGCGCGAACCGGCGGGCGCCGCGCCCCTGGGCACGATCGACGTGCGCTCGTTGGGCTTTGGCCACGGCGACCCGCCGGCGGGCGAAACTCAGCAGGGCGCGGGCGCGCTGACGGGCGGCCAGATCCCGGCGATCCCTTATACGAGCCAGAGCAAGTCCTGGGGCGCCGCGCCGAGCGAACCGGCGAGCGACGCGCTGCAGATTACGGCGAGCAACGTGGCGCACGTGACGATCGACGCGGCCCGCGCACGGGTCGATTGCAAGGCCCAGCTGCACGTCGACACCGACGGTCCGCTGACCGTGACACTGGCCGATTGCCACGGCAAGGGAAGGTCGGTCACGCAGAGCTTCGACTGAGCCCGGCGACCGGGTAGACGCTCGGCGTGGGGAGGCTATGCTTGGCCCCATGCCCTCCCTGCTCGATCGCGCGCTGAACGTCGGCGAGGCGAAGAAGTTCAAGGAATACCAGAAGCGCGTCGCGCTGATCAACGCGTTTGAGCCCGAGCTCGAACACGATTCCGACGCCGAGTTGCGCGAACGGATGGACTTGCTGCGCGATCGAGCGGCCGACGGTGAGTCACTCGACGCGCTGCTGCCCGAGTGCTTCGCGATCGTTCGTGAGACCGGCAAGCGCAAGATGGAGATGCGCCACTTCGACGTGCAGTTGATCGGCGCGATGGCGCTACACGACGGCCAGATCGCCGAGATGAAGACGGGTGAGGGCAAGACGCTGACCGCGACGCTCGCCGTCGTGCTGAACGCCCTCGCGGTGCGCGAGGGCATCGAGACGCCCGAGGGGGCCCAGCCCGAGCGCAAGGGCGTGCATGTGGTCACCGTCAACGACTACTTGGCTCGTCGCGATGCCGAATGGATGAGCCCGATCTACGACGCGCTTGGCGTGAGCGTGGGCGTGCTGGAAAACATGCAGCCGCCCGAGCAAAAGCACGCGGCCTACGCCTGCGACGTGGTCTACGGGACGAACTCGGAGTTCGGTTTCGACTATCTGCGCGACAACATGGCGACCGACCTCGCGGAAAAGACCCAGCGCGGCCATCCGTTCGCGATCGTGGATGAGGTCGACAACATCCTGATCGACGAGGCGCGCACGCCGCTGATCATCTCGGGCGCGCCCGAACAGGCCGCGGACCTCTATGTGAAGTTCGCGCGCCTGGCGCCGCGCATGCAGGTGGGCAAGACGCCCGAAGGGATGGACCCGCGGATGAAGAAGTCGTTCGTCGCGGACTTCGACTTCGAGGTCGACGAGAAGCAGAAAACCGTCGCGATCACCGAGCAAGGGGTCGCGAAGGCGGAGAAGTTCCTCAGCATCGACCACCTCTACCGCGCCGAGAATGGACACCTGGTCAACCATCTAATCCAGGCGCTGCGCGCTGAGGCGCTCTACAAGAAAGACGTCGACTACGCGGTGATCGACGGCGAGGTGAAGATCATCGACGAGTTCACCGGGCGCATCCTCGACGGCCGGCGCTGGTCGGAGGGGCTGCACCAAGCGGTCGAGGCCAAGGAGGGCGTGCGCATTCAGGAGGAGAACCAGACGCTCGCCACGATCACCTACCAGAACTTCTTCCGCCTTTACGACAAGCTCGCGGGCATGACGGGCACCGCGCTGACCGAGGCGACAGAGTTCATGAAGATTTATGAGCTGCCCGTCGTGCAGGTGCCGACGAACAAGGAGATGGTCCGCGACGACCGCAATGACCAGATCTACAAGACCAAGGAGGGCAAGTGGCACGCGGTGATCAGGGAGATCGCCGCGCGGCACGAGAATGGCCAGCCGGTGCTCGTCGGCACGATCTCAGTAGAGGTCTCCGAGTTGCTGGGCGATCGCCTGACCAGAGCGGGCATCAAGCACACGGTGCTGAACGCCAAGCCCGAGCACGCGGCGCGTGAGGCGGAGATCGTCGCCGAGGCGGGTCAGCCGGGCGCGGTCACGATCGCGACGAACATGGCGGGCCGCGGCGTGGACATCAAGCTGGGCGGCAACGCCGAGCACCTCGCTCATCTTGAGCTAGCCCGGCAAGGCGTCGAGCTGGACGCCGAGGACTACGAGGCGCGCCTGGCCGGGGTGCTCCCGGAGCTGGAGCGCAAGGTAGACGAGCAGCGGGAGCACGTGATGGCGGCGGGCGGGCTGTTCATCTGTGGCACCGAGCGCCACGAGTCGCGGCGCATCGACAATCAGCTGCGCGGCCGCGCGGGGCGTCAGGGCGACCCGGGCGAGAGCCGCTTCTTCCTGTCGGCCGAGGACGATCTCGTGCGCCTCTTCGCGGGTGACCGCATCTACCGGATCCTCGACAAACTCGGCGGGGTCGACGAGGAGGGCAACGAGGAACCGATCGAGGCGAACATGCTCTCCAAGCAGATCGAGAAAGCGCAGAAGAAGGTCGAGGAGCAGAACTTCCTGATCCGCAAGCGCGTGCTCGAGTACGACGACGTGATGAACGAGCAGCGTCGGGTGATCTACGCCTACCGCGACGAGGTGCTCGAAGGCAAGAGCATCGGCGAGGAGGCTAGGCGCGAGGTCGGCAACGTGATCGAGCGGACGATCGACCAGTACACGCCGGGCGACTTCATGGAGGACTGGGACCTCGACGGCATGTTCACCGCGCTCGGTCAGTTCTTCCCGCTGGAGCTCGACGAGGACGACTTGAACGCCGAACGCGTCGATCGGACAATGTTGACGGAGCGCATCACCGAAGAGGCGATGGAGCGTTACGAGGCTCGCGAGCAGGCGCTCGGCGAGGAGCTGATGGGGGCGCTGGAGCGCTTCTTGCTGTTGCAGATCATCGACGAACGCTGGCGCGAGCACCTGTTTGACATGGACTATCTGCGCGAGGGCATTCACCTGCGCGGATTCGCCCAGGTGGATCCGCTCGTGGCCTACAAGAACGAGGCGTTCACGCTGTTCGGCGATCTGATGAACAGCGTCTGGACCGACTACGCACGAATGATCTTCAACGTCCAGGTGAACGTCGAGGGCGAGAACGGCGGGGGCGGCGCGCCGCCGAGCTTCGCGGCCGCGGGCAGCTCGACGCGGGCAGGCCGCGTCTCGTACTCGGGTGGTGAAAGCGCCGTGGGCGCGGGCGCGATGGCCGCGGCCGCCGCGGCGGCCGGGGTCGTGCCCGGTGGCGGCGCGGGCGGGTTCGGCGAAATTGACCCCGAAGAAGAAGCCCCGGTCATCGAGCAACGTGTCGTAGACGACGAGCACCAGGTCGGGCGCAACGACCCTTGCTGGTGCGGCTCGGGTAAGAAGTTCAAGAAGTGCCACGGGGCGTAGCTAGCCCCCACGGCGCGTCCAGGGCGATGCGCCAGCCTTCGGCGTCGCGCTTGTAGATCACGATCGAGCTGCTGCGCGTCGTAAAACGGCCCTCGGCGCCATCGCCGTTCGCGCCACTGAGCGTGAGCGTGCCGGTGACGAGTGCGACGTCGCCGGCCTCCACGATGCCCGAGACCTCGGTGTCGATCTCGATGCGGTTGTCGATCATCGCCTGCAGGGCGCCCGCGATGGCGTCGTGTCCGCGCAGGACCTCGCCGTCGAGCTGGACGATCGCGGCGTCCTCGCGCCACAGCTCGACCGCGGCGGCGATGTCCCGTGCATTGACCGCGGCCAGGAAGGCGGCGAGTAGCTCGGCTGGGCTTTGTGCGGCCATCGGCGCAAGATACGAGGTTGATAGCGTGAGGGCGTGGCCAGCACCGCTCCCAGCGAGTCGACTCCTGAGCGCTTGGCCTCGATCCGTGAGCAGATGAAGCTGCTCGCGGACTATCTTTGACCCGGCTGCGCTGGGCGAGCGCGTGGCGGCGCTCGAGGCCGAGATGGGGGCTGCGGGGTTTTGGGACGACTCCGAGCGCGCGGCGGCGGTGTCGGGCGAGCACGCTCGCGCGAGCAGGCGCCTGGGGCAGTACAACGAGCTGAACGGCGACGTCGAGGATCTCGACGCGCTGGTCGAGATGGCGGGGGAGGAACAGTCGCTGCAAGCCGAGGTGGACGAGCAGATCGCCTCGGTGGAGGAGCGCCTGGCCGCGCTTGAGGAGCAACGGCTGTTCTCGGGCGAGTATGACGCGGGCGACGCGCTCGTGAGCGTGAACGCGGGTGCGGGCGGCACAGACGCGCAGGACTGGGCCGAGATGGTGCTGCGTATGGAGATGCGCTGGGCCGAAGCGCGTGACTTCCAGGTCGAGCTGCTCGAGGTGAGCCCGGGCGAGGAAGCCGGGATCAAGTCCGCGACGTTCAAAGTCTCGGGCGAGAATGCCTACGGCCTATTCGGGGCGGAGCGGGGCGTGCATCGGCTCGTGCGGCTATCGCCGTTTGACTCGGCTCATCGGCGCCAGACGAGCTTCGCGGGTGTGGAGGTAGCACCGGTCGTCCAGGACACGGGAGAGATCGAGATCAACGAAGACGACCTACAAGTGGACACCTACCGGGCCTCCGGCGCGGGTGGCCAGCACGTGAACAAGACCGACTCCGCGGTGCGGATCACCCACCGGCCCAGCGGCATCGTGGTGCAGTGCCAGAACGAGCGCTCGCAGTCCTCGAACCGGGCGACCGCGATGGCGATGCTGCTCGCGAAGCTGCTCGAGCAACGCGAGCGCGAGCGCCAGGAAGAGATCGCGCGCGAGAAGGGGGAGGCCCAGGACGTGAACTTCGGCTCGCAGATCCGCTCCTACGTGCTGCACCCCTACTCGATGGTCAAGGATCACCGTACGGGCCATGAGATGGGCGATGTGCAACGCGTGCTCGACGGCGACCTCGACGGCTTCGTGCGTGCGTACCTGCTCGCGGCGGCCGTGACGAAGGCTTAGGACGTGGCGGTCGGCAAGCGACTGGCTGCGTGGTGAGCGCTGGCATGGCGTCGATTGACGAGGGCCTGACCGAGCTGGTCCGCCGCGCGCTCGCCGAGGACGTGGGCGAAGGCGACGTCACGACCGAGGCGACGGTCGCGGCGGATGCCCGCGCGAGCGCGGTGATCACGCAGAAGGCGCCGGGGGCGATCTACGGCCTCCAGGCGGCGGAGCTGGCCTTCACACTGCTCGAGGAGCAGGTCGAGGTGGAGCGCCTGGTGCAGGAGGGCGTGTGGCGCGAGGAGGGCGGCCCGGTCTTGCGGGTGCAGGGCGGCGCGCGCGCTCTGCTGACGGGCGAGCGCACGGCGCTGAACTTCCTCACGCACCTGTCGGGAGTGGCGAGTATGGCGGCCCGTGCGGCGTGCGCGGTGCAGGGCACGGGGGCGACGGTGATCGACACGCGCAAGACGACGCCGGGGCTGCGGATGCTGGAGAAGGCGGCGGTCGCGGCGGGCGGGGCGAGCAACTACCGGATCGGGCTGTTCGACGCGATCCTGATCAAGGAGAATCACATCGCGGCGGCGGGGGGGATCGCGGCGGCGGTGCAGCGCGCGCGGGCACAGGCGCCCGAGCTGGCCGCGACGCTGGAGGTGGAGGTGCGCGACCCGCAGGAGATCGAGCAGGCGCTCGCGGTGGGGGCGCCGCGGCTGCTGCTCGACAACATGGACGAGGGCCAACTGCGCGAGGCGGTAGCCCAGGTCGCGGGCCGGGCCGAGCTGCAGGCGAGCGGCGGCGTAACGCTCGCGAACCTGCGGGCGATCGCGCAGACGGGCGTGGATTTCGTCTCGATGGGCGCGCTGACCCACTCGGCGCCGGCCTTGGACCTCTCGCTAATCCTCGAGCTTGCCTGAAAGAGCCTTTCCGAGCGGCGGTATCATGCCTCGCTCGTGACGGGGGCGGGCTCACTCAAGGATCGGGTCGGGCGCGGCGCCGCGCGGATCGGCGGAGCCGTCGCGACCCGTGCCTGGCGCGAGATGGGGCGCCTGCAGCACTCCAGCGAGGCAGGCAGGCGGATCGTCGAGACCGCGACGCGTCCCCTGCGCCACCGCGACATGCGCGTGATGCGCGGTCGCATAGCGGGAGCGCGCATCAACCTCGGCGGCTCGTTCTTGCGCTACTTGACCGGCGACGCCGAGCCCGAGGTGCAGGAAGCGCTCGCGGCATTGATCGAGCCGGGGCAGACGGTGTACGACGTGGGGGCGAATATCGGCTTCTTTACGATGCTTTGTTCACGGCTGGTGGGGCCACAGGGGAGGGTGTACGCGTTTGAGCCAATACCCCAGAATCTGGCGACGCTGCGCCACAACGTGGCGCTGAACGATCTCGCGAACGTGACGATCGTCGAGCAGGCACTGTCGTCCTCGACGGGCACTGCCGAGATGTTCATCTCGCCGTGGTCGGCGTTCCACTCGTTGAACGTGGAGGGGGCGAGCAAACAGGACAACCACGGCCCGGAGGCGGGGCAGATCACGGTTCAGACGGTGACGCTTGACGAGTTCCTGAAGGGAGAGGGCGTACGGGCTCCGGATCTGCTGAAGATCGACGTCGAGGGGGCGGAGCTGATCGTGCTCGAAGGCGCGGGCGAGACGCTGCGCTCGCGCAAGCCACTGCTGCTGTGTGAGCTGCACGACACGCACGCGGCCTACGGTGAGTTCATCGACTCGATCGGCTACGACCTGCGTGTGATCGAGGGCGAGAGCACGGAGCTGGCGGACGCGCCGCGCAACGTGCACACGATCGCCTGGCCGCGCGAGCGCGAGCCCCGTGGCCTGGCGGGCCTCGCACCCCGTTCCTAGCGAAAGCGTTCATAGAATGAGCACCATGGACCTGTCGATGGCGCCGACGCTCGAGGCGGCAGAGGGTGTGCAGGATCACCTTTCGCCCGCGGATATCGCCTCGCTGAAGGAAGAGGTCCGTGAGCTGGCGCGGCAGCGCAACGCGGTGATCCTCGCCCACAACTACCAGGTGCCCGAGGTGCAGGACGTCGCCGACTACGTCGGGGACTCGCTCGGTCTCTCGCGACAGGCGGCGGCGACCGACGCGGAGGTGATCGCCTTCTGCGGCGTGCACTTCATGGCGGAGACCGCCTCGATCCTCTGCCCGGAGAAGACCGTGCTGATCCCCGACCTCGACGCGGGCTGCTCGCTCGCGGCCTCGATCGACGCCGAGCAGTTGGCCGCCTGGAAGCAGCGCTATCCCGAGGGCGTCGTCGTGATGTACGTGAACACGACGGCCGAGGTCAAGGCGCTGACCGACTACTGCTGCACCTCGGCGAACGCGGTCGACGTGGTGCGCCATATCTACGAGACCCACGGCCCGGACACCGAGGTCCTGTTCGGCCCGGACATGTGGCTCGGCGCCTACGTGGAGAAGGAGCTCGGCAAACCGATGCACGTCTGGGACGGCGAGTGCCACGTGCACGCGGGAATCCGCCCCGCGGACATCGAGGCCACGCGCGCCGCGCATCCGGGTGCGGACTTTCTTATCCACCCCGAGTGCGGGTGCACGACGAGCGTGATGGAGTACGTCGCGGCGGGCGACATCTCCGGCGAGGGAGTGCACATGCTCTCGACGGGGGGCATGCTGCGCTACGCGGAGGGTGCTGAGTCGGCGGCGAGCGGCGGCGCGGGCGAGGTCGAGCCCGAAGGGCAGGTGAAGGAACCCGGCTTCGATGGCTCCTCACAGGCCGCCCACGAGAACGGTGGTCCCGGCAGGGTTCGCGAGGCGATCGTCGCGACCGAGACCGGCATGCTCTACCCGCTGCAGATGGCGGCGCCCGACGTGCAGTTCATCCCCGCGAACCCGCGCGCGGCGTGCGTCTACATGAAGATGATCACGCTGCGCAAGCTGCGCGACGCGCTGGCGGAGATGAAGTACGAGGTGCGCGTGCCGCGCGAGGTCGCCGAGCGGGCGCGGGTGCCGATCGACCGCATGGTCGCGATCGGCTGAGGAGACTTAGCTGTCGAGGCCGGGGATCGGCTGAATTGGCAGCTCACCGTGGATGCGTTCTAGTTCGGTGAGGTCGAGCTGATCACGCGGCCGGCCCGCTATGCGCTTGAGCGCCACGAGGCTCGCTAGTGAGGCTACGCGTGCGGGCTGGTCATGGAACGTCAGCTGAATCGCGGTGCCCGATACTGAAGCGAAGTCGACGGGCGGATCCCCCTCGCGCAGCAAGTCGACTTGGCCGAATCGGCTATCTACGCGCATCGTCTCAGCGGTAGCGATTGCGTCGGAAGGGACCGGGTCTCCACCGCGACGTGCTTCGATGCTCTCCAGAAATCGCGACAGTGTGTCGTCAAGCCCGTGATCGCCGCTGATCAAGAGGTCCACGTCCTCGGTCCCCCGCACGTACTGGTTGGCGATCACCGCAAAGCCGCCGATGATCACATATGGCAGGCCTTGCTGCGGTAATTACCCCTACAAGATCAGGCGCATCAGGCGGTGGGCTGCCCATACCGGGCCTCCCAGGCTGAGCGTCGAAGCTCTGCGGCGAAGCGAGAGAGCTCGATTCCCAGATCAAGCCGCTCCGACACAGTCATCGCCCGATGCCGGGCTATGGTTTCCGCCTCTTGTTCTGCGTTGATCTGCTTCCAGCGCAAGTTATGAGGGCGAAGCAGTGATGAGTTGGAAGCCTCAGCCATGAGACTTATTGTACTCGCTGCGAAGCTAGAACTCCTCGACGGAGTGCGGTCCCACGCAGGCGACCGCGAGGTTGTCCGCGACGCCCGCCGCGACCTCGCGGACTTCGTCGAACGTGACGGCGTCCAGTGCGGAGATCGCCTCGTCGGGGTCGATTGACTCACCGAACACGATCTGCTGGTTCGCGGCGTAGCGGGCGACGGCGTTCGTGTTCTCGAACGAGAGCACGAGCCGCCCAGCAGCGTAGGCGCGGGCGCGCTGGACCTCCTCCTCGGTGGGTCCGTCATCGCGCAGTTCATCCACGATCTCGCGCATCCGGGTGTAGGCCTCGATGCACTTGCTCGACTCAAGGCCCGAGCCGAGCTGCAGGATCGGCACGTCCGCGAAGGCGTGGTTCAACGCGTAGACCGAGTAGCAGAGGCCCCGCTTCTCACGGATCTCATCGAACAGGCGCGAGCCCATCGAGCCGCCGAGCAGCGTCGAGTAGATCGAGAGCGCCGCGCGCTGACGCACCTCGCCGACCTTCACCTCAGGCCGGTAGATCATGCGCAGATGGGACTGATTGGTCTCGCGCTGCTCGACCAGCTTCTCGGGGAGGAAGTCCGGAGCCGGCTCGTAAGCGTCGGTAGCCGGCAGTGAGGGGAAGCGGGCGAATAGCTCCTGCAGCTCCGCCTCCGCGGGCAGGTGCTCGATGTTGCCGACGAGGAACGCCCCGCCGCGTGCGCCGGCCCAGCGGCGCTCGCGGAACGCGACGATGCCCTCGCGCGTGAATCTGCGCAGGTTCTCCTCGGGGCCGAGCACCGTTCGCCCGAGCGGATGATCGCCGAAAGCGGCTTTGTCGATCAGGTACTCCGCGACCATCGAGGGTTGGTCGAACGCGCGGTTGATCTCCTGGATCACGACGCCGCGCTCGCGATCCAGCTCCTCAGGATCGATCTTGGGGCGCCCCACGAAGTCGCTGAGCAGGTCGATCGCCGCGGCGGCGCTCTCGGCGCGCACGGTGATGTGGAACGCGACGAGGTCGTGGCTCGTGTAAGCGTTCAGCACTCCGCCCAGACGCTCGGCGGTCTCGTTCACGTCGCTGTAGTGCGGGTACTTCTCACCGCCCTTGAAGACGAGGTGCTCGAGGAAGTGGGCCATCCCGTTCTCCTCGGGACGCTCGTTGCGCGCGCCCGCGTCAAACGCCACGAGCACGGTCAGAGCCCGAGTGCCGGGCAGCGCGATCCGGTGGATCGGAAGCCCGTTGGCTTGGACGGTGCTGGTCTCGATCTCAGCCATCGCGGGCCTCACGATAGCCAGCGCGCCCAGCCTGCCCGGGTAGCGACTAGCCTCGAACGTGCAAAACCCCTTGCATGCAGGGGCAATTGCTCCAGGAGGGGATTCTGCTCGCTACCGTCACGGGCCATGCCGAGGACCGAGAACCTCGCGCCGCCGAGCGTCCCGCCGGGCCGTGAGCGGCGCAAGATCGACCTGCCGCCGCCGGGGCGTGAGCGCCGTCGGGGCGAGCACGCGCAGGTGCGGCGGATCGTGCCACCCGCGCGCGACCCCCGCGACACGGTCGTGGAGTTCCGCGGCGTCTCCAAGCTGTACGGACCGGGTGGCATCGGCCTAGAGCGCGCGACGTTCGCGGTACGCCGCCAGGAGATGGTCTTCCTCGTCGGACCGACCGGCTCGGGCAAGTCGACGATCATGCGCCTCTTGATCAAGGAGATCGAGCCGAACGAAGGCCGAATCCGCGTCGCGGGCCGCGACCTCTCGGAGATCGAGCGCAAGAAGGTCCCCTACTACCGCCGCAACATCGGCGTGGTGTTCCAGGACTTCAAGCTGCTGCCGACGCGTACGGTTTACGACAACATCGCCTATGCGCTGCAGGTCACGGGCGCCTCGCGCAAGCAGATACGCGCAACGCTCCCGGACATCCTGCGCCTGACGGGGCTTTCGACCAAGCTGCACAACTACCCCCACCAGCTCTCGGGGGGCGAGCAGCAGCGCGTAGCGGTCGCGCGGGCGTTCGCGAGCCACCCGCCGCTGCTCTTGGCCGACGAGCCCACGGGCAACCTCGACCCCGAGACCTCGATCGGGATCATGCAGCTGCTCTACAGGATCAACCGCGCGGGGACGACCGTGCTGATCGCCTCGCACGACAACGAGATGGTCGACCGGATGCGTCGTCGTGTAATCGAGCTCAAGCGTGGGCGGATCGTGCGCGACGAGGCCTCGGGTCTATACGGCGCTCGCGAGGAGAACACTGACGAGCTGGGCGAGCGGCTACGGCGGGAAACCAACTGAGCGCATGCGGCCGAGCTTCTTCCTGAAAGAGTCGTTTCGCTCGATCAAACGCAACGCGCTACCGAGCTTCGCGGCGCTGGCCTCGGTGCTCGTGACCACGCTCGTGCTCGGCGTGTTCATCCCGGTGGTCGAGGCGACGAACGGCGCCGCGAACGACGTACGCGGGCGCGTGCTCGTCGACGTGGACATGTCCACAAGTGCGACCTCCGCCGAAGTTACCCGTGTGCGCGGCGAGCTCGAAAAGGCCCCGCACGTCAAGCACATCGAGCTTGTCTCAAAGCGCGAAGGCTACGAACAGGAGAAGAAGCGCAACCCGGAGGCGTTCGCGCTGATCGGCT
>Ga0335073_10011092_pt1 | contig 12667 bp, 12 predicted proteins | sample Lox_Sample_22_FD_207093 | JGI IMG/M metagenome (GOLD analysis project Ga0335073, IMG submission 207093) | Soil microbial communities from Loxahatchee National Wildlife Refuge, Florida, United States - Lox_Sample_2.2 | ecosystem: Environmental > Terrestrial > Soil > Wetlands | place: USA...
CACCGTCGCCACCCGCCCGTCCGGGAGCTCGACTGGTTCGGTGCGATGGTAGGAACTGCTGTTGAACGCCACCGGTTGCGTTCCCGGCGTGGCCAGAGCGGCTTGGGCCTCCGACCCGATCCGCTCGGCCTCGGCCAGGATTTCGGCATAGGCCCGGGCGGCGTCCTCGTAAACCCAGTGAATGCTGGAGCCGGGAAGGATGTCGTGGAATTGCTGCAGCAGGAAGAGCTTCCAGACCGATTCGAGCTCCTGGCGACGGTCCAGGCCGGCTGCGACCGACCACATCTCGGCGGCCCGGAGGGCTTCCTCCCCCCGCCGGTTCCATCGCTTGACGTCGGCGTGGGTGGTGAGAGTGCCGCGGTGCGTCTCGAGGTACAGCTCGCCGACCCACGTGGCCAGGTCGGCCGAATCCCGATCGATCTCGGCCAGGAACTCGGCCACCGAGCCCACCTGGACCGGGGGCAGGCCGTCCAGGTTTCTGACTCGCTCGGCTCTTTCCAGCATGGCTGCGGTGGGGCCTCCTCCCCCGTCGCCATAGCCGAACGGGTACAGGCTCCGGTCGGAACGGTCTCCCTCTTTGAAGTTGTCCACGCTGGCCAGCACCTCGCCAACGGAGAAGTCGCCGTTGTAGGTATTGGCCGGGGGGAAGTGGGCGAGCAGCCTGCTCCCGTCATGGCCCTCCCACCAGAAGGTGGAATGGGGGAACACGTTGGTGTCGTTCCAGCTCATCTTCTGGGTCACCAGGAAAGTGACGCCTGCCTGAACGGCGATCTGCGGCAGGGCGGCCGAATAGCCGAACGCGTCGGGGATCCAGAGCTCGTGGCATTCGATCCCGAACTCATCGGCGAAGAACCGCTGACCCCACACGAACTGCCGTACGAGTGATTCACCGGACGGGATGTTGGTGTCGGGCTCGACCCACATGCCGCCGACCGGCTCCCACCGACCGTCCGCCACCCATTTCCGGATCTCCTCGAATACGGAGGGATACCCGTCCTTGACCCACTGGTACTGGATGGCCTGGCTGCACGCGAAGCGGTGGTCGGAGTACTGCTCCATCAGGCGCACCTGGTTGGCAAAGGTGCGGGCGCACTTGCGCTTCGTTTCCCGGACCGGCCAGAGCCAGGCCGAGTCGATGTGGGCGTGACCTACGGCCGTGATGCGGTGCGACAGGGTCGAGGAACCTCCGAGAGCCGTCTGGCGGAGCTCGGCCTGCCCGGCGGCGGCGGTCGCCGCCACTCCGCCGGTATCGATGGCGGCCCGCAGGCGGTCCAGCGCTGTGAGCGCGGCTTCGCTTCGCTCAGGTATCCGGCGGGCCAGGTCGAGCAGCAGCCGGAGGTCGAAGTACAGAGCCTGGACCTGGCGGTCGACGGTGGCCAGTTCGGCCTGCTGCAGCGCGTAGAGGGGCGGTCCGTGGTAGTCCGGGGCCAGGAGGGGCCAGTCCTTGCGGTGCCATCTGGGGATGGGGTTGGCCGCCGCCTCGACGAACAACTCCACGCCGTCACCGCCCGCCGCCCTGGTGGCAACCACGAATTCGCGGTGGCGGTGGTGGAGGCCCTGGACCGGGATCAGGTCGCGGTGCCATATCAGCCCCTCGGCGCTGAATCCCACCACGTCGTCACCACCGAGGTGGATCAGGGCGACTACTTCCTCGCCCTCCCAATCAGCCGGGATGGTCGCCGTGAACCGAAACCAGGACGTGTCCCACATGCCGCCCCAGGCGTCTCCGACAGAGAAGGGCTCATAGGTTCGGCGTAGGGCCTCGGCGGGGGGGATGGGCTCGCCGTGCAGGTGGTGGGCCTCCACCCTGAGCTCGTGCCGGCCCGGGTATATGGCCGGCTTGACCACTTCCCTGACGAACCCTTCGGCCCGGGCGAGTTCGTCCTCCACGTCAGCGCAGGCCCGCGAACAGATCGCTTTCGGGCACCGGGGCACCGGTGGTGTCAACCGCCCGTACGAAGGATTCCGACCCCATGATCTCGCCGAACATGTCGCGCCCCATTCGCACGAAGAAGATGTTGTCCGATTGACTGGCGTGGGCCAGCAGGGAGTCGTACTTCCGATCAGTCGTCCCCGAAACGTCGACGTGGGTGGTGACCTGTTCGTCCGGCGTCCCCCACTCCTCCCTCGGGCCCGATTCGCCGTCCTCGGCATTGGCCGAGTCGCCGTCCGAGCCGCCCGGGCGGTCCAGGCCCAGTTCGCGGATGCGCCGGCCGAACTCAGCCATCCGGCTGCGCGGCACGGCCGTGAAGTAGACCTTGGCCGGGATGCCGGTCGCCTCCGACGCCGCCATGGTGATCCGGTGGGCCTGGATGTGGTCCGGGTGGCCGTAGAAACCGTTGGCGTCGTAGGTGACCACCACGTGCGGCTGGTAGCGCTCCATCAGCTCGGCCAGCTTCGCCGAGGAATCGGCGACCGGCGTGGACCAGAAGGAACCGGGCGCCTCGTTGTCGGGCCAGCCCATCATCCCGCTGTCCGGGTACCCGAGATTCTCCAGGTGGTCGATCCCGAGGACCTCGCAACTGCGGGCCAGCTCGGCTTCCCGCGCCTTCACCACGGCGTCCCGGTCGAAGCCCGGCTCCCCGGGCTTGACGCCGCCGGGACCGTCCCCGCACCCGCCATCCGTACAGGTGACCAGAACCGTCCGGATCCCCTCGTCGGAGTAACGAGCCAGAATCCCTCCGGTGCTGATCGCCTCATCGTCTGGATGGGCGTGCACGGCCATCAAAGTGAGGGGGGTGTCAGGGGCGGCCGGGATCACCCACCCAGAGTATGTGCCCCCCGCCGGATCAGAACACGTGAAAGCGACGGGCCACGCTCAGGGCTTCGTCCGAACCGGTCGTCTTCACGTCGAGTTCCTCCCAGTTGCCTCGCTGGGTCACCCACCGGACGAAGGCCAGGCCGTCGCTGCTGATCCGGGCCACGGGCCGCCCCTCCCCGACCCGTATGGTGCCGCCTCCGAGATCGTCCACCTCGAGGTCGACGGTCCCGCTCAGCCGCTCCACCAGAGCGGCGTTCTGCTGTGGCAGGGCGGCCTCAATCCAGTCCATGGCCGCCTCCAGCCGTAGCCGGTCGAAGGGCGGCAGTGCCGTCTGGAGCGGGCCACGAGGGGCGAAGAGGTCGGCTCGCAGGTGGGTGAAATGGTCGAACGAGTAGGCGTTGGGAAGTGGTGACACCGGGTAGGTGCCCAGGTCTCCCAGGGGCAGCTCGAAGTCCTGGGCCGCCAGTCCCCGGAGCGCTTCGATGGCTTGGGCGCTCACCGACTCGTAGTCCTCCAGCACCCGGGAGGCCGGCCAGGAACGACGGGAGTCGACATATACGTCCTGGGCCTTCTCAGTGTCCAGATGAGAGGCGTCCGGCAACGTCGATCGGTCGACCACCAGCCAGAAGAGGGCGTCGACATGGCTCAACACGTCCTTCACGGTCCAGCCCTCACATCCGCTCGGAGCGGACCAATCCTCCTCCCGGATTCCCCCGCACACGGCCAGCAGGGCGTCGCGGTCGGCTTGCAAGGCGTCAACGGCAGTGGTGGTCATGGGAACCTCCTCTGTGTGGTTCTCTACGTAACATCAATATCTGACATATTGATACTATGTAAATCCGCCGGCGTTGGCAAGCCCCCTTCGAACCGGCTACACAATCCTCGTGGTCGACCAACCCAGATCGCTTCGCGCCGACCAGGTGCAGCAGACCCGCACCGCGCTGGTGATGGCGGCCCGGACGCTGTTCGGCAAGCAGGGTTTCTCGGAGACATCTGTTGACGACATCGCCCGGGAGGCACGGGTCACGACCGGGGCGCTGTACCACCACTTCGCCACCAAGACCGCCCTATTTCAAGCTGTTTTCGAGCAGCTGCACGAGGAGTCGCTGGCGTTGTCGGCCGCGGCGGCCGCGGGGGGCCGGGATGACCTTGACCGCCTGGCCCGAGGGTCGGACGCCTTTCTGGACTCGGTCCTGGATCCCGAAGTTCAGCGCATCCTCATCGTGGACGCGCCCGCGGTGCTGGGGCCCGAGCGCTTCACCGAGCTCGATGAGCGTTACGCCTTCACCGCCATAGTGATGTTGCTCGAGGGAGCCCGGACCGCCGGCATCATCCACACCGAGGATCCCGAAACCCTGGCCCGGCTCCTCATCGGCGCCCTGACCCGAGGGGCCATGCTGATCGCCAACTCCCCGACCCCCAGGACCACTCGCGACGCCGTCTCGGTCAGCCTGAGGGAACTGCTCGGTGGCCTGGCCCGCGGCTGAACCTACCGCGGCACCTGGGACCAGGGGAGGTCCTTGTCGACCCGAACGTCGCCAGGTAGCCCCAGAACCCGCTCACCCAGGATGTTGCGCTGTATCTCGGAGGTTCCCCCCTCGATGGAATTCGCTCGGGAGCGGAGGAACATCTTGCGTGACGATCCGGGTGGGCCGACCAGGCCGAGGTTCTCGGACCTTCGCATGCTGTACTCGTAGCCGGCAAGAGCGGACGGACCGAGGAGATCCACGCACAGCTCGTAGATGCGCTGGTTGACCTCGGCGAACATCAGTTTGGCGATGGAGCCTTCCGGGCCCGGGTTGCCGGCCCGGCGATTCTGGCTGGCCCGGATGTTGGTGAGGCGCAGAGCCTCGGCCTCGGACCAGAGCCTCAGCAACCGGTCCCGCGCCGACTTATCACGAGCGCCTCCGACCTGGCGCCAGATGCGCACGGCCTCGGCGATAGCTCCGCTGCCTCTCTCCGGAGCACCTCCGCCGCCGCCGATGCTGGTGCGCTCGTTCATCAAGGTGGTCATGCTCACCCTCCAACCCTCACCCACGTCCCCGATACGGTCCGAGTCGGGGATCCGCACTTCGGTCAGGTAGACCTCGTTGAACTCGGCCTCGCCGGTGATCTGAATCAAGGGGCGGACCTCGACTCCCGGAGCGTGCATGTCGAGAGCGAAGTAGGTGAGGCCCTTGTGCTTGGGCACGTCCGGATCGGTGCGGGTCACCAGCATGCCCCGATCGGCGATGTGGGCCAGGGTGTTCCAGACCTTCTGGCCGGTGACCACCCACTCGTCGCCATCGCGCACCGCCCGGCAGGACAGGCTGGCCAGATCGGAACCGGCACCGGGTTCGCTGAACAGCTGGCACCAGGCGTCCTCGCCGGCGAAGCCGCGGCGCAGCAAGCGGGTCTTCAAAGCGTCGGTCCCGTGGGTGACCATGGTCGGCCCGGCCATCGCCAGGCAGAAGAAGTGCCGGCTGTCGGGCGACTTGGCTCCGGCCCGGTGCAGGCGGCTGTCGATGTGACGCTGGAGCGTTGGTGCCAATCCGAGGCCGCCCCAACCCTCGGGGAAATGCACCCAGGCCAGGCCCATGTCGTACTGCCAACCTCGGAAGTCGAACATCGGGGTGACCTTCGGATCAGCCTTCTCGAGAAGCCGATCGATCCGTTGGTCGACCAGCCGGATCGGGTCAGTCATGCCCGGCATTCTGACAGCCCGTCGGATCGAACGTGCCGGCTCGCCCTGACGACCCTCCGCCGACCCGGGCCACCCGCCGGCCAATAAGGTCTCGTACAAGCGTCGGGAGGGAGAGGACCATGACCTCAGTCGAGACGGTGAAAGGGCCCATCGACTCCTCGCAGCTCGGCCGCACCTACATGCACGAGCACGTTTTCGTCCTTTCCCCGGACGTCCAGCAGAACTACCCGGAGGAGTGGGGACGGGAGGAAGATCGCATCGCTGACGCGGTGGCGAAGCTCAAGGCGCTGGCCGCCCAGGGGATCCGCAGCATCGTCGACCCGACCGTGATCGGACTGGGCCGGTACATCCCGCGCATCCAGGAGATCGCCGACCAGGTCCCAGAGTTGAACATCATCGTGGCGACCGGTTGCTACACCTACGATCAGGTGCCTTTCTTCTTCTACTACCGGGGCCCGGCACTGTCTGCCGCGGCGGGCATAGAGGTCCCGGATCCGATGGTCGAACTGTTCGTGCACGACGTCGAGGAAGGCATAGCCGGTACCGGCGTAAAGGCCGCGTTCCTCAAGTGCGCCATCGACCACCAGGGGATGACCGACGGCGTGGCCCGGGTGATGAGGGCGGTCGCCAAAGCCCACCGACGGACGGGTGCTCCGATCACCGTCCATACCCACCCGGGCACCCAGACCGGCCTGGCCGTCAAAAAACTGATGTGCGACGCAGAGGGAGTCGATCCCAGCCGGGTGGTGCTGGGTCACAGTGGCGACAGCAGCGACATCGATCATCTGGTCCAGCTAGCCGATGAGGGCTTCATCCTCGGCATGGACCGCTTCGGAATCAATATCGATACCACATCCGAGGCCAGGGCCGACACCGTGGTCGAGCTGTGCCGGAGGGGCTACTCGAAGCGAATGGTGCTCTCTCACGATGCCGCCTGCTACATCGACTGGATCGACCCGAACGTGATATCGATGATGAGCCAGTGGCACTACCTGCACATCCACGACGATGTTCTCCCCTACCTTCGGGAGCACGGCGTCACGGACAGCCAGATCGACGACATGCTCATACACACCCCCCGTCGCTACTTCGAGAACACAGGCGCTTACTGACGAATACGGAGGTCACCCGGAACCATGCCTGCCAATCCGCTGAACATTGACGACTTCGGGGGCGAGCTGTTCAACCTCGGAATGTCGGAAGGAGCCAGACCGCTCTTCGAGAAGGTCAAAGGCTTCATCACCGAAGAGATCGAACCGATGTCGGAGAAGTACTTCGCCCTGGCCGAAGGCCGCCCCGATCGCTGGCAGTTCGCCCCGGGGCAGCTAGAGCTGCTCAACGGGGTGAAGGACAAGGCCAAGACCAGCGGTCTGTGGAACTTCTTCCTTCCTGATGCCGAAACCGGCGAGGGCCTCTCGAACCTCGATTACGCCTACATCGCCTTCGAACTCGGCAAACACCCGCTGGGCCCCGAGTGCCTCAACTGCTCCGCCCCCGACACAGGAAACATGGAGGTCCTCGAGCGGGTCGGCACGCCCGAACAGAAGAAGAGATGGCTGGAACCTCTGCTGGCCGGCGAGATCCGCTCCGCCTACGCCATGACCGAGCCGGCCCTCGCTTCCTCCGACGCCCGCAACATCTCCTGCTCGGCCGTACTGGACGGTGAGGAGTGGGTGATCAACGGGGAGAAGTACTACATCTCCGGAGCCGGCGACCCCCGCTGCAAGATCATGATCGTCATGGTCAAGACCAACCCCGACGCCGCCGCCCACCTCCAGCAGTCGCAGATCCTGGTCCCGGTGGACACTCCGGGAGTCGAGATCATCGGTCCCATGCTGGTGTTCGGCCACGACGACGCTCCGCACGGTCACATGCACCTGCGTTTCAATGACGTGCGGGTTCCCAAGGAGAACGTGCTCCTGGGCGAGGGGCGCGGTTTCGAGATTTCCCAGCTGCGCCTGGGTCCGGGCCGCATCCACCATTGCATGCGCTCCATCGGCGCGGCCGAGAAGGCCTTGCAGCTGATGGTCGAGCGCGGCCTGTCGCGGGAGGCTTTCGGCAAACCCATCATCTCACTGGGCAAGAACACCGAATGGGTGTCCCGGGCCCGCATCGACATCGAAGCCATGAGACTCATGGTGTTGAAGGCGGCTAAGGCCATGGACCTCATGGGCAACGCTGACGCCCGGGTGTGGGTCAGCGCAGTCAAGGCCATGGTGCCCGAACGGGTGTGCGAGATCATCGACCAGGCCATCCAGATCCACGGCGCCACCGGGATTTCGCAGTGGACTCCCCTGGCCGACATGTACACCTCCCAGCGCACCCTGCGCCTGGCCGACGGGCCCGACGAGGTTCACCACATGGTCGTCGGGCGGGCCGAGATCGCTCGGTATCAGAGAGCGACGAAGTAGGGGATCAGGCCTCCGCTGTCTGCAGCTGCTTACCTGCGTGCCGGCGCTCCCGCCACTTGCGCCGGCGCCGTGACATCATTCGACCATGTCGACCTCTCCCCACGTGGAACTGATCCGGCCGCCTGAACTGTCCGAGCGGGCCCCGTACGCCTATGCGGCGCGCGTCGACGGCGCCTCGCGTCTGATCTTCTCCGCCGGCGCCTGCCCCATAGACCACAACGGCCTCACCGTGGCGGTCGGCCGGCTCAGAGAGCAGACCGGGAAAGCCATGGACAATCTGGAGGTGGCGTTGCGGGGGGCCGGGGTCGAGCTCACCGCTGTGGTCAAAATGACGGTCTATGTGGCCAGCTCCCGGCGAGAGGACCTGCAAGCGGCATGGGAGGTCGTGCACGAACGGTTCGGCCATCACGAACCGCCGAGCACACTGCTCGGGGTGACCGTCCTGGGCTACCGGGATCAGCTGGTCGAAATCGAAGCCATCGCCGCCCAATGACCTCGGGTAGCGAGCCGTCCCCGGCTCTCACCTACTCGAACTATCTGGCCCTGGACCAGCTGCTCGGGGCTCAGCAGCCCTTGTCGGACGAGCACGACGAGCTGCTCTTCATCGTCATACATCAGGTCTACGAGCTGTGGTTCAAGCAGCTGCTCCATGAGCTCCGGCATCTGCAGGGTCGTCTGGAAGCCGGTGACAGCGCCCACTCCCTCCACACATTGCGGAGGACCCTGACCATCCTGAAAGTGGTGGTGGCGCAGATAGATGTACTGGAGACCATGACCCCCCGTCAGTTCACCAGCTTCCGGGACCGGCTGGCGGCCGCGAGCGGGTTCCAGTCCGTGCAGTTCCGGGTGCTGGAAGCCATCCTCGGCCGTCGGGACCCCTCGGTACTCGAGCACTACCCCGAGCAGGGCCAGGCCCGGGCCGCCATCGCGGACGCCATGAACCGGCCGGCGCTGTTCGACTCCTTCCTCCGCTACCTCGTACTTCACAAGTACGCCATCCCGGTCGGGGTCCTTCGTCGTGATGTCAGCACGCCGGCCCCGCCATCAGGCGAGGTCCAGGCTGCCCTGCTGGCTGCCTACCGGGACGACGGCGCACCGGCGCAGGTGGCCGAGCGCATGGTCGATCTCGACGAAGGATTCCAGGAATGGCGGTACCGCCACGTGAAGATGGTCGAGCGGACCATCGGAGACAAGGCCGGGACCGGCGGCTCCTCCGGGGCTGCTTACCTTCGGTCCACTCTTTTCATTCCTGCTTTCCCGGATCTCTGGGCGGTACGAAGAGCCCTGTAGCAGCCAGGCAATTCAGCGATCGCTTAGCTCGTCGTTGACGCCGTGGTCCGCCCCGACCATGATGCGGAGACTTCACGTCGGGGCTGCACAGAATTCGATCGTCAAGGGGACGCCGCGGTGGCCGGACAAGCAGGGTTGGTGTACGGATTGGCCTTGGTGCTGCTGCTGACGGCGGCTTACTGCGCCACCCGGCCGGTCACGTCGCGGCTTCTCGGTCGCCGGTTCGAAGCCGACGTCGACACCATGCACGTCTTGATGGGCCCGGCCATGGCCGCCATGCTGGTGGGCCGGCTCGATGCCGGATGGAGTCGGGCCGCCGCAGTCGGGTGCGTGGCCGGCGCGGCCTGGTTCGGATCACGCACGGTTCGTGATGGTCTGCGACCCAGACCGGGCGGTGGCCGTCCCGGCCATCAAGCTCAGCACCTGGCCGCCTGCGCGGCCATGCTGTACATGCTGAGGGGCCCTTCGGCGAGCGGCATGACGGGCATGCCCACCCGAATGAGCCAGGCCGCGGCACCGGTCATGTCCGGTGCCGCCAGCCCCCCTGTCCCCATCCAGGTCTTCGCCGTCGGCCTGGGGGCCGTCCTGATCGCCTACGCGGTCTGGGATCTCTGCGTAACCCTGCCATCTACGGGGAAACCCGGAAGCGTCATAGTGCCGGCGGCCACCCCACGGATGCTGGCGCCCCGGGTGGCGGGCGGCTGCCAGGCCCTCATGTGCCTCGCTATGGCCGGCATGGTGATGGCCACGGTTTAGCGGGCCTCAGCTCCAAAGGGTCACGTACACGGGAGGGCGGAACCGGCTGGCCGGGACACCTCCGTCGCTGCGATGCATGCTCTGCATGGCCTCGGGCGTGCCCAGGAAACGACGCAGCATGGTCACCCCGGGCGACCTCCGCTCTCTCGGGAGGGTGGAGACGTACCACAGCAGGTCGACCGGTGTTGACAGCACGTCGAGTCGGACCAGAGAGCCGCGGTCCAGCTCTCGGGCCGCCAGATGCGAGATGGCCGGGGCCACCCCCTCGCCCTCGGCCGCCGCCGACCAGGCGGCGCTCTGACTCGGAAAGACCCGGATGCGGTCCTCCGGTAGGTCCAGCCGGGCGAGAAGCATGCCCACCTCCGAGGACGGATCGGCGCCGGACGGGTCAACCAACCAGTTCTCCCGGGCCAGGCGCCGCCACCCGATCTTCTCGGTCTTGGCCAGGTGGTGCATCGGTCCGGCCACCACCATCAGCCGGTAGCGCATGAGGGGCTCGCAGTCGATCCCCTCCGCGGACTCGCCTATCAGGCGCGGACCGAGACAGACATCAGCCAGGCGCTCATGCAAAAGGGCGGACATCTCGTCCGATGAGCACACACCGACATTGGCCTCCACCGCCTTCACCCTCGCGGTGAAGGCGGCCAGCAAAGGGGGGGCCACCAACTCAGCCACCGTGCTGGTGGCCGCCACCCGGAGCCGCTCCGGAGCGCCCTGGGCTTCGCGGATGGCCGCTTCGGCCTCAGCGGCCAGGTTCACCATCTGAGACGCGATCGGAACCAGTCTCTGCCCACCGGGTGTGAGCGTCATGCCCGATGGGGTCCGGACGGTCAGGGGATCGCCCAGGTGCTGACGCAAGGCGGCGAGTGCGCCGGAGACGGCCGGTTCGCTCACCCCCAATACCCCGGCCGCGGCCTTGACTGACCCCAACCTGGCGACCAACACGAACGCTTCGAGTTGCGTCAAGGTCACCTACCCAGGCCTACCACACCCGATAAGGGATCGCTTAGTCGATCGTTGACGGGGTCGAGAGTCCGTTGCAGTATTCGCATCGCAAGCCAAGTTTGCGCGTGCGCACGAAGGGGGGACAGATGCAAGTTCCGGCGCCGTTTGAGTACGAGAGGGCCACGAGTGTGGACCACGCTCTCGCCCTGCTCGAGCGCCATGGACCGGAGTCCAGGCTCCTGGCGGGCGGTCACAGCCTGCTGCCCATGATGAAGCTGCGACTGGCCCGTCCCGAGACGTTGATCGATATCAACGACCTCCGGGACCTCGACTACATCCGCATCGATGGCGATTCGATCGCCATCGGGGCCATGACCCGTCACGCTTCGCTGCTCGATTCAGCCCTGCTCGCCGAGCACTACCGCATCTTCGCCGACGCGGAACGGGTCATCGCCGACCCCATCGTCCGCAACCGCGGCACCATCGGTGGTTCCTTGTGCCAGGCCGACCCCTCCGAGGATCTGTCGGCGGTCTGCGCCGCGCTGCGGGCCGAGGCGGTGATCCGTTCGCCCGGTGGCAGCGAGACCATCGACATGCGAACCTTCCACACCGGGCCGTACGAGACCGTCGTCACGGGAACGAAGATGCTGGTGGAGATCCGGGTGCCAATCCGCACCGGAATCGGGAGCGCCTACGAAAAAGTCGAGCGGAGGGCCGGCGACTGGGCCATCGCGGCAGCCGGGGCTTTCATCCAGCTGGAGGAAGATACGGTCAGCGACGTCGGCATCGGTCTCACGGCCGTGGGCGCCCCCCGGTTCACGTGCGAAGCGGCGGAGCAGCTGCTGAGAGGCCACGCGCCCACTCCCGAGCGGCTCGCCGCCTCGTCCGAGGCCTGTCGGGAAAGCTGCAATCCGCAAAGTGACCAGCGCGGTCCGGTCGACTACAAGCGCCACCTGGTCGGCGTGTTGGTCGAGCGAGCCCTGACCCGGGCCCTGATACGCGCCACAGGAGGGAGTGCCTGATGAAGGTGACCATGACAATCAACGGCAACCAGGTCACCGGAGATGTCGAACCTCGACTATTGCTGGTCCATTTTCTTCGCGACACGGTCGGGCTTACGGGCACCCACTGGGGTTGCGACACGTCGAACTGCGGAGCCTGCGTGGTGTGGCTTGACGGAGTGCCCGTGAAGAGCTGCACCACGCTGGCGGTCATGGCCGAGGGTCACCGGGTGGACACGGTTGAGGGGCTCGAGGTGGACGGCGTGCTCGATCCGGTGCAAGAAGGTTTCATGCGTGAGCACGGGCTGCAGTGCGGGTTCTGCACCCCGGGGATGATGATGACCGCCCGATGGCTGCTCGACCACGATCCGAACCCGGACCAGGCAACCATCAGGGAAGCGATCTCCGGGAACCTGTGCCGCTGCACGGGCTACGAGAACATCATCCGGGCGGTCCGCTGGGCCGCCGATCACCCGGCGACTGAGGAGGCGAGCGCATGACCGCTACCGAAGCTCCTGTGACGCCGGCCGGGAACCCCCTGGGCTTTGGCCGGATGTTGCGCAAGGAGGATGCTCGCTTCCTGCGGGGCAAAGGGAACTACGTGGACGACGTCAACCTCCCTGGAATGCTGCACGGGGCGGTGCTAAGGAGCCCGTACGCCCACGCCCGCATTCTGTCCATCGATACCAGCGCAGCGGAGGCCCACCCCAAGGTCAAGGCGGTCATCACCGGCCAGGTACTGGAAACACTCAACCTGGCCTGGATGCCCACCCTTTCGGGTGACGTCCAGTCGGTGCTTTGCACCGACAAGGTCCGCTTC
>Ga0335073_10011093_pt1 | contig 12666 bp, 10 predicted proteins | sample Lox_Sample_22_FD_207093 | JGI IMG/M metagenome (GOLD analysis project Ga0335073, IMG submission 207093) | Soil microbial communities from Loxahatchee National Wildlife Refuge, Florida, United States - Lox_Sample_2.2 | ecosystem: Environmental > Terrestrial > Soil > Wetlands | place: USA...
TGTGAGGTAGTTGCGCAGAAACATCACGCGGTCCGTGTCTTCGACGCGGCCCTCGTGCGTGAGCACATCCTCGGCGGAGCAGCCGTTTTCCGTGATGTAGATGCCCTTGGGATGCCAAAGATCGCAAACGTTGCGCACGCCCCAGTAAAGCGCTTCGGGGCCCACATAGAGCCAGGGCGAAGCCATGCGGGGATACGAGGCCTGCCGCCGCTCGATGACGTAGCCCGCGGCGGAGCCGTCGGCGCGCACATAATCGGGGTCATAGATGTTGAGGCCCACGAAGTCGAGCGGGCTGCCGATGGCCTGCATGTCGCCGGGCTCGACCTTCGGCGCGTCGGCGCCCTCGCGCTCGAGATAGAAGTCGGGATACTTGCCTTCCATCACCGTCGTAAGGAAGTGAGCATTTTCGACGCGCGTCGCGCGGCGCGCTGCTTCCATGTTGGCGTCGTCCTCGATCACCGGCACATAGACTTTGGCATTCTCCGCCAGGCCTACCTGCACGGCGCCTTTGGCGTTGGCGCGGATGGCCTGCACGCCGAGGCCGTGCGCGAGAATGCCGTGATGGCGCACCTGGTTGACTTGAGCGGCGGGCAGTTTGAGGCCGGGCGCAAACTCGCCCGTACGGTAGCCGAGATCGGTGAAACAGCTGAACTCGTTGGTGGTCATGAAGTGCTGCACGCGATCGGAGAGCTGACGCGTGACGAAGGCCGCGTAGTCCGCGTAAGCACGCGGCGTATCGCGCGATTGCCAGCCGCCAGGCAGCGCCTGCGGCAGGTCCCAGTGGAAGAGCGTGATGTAGGGCGTGATGTTGTTGGCGAGCAGTTCGTCAACGACGCGATTGTAGTAATCGAGCCCGGCGGGGTTGGGCTGGCCTTTGCCCTCAGGAAAGATGCGCGGCCAGGAAATGGACATGCGGTAGCCGCGTACACCCAGGTTCTTAAGCAGCCGCACATCTTCTTTGTAGAGGTGATAGGAGTCATCCGCAACGTCGCCGGTGTCGCCGTTGTGCGTTTTGCCTGGGGTATGGGAGAAGGTGTCCCAAACGGACGGGCCGCGGCCACCATCCTTCGCGCCGCCTTCGATTTGATAAGCTGCCGTGGCGCAGCCCCAGACAAATTCCTGAGGAAACGTGCGGCTCATTGGATGCGGCGGCTCCTGGCCGAACGAAAATTTTGGAAGGGAGGTTCCAGCGAGGGCTGCGGCGGCGGCAGCCGTCTTACCGAACTGACGGCGCGAGATGCGTTTCATGAACGATCCACCTTGATGCGCAAAGGCAAAGGCCGAGCACGCGCCCCAGAGCGGAAGGAACGCCGGAACATCTGCAGTGCGCCTTAAAAAGGCGATTATAGCGGAGCGGTTACGAGAGGGAGGGAAAGTTGCGGGGTTGTGATGCGCGAGTCATTGCGGCTGCGCTAAACTGGCGTTCTTCCCGGCATAAGCGATTGGCGGGCCAGTCCAATCAACGAGGTGGCAGCCGATGCCAACCAATCTCGTGACCTGTGAATGCTCTTTGATCTGGAAGCTGCACCAGATCAAGACCAGTATGCGCGAGAACGCGACGCTGCGGTGCAGCTGCGGGCGCGAGCTGATTACCTGGAGCGGCCCCTACATGTGGATGAAAGAGAGGATGCCCGAGCCGAAAGAATAAGTGAACTCTGGACAGGCGATGGCGGTGCGCAGAGAAGGATGATCGAATCTCTAAGATTTTTCCGAGTGTGCGGGAGAAAGCATGGAAATCAGCGCGGAGGTTATGGTACTCATCACCGATTGGTTTCGGCGAGTGCGCGAAAGTCAGCGCGTGCACTATGAGTGCGGGAACTACTTCAGCAGGCTGAATCTCCTTCTAGGAGTTCCAACGATCATTCTGACCGCAGGTGTTGGAACAGCGGTGTTTGCCTCGCTGGACAAGCAATCGACGGGGAGTCTGAAATTAGCTCTTGGTCTTATCAGCATCGCGGCAGCCGTACTTTCCAGTCTGCAGACGTTCTTGTCCTTCGCGGAACGCGCAAACCGTCACAGAATCACCGGAGCTAAATACGGTGCAATACGAAGGACCCTGGAGGAATTCAAGACGATGCCTCCTGGTGATCAAACCGAGCTGCGAAGCGCATTGGACGCTATCAAGAAAGCCATGGATGATCTTGCGGAAAATGCGCCCCATGTCCCGACTCCAATCAAAAACAGAGTCGATCGGGAACTGAAAAGCAGGGATCATAAGCGAGTATTCGATCTGCCAGGCAGTCCGGGCTCGGAAAACAAAGGCCGCAGCCAATAGGCTGCGGCCATTTCGTTCAACTCGCCCATCCGCTTACATCTCTTTGACGCCTTCCACAAACGCCTTCAGCTTGCGGCTGCGCGAAGGATGACGCAGCTTGCGCAGCGCCTTGGCTTCGATCTGGCGGATGCGCTCGCGCGTGACCTGGAAGCTCTGGCCCACCTCTTCAAGCGTGTGCTCGGAGCCATCCTCGAGGCCGAAGCGCATCTTGATCACGCGCTCTTCGCGCGGCGTCAAGGTGCGCAGGACCTGCGAGGTGTACTCCTTCAGGTTCACGCTGATCACGGCTTCAGAAGGCGACACGGCCTGGCGGTCTTCAATGAAGTCGCCCAGGTGCGAATCTTCCTCTTCGCCGATTGGGGTTTCGAGCGAGATGGGCTCCTGCGCGATCTTGAGCACCTTGCGAACCTTGGCCACAGGAATATCCATGCGGCGCGCAATCTCTTCGCTCGAAGGCTCGCGGCCCAGCTCCTGCACCAGTTGACGCGAAGTGCGGATGAGCTTGTTGATGGTCTCGATCATGTGCACCGGAATGCGGATGGTGCGGGCCTGGTCCGCGATGGCGCGGGTAATCGCCTGGCGGATCCACCACGTGGCGTAGGTCGAGAACTTGTAGCCGCGGCGGTATTCGAACTTGTCCACCGCTTTCATCAGGCCAATGTTGCCTTCCTGAATCAGGTCGAGGAACTGCAGGCCGCGGTTGGTGTACTTCTTGGCGATGGAGACGACCAGCCGCAGGTTGGCTTCAATGAGCTCCCGCTTGGCCTGCTCGGCGTCCATATCGCCCTGGATCATCTCGCGCTGCGTGCGCTTGAGCTCGACGATGGATACACCCGCGTCGCCCTCAATTTTTTCGAGATCCGTCCGGCAGTTCTTCTGCTGGCGACGGTACTCCTTCTTGAGCTCCTCGCTCTTGGAGGCATCGAACTTCTGGTCCAGCGAGCGGATCTGGCGCTCCAGGGTGCGCATGGTGTCGACAGTCTTATTGACCTTGTCGAGCAGCCGCTTGCGCTCCATCGCGGTGTACTTGAGCTCGCGCACGATGCGGGAGATGTACACCTTCTCGCGGGCGATGGCCCAGCGCAGCCGGCGCGCTTCCTTCACCTTCGCCTTGACGGCGGGCGTGGCCAGCTTCTCGTCGAGAACCGCAATCTTCCGCTGGTGCTTTACCAGCGCCTCAATGCGCGCCACCGTAGCCTTGACGCGGGCCTGCACCACCTCTTCGGTGAGCTCTTCCTCGTCGAAGACCACCACTTCTTTCACGTTGCGCACGCCGCGCTTCAGGTCTTCGCCCAGTGCCACAATCTCACGGATAACGATGGGGGAACGCGAGATGGCCTTGAGCACGCGCATCTGCCCGCGCTCGATACGCTTGGCGATTTCGACTTCGCCCTCGCGCGTGAGCAGCGGCACGGTGCCCATTTCGCGCAGGTACATGCGCACCGGATCGTTGGTCTTTTCCAGGGTTCCCGGGGTAAGGTCGAGCTCGACGTCCTCGCCCTCCTCCAGCTCAAAGTCCTTCTCGCCGGGAAACTTCGGCCCATCCAGGAGATCAATGCCCTGGCTGCCGATGGTTGTCATCAGATCGTCCAGATCGTCGGCCGAGCTCATCTCTTCCGGCAGCATGTCATTCACGTCGCCGTAGGTGAGATAGCCCTTCTCCTTGCCCACATCGATCAGGTTCTGAATCTCGTCGTCGAATTTGTCCTCAATTGCCAAAATGCCCCTACTCTCCGCGGCAGGATCGCCCCGATCCTGCCGACTTACAAAACTTTGGTCCCGCGATTCCGCCGGAGTGAACCGCTAGGACTACGATGCTCTGCAGCCGAAACGTGGCCGCTCCCGCATATCGGCCCGTTTCCCTCGTACGTTCATGCCAACAAAAGACTTCCTTGTGGAAATCTCTTCGCGTGGCGAAGACACGTACGCGCTGGTCTCAACTCATTTGCTCGGAACAGGATGCAGCGCTTCAGGTTACGCCTGAGTCGCCCGCGAGCCGCAGCTCATGTGTGGGGCAGAAGGGGCGCACATCCTCACAGAGATCAATAGAGTACCACAGCCCATCCTGGCTGTGCCAGGGAAATCGGCCGAAAATCACGTCGAACGAGCCTCTTGCAGAGTGCCCCCGACCGAGACCAGGATCGCGGCCACCGGCCCGCCCGATCCCGTTCCTGTATAATTAGACGCTACTCCTGCGTAATTCGACGCAAAGTTCCCGCGTATTGAGACGGTTAGACCTCCGATGGACGGCGGTTGTGCAGTTCGCGCAGCGCCCGATCCAGCTCCAGCTTTTTCTGCGTGCTGAGGGCCAGCTGGGCGAAGTCGCCGCGACGCTCAGCTTCGGCGATCTGGGCTCGCAGGTCGCGCAGGCGGCTCTCGATGCCGCGCTCCTCAATTTCCTGGATCGCTCCCTCGACCTCATGGGCTTCGGGCGGACGCGTCTCGCCCAGCAGGGCCTGGGCCAGCAGACCGCGCTGCGCCTCGTCGGTGATCACGTCCATGGGGTCGCGGGACTGGCGGCCGGCGAGAGCCTGGAGCGCCGGAAAGCTGCCTAAATGCTCAAACCACGAGGGTTGCTGCGTGATGGCGTCCATCGCCAGGCGGCGCGCCTGCTCACCGTCGGGGTCCGTGATGGCCAGGGCCCGGAGCAGCACGCGTTCCACTTCCGTAAGGGCCGCGGTCCGGGTCTCAATGTGGTCCCGGCGTCTCAGCGCGGCCTGGCGCAGCTCTTCGCGCAGCACGCTGGAGTCGATGCCGAGCTTCTGCGCGGCGTCATGCGCGAACTGCTCGCGCGCCAGCATCTCGGGCATGCGGCGGATGTGCGGCAGAAGGAAGTTCATCGCTTTGACCTTCTGGTCGGCGCCGGCGCCGGGAAACTGCGCGCGGGCACGCTCGATGAGGTAGTCGGCCTGGGGGCGGGCATTGCGAATCGCGTTCGTATAGGCCTCGACGCCACGCTCGCGGACGAAGCGATCGGGATCGAGGCCACCCTCCAGGGTGACGATGCGGATGGAAAAGCCCTCCTGGGTGAGCAGCGCGATGGACTTCTCGGCAGCGTTGGCGCCGGCGGTGTCGGGATCGAAGTTCACGACCACGTTGGAGGTATGGCGCTTGAGGATGGCGACCTGCTGCTCTGTAAAGGCGGTTCCGCTGGTGGCGATCACGTTCTGAATGCCGCGAAGAAAGACCGAGATGCAGTCCATCTGACCCTCGACGAGCAGGACAAAGCCCGCCTGGCGGATGACACTCTTGGCCTTGTCGAGATTGAACAGCACCTGGCCTTTGATATAAAGCGGCGTTTCGGGAGAGTTGAGGTATTTGGGCCCGGCTTTCTCGCCGGTTTCAAGGGTGCGCGCCGTAAAGGCAATCACGCGGCCGCTTTCATTCGCAATGGGAAAAGTCACGCGCTTGCGGAAGCGGTCATAAAGCGGACCTAAAGTGCCGTCGCCCTGCTCCTTCTGGCTGAAAAGGCCGGAAGCGCGCAGGGTTTCAGCATCCGCCATGCTGCTCAGCCGGTCGCGCAGAGCGTTGAAGCTGTCGGGCGCATAACCGATGCGGAATTTTTTGATTCCCTCTGGAGTCAGTCCGCGGCCTGCAAGGTATTCGCGCGCCACCGCTCCTTCGGGGCCGCGCAGCTGCTCTTCAAACCAGAGCGTTGCGGCCTCATGCAGTTCCAGCAGCTTGCCCCGCAACCGCGCTTCGGCAGCCTGCTCGGGCGAGGAGAACTCCTGCTTGGGCAGTGGGATGCCGCACTTCTGCGCGACGATGCGCACAGCTTCCGGGAAGGTGACGTTCTCGATCTTGCCCACGAAGGTGAAGACGTCGCCCGAAACACCGCACCCGAAGCAGTGAAAGAACTGCCGGACGGCGTGCACGTTGAAGGAAGGCGATTTTTCCTTGTGAAACGGGCACAGGCCGGAGTAGTTGGTCGCGCCCGCCTTGCGCAGGCGGATGTAGCTCTCGACGATCTTGACGATGTCGGCCTGTTGTTTAACGCTATGTGCGAAGTCGGACACGGTGGGTCGTAAAAATCAGGATACGACCCACGCAGCCGATGCTCATGTGTAGGCAATGTGGAAGCGGTGGAAAGCGCAGTCACATCGCGCGTTTTATTTTGGATTTCGCCGGGAACTGCTCCTATCGAGCGCCCGCGTGCTCCTCGACCCACTTACGTGCCTCGGCGGACTTCCTCCATTCTCCTGCAACCTGCCGCGTCGCCACATTAAGCCGGTTCCAGACGTTGATGACCGAGATGGCGAGCAGCAAGGCGGCCAGCGATTTTTCATCGTAGTACAGCACGGCCTCATTCCAGATTGAGTCGGGAACGGGGTCTTCGCGTTCGCTCAGGCGGGTTACGGCTTCAGTGAGTGCCAGGGCAGCGCGCTCAGCGTCAGTAAAATAAGGCGCGTCGCGCCAGGCGGCCACGGCGAAGGCGCGTTCTAGAGCGCGTTCCGAGGCTCGCTCCGTCGATTCGCCTGCCCGCGTGAGGTTGCGCGCGTGCATTTCGACGCAGAGGCTACAGCCGTTGATCTGGCTGGCGCGCAGGTGGACGAGTTCGAGGAGCGGCTTGGGCAGTCCGCTCTTTTCGGCCAGTGCGCTGAAGGACTGCAGGATCTGCATGGCGTCAGGAATGAGCATTGCGGGATGATTCATGCGAGCTTCCATGGTTCCGGTTCTCCTTGTCACGTAGAGTGGTTTTCGTTCGTCATCACCATGACGGACTAAATGCGGAGAATGTGACGGCATGAATGAACCTCAATGGCTCGCCGAGCAATTTGAACAGAACCGGGGACACCTGCGGGCTGTGGCCTACAGGATGATGGGCTCGCTGAACGAAGCTGAGGATGCGGTGCAGGAGGCGTGGCTGCGGTTGAGCCGCTCCGATGCGCAGGAGATCGACAATCTCGGCGGATGGCTGACGACGGTGGTATCGCGCGTTTGCCTGGACATGCTGCGCTCGCGCAAGTCGCGCCGCGAAGAGTCGCTGGATGCGCCGGTGGGCTCGGACGCAACGCCGCAAGAGCCTGCTTCGAAGCCGATGCATCGTTACGACCCGGAGCAGGAGGCGCTGCTGGCCGATTTCGTGGGCCTCGCGCTGCTGGTGGTGCTCAATAAGCTCAATCCGGCGGAGCGGCTTGCGTTTGTGCTGCATGACATGTTCGACCTGGACTTTGAGGAGATCGGCGGCATCGTCGGCCGGTCGGCCACGGCGGCGCGGCAGCTTGCCAGCCGCGCCCGGAGGCGGGTGCGCGGGACAGATGCGGCGCAGAGCGCGGAGGTGAGCGAGCATCGACGCGTCGTGAATTCATTCATCGCCGCACTGCGCGCCGGGGATCTCAACGCGCTGGTTGCGCTGCTCGATCCGGAGCTGGAGGTACAAGTGGATCCGGGATTGCTTCCTGCGGGCGTATCGAGCGAGGTGCGCGGCGCGGAGGCGTGGGCGCGGCAGGCCATCAGCGCAGCCAAAGGCGCCAAGTTCGCTCGCACGGCGCTCATCGATGGAGCCGTGGGCGCGATTGTTGCGCCGCGCGGAAAGCTCTTCCGCGCGTTTCAGTTCACCATTGTGCAGGGCAAAATTACGCGCGTGGAATTGGTCGCCGATCCCGCGCGGCTTCAGGCATTTGATCTTGCGGTTCTCGATGAGTAAGGCGGGCGCCCTGCCCTCGGCTGCGAAATAATGAAGGAGATGCCGGGCGCGAAGAATCAGAAAGATTCAATAGGGATCGATTTCGGGACCACCAACAGCTCGATTGCGCTGGCGCGCGGCGATACGACAGTGCAGTTTGCGTCGTTCCAATTTCGCGGAGCAGAGACCGCGTCCTTTCGATCGGTCCTTTATCTGGAACAGTTCAAATCGCCGAGCGGCGTCAAGCGCGCGCACTCGTTCACCGGACCTCCGGCGATCGAGCGCTACCTCGAGGCAGCGGAGAAGGGCCGGCTGATCCAGTCGCTCAAATCGCACCTTTCCAGCCGCTCGCTCACCGGCACGGAGGTCTTCGGGCGACGCTACCGGCTGGAAGATCTGCTCTCCCGCATCGTTGCCGATCTGCGCACACACGCCGAGCAGCAGTTCGGTCGGCCTGTGCGGCATGCAACCGTGGGGCGGCCGGTGCGCTTTGTGGGCGCCGAGACCGTAGACGACGATCTGTTTGCGGTGGAGCGGCTGCGGGAGGCGTTCGTCACGGCGGGATTTGAGCACGTCGACTTCGAGATGGAGCCGGTTGCAGCGGCCTACGCGTACGAGTCCACGCTCGATCACGACGAGCTGATTCTGATTGGCGACTTCGGCGGCGGCACCAGCGATTTTTCGCTGTTGCGTGTGGGTCCAGGAGTGCGGGCGCGTGGACGCACGAGTGCGGACCTGCTCGGCAACAGCGGTGTTGGGCTGGCGGGAGACGCGTTTGACGCGCGCATTATTCGGAAACTGGTTTCGCCCGCGCTGGGGTCGAATGCCGAAGCGCGCTCGCTGAACAAGCTGCTGCCCGCTGTTCCGGCGTGGATCTACGCCAACCTCGAGCGCTGGCACTATCTCTCGTTTCTGCGCACCAACAACGTGCGCGAAATTTTGAAGAGCGCGCGGATTCGCACGCTGGAGCCGGAGAAGATTTCCGCGCTGATCGAGATCATCGAGGAGGATCTCGGTTTCCAATTGCACCAGGCGGTGCAGCAGGTGAAGTACGAGCTATCGCGTAGCGATACCGCGGAATTTCGTTTCCGTGACGGGACTCTCGATTTGCGCATTCCGGTGAGGCGCACGGAGTTTGAAGCCTGGATCGCCGAGGAGCTGCGGTCGATTGAGCTGTGTGTCGACGGGCTGCTCAAGACGACAGGCGTTCACGCGCGGGATGTGGACTGCGTCTTCCTGACCGGCGGCAGCTCGTTTGTACCCGCGGTTCGCCGCATCTTCAATGCGCGATTTGGCGAGGAGCGGATTCGCGGCGGCAATGAATTTACTTCCGTGGCGCACGGGCTGGCACTGCGTTCGGCGGAGTCTTCGTAGCAATGTTCGAGTAAGCGAGTTCACTTCCCGCCCTAGCGGCAAAAACGCCGCTAGGATATGGCACCCATTTTCGAGTTAGGTTGAGAATGGCTGGTTGAGGGTTGTGCTTTCCCACCTTAGCCGATGCGCAAAGAACGCGCATCGCCGAAGATGGGGCACCCGCACTCATTTAAGTGCGCCTGTTTAAGCGCCCTGCGGATAATCGGCACCGAGGGTTACGTTCTCCCAGGGGGCGATCTCCTTTTCCCACGCCGCGAGCTTGCCGCGGAAACGGGTCAGCGCCGTTTTCCCAAGGATGAGGTGGACAGGCGGCTCGGGTGAGTTGACAACGTCGATAACGGCTTCGATGGCTTTCTGCGGATCGCCGGGCTGCTTGCCGGATTGCGTCCGCAGATAATCGCGGGCTTTGCCGGCTGTCTCAGCGTACTCTGGAATTTCGAGAGCGGCGAGCTTGCCGGAGCGGCCAAGGAAGTCAGTGCGGAACGGGCCGGGCTCAATGACAGTGACGTGCACGCCGAGCGGCTTCATCTCCGCGGCCAGAGCTTCGCTGAAGCCTTCGACCGCGAACTTGCTGGTATTGTAAAAGCCCCAACCGGCGCTGCCGATCAGCCCTCCGATCGAGGAAAAGTTAAGGATGTGGCCAGTACGCCGCTCGCGGAAATGCGGAAGGAACGCGCGCGTGGTGCGGATAAGGCCGTAGATGTTGGTCTGGAACATGGGTTCGAACTCTTCTTCGGTGACCTCTTCGATGGCCCCGCCGAGGCCGTAGCCGGCGTTGTTGACCAGCACGTCGATCTGGCCGAAGCTCTTGATCGCCTGCGCAGCGACGCTCTTGATGCGGGCGGGCTTAGTCACGTCGAGTGCGAAGGCCTTGGCCTGGCGGCGATACTGCTTCACCAGATCGTCTACTTTGCTCTTGTCGCGCGCCGTGGCGGCCACGCGTTCGCCGCGTCTCAAAAGCTCTTCGGCGAGAAGCCGTCCAAATCCGGTCGAGGCACCGGTAATAAACCAGGTGCGAGTCGATTTCTCAGTCATTTCCACTCCATGGCGCCTTGCCGCGGCGCACACGCTTTCGATGCGTTGTGGCGCAATCCCGACTCCGGGCAGAAGATTTCGGCACGAAACCTGGTGCAAAACCGGATAACCGGCGCATTCACCTGAGCTTAAAAATATTTGTTGCAACGGATATTCTTCCTTGGCATCTGTAGTATGCGAAGGAGCAAAGAAAAGCCCATGACAGCCACAGCAACTGATTCCGCAACGACCTCCTGGAAAATCGACCCGGCTCACTCGATCGCCGAGTTCAAGGTCAAGCACATGATGATCTCCAACGTGAAGGGCAGCTTCAGCGGCCTCTCTGGCGTGTTGACCGAGCACAAGACGGACTCAACGCTCTCGGCGGTGGAAGCGTCGATTCCCGTCGCGACCGTGAATACCGGCGAGGCCCAGCGCGACGGGCACCTGAAGAGCGCCGAGTTCTTCGACGCAGAAAAATTTCCGAACATGACGTTCAAATCCACAGCGGTGAAGCAGACCGGCGAAGGCGAGTACTCGGTGACGGGCGACCTGACCGTGCACGGTGTGACCAAGCCGGTGACCTTCAAGGTGGAGGGCCCTAGCGCTCCGGGCAAGGATCCGTGGGGCAATACGCGTATCGGGCTCTCCGCGACCACCAAGATCAACCGCAAGGACTTTGGCCTGAACTGGAATGCAGCCCTCGAGGCCGGCGGATTCCTGGTGGGAGACGAAGTGACGATCACGCTCGACGTGGAATTCATCCAGGGATAACTTACGGTCCTGTCAGGGGTTTGGCCTACCCTGTATCTCTTTTCAAGGGATACAGGGTAGGCCGGAAGCTCACGGTTCCCGCGCGCTTGACCTTCGGGAAAGCCATCTTGCGACAGAATAGTTGTTGCAACGAATATCTCGCTCGCGCATCTGATAGGAAGGCAAATCAGACTAGAGGAGGTCAAAGCCCATGTCGCTCCGCGCAGTGAAAGAGATGTACGAAACCAAACCCACCATTGAGGGAGCGGGGGTGAAGCTGCAGCGCGCCTTCGGCTTCGGCAAAACATCGGAGTTCGATCCGTTTCTGCTGCTTGATGACTTCCGCAATGAGAATCCGGCGGATTATCTCGCCGGGTTTCCCTGGCACCCGCATCGCGGGATCGAGACCATTACGTATGTGCTCGCCGGCGAGGTGGCGCACGGCGACAGCCTGGGCAACAAGGGCCGAATGACGGCCGGCGACGTGCAGTGGATGACAGCCGGCAGCGGCATTCTGCACCAGGAGATGCCGAAGGGCGACGCAGAAGGGCGCATGCACGGTTTTCAGTTGTGGGCGAACCTGCCTGCCTCGCTGAAGATGACCGATCCGCGCTATCAGGACATTCCTTCGAGCGCAATTCCGGAGGTGACGGAGGATGACGGAACTAAAGCGCGGATCATATGCGGCGAGTTCTGGGGCAAGAAGGGGCCAGTGGAGGGTGTAGCAGCAGATCCGCGCTATGTCGATATCTCCGTTCCGCCCTTCACGCGCAAGCGCATCCAAGTGGAGACGACAAGGAATGCGTTTGCGTATGTCTTTGCGGGCTCCGGGACCTTCCGCGATGCCTCAACGCCGCAGCCGGTGCTGACCGAGTCTGCCATCGATCCCAATGCGCAGCCGGTTTATGACGCGAAGAACCACTCGCTGGTGCTGTTCGATCGCGGCGACGAGATCGTGGTGCAGGCCGGGCCGGAAGGGATTCGCTTTCTGCTGGTTTCCGGCAAGCCGCTCGAGGAACCAGTGGCCTGGTACGGGCCGATCGTGATGAACTCGCAGGCCGAACTGCGCCAGGCCATGCGTGAACTGCAGGATGGGACCTTCATCCGGCACGCGTAAGAGTACTGCCCGACTTCTGCCGCAAGACATGGAAGGGAGCCGGGCGCCGATCCTTGCGCGAGCATGCTCTCAACTTCACACCCGCGCACCTCTCGTAGTGATCAGTGATCTCCATCATGGACAGAGCCGCGTCCAGGGTCCATCTTGCATAGACTGGTTTGCTGTTGCGAATCGCGAGGGCTCCGAACAGCAGACCGCTCCCGAATCGATCGGTGAGGGGGCTCGCCATGGTTAGTCCGACACTGCTTGTCCTGGCCGCCGGCACGGCAAGCCGCTATCGCGGCGTAAAGGTTGTGGAGCCGGTAGGACCGCGGGGAGAAACACTCCTAGAATATTCGCTCTACGATGCCCGCAAAGCCGGGTTCGGCAGGATCATTATCGTCGTTCGCAGGGACATTGACCGCACGATCAGGGAGACGCTGGGCGCGCGGCTCATCAAGAAGTTCGCCGTGGAGTATGTCCATCAGGACCTCGTGCGGATTCCATGGGGCTTCCGGGTTCCCCTGG
>Ga0335073_10011095_pt1 | contig 12663 bp, 11 predicted proteins | sample Lox_Sample_22_FD_207093 | JGI IMG/M metagenome (GOLD analysis project Ga0335073, IMG submission 207093) | Soil microbial communities from Loxahatchee National Wildlife Refuge, Florida, United States - Lox_Sample_2.2 | ecosystem: Environmental > Terrestrial > Soil > Wetlands | place: USA...
TGCTCGCCCAGCAGAACATCGAGACCCTCGGGCGAGCCGGCGTCGCGAAGGGGACCGGCAAGAAGGTCATCGCGTCCTGCCCGCACTGCTTCAACACCATCTCCCGCGAGTACCCCCAGCTCGGCGGGAACTACGAGGTCATCCACCACACCCAGCTGCTGGCCCGCCTCGTCGCGGACGGCAGGCTCACCCCGGTCACCGCGGTGGAGGAGAAGATCACCTACCACGACCCGTGCTTCCTGGGCCGGCACAACAAGGTCTACACCCCGCCCCGGCAGATCATCGACGCCGTGCCCGGCACCCGCGCGGAGGAGATGGCCCGGTGCAAGAACCGCGGGTTCTGCTGCGGCGCCGGCGGGGCCCGGATGTGGCTGGAAGAACGCACCGGCAAGCGGATCAACACCGAGCGCATCGACGAGGCGCTGGCCCTGAACCCCGATGCCATCTCCACCGCCTGCCCCTACTGCCTGGTCATGCTCGGCGACGCCGTCAACGCCAAGAAAGCCAGCGGCCAGGCCAGCCAAGACCTCGAAGTCATCGACGTCGCCCAGCTACTGATCCGGTCGGTCAGGACGGCGGACGCGAAGGACGCCTGAGAAGCCAGCCGGAGGCGACCTCGGCGATGCCGGCGCCGATGATCGAGCCGATCAAGGCGTCGCTCGGGTAGTGGACGCCAGTGTGCACGCGCGAGTACGCGACCGCGCCGGCCAGGAACCGCAGTGGCAGCGCGAGCGCCGGCACGTCGCGGCCGACGGACGCGGCGAACGCGAACCCGGACGCCGAATGTCCGGATGGGAACGACCGGGTCGTCGGCATCTCGACGTGCCTGCCTTCCGGCACCCCCGCCCCGATGCGATCGGGGCGGCGCCGCGCGTACAGAGACTTCACCCCGAGGTTCACGGTGGCGGAGGTAAGGCCGACGGTGAGGAGGCCGCGCGCGGCGGCGCGCCTGCCGTTCGGGCCACCGAGGACGGCTAGCCCGGCGGCCACGCCGAACCACAGGCGCGAGTTGTCGGCGAGATGGGACAGCTTCCTCAGCGGTTTGTCGAGATCGGGCGTGGGCGTCTTGGCGATCGCTGTGTAGATGGCACGATCGAGGTCGCTCAGCTGGCTCAGCACGCGGGCGGCGTGCTGCTTCTCGTTCCCGGTCATTCTTGGGGCAGCGTACAACCGGTTACGGAGCGCACGGAATCATCCGCAGCGGGTGACGCGCACGCTTGGTCGCGCGGACAGACTGGCGGCTTTCGCTGATCGGGGGTCGACGTGACATGAGGAGCGCGATCGGGCGGCGCATGGCCGCGTGGCTTTCCCTGGCTACCCTGGCCGCGGCGGTTGTGCTGCTTCTCGTGGGCGCGGTCCGGAACTGGGGCTGGGTCGTGGTCTCGATCGTGGTCGTCCTGATAGCGGTCATGGCGGGCTGGTATGTCGTCGCACGGGGCGGAATCGTCCGCTGGCTCGCGCTCGCGGTCATGTGCGCCGCAGTGGTCGTGCTCATCGTGGGCCTGTTCGCCTCTGACCTGCGCGTGATCTGGGTGGTCCTGACCTGCTGCCTCGCGGCCGCGTCCGTGGGATGCGCGCGGGTCGCGCTGCACGGCACCGACGGGGCGGCGGCGGCTGGCACGACGCGGCGTGCGGCAGATGTCGACAGCACGACGGCGGCGGATAGGGCGACAGTTAGCGGTGGTGCGGCAGGGGCTGTCAATGCGCCGATGCCCGCTGATGCCACGGTCGCCAGTGACACGAGAGAGGCCGCTGATGTGAATGGGGCCGTTCGCATGGGGCCGGGCGAAGGCACCACGGTAGGCACGGGGGCGGACAGGGCTGCGGACACGGCAGTTCGCGCGGTGCCGCGGCAGGCGGCCCGGACGGGGCGTGCGGTCCTGATCATGAATCCGAAATCAGGCGGCGGGAAGGCCATCCAGTTCAACCTCGCCGACGAATGCCGCGCTCGGGGCATCGAGCCGGTCGAACTCCGGCTCGGAGACGACCTGACGCGGCTCGCCGAAGACGCGATCGCGGGCGGCGCGCAGGTGATCGGCATGGCCGGCGGGGACGGTTCGCAGGCCCTGGTGGCGACGGTCGCGGCGGCGCACGGGATCCCGCACGTGGTGGTCCCGGCGGGAACGCGCAACCACTTCGCCCTCGACCTCGGCCTGGACCGGGACGACGTGGTCGGCGCGCTCGACGCGTTCACCGACGGGGTCGAGTTCCGCGTCGACCTCGCGGAGGTTAACGGGCGGGTGTTCGTCAACAACGCCTCGCTCGGGATCTACGCGGCGATCGTGCAGTCCCCGCAGTACCGGGACGCGAAGCTCAAGACCGCCGCCGACATGCTCCCCGAACTGCTCGGGCCGGACGCCACGCCGCTCGACCTGCGCTTCACCGGGCCCGACGGCAGCGAGCACCCCAGCGCGCACCTCATCCTGGTGTCCAACAACCAGTACCAGCTCGACCACATCGGCGGCCGGGGCACGCGTCAGCATCTCGACGACGGCCTGCTCGGCCTGGTCGCGGCGCGGGTCGACGGGCCCGCACAGGCCCGGCAGTTCATCGCGCTTGAGAGCGTCGGGCAGGTGCGGCGGTTCCCCGGCTGGCTGGAATGGGAGGCGCCGCGGTTCGAGGTCCGTTCGGCTGGCCCGGTCGAGATCGCGATCGACGGCGAGGCAATGACGATGGAGACGCCACTCGTCTTCGCCTCACGGCCCGGCGCACTTCGGGTGCGTCTCCCGAAGCACGCGCCAGGCGTGTCGCCCGCCGCGGCCGCGGTCCGTGTCACGTCCCGGTCGACGATCGCCGAGCTCGCGGCGGTCGCCGCCGGCCGGCGGGGCACCTAGAGGGAGTGAAGCGCGGGTATCAGCCCCAGGCATCACCGGATCGGGATTCCGGATGCTCACAGGAGGGGGGTATGCCGCCCCGATATGTCCCAATTTATCCGTATATTTGAGCCCAGACAGCCACGAGCGCAAATGACGCCTTTCATGATCACGGGTCAAAGGGGGTCGTTTTCGCACCCCAACGACCCATGATCATGATCGCGACCTGCTCTATATACCCAGGTGGGGTATTCGAAGAGAGCTTGGCAGCCGGCACGGATTGACCCCGGGAGGGCGTTGAGCCTAGCTGGAACTTCAGCCCGGCAAGGAGGCGGGCTCGGCGGGGAGGCGGGCTCGACGGGAGGGGGACTACGGCTGGGTGCCTAGCGTGATCGTTGTCTTTGTCGTGTGGCCGTTTCGCCAGTAGTCGATCGGGATCTTGTCCCCTGGGCTCTTCGTGATCGTGATCTCCTGCAGCTGCGTGTTGCTTGCCGCCGGCTGCCCGTTGACGCTGGTGATCACGTCGCCGGCGAGGAGGCCCGCGGCTTCGGCCGGGCCGCTGGGCACGACGGCCTTGACGAACAGGCCGGCGGGGACCTGTCCTTCTGTGGCCGCGGCGGGCACCGGGACGGTCTGCACGCCGAAGAAGGCGTGGGTCACGTGGCCGGTCGAGATGATCTCGTCGGAAATCGTCTTGGCCAGATCGACCGGTATGGCGAAGCCCAGCCCGATGCTGCCGCCGCTCGACTCCCCGGACGCGCTCGGCACTGTCGCGCCGGCCGACGGGACCCCGATGAGCTGGCCATTGCAGTTGACCATCGAGCCGCCGCTGTTGCCCGGGTTGATGGCGGCATCGGTCTGGACCGCGGACACGAGCAGCGCGTTCTTGTCGTTCTCGCCGGGGACCTCGACGGTCCGGTCGAGCGCGCTGACGATGCCGGACGTGACGGTGTCCGACAGGCCGAGCGGCGCGCCGAGCACCACGACGGCCTGGCCCACGACCACCGACGACGACTCGCCCATGGCGATCACCTTGAGGTTGTGCGTGGTGCTGACCTTGATGACGGCGAGATCGGTGAGCGGATCCCGGCCCACAAGCGTCGCGGGGCTCGTCGTGCCGTCCGAGAACTGCACGTCGATGGTGCCGCCCGTGGCGGCCGCCGCGATGACGTGGTTGTTGGTCAGGATGTAGCCGTTGGACCTGATGACCTCGCCCGATCCGGTGCCGGCTCCGCTGGGGCCTTTCACCGAGATCGTCACCACCGACGGAAGCACCTGGTTCGCGACCGAGGTCACGTTGCACACGCTGAGCGAGGACGAGCTGGCCGCGGTGCTCGAGCCCGAGGAGGAACAGGCGGCCGCGGCGAGGACGACACCGCCCGCCACCGCCGCCCCGGCGGCGAGGGCCTTGCGCTTCTGCTGGCTCATGGCGGACGCGTCAGGCTGCCTTGCCCAGCACCTGCGCCTTGCCGTGCTGGAAGTCGGCCTCGCTGATCACGCCACGGTCGCGCAGGTCGGCCAGCTTGGCGATCTCGTCGGCGGCGCCGTCGCTCTGCGTCGCGTCGCGGACGTAGGAGCGGAACGCCTTGTCCCGCGCCTTCGCGTCGGCGACGTCGTGCTCGGACATCTTGCCGCCGCGGGCGAGCACGTACACGAGCACGCCGAGGAACGGCAGGATGATCACGAAGGCTAGCCACCCCGCCTTGCCCCAGCCGCCCAGGTCGTTGCTCCTGAAAATGTCCATGATGATGCGGACCAGCAGGAAGATCCACAAGATCCAGAGGAACAGCCACATCGTGGCGAAAAACACGTCTAGCAACGGCATCTTGCCCCCCACTTTCCTCCCAGCGCCCAGCCAGTACACAATGCGCGCTCGCCACCCGCCATCGCCCGGCATGGGTGATGCACCCAACGCGTAACCGGCTGGATTCTTCAGCGGGGAGGTGGTCACATGCGGTGCGACGCGCTCGGCAGGCGGCTCGGGGCGGTGTGTGTCGCGGTGTGCCTCATCATCGCGGCGCTGCTCACCGGCTGCAGCAGCGGTAGCAGCAGCAAGCCAGCGGTCTGCTCGGACCTGGACAGTCTGAAGACCTCCGTGCAGGACCTGAAGAACACGAACGTCAGAGCGGACGGCCTTTCGGCGGTCCAAGACGACCTCACGAAGATCAAGCAGCAACTGCAGACCGTTGAGACAAGCGCGAAGGGCCAGTTCGCGCCGCAGACCAGCGCCCTGACCACGGCGCTTGACAAGCTGGAGACGAGCATCGACGCGGCCAAGGCCAGCCTGAACGCGGGGACGCTCTCCGCGGTGGCGTCCGCCGCGGGTTCGACCGTGACCGCCGGGCAGAACCTCGTGACCGCGGTGACGAACACCTGCTGATCGCCTCTGCCGAACGCGCGGACCCAGACAGTAGGCTGGCCGGAATCGGGGCGATCCGGGAAGGAGCGAGCGATGGCTGACGACAAGCGTGCCGAGAATATCGCCGAGCTCATCAGGCCGCTGCGGGTCAAGCCCGGGTCGCATGTCGACCTGCGCAGGGACTTCGATCCGGCCTACAAGCTGGCCGGCCTGAAGAAGAAAGACGGCGTTCCCCTGCTTGAGTCGGGCATCGCCATGCTCGCCGACTACCAGGCGCGGCTCGCCGCCCAGGACACCTACGGAGTGCTTGTGTGCCTGCAGGCGCTCGACGCGGCCGGCAAGGACGGCACGATCAGGCACGTGATGAGCGGGGTCAATCCGCAGGGCGTGCAGGTGACGAGCTTCAAGGTGCCCTCGGCCGAGGAACTCGACCACGACTACCTGTGGCGCTACGCGTGCAAGCTGCCCGCGCGCGGCGACATCGCGATCTTCAACCGGTCGCACTACGAGGAAGTCCTCGTGGTCCGGGTACACCCCGACAACCTGGACAGGGAGAAGCTGCCGGCCGAATGCAAGCGCGCCGGGGTATGGGAGCGGCGCTACCGCGAGATCAACGACTGGGAGCGCTACCTCACCGACAACGGCTTCAGGATCGTCAAGATGTTCCTGAACCTGTCGCGCGAGCAGCAGCGGATCCGCTTCCTCAAGCGGATCGACCTGCCGGAGAAGAACTGGAAGTTCTCCGCCGCCGACGCCAGGGAACGCGAGCGGTGGGACGACTACCAGGTGGCGTTCTCGCAGATGCTTTCGGCGACGAGCACACCGTGGGCGCCCTGGTACGTCATCCCCGCGGACCGCAAGTGGTTCGCCCGGCTGTGCGCGGGCGCGGTGCTCGCGCACACGCTGGTCGAGATCGACCCGCAGTACCCGGTCGTGGATCCTGCCGCTCGGCAGCAACTGCTGACAGTAAAGGCCGAGCTCGAGGCGCAGGCGCCCAAGGGCGCTGCCGCCGACCCGTTCGCGGCCAAGCAGGCCGGCGGCTAGCGGATCGTGACCGGCGTCCAGGAGCGGCCCGCGTCCTTCGTCAGCCACACCTGCTGGGTGACCACGCCTTCCTGGACGGCCACGCCGAACGTGTCGGTGACCGTCGTGCCCACCAGGGAAAAGCCCGCGCCGGCCAGGCCCCCCGCGCCGCCAGGGAACGAGTTCCCGTCCCAGCTGCGGCCGCGATCCCGGGACGTGTCGACCTCCATCCGCTCGCCTGACAAGAAGATCGTCCCGCCCGCGGTCATCGTGGCGCCGCCGAGGTATCCGCCGGTCGGCGGGCTGGCGACCTGGTGCCACGTGTGCCCGCCGTCGTGTGACACGTAGGCGGTCTTGAGCTGGTTGCCGGCGCTGGGCTCGTTTCCGCAGCCGAGGAACAGCCAGCCGCCCGTCGCGGCGAGCGCTCCGGAAAGCAGGCCAGGACAGGGGACCTTCAACGACTGCCAGCGCGCCGCGCCGGTCACCGGCCCGGCCAGCAGCACCGGCTTGCCGATGCCCTGGCTGGCGAGCAGGTAGCCAGTCTGGCGGATCACGGCCAGCCACGCGCCGTTGTCCCTGGTGAGCGCGGTGCCCGGCACCAGCCGCCAGGTGTCCTCGCCGGTCGAAGCCGCGTACTCGCGGAGCGTGCAAGTCCCGACGTTCGGGCAGTGCACGACGACCCCGAGCATGCGGCCGCCGGCGACCGTGAACGCCGCGAGCGGACCGGGGACGCGCAGCCGGTGCCAGGTGGCGCCGCCGTCGGTGGTCCGCCACAAGCTAGCGCCGACGGCCCAGCCGTCGGATGCGCTGGTGAACAGGAGCCGGCCCACGGAGTTCGGAGGAGGAGAAGACTGGAACATGTTCGCTGGCGGAGCGGGCGGTGCGGGCACCGCGGACCAGGTTCGCCCGCCGTTGACTGTCTTGCGCATCAGCACCGTGGTCGTGCACGGGTGCGCCTGGTGGACGCAGGCGGGCTCGGCGAGCAGCCAGCCGGTCGATGGGGAGACGAAGCTCGCCGACAGGACGTCGACTGGTTTCGGCTCGGGCTTGGCGTGCGCGCTCGCGGGCGAGGCCGTCGCGGCGCCCGCCGTCGAGCAGGCGGCCGTCGCGGCGAGCAGCGCGGCAGTGATGACAAACCCGAAACGCTTACGCGGCATCGTCAGTGCTCCCTCCGGTCGTTACCTCCTGAGACGCCGCACGGGCCGTTAGGTTGCGGTGTTCGCCGGTGGCTAGGATGGGCGGGTGCCCGCCGCTCTCCGTGTCTCGCAAGCCCAGGCGGCCCGAATCGCCCGTGAGTGCTACGGCGTCACCGGGACGGCGCAGCGGCTGGCCGCGGAGCACGACGACACCTACCGGCTCACGCTGGCGGACGGTAGCTCACGGCTGCTGCGGGTCAGCCCGGTGGATCCGGTCGAGGCCGACGTGAGCTTCCACACCGCGCTGCTGCAGCACCTGGCCAGGACCGCTCCGGAGTTGCCCGTGCAGCGCGTGATCCCCGCGCTCGACGGCGCGCAGGAAGTGACGCTCGAGACGCCGGACGCGCCGCCGCGGATCGTCCGGATGACGACCTACCTGGAGGGGCGGCTGCTCGAGGCGGTCCCGGCGAGCGCCGCGCTGCGACGCGACATCGGCGCCATGCTCGCCCGCGTGGACATGGCGCTGCGTGGGTTCACGCATCCGGCCGCCACCCGTAGCCACCTGTGGGACCTGCAGAACTTCACGCAGCTGCGCGCGCTGCTCGACGACCTGCCGGAAGTGCAGTGCCGCGACGCGCTCGCCGAGTGCCTCGACCGGTTCGACGCGGTCGTGCGGCCGAGCCTGGCCCGCGCGCCGAAACAGGTCATCCATACCGACTTCCACGGCGACAACCTGCTCGCCGACGGCTGCCGGGTGACCGGCGTGCTCGACTTCGGGGACAGCCTGTCCGGCCCGGTGGCGATGGACGTCGCCGTGGCCGTGTGCTACCAGCTCGGCGAGCCGCCTGACCCGCTCGCCCCGGCGCTCGACGTGCTGGCCGGGTACCACGCGGCCGCCCCGCTCGGCCCCGCCGACCTGCCGCTCATCGGCGACTTCATGCTGGCGCGGCTCGCCGCGCGGATCATCGTGAGCCAGTGGAACGTCGCGCGCGAGCCCGCCAACCGCGCCTACCTGATGCGCCGGACGCCGCAGGCGGCAGCGCACTTCGACCTCCTCCGCGCGATGCCCGCCGACGTCGTCCTGCGACGTTTCCGAACAGCTTGTGAGATGCCATGACCGACGAATCCGGTGTGTCCCCCGACGTCCGCGACCTCATCGCGCGCCGCGACGCCGCGCTCGGCGGCGCCTACCGGCTCTTCTACGCGAACCCGGTCCAGTTCGTCCGCGGCGAGGGCGTGTACCTGTACGACGCGGACGGCAACGGTTACCTCGACGCGTATAACAACGTGCCTTCGGCCGGGCACGCGCATCCGGCCGTGGTGGCCGCGGTCGCCGAGCAGATGGCCACGCTGAACACGCACACGCGGTACCTGACGACCGGTCTCGTCGAGTACGCCGAGCGCCTGCTCAGCACGCACTCGCCCGTGCTCGCGCACGCCATGTTCACCTGCACCGGCAGCGAGGCCAACGACCTCGCGCTGCGCATCGCACGGCACCACACCGGCGGCACTGGCGTGATCGTGACCGCCAACGCCTATCACGGGGTGACAGCGGCCGTCGCCGAAGTGTCGCCGAGCCTGGGCGCGGGCGTGCCGCTTGGCGCCGCCGTCCGCACGGTCCCCGCGCCGGTTCGGGCCAGCGACGTGGCCGCGGCGATCGCCGACCTGCGGCGGCACGGCATCGGCCTCGCGGCCTTCCTGGCGGACTCGGTGTTCTCCTCCGACGGGGTGTTCCCCGACGCGCCTGAACTGGCGGCGGTCGCCGGTCTCGTGCGCGAGGCCGGCGGGGTGTACATCGCGGACGAGGTGCAGTCAGGGTTCGGCCGGACGGGCGGGCACCTGTGGGGCTACCAGCGGCACGGCCTTGATCCCGACATCGTCACCATGGGCAAGCCGATGGGCAACGGGCTGCCGATCGCGGGGCTCGCGGTGCGCGCCGAGGTGCTCGCGGACTTCGGGCGCGCGGTGCGCTACTTCAACACGTTCGGCGGCAACCCGGTCTGCGTCGCCGCGGCCGCGGCGGTCCTCGACGTCATCGAGTCCGAGCGCCTGCAGGCCAACGCCGCCGCCGTGGGCGAGTACCTGCGGGCGGGGCTCGCGGCGATCGCTGTGGACAGCCCGCTGCTCGGCGACGTGCGGGCGGCGGGCCTGTATGTCGGCGTGGACGTCACCGACCCGGCCGGAACGCCGTCCCCGGCGCTGGCCGCGGCGATCGTCAACGGCATGCGCGACAGGCGGGTGCTGATCAGCGCGACCGGCCCGCTCGGGCACACGCTGAAGATCCGCCCGCCGCTGCCGTTCGGAGTGAGGCACGCCGACCAGTTCCTCGCCGCGCTCGCCGACGCGCTGGGGGAAATCGGATGAAAGTCGCTTTTCCCGAACGAACCGTGGCTTCTGTCCTGGATACGATTCTGCAATGAACACTTGGGACGCGGTCGTCGACGTCTCGAACGTGTGCTGGTCGCCGCAGCTCCCGCCAGAAGGCCGCCGGTCGCCGCTGTGGCACAGGCTCGACCTCATCCTCGACGCGTGGCGCGAACTGCACGGCACCGGCACGCGGTTCACGCTCGTGGCCGACGAATCCCTGGTGCGCGCCCTTGACGTCGTGGCCGAGTACCGCAGGCTCCGCGATGAGGGCGCCCTGTTCACGCGCCCGATTGCCGACGCCCTCATCCTCGAGCTCGCGAGCGATCATGGCCTGCACGTCCTCACCCGCGACCACTACGTCGACTACCGGCCGCAGCACCCGTGGATCGAGACCTCGCCGGAGAAGTTCCACTGCTGGGCGATGGCGGACGGCCGCGTGCGGATCGTGCCGCTCGGCATCGTGCACGCCAGCGCGCAAACGATCTCGCGGGCGATCGAGGCCAAGGACCTCAAGCGGACCAAGCTCCACTCCAACGACCCGCAGCACCGCAAGATCCTCGGGACGCGGTGGAAGTGCGCCAACACGCTGTGCGTCCAGGCGGCCCAGTGGCAGGACCAGCTGCTCGTGTGGCCGGTCGTGACCCCGGACGGGGCGGTCCTGTGCCCCTCGTGCGGCCTGCCGCTGCTCGCGCTCGGACCGCGTGATCCGCTGTACGAGGCGGTCGTGGAGCAGCGGGCGTCCGGCGCGGAGATCATGCGGTTCCCGCTCGAGGTGAACAGCCCGGTGATCGTCGGGCGCGGCTCCACGCTCAAGGGCGTCAACCTCGCGATGGACCAGGCGTCGTTCCGCTCGGCGCTCATGCGCGTCAGCCGGCAGCACCTGCTGGTGTGGATCGAGGACGTGAACGGGACGACCCGGCGCATGGTCGTGATCGACCTGGACAGCAGGAACGGGACGTCGGTTGAGCGGTGGACAGGCGCCGCGTTCGACCCGCCGAAGCCGCTCGCGCCGAACAGGGACACGATCATCGGCTCCAAGGACCGGCTCATCCTCGGCGGAACGGTCAACCTGCGGCTGTCGGGCAAGCACTACGTCACCTACCCCGGCGGATCCGAGCCGACGGCGCTGAGCGTCAACCACTGGACAGGCGCGGACAACGGAGTGACGCTGACGGGCTGACCGGTTGACCGGCTGACCGGCTGACCGTCTCACGGGCCGGCTTGGATGTGGTTACGCTCGAAACATGGATCTCAAGGACGCCACGCTGATGCTGCTGAGCGAGTCCGCCGGGCATCCCGCCGTGGCCAGCCTCGCGCAGTCGGCCTACGACCAGCTCGTTGTGGGCGAAACGGTCGACTACCGCGTGCTGAACGACCTGATCGGCGAGGCTAGCGGGAAAGGCGTGCTGCGCGCGATCCACGCCAAGTACAGCCCGACGGCGTATGAGGCGATGATCGCGCCGATCCTGGCGGAGATCGGGCGCACGACGCCGATCCGGTCATCGCGGTGGACGGCGCCGGGCGATCCTGACGACGATCCGCTCAGGGCCGCTGTGTGGCCGCCGCGCTGAGACGGCTTCTTGTTGCTCTTTAGTCCTTGTTAGTCCTTGTTAGTCCTTGTTAGTCCTGCCAGGCGAACTGGTCTTGCCAGTCGATGTAGCCGAAGAAGTTCGGCCAGGCGCCCGCGAACAGCGCGGCGACGACGCGCGTCGGCGGGCCGCCGGTCCGGGATGGCTGGCCGGGTGACGGGTTGCCGTGGCCGCCGAACGGGTTGATGAGCCACAGGGCGTTGTCGCGGACGTAGAGGATGATCTTGCCGCCTTTCGACCAGACCGGGGCGGCGATGCCGGCGCCCGCCCCTGACACCAGGTACGGGTTGCCGCCCTGGGTGTAGACCCAGAGCTTGCGGGTCGCGTACCAGGCCGCGATGTTCCGCTGGCTGAAGTCACCGGGCCAGGACGCCTTCCCGTGCACGAACGCCAGGGTCGGCTCCTGCGACGGCGACCACGCTGGGTCGAGGTTCAGCGGGCCGGGGAGCCCGCCGGGAAACCGCACGCATCCGCCGGTCATGCCGCATTGCACGATCGTCTTGCCGTTCCACAGGATCCGGTCGCCGCCCGCGACGAGGGCGACGAAGTCGAAGGTCTGTCCCGGCTTGGACGTGGCCGCGAACGACGAGTGCAGCAGCGTCGTGCCCAGCGTCACCGGCCGCCCGCCCGCCAGCGGGTAGGAGACCAGCGGCGCGCCGTCGGCCGCCAGCGAGGCCGAATCCAGCGGGTCGGCCCAGGCGAGGAGCCCGCGCCCGTTCGGCCACCAGCCGCTTATCAGCAACGCGTTGGCTGTGGAGCGGGCGACGACGGCCGGCTTGCCGCCGACGGCGGGGATGGTTTCGAGCGCGCTGCCGGTGAAGCCCGTTCGCGGGCTTGTCTGGATGTTGGTGAACGCGAGCTCACGGCCGTTCGGCGACCAGACGGCGGTGCCGGTGACGCCGGGGAGGAGTTTGGGTGAGCTGCCGGGCCGGAGTTCGTACACTGTGGTCCGTCCCGCGGCCGGGTCCGTCACCGTGGCGACGAGGACGTCGGCCGTCGGCGACCAGTGGAACGGGCCCGCGTTGGCGAGCACCGGGCGGGCGGCCTGGCCGTCGGTGCACGCAAGCCACAGCGTGCCGGTGAGCGGCTGGCCGCTGAAGGAACCGGGCGCGACGAGGAAGGCCAGCCAGCGGCCGTCGTGTGACCACGCCGGCGCGACCGCCCCGGCGGGCGCGGCGACGGCGTGCAGGACCGCGGACTTGCCGCGGGTCGTCCCGTCGAGCACGTACAGGCGTCCGGACGACACGAACGCGAGCCGCCCGTGCCCGGCGAACGCCTTCGCGCCGACGACGGGAGGCTTAACGGCCGCGGTGGCCGACGGCTTGGACGCGGCGGGGTTCGGCGCCGGGGCGTTGGCGGCGGGCGCCCCCGCCGAA